>Ga0255338_1001060_pt1 | contig 60476 bp, 51 predicted proteins | sample MeOH1_35cm_T4_19_FD_203715 | JGI IMG/M metagenome (GOLD analysis project Ga0255338, IMG submission 203715) | Sandy soil microbial communities from University of British Columbia, Vancouver, Canada - MeOH1_35cm_T4_195 | ecosystem: Engineered > Artificial ecosystem > Sand microcosm > Unclassified ... | reverse complement strand
GGGATCCGGCGAAAAGAGCGGCCGGGACCCAAACTCGCATCGCCTTAAGGCGATACTCAAACATGGGTCCCTCTTTTCCGCTCTTTTCACCGGATCCCGAGGCGCCCCATACGGCCTGGTACACCTTGACGGCTCGCTTCGCATCGCGCACCGGTGTGGCCCGCCCTTGCGGGCGCTCCACACGGCTACCAATCGGTCGTCTGGCGGGCTCGCTCCTGCGACCGCCTTCGCCTGTTGCCAGGGTGAGCAAACCAGCGGATTGCAAGTGGCAGCGAGTGCATGAAACTGGAGACAGGAGACAGGAGACAGGAGACAGGAGACAGGAAGTTTGGCGTCCGAAGAGCCGGAGATTTCGGCGATACGCGGTATCGCCGGATCAACGATTCGGTGTAGCCGTGTTTACCGCCCGAGGGGCGGCAAACACCGTCCCGCGATGCGAAGCGAGCCGTCAAGGTCTACCTGGCCGTATGGGGCGTCCTCGTCGGCAGGTGAAAAGAGCGGAAAAGAGGGGGCCATGTTTGAGTATCGCCTTAAGGCGATGCGAGTTTGGCCCCCGGCCGCTCTTTTCGCCTGCCGACGAGGAGGGGGTCGCCCCATCCGGCGCGCCTTTTTTGCCTACTTTTTTGGCAAGACAAAAAAGTAGGTCGCCTCCCCGAAGGGGAGGTGAAACTGCCTTTGACTTTAGGGTTTTGACTTTGACGTTAAGCCCTTGAAAAGTGCATGGAACTGGAGACAGGAGACAGGAGACAGGAGACAGGAGACAGGAAGTTTGACGTCCGAAGAGCCGGAGATTTCGGCGATACGCGGTATCGCCAGATCAACGATTCGGTGTAGCCGTGTTTACCGCCCGAGGGGCGGCAAACACCGTCCCGCGATGCGAAGCGAGCCGTCAAGGTCTACCTGCCGACGAGGAGGGGGTCGCCCCATCCGGCGCGCCTTTTTTGCCTACTTTTTTGGCAAGACAAAAAAGTAGGTCGCCTCCCCGAAGGGGAGGTGAAACTGCCTTTGACTTTAAGCCGTTGACGTTGACGTTAAGCCCTCACTCCACCCCCCGCCCCTCCCCAAACCCATCCCTCAACTCCCTCTTAAGCACCTTCCCAATCGCACTCCGCGGCAGCCCCTCAACCAACTCCACCACAGCAAGCCGCTGCGTCTTCCCCACCTGCCCATTAGTCCAGGCCATCAAGTCCTCCCCCGACACCCCGGCTCCTTCCCTACGCACCACAAACGCCACCGGCGTCTCCCCCCAACGCTGCGACGGCACCCCTACCACGGCGCAGTCCACCACTTCGGGATGCTGCAGCAGAATGCCTTCGAGATCGCTGGGGTAGATATTGAAGCCGCCGCTGATGATCATGTCCTTCTTGCGATCCATCAGCGTGAGGAAGCCATCTTCGTCAAAGCGTCCGACATCGCCGGTGCGGATAAAGAGCTTGCCGGTGGCGTCGCGCCATTCCGCGGCCGTGGTCTTTTCCGGTTGCTTGTGATAGCCCGCCATGATGATGTTGGAATGCCCGACGACCTCCCCGATCTCGCCCACGGCAACCTCGACGCCGTTGTCGTCGATCAGCCGGATGTCGTGCCCTTCCATCGGCTTGCCGACGGTATGGAGCTTGTTGGGAAATTCGTGCGCCGCCAGCACGCAGCTGCCGCCGCCTTCGGTCATGCCGTAGTACTCCACCAGCCCGCCCGGCCAGCGCTTGAGGATCTCGCCCTTCAGCGCGGCCGCAAGCGGTGCGCTGGTGGAGAACTTCATCTTGAATGCCGACAGGTCGTACTCGCCGAAATCGCCGCGGGCCATCAGGCGCTGGTATTGCACCGGCACCAGCATGGTGTGCGTGACGCGATGCCGCGCCGCCAGTTCGAGATAGCGTTGCGCATCGAACTTTGGCATCAGCACCGCGGTGCCGCCCAGCGCCAGCGTGGGGATGAAACTCACCAGCGTGGTGTTGGAGTAGAGCGGCGTGGAGATCAGCGTGACCGCCTCGCGCCCGTAGCCGCCGCTTTCCTGGACACGGCGGATCTGGTTCCAGCGCAGGGCGTGGCCGTGCACGATGCCTTTTGGCGTCCCCGTGGTGCCCGACGAGTAGATGATGTTGAACACTTGCTCCGGCCTGACGGGATGCTCCCGCGGGCGGCTGCCTTGCGGCGCCAGCCAGGCTTCGAAGGACAGCCCGGCGGGCGCGCCGCCCAGGCCGACGAGCCGGGCCTGGATGCCGTCCCTGACCGTCGCGATCTCGCGCAGGACATCCGCATCGACGAAGAGCAGCCGTGCATCGGAGTCCTGCACCATGCCCGCCAGGCTGGCCGGCGTGGAGGATGGCGCGAGCGGCACCAGGGCGACCCCGGCGCGCAGGCCGCCGATCAGGATCGCCGCGTACTCGACGGAAGCTGCCGCGCACACGGCAAGCGCAGCGCCGGGCTCCAGGCCGTCACGCTGCAATGCGGCGGCAACGCGGTCAACCAGTTCGTCGAATTCGGCATAGGTGAGCGAACGGCGGTCGTCGACCACCGCAACATGCCCGGGTTGCTCGGCCGCGTGCAGCCGGACGCAGCCGGCCAGGTTGCCAATCGGCTGCGCCAGAAGTTCTGTGATGCCCATGGGAATTTCCTGTCTCCACTTGACGTCGCGACCGGCCGTTCTCGTTCTGGAAGAGCGGCTGGTCGCGCGCAGATTTATTGTCCTGAACGGCCGGGCATCCGGCGTTCATCCATGTGCCCGCCGGTTTTACGGCTGGCCGGGGAGAATTCTCGCATGGACGCGGCAAAGCTGCCGAGGGTGATGCCCGGCGCGCGGCGGGAGCGGGCGCATCCCACGCACGCTTGCAGGAAAACAGGAACCTGTCGCGGCGCCTGATGCGCGGCGTTCAGAGCGGGCCACTATCCCCGATCCAGTACGGCGCGCGCCCATAGTACTCGTGCAGCGTGGCGCCCCACCGCGGGTCGGCCATGGACGGCCAGTTATCCTTGTCGAAGCCCGGCGCGTCCTTGATCCGTTGCGCGGTCACGCCGATGCGGAAGCACTTCTCGTCGGCGTCCAGGGTGAGCGCGCCCCAGGGAATGGCGTGGAGGGTGTCGCCCATCCCGAGAAACCCGCCGCTGGTCAGCACCGCGTAGGCAATGCGGCCGCCACGCACGTCGAGCATGATCTCCGAGATCTTGCCGACATGCTCGCCGTCGGAGGAATAGACTTTGTCGCCTTCCAGCGTCGAAGCCGCCATGACGTCCGGGCCGGGGCCGTCGCCGATCCCGCCTCCGACAATGGCCGCGCCACGGCCGGCGGCGGTCGCGCCACGATTGAGTGCATTGCGATCGAGTTCATTCATGTTCGTCTCCTGATAAGGGTCGTGCCGAAGTGCGCGCAACGAACGTGCCAGGACGGCGTTGCCGGCGGCATCGCCTTTCCGGCCTCCGGGTCACGGGAAGAATTACAAAGCCGGTAATTTTCCATGCCTTGCGCCGGCCCGGCGGCATGGCTGCCCACCGGCCTTGCCGGCGGCACGCGCGCCGCGTCACCAAGGCTGGCGCATGGCACGGAACATGCGCCGAGCATGATGACCTCGCTTGCGCCGACCCGGGACGCGCAGGCGGCTGAGCCGCCAGGTCCACGCCGCGTGCAGCGCACGCGGCACCCTCGCCCCGAACGCCCCCCTCTCAGGAGCACCACGAATGGAAACCCAAGGCAATACCCAATTCCCCGCCCAGAACGATTCGCCGGGTTTCGCCGGCAAGGCAGGCGCGGCAGCCGCAAACGTCATGGACGCGGCTAAAGATGCCGGCAAACAGGTCGGCACGGTCGCACGGACCGAAGCCTACGGCCTGAAGCGGGAACTCGATGACCTGATTGTCCGTATCCCCACCTTGTCGGGGGCCGCGCTGGACCAGGCCAAGGAAGAGTTCCTGAACAAGATGAACGCAACCCGGGACGCCGCGAAAGGCATTTCCGATAACGTGCGCCAGCAGCTCTCCCAGCGCGCCGAAGACACCGCCGCCTATGTCAAGGCGCAACCGCTGCGCTCGATGGGCATGGCGGTCGGGGCCGGCATCATCCTGGGCCTGTTGATGTCCAGCCGGAGCGGCCGCGCCATAGGCTGAAACCCGGACCACGCCCGCTTGCGCCCGGCCGGGCATCCCGTGCCGGGCGCCATCATGCGGACGCTTCGTAGTCCACCTGGTGCCGCGCGATGCGCAGGTCGCCAAGCTCGGCCTTCACGCGCAGGTGCTCCGGATGGCTGGCGTAGCCTTCCAGCGCCGATTGCGACTCGAACTCGGCGTACAGGACCACGTCGCAGGCGTAGTTGACCCTGCTGGCGTCCACGCCAACCTCCAGGTGGCGCAGTCCCGGGATCCGGCCGCGCAGCCCTTCGAAGGCAAGCTTCAGCCGGGCCACGCCGTCCTGCTTGTCCACTTCGGTTTCCCCGCGCAGGTTCCACATCACGATGTGTTTGACAATGGGCACGTCTCCTCCTTTCCGGATCTCAGGCCGGCGGAAAACCGGCCTTCTGCGGCCACAGGTTGGCAAAGGCATGGACGGTCGACTGCCCATACACACCGGCCTTGGTAAAGGGCTCGGCTTCCAGCCACGCCTGCGCTTCCGCCCGCGAGGCAAAATCGATCACCAGCAGGCTGCCGACCATGGTGACGCCGTCATCGCCCAGCAGCGGGCCCGCAAAGGCGATGCTGCCCGCCCTGGCGCCGAGATAGGCCTTGTGGTCCGGGCGCACCCGGGCGCGCAGTTCGCTGGTGCCGGGCTTGTCGAGAAGATGGAATACAAACAGCATGCGGGCTTACCTCCGTGTTGACGATGACGATGACGTTGAAGCCGGCGCCGACGGTGCCGGGTTGAGGATGAAATCGAAGTCCAGCGTGTAGAACGGCCTGGCGGATGCCGTACCGTCGGGCGCGATGCCGGGCTCATGCCGCACCCAGTCTCCGATCAGGGAACTGCGCACACCGAAGACCGCATCCGAATCCAGGTACTCGCCGCCCTCGCGGAACACATGGGTGATGAGCGTCTCGTAGCCCGGTGCGGTGATCATGAAGTGCAGGTGGGCCGGGCGCCACGGGTGGCGGCCCATGGCGTCGAGCATGCGCCCCACCGGCCCGTCGTGCGGGATCGGATAGCACTCGGCGACGATCGACTTGAAGTGAAAGCTGCCGCTGGCGTCGGCGGTCAGCGCACCGCGCCCCTGGTGGCCGTCGCGTCCGGCCTGCTGCACGTCGTAGAAGCCATCCGAATCCGCCTGCCACACTTCCAGCCTGGCATGGGGCACCGCCTCGCCCGTCACGCTCCTGACCTGGCCGCTGACGTAGCACGGCTCGCCGGTCATGCCGTTGCCCACATCGCCGCCCAGTTCATACTCCGGCGCGCCATCCACATAGAAGGGCCCGAACACCGTGGCCTCGGTGCAGCCGCGCGGCTTCGTGTGGTTCTGCGCCGTGACCAGCGTGGACAGGCCCAGCGTGTCGGACAGCAGGATGAACTCCTGCCGGCTGTCGGTGCAGGTATGGCCGACTTCGGTCAGGAACCTGATCCCTTCGGCCCATTCGGCCTCGGTGAGCCGCACCTCGCGGGCAAAGGCGTGCAGATGCTGGACCAGGCTGGTCATGATCTCCTTGAGCCTCCCGTCCGGCATATCGGCGTGCCGCGCCAGCACCGCCTGGGTAATGGTTTCTTCGTCTAGATTGCGCATGATGTCTGTTCTCTGGTTGTCGATCTGTCGATCTGTCGATCGTCCGGGCGCCGGGCTGTGAATCTCAGGCCTTGGCCGCATCCTCCCAGCGCGGGCAGCTGCGCTTGCTCGCCGGGACATCGATCGACTGGTAGTTCGTCTTGTCCACCACCGTGGCCGGCAGCACGATGCTCTGGACGACCGGCATGCCGCGCAGCTTGCGAATGGCCGCCATCGTGCCCAGGCAGCCCTGGGCAAATCCATTGTAGTCACCGGTCGCGAGCAAGGTACCCGCCTTGATGGCATCGATCGCCTCCTGGGTGCCGTTGATGCCGGACACCAGTGCCTTGCGGTTGGCGCCCTGCAGCGCCTCGATGGCGCCGATGGCCATGGCGTCGTTGGCGGCAAAGATGCCGTCGATCTGCGGGTACGACTGCATCAGGTTTTCCATCACCTGCAGCGCCTGCAGGCGCTGGTAGTTGGCCGGCTGCGACGCCAGCAGCTTGACGCCGGGGAAGGCCTTGAGCGCGTCCTGCATGCCCCTGACGCGGTCGATATTGGTCAGCGAGCCCTTGATGCCCTCAAGCAGGATGACGTTGCCTTTGCCGCCCATGGCCTTGAACAGGTGGGTGGCGGTCTTCAGGCCGAGGTCGTAGTCGCTCGCGCCCACGAAGGAGACGAAGTTGCCGACCTCGCTCTTGTCGGTGACGTTGACCACCGGGATGTTCGCCGCGTTGATCTTCTTCACGCCAGGCCCCATCGCCTTGTAGTCCACCGGAACGAAGACGATGGCGTCGGCCTTCTTGACGATCACGTCTTCGACCTGGCTCATCTGTTCCGGGATGCTGTCCGGCTTGGTGGGGATGTAGTGGGTGACGCGGGCGTTCATGCTCCTGGCCGCCGCGTCCGCGCCCTGGCGCACCACCTGGAAGAACGGATTGGTCTGGTTCTTCGTGAATACCGCGATGCGCTCGCCGTCCGCGTGGGCCGGCGCCGCCAGCATGCCGAGGGCCAGCACGCCTGCCAGTTGTTTCAGGTTACGTAGGTTCATGTTGTCTCCTTGGTTTTTGATGAAGGGCCATGCGCGGCGCCCGCTGCCGCGCCGGCAGGATTGCGGCCTGACTTACAGCCTGACTTACGGTCTGACACCCAGCCGCTTGCGCGACAGCGTGTCCAGGAATACCGCCAGCACGACGATCACGCCGGTCACCAGGGGCTGCCAGTTGGCGCTCACGGTCAGCAGGTTCATGCCGTTGAGCACCAGTGTCAGGATGATGGCGCCGACCAGCGTGCCGGATACGCGGCCCACGCCGCCGAACAGCGAGGTGCCACCGATCAGCACCGCGGCAATGGCGGGCAGCGTCAGGGCCTCGCCGATGTCGCCCTCGGCCGAGTTGAGCCGGGCCAGGAACACCAGGCTGGCGATGCCGGCCATCGCGCCGCTCACCAGGTACACCAGCACCAGCCGCCGCTTCACCGGAACGCCCGAAAGCCGGGCTGCCACGGGATTCGCGCCGATGGCGTAGATCTCCTGCCCGTAGACGGTCTTCTGCGACATGGCGGTGCCGGCCACCAGGAACAGCAGCATCAGGTAGACCGGGATCGGCACACCCAGCAAGTAGCCGCTGCCGATGGCGCGGAACGCCGGCGGAAAGCCATGGATGGTCTCGCCCGCCATGAACCAGTATGTGACGCCGTGCAGCACCCACAACATGCCGTAGGTGGCAATGAAGGGCGGGATGCGCAGCATGGCCACCAGCAGCCCGTTGGCCAGGCCGATCAGCGCGCCGGTGCCAAGCCCCGCGCCCACGCCGAGCGTGGTCGACCCCGTGGCCTTCATCACGCTGGCCGCCACGCAGGCCGACATCGCCACATTGGCGCCCACCGACAGGTCCAGCCCGCCGGTGAGGATCACCAGCGTCACGCCGGATGCCAGCAGGAACAGCAGGCTGGCCTGGCGCAGCACGTTGAGGATATTGCTCAGCGTCAGGAACGCGTCGGACGCCACGGCAAGCAGCAGGCACAGCAAGCCGAGCGCAAACAGCCGGTAGGCAAACGAGCGGGCATCCGCCGAGAGTGGCGGGAACAGAGTCGCCGTGTTCATGCTTTCCCCTTGAAGGATTCGATCAGCAGCACCACCAGCACCAGCACGCCGATCGCCGCCACCTGCACCGATGACTGCACGCCGACGAGGTTGAGCCCGTTGCGCAGCACGCCCACCGCCAGCACGCCCAGCACCGTGCCGGGCAGCCAGCCGTTGCCGCGATCGAAGGTGGTGCCGCCTACCGCCACCGCGGCGATGGCATCGAACTCCAGCCCGATGGCCGCCGTGGGATGCCCCGCGTTCATGCGTGCGGTAAGCAGCAGCGCGGCCACGCCGGCCATCAGCCCGCCCAGCACATACACCGCGATGAGACAGACATTGATGCGCACGCCGGAGAACTTGAGCGCCTCGCGGTTGCCGCCCAGCGCGAACACGTAGGCGCCGAAGCGGGTGCGGTACAGCAGCCAGTGGAACAGGCCGTAGAACGCCACGGCGATCCAGATGGGAAAGGGAATGCCCAGCAGTTGCCCGGAATAGATCAGCGGGATGGTGTCGCCGATGCCCACCACGCTCTGGCCATCGGTGGCCACCAGCGCCAGGCCCTGCGCGGCGCCCAGCGTGCCGAGCGTCGCCACGAAGGGTGGAATCTCCAGCCACGACACCAGCGCACCGTTGAGCAGCCCGAACGCCAGCCCGGTCAGGAGCGCCGCGCCCAGCGCGAGCGGCAGCGATCCGGTGGACACCATCACCATGGCCAGCACCACGCCGCACAGCGTCAGCACGGCGCCCATCGACAGGTCCAGGCCTTCGGTCATGATGATCAGCGTCATCGGCAAGGCGATCAGCAGCAGGATGGTGGATTGCGTGCCGATGTTCAGCAGGTTGTCCACGCTCAGGAAGCCCGAGCCCGTGGCGCTGAAGACCAGCGAAAGCAGCAGCAGCACCCAGACCGAGCCGGGCAGCTTGCCGAACGGCCGGCCCGGCTGCCGCGGTAGTGCATTGGTATCAAGCATCGTTCATCCCCAGTTGCAGAATGCGTTCTTCGGTCATCTCGCCATGCGCGAGCTCGCCGGCGATGCGGCCGCCGCGCATGACGTAGGTGCGGTCGCAGACATTGATGATTTCCGGCAGTTCGGAACTGATCAGCAGCACGCCCGCTCCCTGCCTGACCAGGCTGTCGATCAGCGCAAAGATCTCCGCCTTGGCGCCCACGTCGATGCCGCGCGTGGGCTCGTCGAAGATGAACAGCCTGGCTTGCGCCACCAGCCACTTGCCGATCACGATCTTCTGCTGGTTGCCGCCCGAGAGGAATTGCGCAAGCTGGTCGCCATCGGGCGTGGCGATACGCAGCCGCGCGATCTCGCGCGCGGCCAGCGCCTCGGCCTTGTCGGCGCGATACCAGCGCGAGGGAAACGCGCGCCGCAGGCCGGCCAGCAGCAGGTTGTCCCGCACCGTGCGGATCAGCGCCAGCCCTTCGGACTTGCGGCTTTCCGGGATCAGCGCGGCGCCCAGTTCGCGGGCGCGGTCCGGCCCCCCGGCGAGCCGCTCGCCGAAAATCCTGATTTCGCCCTGCCGGATCGGATCGGCGCCAAACACGGCGCGCGCCACTTCGCTGCGCCCCGATCCCACCAGCCCCGCCAGGCCGACGATCTCGCCGGCGCGCACTTGCAGGTTGATCTCCGTGATGCCGCTGTCCGCGCTGACGTTGCGCACATCGAGCGCCACCTCGCCCGGCTGCGCGCCCCGCTCGCGGCTATAGCTCATATCGACCTTGCGGCCCACCATGCGCGCCACCAGTTCGTCCGGCGAGGCGTCGCCGGGCAGGCAGGCGCCCACCTTGCGGCCGTCGCGCAGGATGGTGATGCGGTCGCCGAGTGCGAAGACCTCGGCCATGCGGTGCGAGATGTAGATCATCGAGACGCCATCCGCCTTCAGCCGTGCGATCACCGCGAACAGTTTCTCGGTCTCGCGGTCTGACAGCGCGGCGGTGGGTTCGTCCAGCACCAGGATGCGGGCGTTCTGCGACAGCGCCTTGGCGATCTCCACCATCTGCTGCTGCGCCACGCCCAGTGCATGCACCGGCGTGCGCGTGCTCACCTCCATGCCGAGGATGTCGAGGATGCGGCGCGCTTCGGCGTGCATTGCGGCGGTGTCGACGGAGCCGGGGATGCGGCCCGCGGGCTCGCGGCCGAGGAAGATGTTCTGCGCGATGTCCAGGTAGGGCACCAGCGAGAATTCCTGGAAAATCACCGCAATGCCGAGCCGCATGGTGTCGGCCGGGCTGGCGATCGTCACGGGGTTGCCCTCGTGATAGAACTCGCCGGCATCGGCCACATAGACGCCGCACAGGACTTTCATCAGCGATGACTTGCCGGCGCCGTTCTCGCCCAGCAGCATATGCACTTCGCCGGGATAGATGCAAAACGACACGTCGTCCAGCGCCTTCACGCCCGGAAAGTGCTTGCAGATACCGCGCATCTCGAACAGCGGCGTGATTTCCGTGATGGCGTTCATGATGCGAGCCTGTCGATCGCGCCGGCGCCGATGCCGTGCGTGGCGGGTTGTCGATGCATGGTCTCCTCCTTTTCTGGTTGGTGGTTCTTCAGGCGCTGGTGGCGGATTGATGCACCCGCCCTCTCCCCCGCCCCGCTCAACCGTTGCGTTGGTTTTCTCCCCGGGACACCTCTTGTTCCCTACCGCCCCGCCGCCAGCCGTTCGCCGGACTCGCGCAGCCTCTCAAGCTTGCCCGCCAGCCCGTCCACCAGCAGCTGCCCGTGGCGCTTGCGCGCCCTGCCCGACACGAACACGCTGTCGATGTTGGCCAGGCTCGCCTGCATCACGATGGCGCTGACGGGGTCGTGCAGCGGCATCATGTTGAGCTTGCGCGCGTCGATCAGGACCAGGTCGGCCTGCTTGCCCACGGCCAGCGAGCCGATGCGGTCTTCCATGCCGAGCATTCGCGCGCCGGCCAGCGTGATCCAGTCCAGCGCGTCGCGGCAGCTCGCCGCATGGGCGGGGCCGATGTCATCGTGCTGTTGCCGGTAGGCGGCATGGTCCAGCGCACGCTGTACGCCCAGCGCAATCCGCGCGGCAATGAACATCTCGCCGGACAGACCCGATTCCAGGTCCACGCCAAGCGACGGCGCCGCGCCCAGGCGCATCAGCCGGCCGGTGATCGGGAAGCCATGGCCCTGCGTCAGTTCGTTCTCCGGCGTCACGGAGAAACTCATCCCCAGGCCGACGAAACGGGCAAGCTGTTCGTCCGTCAGGTTGTTGCCGTGCACGATATTGATATGCGGCCCGAGCAGCCCCGCCCGCTCCAGCCGCTCCCACCCATCCGGCGTGCGCGCGCTGCCGCCGCCCTGATGCATGCTAGCCAGCAGGCCGAACTCGCGCGCCAGGGCGAAGTCGTGCAGCGCCACTTCCAGCGTCGAGTAATGCGGGCCCAGGATGGCCAGGCCGAGGCTGAGCAAGGCCGAGCCTTCCAGCCGCTTTGACAGGCGCTCCACCTCGCTGCGCGGGTGCGGCATTTCCCAGAACGGCATGGCGCCGGGCTTGGGGTCGGGCTTGGGCGAGCCGTGCAGGAAGGCCGCGCGGATGCCGGACTGCGCCAGCGCGTCCAGCGCGGCGTCGCTATGCGCCGGGGTGGGATTGTTATGGCACCAGTCCACCAGCGTGGTGGTGCCGCAGTCCAGCTGGTTCCAGGCGCCGGCGAGCGTGGCTATGCCGATGTCTTCCGGTGTGAAGCGCGTGGCCAGCCCCGCGTGCATCTGCCGGAAGTACCCGGTCAGCGTCCAGCCGGAAGCCACCCCGCGCAGCGCGGTCTGCCAGGTGTGCATATGCGCGTTGACGAAGCCGGGCGCCGCGATGAAGCCGCGCGCGTCGATCCGTTCCGCGTCACCCGCCTCGATGCGCGGCGCGATCGCGGCGATGCGCTCGCCTTCGATCAGCAGGTCGCCGGTGAACTCGCCAAGGGTGGGCTCCATCGTGACCAGGGTCGCCCCGCTAACCAGGATGCGTGACATGAGCGCGGTCCTCTTTAATGCGAAAGGCAAACAGGACGCGCGGGACAAGCGAAGCGGAATGCGGGCATGGAATGGTCTCCTTGGCGCGGCGGCGCTGCCGGTATCCGGCGCGCCACTCTGGCTTTCTTCGGGTGGGCTGTCGTGCCGTGCGCATTCGCCGCCAGCGGCGGAATCGAGCACCTGACATCCGTTGGAACAAACTCTATACTCCCGGAAAACGGAAAAAAACGACGGATCAGGAAATCTTCTTTCCACCTGGCGAGGGAATCCGGCCAGGACAAGGGAGGAGAAGCCGCACACGGGGAGACGCCAGATGGACCGCTGGACCGAATTCGAACTGTTCGTTCAGATCGCCGAACTGGGCAGCATCACCAAGGCTGCCGAGAGCCTTGAGATTTCCAATGCGGCGGCAAGCCGCTACCTCGCTTCGCTTGAGGAGCGCCTCTCGGCGCGGCTGATCGAGCGCAACACGCGGCGTCTGTACCTGACCGGCGTGGGGCACGAGTTTTTCCGGCGCTGCAAGGGTGTGCTGGCGGAAATGAAAGAAGCAGAGGCGGCCGTCAACGCCAATGTGCTGGAGCCGGGCGGCACACTGACCATCACCGCCTCGCTGTCGTTTTCGATGAAACACCTGGCGCCGCTGCTGCCCGACTTCACCGCGCTCTATCCCAAGGTGGACGTCAATATCCTCGCGGCCAACCGCTACTACGACATCATGGACAGCGGCATCGACCTTGCCATCCGCACCCGCGAGTTCGAGCCCGACTCCGGCCTCACGGTGCGCCGGCTGGCGCAGACGCGTCGCATCCTGGCCGCTTCGCCGCGCTACCTGGGCCGCATGGGCACGCCGCGCGAGGTCGAGGACCTGCTGCGCCACCAGATGCTGATCTACTCCTACGCGAACCGGCCGCACGAGATGACCTTCACCCGCAACGGCGAGGAGAAATCGGTAACGGTGCGCAGCAAGCTGGAGTCCAACGACGGCCAGGTGATACGCGCCGCCGCGCTGGAAGGCCTGGGCATCCTGGTGCAGCCCAAGTACATCGTCTATGACGATATCGTTGCCGGCCGGCTGATCCCGGTGCTGGACGACTGGGACCTGCCCCGGCTCACCATCAATATCGCCTTCCAGAGCCGACGCTACCTGGCCGCCAAGGTGCGCTTGTTCATCGACTTCCTGGTGGCGCACTTCGAGCGCATGGACTACGAGCGCAAATGGACTTCGTGAGGCCGCCGCGCGCTAGACGCTCACCGCTGGCAGGCCGGCGGTGAGCCGCGCCGACTTGATCACCGCGGCGTAGTCGTCGGCGGCCATGCCCTGCGCCGCCGCGCCTTGCAGCATCTGGCCGAGCAGCGCCGTGAGCGACAACGGCACGCGCAAGCTGGCGCCGGCGTCCAGGATCAGCCCGACGTCCTTGAGCATCTGGTCCACGGTGAACGTCGGCGTGTAGTCGTTTTCCACCAGTTGTGCCGACTTGGCCTTGACGATCGGCGCGGCCACCGCGCTGGCGGTGATCACGGACCACATGTCCTGCCATTTGAGGCCGCCCTTGGCGCCCAGCGCCAGCGCTTCGGCAAGCATGCCGGAGGTCAGGCCGATCATCAGGTTCACCACCAGCTTCATCAGGCGGGCTTCCTCGGCTTCGCCGAGGTAGAACTGCGTCGGCCCCAGGGCCGCCAGCAACGGGCGCGCTATCTCATACGCCGCCGCCGGACCGGAGACCAGCGCCGTCAGTTGCGCGGCCTCCGCCATCTTGTTGTTGCCCGATACCGTCACGCGCAGGTACGGGATGTTCCGCTGCGCCAGCACGGCGGCGACGCGGGCGGACGCTTGCGGCGACACCGTGCTGGTATCGATATACAGCGTGCCCGGCGCGACCAGTTCAGCCAGCCGGGCGCCGACCGCCTCGAAGGCCGCGTCGTGCGGCAGGGAGCTGAATACGACATCCTTGCCGGCGATTGCCTCCGCCAGCGAGCCTGCCGCCCCGAGCCCTGCCTGACGGGCAGCCTCCAGTACCGCGGGGGACTGGTCGAAGCCTTCGACCGGGTGGCCGGCCGCGGCCAGGTGGCGTCCCATGGGCAAGCCCATCTTGCCGGTTCCGATGAAGCCGATATGCATGGTTTGTCTCCAGTTCGTTGTGTGCCTGGCGTGATTGCGCGGCGGTTGCGCGCCGGTTGCGCGCCGGTTGCGCGCCGGTTGCGTCTCAGTCCGGGCGCGTGCCTTCAAAGGCAGCCTGCAGCAATTCGCGAATCGGCGCGCTTTCGATGGGGCGCGGATTCCAGTAGGGGTTGGCCAGCGCGATTTCGGCGGCACGGTCCAGGTCCTCTCGCTTCATGCCGATATCGCGCAGCGCGGTGACCGCGCCGTGGCGGGCAGCCAGGTCATGGAGCCCGCGCGCCGCTGAAATGTGCTCGCTGCCAAGGGCTCGCCGGATCCTCGCCATCGCTTCCGGGGCGGCACCGGCGTTATAGGCCATGGCGTGCGGCAGCACGACCGTATGGGTTTCGGCATGCGGCAGATTGAAGCTGCCGCCCAGCGTATGGCACAGCTTGTGGTGCAGCGCCATGCCCACGCTGCCCAGCACCGAACCGCAAAGCCATGCGCCATAGAGGCAATCGGCGCGGGCATCGAGATCGGACGGGACCTCGCAGATGCGGGGAATCGCGCTGGCCAGCGCCCGGATTCCCTCCTCGGCCATCAGTGACGTCACCGGGTTGGCATCTTCGGCATACAGGCCTTCCGCCGCATGGGCGATGGCGTTCAGCGCGCTGGTCACGCTCGTGGCAACCGGCAGGCCGACGGTAAGTTCGGGATCGTAGATCACGGTGCGGGGCAGGACGCGCGGGTCGCGGCCGGTCTTCTTCAGGCCGGCATCGGTGATGCCGTAGATCGGCGTCATCTCCGAGCCCGCGTAGGTGGTGGGAATCGCCAGGATGGGCAGGCCGGAGGTCAGCGCGATCGCCTTGCCCAGCCCCGTGGTCGAACCGCCGCCGATGGCGATCGCGCAATCCGCGCCCAACGCCTGCGCGTGACTGGCCGCCGCGCGCGCGGTCTCAAGGGGCACGTGCATGATGGCGCCGGCGTAGATACCGGCCGAGAGCGGCCCCAGCAATTCCGCTACGCGCAGCGCCTCCTCCGTCTGGTTCGGCGTGCACAGCACCAGCGCGCGTTGCGCACCCATGCGCTCCACCTCCTGCGCAACCTGGCTCAAGGTGCCCGCGCCGAACAGGACGCGCATGGGCTGGGCCGTATAGACAAATGACTTTGGCATAGGCTTGGTCTTCCTCCGGATCGGTCTGGATCTGCGCCCGCTCCGCGGGTCTTGCCCGCGCGCCAGGACCTGCAAGCGGGCAGGCGGCGCGCGCGGACTCGTTACGCACGTTAGCCTTCCGCGTGGCGGAAAGAAATGCCGGGAAGGGAAAACAGTCTTGACGGGAAAGGAAGAATCGCGGAGGCGCGGCGCAGTTGCCAGGGACTGCGCGGGGACCGCATGGCCAGCGCGTTCGCCAATGCCGGGCGCACCAGGGCGCACCAGAGCGCACCAGAAAGCACATGACAGCCCGCGCCGCCGCTGCTCCGTGCCGAACGCGCACCAACTGATCCTGTTCGGCCCGCATCCGGGGCGCTAGCCTGATGGCTACCCACAAGCCCCTCGCCGGCGGCGGCGACATTGCCCGTTTCCCGCACGGCAAACCTGGAAGTGCCCCATGTATTTATATGATGAGATCGACCAGCAACTGGTCGACCAGCGCGTTACGCAGTTCGCCGGCCAGACCGAGCGTTTCCTCAGCGGCCAGCTCACCGAAGACGAGTTCCGCGTGCTGCGCCTGCAGAATGGCCTCTATATCCAGCGGCATGCGCCCATGCTGCGCGTGGCGATTCCCTACGGCATGCTGGTATCCCGGCAACTGCGCAAGCTGGCCGAGATCTCGCGCCGCTGGGATCGCGGCTACGGGCACTTCAGCACACGCCAGAACATGCAGTTCAACTGGCCGCGCCTGGAAGACGCGCCCGCCATCCTGGCGGAACTGGCCACCGTGCAGATGCATGCGATCCAGACCAGCGGCAATTGCATCCGCAACACCACCACCGATCATTTCGCGGGCCTGGCGCCGGACGAAGTCGTGAACCCGCTGGTGTGGTGCGAGATCATCCGCCAGTGGTCCATGCTGCATCCGGAGTTCGCCTTCCTGCCACGCAAGTTCAAGATCGCCGTGAGCGGCGCCACCACGGACCGGGCCGCGGTCGGCGTGCACGACATCGGCCTGCAGGCGGTGGAGCGCGACGGCGAACTGGGTTTCCGGGTCTGGGTGGGCGGCGGCATGGGCCGCACGCCGATGGTCGGCAAGCTGATCAACGCCTTCGTGCACTGGTCCGATCTGCTGACCTACCTGCAGGCCACGCTGCGCGTCTACAACCTGCACGGGCGGCGCGACAACAAGTACAAGGCGCGCATCAAGATCCTGGTGAAAGACCTGACGCCGGGCGTGTTCGCGCAGCAGGTCGACGAGCAATGGCAACGCATCCGCGGCGGCCCGGATACGGTCAGCGCGGACTTCGTGAAAGGCGTGGCCAGCCACTTCACCACGCCGGACTACGATCCCGGCGCGGCGGACGAGCCCGGCCCCGGCCCTGCCCTGACGGCGGCCCAGCCCCGCTTCGCCCGCTGGCTGCGCAGCAATGTGCATGCGCACCGCGTGCCCGGCTACGCCGCCGTGACCGTGTCGCTGAAGGCAACCGGCGCGCCGCCGGGAGACATCACCGCGGACCAGATGGATGCGGTGGCGGATATGGCGGACCGCTACGGCTTTGGCGAGCTGCGTGTCTCGCATGAGCAGAACCTGATCCTGGCCGACGTGCGCCGCAGCCAGCTGTACGCGCTATGGCTGGAGCTGGATGCCTTGCACCTGGCCACCGCGAATATCGGCATGCTCACCAATATCATCGCCTGCCCGGGCGGGGATTTCTGCTCGCTGGCGAACGCCGTGTCGATTCCGCTGGCGGAGGCCATCCAGCGCCGCTTCGACGACCTGGACTACCTGTTCGAAATCGGCGAGCTGGACCTGAACATCTCCGGCTGCATCAACTCCTGCGGGCACCATCACGTCGGCCATATCGGCATCCTCGGCGTGGACAAGGCCGGCGAGGAGTGGTACCAGGTCACCGTCGGCGGACGCCAGAACGGCGCCGCCGGCCATGCCCTGCTTGACCAGCACAAGGGCGGGGGCGCGGCCATTGGCCGCATCATCGGCCCATCCTTCGCGCGCGATGAAATCCCCGACGTGGTCGCGCTGCTGATCGACACCTACCTGTCCCTGCGCGACAGCGACGCGGAGCGGTTTATCGACGTGGTCGAGCGCGTCGGCGTGGATCCCTTCAAGCAGGCGGTCTACCAGGACCCGCGGATCGTCGCGCGGCGGCAGCAGGCGGAGGTGGCCCGTGCCTGACACCCAACGCCTGCCGCAGTCCGGCAAACTGAACAACGTGATCCGCAACGGCCGGCTCGAAGCCGACATCTGGCGCGCCTTCGTGGCGGACGAGAGCATGGCCGGCCCGACCATGCCGCCCGACGAAGATGGCTGGCTGGTCACGCTCGACACCTGGCGGGCCACCCGCGATGCCTTGCGCGCGCGCCGCCATCCGGTGGCCGTGTACCTGGCGCCGGATGCGGAGCCGGAAGACTTGCTGGACGCGGGCGCCGCTGTCATCGATGCGGCCGGCATCGCGCACCTGGCGATCGACTTCCCGGTCTATACCGACGGGCGCGGCTATTCGCTGGCGCAGTTGCTGCGCACGCAATACGGCTGGCGTGGCGAGCTGCGCGCGGTGGGCGACGTGATGATCGATACGGTGCACTACATGGCCCGCTGCGGCTTCGATGCGTTCGCCGTCAAGCCGAGCCACGACCCGCAGGCCGCCCTCGCCGCGCTGGGCACGTTCACGGTGCATTACCAGAAGACGTACGCATCCACGTCCACCCTGGCGGCATAGGCGCGGGACGCTATCTTGCCAGCCACCCGCCCAGCAGCGCGTTGACTGGCTCGTGCGCCTCGTACTGGACCCAGTGCCCCGCATCCGGGATGATGCAGCCCTGCCGCTGCGCGCTGCCCTGCGTCATGGCCGCCACCGCCGCGGCCGGGTCGGCCGTCACATCGTGCTCGCCCCATGCCAGCAGCACTTCGCCGCCGAAGCGGTCCAGCGCGTCGCGCAGGCCGCCCGCGCGCGAGATGTGCTTGCTGCGAAAGCGTGTGTGCCGGCATGACTCGGTGTGCGCGTACAGGGCCATGGCATCGACCCTGGCCGGGTCCGCGATCATGAACGCCTCCAGGTTGTAGCGCATCGCCTGCGCCAGCGCCGCGCCGTCCGCCGCCTTGCGCCAGTCCACCAGCGCGCGCTGCTGCCGGCGGATGCCGCCGTGCCCGGCCGAGCCCAGCAGGGCGAGCCGGCGTACCGTGCCAAGCGCGGCGGCCACGTTCGCGGCGACCAGCCCGCCGAACGAGAAGCCGGCGAGGTCGATCTCGTCCGTGCAGCCGGGCAACTGTCGGATCGCCGCCGCGAGCGTTCCGGCCATGGCGGACAGATCGCTGACGATGTCATCCGACTCGCCAAAGCCGGGCATGTCCGGCGCCCAGACCGTGCGTTGCGCAGCCAGCGCCTCGATATTGCGCACCCAGTGCAGCCAGCTGCCATGTCCGCCATGCAAGAGGATGACCGGGCGTCCCTCGCCAAAGCGGCGCCAGACCACCCGGCAGCCGCCGGCGCCGGTCACGATCCGTTCCGCCCGATGTGCCAGGGCGGCCACCTCCGCCCGAGGCGGCTCCGGGTTGACAGGGGTATTGCTGCTTATCTGGGGGGTCATGGGCATGGGCGCGCGCCGCCTTGCCTCCCGGCGCGGCCGATTGCCTTGGCGAACGTAGAGAAGCCGGCCGCGCGAGAAACGGTTCCGATCCCGGATCATAGCGAATTCCGGATGAACCCTCCCCGGCCAGGCGAAGCGACATCCGGGCAACCGGGCAGGGCCAGCGTGCGCTCAGGAACGCGCGAGGGCCGCATCGGCCCGGGCAGCTGGCCGCGCCGGCTTCGGGATATGCCCCTTGACCGCAAGCAGCGCCACCAGCACCGCGGCCATTGCCGCGCCAAGCATGCCGAGATAGGACGACGCGCCGCCTGCGGTGATCACCGCCGCGCCCGCGAAAGCGCTCAGGATCGCCCCGAGGCGGCCGAAGGCCAGCGCCGATGCGGTGCCCGTGGCGCGCACCGCGGTGGGGTACACGAAGGCGCACAGCGCGTACATGGTCGACTGGACCGCATTGACGAACATGCCGTGCACGCCCAGGCCAAAGATCAGCCACCCGGTACTGTGGCGCACGTCCACGCCCTGCAGCAGCAGCGCGCTGGCCGTCCCGCCGGCGCAGCAGATCGCCAGCGGCCAGCGCGAGCCGAAGCGGGAAATGGCCACCGCGCAGCACAGCGCGCCGATGACGCCGCCGAGGTTGTAGGCCGTCAGGCCGGAACCCGCGACCGCCACGTTCAGACCCTCCGAGGCCAGCATGGTCGGCAGCCAGCTAAAGGCGCTGTAGACCGCCAGCAGGCACATGAAAAAGGCGCACCAGATCGCCAGCGTATCGCGCGCCTGCCCGGGCGCGAACAGCGCGCCGAAGCCCTTGCGGCGCTCCGCATCGCGCTCGGCCAGGTCGGTGAAGACGGCGTCCGCCGGCAGCGGCCTGGACATGCGGCCGAGCAGCCGGCGCAGCTCATCCCAGCGGGCCGGACGGCGCACCAGGAAACGCGGCGACTCGGGCAGCGCCAGCATCAGCAGCACGCCCAGGCCCAGCGGCAGGGCGCCGCCGATAAAAAACAAGCCGCGCCAGCCATAGGCCGGCAGGACCACGCTGGCGAACAGGCCGGCCAGCATGCCGCCAAGCGGCACGCAGACGATGGTGGCCGTCACCGCCAGCGTGCGGCTGCGCGCCGGGGTGAATTCGGCCGTCATGGTGGTGGAGCTTGGCAACGCGCCGCCAATGCCAAGCCCGGCGATCAGGCGCAGCACGGCAATCGTCGTGGTGTCCGGGGCAAATCCGATGGCGCAGGTGGCCGTGCCAAACAGGAAGACGCTGCCGATCACGGCCCACCTGCGGCCAAAGCGGTCCGCGAACAGGCCGGCGCATGCGCTGCCGATGCCCATGCCCACCAGCCCAGCCGCCACCGCGGGTGCGAAGGCGCTGCGCGTGATGCCCCATTCCTTGATCAGCACGGGAATGGCGAAGCCGATCAACTGGCCATCGAAGCCATCCATCACGATGGACAGCGCCGCCAGCACCACGACGAACTTCTGCATCGTGGTGTAAGGGCCGTCGTCTAGTACGTGTCCCACATCGATCGATGCGCCGGCTTGGGTATGCATGGGTGTCTCCTGTCGATTGGCGTCCTGGCGGGCGCCAGCGCCTTTTGCTTTTGTATTGCGTTTCAAGCGTGGCGTGGCGCCACTCAGTGCAGGACCGGACTGGCATCCAGCCCGTGGCCGGCCGCCCTGGTCTCGATCAGCCGGACGAGTTGCATCAGGGCTTCGGTGCACGGCACGGGCACCCCGTGCCGCCGCGCCGCGGCCACGACGGCGCCGTTGATCGCATCGATCTCCGTGCACCGGGCGGCAAGGATGTCCTGCAGCATGGATGGCTTGTGGCCGATGTGGCGTTCGATGGCGTGCAGCACGCTGGCACCGACCTTATCCGCATCGACAGCCACGCCATGGCTCCTGGCCACGGCCAGCACCTCGCCCACCACGGCGAAGGCCAGCGCCGGGCCATCCGGGATGCTGCCCAACTGGTCCACCGTGCTGCCGGTGACCGCGCACAGGGGATTCAGCGCGGCATTGAACGCCACCTTTTCCCAGATCGCGGCCCACACGTCGGCATCGGCCTTGCAATGCATGCCGGCGCGATCCAGTGCCGCTACGGTCCCCGCCACGGCGGGCCGGTCCACGCCATCGGCGCTCATCATCCGGATCACGCCCTCGCCATGCGACTGCACGTGCCCGGGGCCAACCAGGTCGGCCGGCCATGTGGTGATGCCAATCAGCACCCGCTGCGCGGGCACGAACTCGCAAATCGTCTCGACGCTGCCCAGGCCGTTCTGCAGCGTCAGCACGATCGTCTCCGGCCCCAGCAGGTGACGCACGCCTGCCATCGCGGCGCGCGTGTGCATGGTTTTGGTGAAGACGATCAGCAGGTCGGGAATGGCGCCGGCCTGCTCCGGGCGCATGGCCTGCATGCCCTGCACCCGCCGGTCCGCCTCATCGGTCTGCAGGCGCAGGCCGTGGCGGCGGATCGCGTCGAGATGCGCGGCGTTGATATCGAGCAAGGTAACGTCATGGCCCGCTTCGGCCAGGCGTGCGCCAAACAGCGAGCCCATGGCCCCTGCCCCGAGGATTGCGATCTTGATCATTGGCTTGGCGGCCGCGGCGCGGCGCGGCGCTGGTTGCATGGATACGTTCGGGCGAGGCGGCAAGCCCCGCTGCCTGGAGTCTGGAGTCTGGAGACTAGAACGGGTAGTGGCGCGGCGTCGTCTGCACCGTGACCCAGCGCAGGTCGGTGAACTCGGCAATGCCGGCCTGCCCGCCGAAGTGCCCAAACCCGCTGCCCTTCACGCCGCCGAAGGGCATCTGCGCCTCGTCGTGCACCGTCGGGCCATTGACATGGCAGATGCCGGACTGGATACGCCGGGCCACATTCATGGCCCGTGCCACGTCGCGGCTGAACACGGCCGACGACAGCCCGTACTCGTTATCGTTGGCGCAGGCAATGGCCTCGGCTTCGCCATTGACGCGCACGATGGCCTTGACCGGGCCGAACGACTCTTCCGCGTAGATCCGCATTTGCGGCGTGACGTGATCGAGCAGCGTCGCCGGCATCAGGGTGTTGTCCGCCTTGCCGCCGCACAGCAGCTTCGCACCTTTGGCGAGGGCGTCGTCGATCAGGGCATTGCAGCGTTCCACGGTGCTCATGTCCACCACGGAGCCCAGCACGACCGGTCCCTTGCGCGGATCGCCCAGCGGCAGCGCGCTGGCCTTGGCCGCGAGTTGCGCGACAAAGGCGTCGGCAATCTTGTTGTCGACGATGATGCGCTCGGTCGACATGCAGATCTGGCCGGAATTGGCGAACGCGCCAAAGGCGGCGGCGGCCACGGCGGCATCGATATCGGCATCGTCCAGCACCAGCAGCGGAGCCTTGCCGCCCAGTTCAAGCACCGCCGGCTTCAAATGCCTGGCGCAGCTTGCGGCGATGACCTTGCCCACCCGGGTGGAACCGGTGAAGTTCACGCGGCGCACCGCGGGATGGGCGATCATGGCTTCCACCAGTTCGCCCGCATCGGCCGGCGCATTGGTGACGAAGTTCACCACGCCCTTGGGCAAACCCGCTTCCCGCATGGCTTCGATGATCAGCCCGTGCGTGGCGGGACAGATCTCCGACCCCTTCAGCACCACGGTATTGCCGCAGGCCAGCGGCAGCGCGATGGCGCGCACGGCCAGGATCACCGGCGCGTTCCACGGCGCCATGCCCAGCACCACGCCGGCCGGCTGGCGCACGCCCATGGCCAGGCTGCCCGGCACGTCGGACGGAATGACCTCGCCGTGGATCTGCGTGGTCAGGCAAGCCGCCTCGAGCAAGCCGGCCGCGGCCAGGTGCACGTTGAAGCCGGCCCACATGGCGGACGCGCCAGTCTCGGCGGCCATCGCGGCGGCAAACGCTTCGCCCCGGGCTTCCAGCGCGTGCGCGGCCTTGGTCAGCAACGCGCGGCGCTCGCCCGGGCCGGTGGCGGCCCAGGTGTCGAAGGCCGCGGCGGCGGCGTCCACCGCCGACAACGCATCGGCTACCGTGGCGGCCGGGGCAACGGTGGCCACCTTGCCGTCCAGCGGATTGCGGCGCTCGAAGGTGGCACCATTGGCCGCCTGGCGTGGTTGGCCGTCGATCAGCAACGAAATTGTCTGCATCCTGGTCTCCTTTGTTTGTTTTCTTTGTTTGTCTTCTTTGTTTGTTTTCTTGCGGCTTGTTCCAGAGGTTTGCGTCTCAGGCAACCTCGACTTCAATCAGCCTGGGTACCGGCGAGCGCAGCCCGTCGGCCAGCGCATCGCGCAGCAGCGCAGCGTCCCGCACGCGCACACCTTCGCAACCCATGCCTTTCGCCAGCGCCACGAAATCGATCCCCGGCAGGTCCGTGCCCTGCACCGGATCGGCCGGGGCAAAGCCAAACTCCGGCGCGAAATCCTGCAGCGCGGCATAGCGCGCGTTGTTGAGGATCACGAAGGTGATCGGCAGCTTGAGCTGGACCGCGCTCCAGATGGCCTGGATCGAGTACATGCTGGAGCCGTCGCCGATCAGCGCGATGACGCGCGCCCCCGGCCGCGCCAGCGCCACGCCAACGGCGGCGGGCATGCCGTAGCCCAGGCCGCCGCTGTCCATGGTGTAGAAGGTGCCGCTTTGCGTGAAGGGCAGGTAGCCCTGCATGACGGGACGCGCGCTGGGCGCTTCCTCCACCACGATGTCGGCGGCATCGCGCACCTCGGCCAGGGTCTGGAGCACATAGGCGGTGGACATCAGCCGCGTGGGTTCGGCACGCGGACGCGGCTGGCGCGGGGCGGGCAACGGGCGTGCCCCGGGCGCGGGACGCGCCAGCAGGTCGAGCACGCCGAGCCGGATATTGCCCACCACCGAGCTGCCCACCGGTGTCCAGGCCGCGATGGCGGGATCGTCGATCAGTTGGTACAGCGTTGCGCCGGCCGGTACATGGGGACCGGCGCCTTCCACATGGTAGGTAAAGGCCGGCGCGCCCAGTACCAGGATCAGGTCGTGCCCGCCCAGCAGGCCGACGATCTTCTCGCGCATGGCAGGCAGGAAGCCGCCGAACAGGCGATGGTCTTCGGGGAAGCCGCAGCGCCCGGACATCGGCGCCACATAGACGCGCGCGTTGTGCGTCTCGGCCAGGCGCACCACCTCGTCCCAGGCGCCGGCACGGTCGACTGCGCCGCCGACGACAAAGGCCGGACACGCACAGGCATCCAGCTGGGCGCCGATGCGCCCGATCGCCACCGGGTCCGGCCGCACCTCGGCGCTGACCGCGCGCGCAGCCACCAGCTCGGCCGGCTGGTCCCAGTCGTCCACCGGGATCGACACCAGCACCGGGCCGCGCGGCTCCTGCATCGCCACGTAATAGGCCCGCGCCATGGCCAGCGGCACATCCGCGGCGCGCGCCGGCTCGATGCTCCATTTGACGTACGGCCTGGCCAGCTCGGTGGCTTGCGTGGACGACAGAAAGGGATCGAACGGCAGGATCGAGCGCGCCTGCTGGCCCGCCGTGACAATCATCGGCGTGCGGTTCTTGAACGCGGTGAAGATGTTGCCCATGGCATTGCCGACGCCCGCCGCCGAATGCAGGTTCACCAGCGACGCGTTCCGGCTTGCCTGCGCAAAGCCGTCGGCCATGCCCACCACCACCGCCTCCTGCAGGCCGAGCACATAGCGGAAGTCGGCGGGGAAATCCCGGAACATCGGCAGTTCGGTCGAGCCGGGATTGGCGAACACCGAGGTGATGCCGAACTGGCGCAGCAGGTCGATCACGGCGTCGCGCACGGTGATGGCTGCGGAACCTGCAACGGAGTTGGTGCTACCGGTCATGCATTCTCCCAATGAAGCCGTTGAGTCGATTGAACGATTCGCAAAGTATCGGTGCCCCACCCTTACTTGAATATTGCCTTTTTCATGAAAAGGCATTACGTTTGTGCATGACTTTCGATCTGCGACAACTGAAGGCCTTCACCACCATCGTCGCCAGCGGCAGCCTGGGCCGCGCGGCCGAAGCGCTGCATGTCACCCAGCCCGCGCTGAGCCGCGCGATCAAGCGCCTGGAAGACGAACTGGGCGCCCCGCTGTTCGAGCGGCACTCCAAAGGCATGCAGCTCACGGCGGTAGGTAGCGCGCTGCTGCCGCATGCCACCTTGCTGCAGCGCGAGGCCGAGCATGCGCGCGAGGAAATCGATGCCATGCGGGGGCTGGCCAAGGGGACCATCAAGGTGGGCGCGGTGGGCAGCATTGCGAGCCTGGTGCTGCCGCTGGCGGTCGGCCGGGTGACCAAGGCGTGGCCAAACCTGCGGGTGGAGATTACGGAAGGCGTGTGGGACCGCCTGGCGGAGGGCCTGATCCGGCATGAGATCGATCTCGCGCTGAGCATCCGCGCGCCCGATACTGACGAAATCGAGGCCATCGCCGATTGCCGCTGGGAGGACCGCAGCTACGTGGTGGCGGCGCCGGACCACCCGCTGCGGCGCAAGCCGGGACTATGCCTGGCCGACACGCTCGAACAGCAGTGGGCCATCCCGCCCAGGGGCACCGGGCCGTTCGAGCATATGCGGGACGTGTTTGCCGCCCAGGGGCTGGGCCTGCCGAATATCGTGGTGGAGACGCGCTCCGTTACCGCATTGAAGAGCCTGGTTGCGCGCTCGGGGTTCCTGAGCTGGATGGCCGAGCCGATGGTCGACGCCGAGCGCAAGGCCGGCGTGATCGACATCCTGGACATTCCGGGCGGGGTCGGCAAGCGCACGCTGACGGCGTTCCGCCGGCGTCAGGGCATCTTGCCAGGCCCGGCGGTCAAGCTGCTGGAAGCGCTGCGCCAGCTGACCGCGGCCTGACCGGCCTGCGCCGGCAGCAACCTGGCCATGTCGACGGCCATCCCCCCGACTATATCGACGCCAGGGAAATCACGTCAGCCAGGTGCCTTTTCTCGCAAGCCATTTCGTCCGCGACGATTTCTGAAACCGCGGCCAGGGCTGCCTGGACGATGGCTGCGGCATCGACCTCGAAATAGCGGCGCAGTGCCGCCCGCGAATCGCTTCGCCCGAAGCCATCGGTGCCCAGCGTCAGATAGCGGCGCCCCGGCGGGATGAAGGCACGAACCAGTTCCGGAAGTGCGCGGACATAGTCCGAGGCCGCAATGATCGGGCCGCTGCTCGCCCCGAGTTGCCGCCCGAACCAGCTGTCGATTGCCGGAATGTCGCCATGACGCCACAGGCGTTCGCGCTCCACCCCTTCGCGCGCCAGCTCGATGTAGCTGGTCACGCTCCAGACATCGGCGGCAATGCCATGCACCTGTTCGAGTTGCCGCGCCGCCTTCAGGACTTCGCCCATGATCGCCCCGCTGCCGAACAACTGCACGCGGTGGGCGAACGCCCCGCCACGCCGCAGCAGGTACATGCCCCGCACCACGCCTTCGTGGGCGTCGTCCGGCAGGCTCGGGTTCGCGACGCTTTCATTGGTGACCGTGACGTAGTAGAACTCGTCGGCCTGTTCGCTGACCATGCGGCGCATGCCATGCTCGACGATGACGGCCAGTTCACCGGCGAAGGCGGGATCGTAGGCGCGACAGTTGGGAATGGTCGAAGCCGCCAGGTGGCTCGTGCCATCCTGGTGTTGCAGGCCCTCTCCCCCCAGTGTGGTGCGTCCCGAGGTGGCCCCGATCAGGAACCCGCGTGCCCGCTGGTCGGCGGCGGCCCAGATCAGGTCGCCCACGCGCTGGAAACCGAACATGCTGTAGTAGATGTAGAACGGCAGCATGGCGACGCCGTGGGTCGAGTAACTGGTGGCCGCCGCTGTCCATGAGGACAGCGCGCCGGCTTCCGTGATCCCCTCCTCCAGGATCTGCCCGTCCTTGACCTCCCGGTACGACAGCATGGAAGCCGAATCTTCCGGCTGGTAAAGCTGGCCGAACGGCGCGTAGATGCCGACCTGGCGGAACAGATTCGCCATGCCGAACGTCCGCGCCTCGTCGGCGACGATCGGGACAATGCGCGGGCCCAGCACGGGATCCTTGAGCAAGGCGCCCAGGTACCGCACCAGGGCCATGGTGGAGCTCATGGCCTTGCCATCGGCGTGCACGGCGAACGCGGCGGTCTTGTCCAGCCCGGGCACTGGCAACGACTCGGCGCCTGGATTGCGCGCAGGCAGATAGCCGCCGAGGGCAGCGCGCCTGGCCTGGAGATAGCGGATCTCGGGGCTGTTCTGCGCCGGGCGGTAGAACGCAGCCTGTGCCACCTGTTCGTCGGACAGCGGCAACTGGAACCGGTCCCTGAACGCGAGCAGATCGTCCGTGCCCAGCTTCTTCTGCTGGTGCGTGGTCATCCGGCCTTGCGCAATGGCGCCCATGCCGTAGCCCTTCATGGTCTTGGCCAGCACGACGCAGGGACGCCCGTTGCGCCTGGCGGCTTCGGCAAATGCCGCGTATATCTTCGCCGGGTCGTGCCCGCCCCGGCGCAGGCCGTCGATCTCGTCGTTGGAGAGATGCTCGACAAGCGCCCGCAGCGCCGGCGTCTTGCTGAAGAAGTTCTCGCGATTGAACGCGCCATCGTTGGCCGAGAGCGTCTGGAACTCGCCATCCACGGTCTGCGCGAAGGCGCGGCTGATGGCGTGATCGTGGTCACGTGCCAGCAGCGCATCCCACTCCGACCCCCACAGGCATTTGACGACATGCCACCCCGCCCCCGCGAAGAGGGCCTCGAGTTCATCGACAATGCGCCCGTTGCCGCGCACCGGCCCGTCCAGGCGCTGGAGATTGCAGTTGATGACGAACGTACAGTTGTCGAGCTTTTCCCGGGCGGCGAGCGTCAGTGCCGCAATTGACTCCGGCTCGTCCATTTCGCCATCGCCGAAGAAGCCCCAGACCCGGCGCTCGCTGGTCTCTTTCAAGCCCCGGTTTTCCAGGTAGCGCATGAAACGCGCCTGGTAGATGGCGTTCAGCGGGCCGATGCCCATCGACCCGGTCGGAAACTGCCAGAAATCCGGCATCAGGCAGGGATGCGGGTATGAACTCAGGCCGCGGATCCCCTTCCCTTCGGCCACGATCTCTTGCCGGTAGTGGCAAAGCGACGCTTCGTCCAGCCTGCCCTCCAGGAAGGCACGCGCATAGACGCCAGGCGCCGAATGGGGCTGGAAGAAGACGAGATCCCCGCCTTGCGCCGCCTCGTGCCCGCGGAAGAAATGCTGGTAGCCAACCTCGAACAAATCCGCCGCCGAGGCATAGCTCGCGATGTGCCCGCCGAGTTCGCCATGCGCCTGGTTTGCACGCACCACCATGGCGAGCGCGTTCCAGCGCAGGATGGCCGACAGGCGCTGCTCCATCGCGAGGTCGCCGGGATAGGCCGGTTGCTCGTCGACCGGCACGGTATTCAGGTAAGGCGTTACCTGCGCCGGCCGCCACTGCAACCGGTGCTGCCTGGCATGCGCCAGCAGCGCATCCAGGATGGCGCAGGCGCGCTCCTTGCCCTGCCGCGGCCCCCAGGCCGACAACACGCCGTCGAGCGCGTCGCACCATTCCTGAAGCTCCTCCGGATCGGTCTGATCGATCGTCAGGATGGAACCAAATCGGTCACGAGATGCCATCTTGATACTCCTGCGCCGGCAGTTGCCCGGCTCAATTTGCCTGGATACTGGCCTTCTGGGCGATGGCCCGCATCCGCGGCAAGTCCTTCTCGATCATGGCGGCGACTTGTTCGGGCGTGGCATAGGACGGCTCCAGGCCGTTGGCCACCAGTTTTTCCTGGATTTCGCGATCGTTCATGGTCAGCGCCAGCGCTTTCCCCAGCCGCGCCCTGACGTCGGGCGGCAGGCCTCGCGGCGCCGCGATCGCCACCCACGAATCCGCATCGAAACCCGGGAAGCCGGATTCCGCGACGGTGGGCACATCCGGCAGCAACGTCGCGCGGCGGGCACCCGCGACCGCGATCACCTTGACCCTGCCGCTCTTGATATGCGGCAGCGATGCCGCAATGGTGTCGACCGAGAAGGGAATCTGGCCGCCGATCAGGTCGGCAATGGCCGGGGCGCTGCCCTTGTAGGGTATGTGCTGGAGCTTCATGCCGGTGGCGCCCAGGATCATCTCCCCCGCGAAATGGCCGGTCGTGCCGTTACCGAACGAGCCATAGGCGTATTTCCCCGGCGCGGCCTTCACCGCCGCCATCATCTGCCTGAGGTTGTCCACCGGGACATCGCGGTTGGCCAGCAGGATCAAGGGCACCCGCGCGACCAGGCCAACCGGCTCGAAGCTCTTCACCGGATCGTATGGCAGGTTGGCGTTGATGGCCGGATTGACGGTGAAGGTCGATCCTGAACTGATAAACAGCGTGTAGCCGTCGGGCGCGGCCTTTGCCACGTAACCGGCGCCGACAATGGTACCGGCGCCCGCGCGGTTCTCGATGACCACGGTCTGGCCGAGATGGTCGCCCAGCTTCTTGCCGACCATGCGCCCGATGATGTCAACCGCCCCGCCCGGCGGGAACGGCACCACCAGCACAACAGGCCTGGCGGGATAATCCTGGGCTTGTGCGCTGGCGGCGCACACGGTCATTCCCAGCAGGGACAGCGCTTTCACCGCCATCGAAACGCTTCGTAGAACCACGTTCATTTGCTACTCCTGTGATTGAGCGACGGGGGGGCAAACGGGGGCAAACGGGGGGAACGCGAGACCAGGCGCGCTGCCGGTCAGGTGCCTGCCCCTTGATACCGGCGTCGAACGACCGGCATCGAGGGGACAGTCAGGCGCGCAGGCCAGCGCGCGGGCAGGATCAGCCGTTCCTGAACAGGAAGCTGTAAGCGCTCAGCGCCGGGGCGCCGCCCAGATGGGCGTAGAGCACCTTGGAGCCTTCGGGGAATTCGCCGCGGCGGACCAGGTCGATCATGCCCTGCATCGATTTCCCTTCATAGACCGGGTCGGTCATCATGCCCTCGAACTTGGCGCTCAGCCGGATGGCTTCGAGCGTATCCTCGGACGGCAGGCCATACTCCGGCCCGCCGTAGCGCGTGTCGAGCACCACGTCTTCGTCGGTGATATCCCGGCCGAGGTCGACCAGATGCGCGGTGTTCTTCGCAATGCGCAGGATCTGCGCACGGGTCTGCTCCGGCTTGGCCGAGGCATCGATACCGATCACGCGGTTGGCCCGGCCATCGGCCGCGAAGCCGACCACCATGCCAGCCTGCGTGCTGCCGGTGACCGAGCAGACCACGATGTAGTCGAACTTGAAACCGAGTTCGGCTTCCTGTGCGCGCACTTCTTCGGCGAAGCCGACGAAACCCAGGCCGCCCAGCGGATGCTCGGAGCACCCCGCCGGAATCGGGTAGGGCTTGCCGCCGGCCTGGCGCACGCTTTCCATGGCATCTTCCCAACTCTTGCGAATCCCGATATCGAAACCATCGCTGACCAGGCGCACGTCGGCGCCCATGATCCGCGACATCTGGATATTGCCGACGCGGTCATAGACGGCGTCCGAGTAGTTCACCCAGTCCTCCTGCACAAGCACGCACTTCAGGCCGAGATGCGCCGCCACGGCAGCAACCTGGCGGGTCTGGTTCGACTGGATGCCACCGATGGAGACGAGCGTGTCACACCCCTGGGCGAGCGCGTCCGGAATGATGTACTCGAGCTTGCGCGTCTTGTTGCCGCCGAACGCCAGGCCGCTGTTGCAGTCCTCGCGCTTGGCATAGAGGTCGACCTTGCCGCCCAGATGCGCGCTGAGTCGTTTCAGCGGCTGGATGGGCGTGGGTCCGAACGTCAGTTGGTGGCGGGGAAAGCGTTTGAGATTCATGCTGACAACTCCTGGGTTGAGGGCGGGGATCCAGGCATCAACACTGGCGAAGAACACTGGCATGTGGAACCACCTTTCGTTGATGCTGCACGGACTCAATCCTAGAAAAAAACGCACGAAACGTGGTTGCAAATATCTCTCTGTTTATGCACTATAAAAAATACGAAATAAAATTTTTGAACTGTTTATTTTTTACGATCATCAATGAACGAAACAAAATTGCGCACCAAATCCGAGCATTCCATGCCGTTTTCCGAGGCATTGGACCGCACCGATAAAGCCATCCTGCGCGCACTTCAGCGCGACGCGTCCGTCTCTAATGTGGCGCTGGCAGCCAAGGTCAGCCTGAGCCCGCCAGCGTGCCTGCGGCGCGTGGAGCGGCTGAAGGAACTCGGGCTGATTCGCGGGATCGTGGCGCTGCTGAACCCGGCCGCGCTCGACGCGGGGATGCTGGTGATGATCGGCGTGGTGCTGGACAGGTCCACGCCGGAATCCTTCTCGGAGTTCGAGAAGGCCGCCCAGAAGGTCTCCGGATGCATGGAGTGTCACGTGGTGACGGGCGAATTCGACTACTTCATGATGCTGCGGACCAAGGACAGCGAGAGCTTCAATCGCCTCCATGCGGAGCAACTGCTGTATCTGCCGGGGGTCCGGCAGATACGTTCATTCATGGTGCTCAAGCAGGTGCTGTCGACGACGCAGTTTCCGATCTGAAGTGCTGGGGTGCTGCGGGCGCTGCGCACGCCGCGCGGTGCGGCGAACTGCGCGCCGTGGCGCCTTTGCTTCACACGCCGCGAGGCCGGCTGCCTGCAATGGCAGCGCCGTCTTCGGCGAGGTCCCAGAACACGCCAGCCATGATCTGCAGCGCCTGCCGGGCCACGCTGCCCAGCAGGTGCTCGTCCGGGGCATGCTGGCTGCAGGCCGGATACGAATGCGGAAACCAGAGCGTTGGCAAGCCCAGCACGTCCGCAAACACATCGTTGGGCAGGGACCCGCCGAAATTCGGCAGCAGCGCCGGCGGCTCGCCCGTGGTGCGCCGTACGGATGCCAGGGCCCACTGCACCCAGGCATCGTCCGGATCCAGCCGGGTTGCCTGCATCGGTTCGCCATCCGGCTGGACCTCCACATCCTGGAAGCCATGGGCGTCCAGGTGCTCGCGCAGATGGCGCATGAAGTTGGCGCTGTCGCTGCCCACCACAAAACGAATCTGGCACAGCGCGAACGCGTGGCCGGGAATCGCCCCCACCGGCGCGTCGGGATTCCCGGTCTTGAAGGCAAGTACCTCGAACGTGTTCCAGCCGTAGACGCGCTCGGCGGGCGACAGGCCAGGTTCGCCCCAGCCGGGATCGATCCCGGGATCGGCCGGGCCGCCGCCAACCTCGATGGTGCCGAGTGCCGCACGGACATTTGCCGGCAGCCCGTCGGGCAAGAGCCCGCTGACCAGTACCCTGCCCCTGGCATCCACCACGCTGGCGATCGCATGCGCCAGCCGCGTGCCAGCGTTGCTCAGCAGCCCGCCCCAGTTGCCGGAGTGATGCGCGCCTTCGCGCAGGTTGACGCCAAGCCTGAAGTTGCAGAACCCGCGCGAGCCCAGGAACAGCGTCGGCCGCGCGGCGGCCACGCGTGGCCCGTCCGATGCGATGAACACATCCGCGGCTAGCTCGTCGGCGTACTTCGCGCACACCTCCCGCAAACCCGGGGAACCGGTTTCCTCCCCCATCTCGAGGATCATCTTGACGTTGTAGCCCAGCTTGCCCTTGCGCAGCGCCAGTACCTGCGTCAGCGCGGCCAGGTTGATGGTGTGCTGGCCCTTGTTGTCGGCCGTGCCGCGGCCATACCAGCGGTCGCCGTCACGCGACACCTCCCAGGGCCCATGGCCCTGCCGCCATTGCGCATCCTGCCCGCGCACCACATCGCCATGTCCGTAGGTCAGCACGGTGAATGCGGCCTCGGGCTCCAGCCGTTGCGCCAGCATGAACGGTCCGCCGCCGCCGACCGGATTGTCGACGAGCTTCCAGGTAAATCCCAAGACATCGAGCTGTGGCCCGATGGCATCGGTCAGGTAGGCCGTGAGGATGGCGGCGCTGGCGGGATTCTGGCTTTCCGTGCGCATCGCCACGCGTTGCCGGAGCACCTGTTCGAAGCTGCCGTCGTCGAAGTAACGGGCCGCAAGGTCGATGGCTTGTGAGCGACTCATGTCTCTGCTTCCTTTTTTGCGTTGCGTGGATTCTCCGGCACGGTGCGCCCGGAGCGCGCCGGGGTGCCCCCTCAAGCGGCGAGTGTTCAAATCCTAGATCGTTGCGACCGTTGCGAAAAGCATAGAATTCAGATGTGTGGCTTGCCTAAATGGCAAACCGCGAAGACCGTGCAAACTGCGCCTGCCGCGCGTGCGGCGCAACCCGATCCATCCGGCCGGAGGTAATGTGCCCCAGTCTCACCGTTTGCAGAGCACAGCGCTGCGCTATTTCCTGGAGGTGGTCCGTTGCGGCTCGATCAGCGAGGCGGCGTCGCGCCTGAATGTCGCCGGATCCGCCGTCAGCCGGCAGATTGCCGGCCTGGAAGAGACGCTGGATGTGGTCCTGTTCGAGCGCAGGCCGCGGGGCATGGTACTCAGCGCCGCGGGCGAGTTGTTGGCCACGCATGCCCGCAAATCCAGTTTCGAGGCCGAACGGGTCGTGGCCGACGTGCTGGCGTTGAAAGGCCTCGGCACAGGGCACGTCCGCATCGCCTGCTCGGAGGGCTTCGCCATCCAGTTCCTGCCGAGCGTCATCGAGGCGTTCCGCGCAAAATACCGCGGCAGCCGCTTCCAGCTGTCGGTGGATGCGCCGGCCGAAGTCACCCGCCGCGTGCGCCAGGGCGAATGCGATATCGGCATGGTGTTCAACTACAGCCGTGTCGGGCAGAAGGACATCAAGGTGGAGCATCGCCAGCCGGCGCCCGGCCTTGCCATCATGCGCACCGACCATCCCCTGGCGAAGTCCAGGCAGGTCACCCTGTCCCAACTGCAGCGCTACCCGATGGCCCTGCCGGATGCGGATACCACCGTGCGCCAGGTGTTCGACATTGCCTGCATACGACAACGCGTGACGGTCGACCCGGTACTCACCAGCAACTACGTCGAGACCCTGCTGAATTTCGCGCGGCTGAACGATGCCATCACGCTGGCGAGCGAGGTCTCCGTGCGCCTGCTGCTGGAGGAGCGCGGCCTGTGCGCCATCCCCATCCGGGACCGCGCGATGAGCGACCGCAGTATCGAGGTCCAGACCCTCCAGGGCAGGACCCATGCGGAAGTGGTGCGCGTGTTCCGGGACTTCCTGATCGCGATGCTATCGAGCCGCAATGGCATCGGGCCCGAGTGATAGCCCGCCTGGCGCTGGCATGCCGGCGCCGGGCAGGGCGCGTTACTCCGCGCGGATCTTCGCTTCCGCGACGATCTTGGCGGAACGGGCCATATCTTCTTTTTCAAACCGCGCAAAGTCTTCCGGCGTGCCGGGTGACAACAGGTAGCCCTGTTCGGCCAGCCTGGTGCGCAGGTCCGAAGCCAATGCCTTGTTGACCTCGGCGTTGATCCGCTTGATCACTTCCGGCGGCAGCTTGGCCGGGCCCCACAGCCCGTACCACGAGTAGAACTCGTAGCCCGGCACGGTCTCGGCAACGGTTGGCACATCGGGCATGGAGGGCAGCCGCTCCTTGGACGTCACCGCGACCACCCGCACCATGCCGCTCTTGTGGTACGTCAGGGCGCCAAGCACGGGATCGATAAAGCCGTCGATGGCGCCGCCGATCAGGTCCTGGTAGGCAGGCGCCGAACCCTTGTACGGCACCACCAGGTAATCGATCTTGCTCGTGCGCTTGAGCAGTTCCGTCGACAAATGCCCGGCGGAGGCCTGCGAGCCGATCGCGAACGACATCTTGCCCGGGTGCGCCTGCGCGTAGGCGATCAGTTCCTTGATGTTCTTGATGGGCAGGTTCTTGTTGACCGACACCGCCAGCGGGCCCTTGCCGACCAGCGCGATCGGCACGAAATCCTTCGTCACGTCGTAGGGCGACGATTTCAGCGTCATCGGCGTGGTGGTAAAGGTGGAGGCGCTGAACAGCAGCGTGTAGCCATCGGCGGCCCCCTTGGCCACCGCATCGGCGCCAATGATGCCCTGGCCGCCGGGCCGGTTGTCGACGATAAAGCTCTGCCCGGTCTGCTCGGACAGCTTTTGCGCCAGCATGCGGCCAACGGTGTCGGTGGGCCCGCCGGGCGGGAACGGAATGATGACGCGCACGGCCTTGTTCGGATAGGTCTGCGCGGAAGCGGCGGCTGCGCATAGCAGCAGCGCGCCCGCGGCACAGCGGAAAAATCGGTGGAACAGCATTGTTTGTCTCCTGTCTCGACTGCAGGTCCGCCCTTATGCGTGATGGGGGCGGTTCTTTATCCGGCCGCACGGTTTAGGTTTGCTCCCCGCTCCCGCTTGCGGGAGAGGGAGCAACAACCGTCGTCATTCCAAACGGCTTTGTTCGCGTCTTCAAGGCTGCGCCAGCGCCACCATCTCCGCATAGAGATCCGCCTTGCCCTCGAAACCAATGCCCGGCAACTCCGGCATGGTGATATGCCCGTCGATCACCTTGACGCCATCGGGGAAGCCGCCATAGGGCTGGAACAGGTCGGGATAGCTTTCGTTGCCGCCCAGACCCAGGCCGGCTGCGATATTGAGCGACATCTGGTGGCCGCCATGCGGAATGCAGCGGCTGGGCGACCAGCCGAAGGTCTTCAGCACTTCCAGCGTGCGTTCGTACTCGACGAGGCCGTAGGACAGCGCGCAGTCGAACTGCAGGTAATCGCGGTCGGCGCGCATGGCGCCATAGCGGATCAGGTTGCGCGCGTCCTGGTGGCTGAACAGGTTCTCGCCCGTGGCCATGGCGCCGGGGTAATACTCGGCCAGCGTGGCCTGCAGGTGGTAGTCCAGCGGGTCGCCAGCCTCCTCGTACCAGAACAGCGGATAGTCGCGCAGCATCTTGGCGTAGGCGATGGCGGTATCCAGGTCGAAGCGGCCATTGGCATCGACCGCGAGCTGCGCATCGGTGCCGATCTCCTGCAGCACGGCCTCGATGCGCGCGCTGTCTTCTTCCAGGCTGGCGCCGCCGATCTTCATCTTGACCACGTTGTAGCCGCGCTCGAGGTAGGAGCGCATCTCGGCGCGCAGCGCGGACAGGTCCTTGCCGGGGTAGTAATAGCCGCCTGCGGCATAGACGAAGACACGCGGGTTGGCCTTGACGCCGTGGCGCTCCGCCAGCAGCTGGAACAGCGGCTTGCCGGCGATCTTGGCCACCGCGTCCCACACCGCCATGTCGATGGTGCCGACCGCCACCGAGCGTTCGCCGTGGCCGCCGGGCTTCTCGTTGGACATGGTGGCTGCCCACACGCGATTGGGATCGAGGTTGGTGCCTGCGTCGTCCAGCAGCGAAGCCGGATCGGCCGCCAGGATGCGCGGCGCGAAACGCTCGCGGATCAGCCCGCCCTGGCCGTAGCGGCCGTTGGAGTTGAAGCCATAGCCGATCACGCGCTTGCCGTCGCGGAAGGCGTCGGTCACCACGGCGACGAGACTGCTCGTCATTTTCGAGAAATCGATATAGGCATTGCGGATGGGCGACGAAATCGGTTTCGTCACTTCGCGGACGTCAATGATGCGGACGGACATTGCTTGTCTCCAGTGTCTTTGGTGCTCAGGTATTTCGATGTTCGGAATTCGGAATTCGGTATCTACGTCGGGCGCCCTACAGCGAGCCGCCGCCACAGATCACGATCTGCTGGCCAGTGATGGCCCCGGCATCCGGGCCAAGCAGGAAGCTCACCATCCCGGCCACTTCGCCGGGCTGGATAAAGCGCCCGATGGGCGGCGTGCGCGGCGGCGTGCCCTTGCGGCCGGGATCGTTCAGCATGGGGGTCTCGGTGGCGCCCGGCGCCACCACGTTGACGGTGATGCCGCGCGGCGCCAGTTCCGCCGCCCATGAGCGCGCCATGCCCACCAGCGCGGCCTTGGTCGCTGCGTACTGGCTGCGTCCCGGCGCGCCCGCCGCCGTGCGGCTGCCGATCAGCACGATGCGCGCGCCATCCGGCAATGTCGGCACCAGCGCGTTAGCCAGCACGGCGGCGGCTTCCACATGGATGCGCCACATGCCCTCCCCGTCCCCGGCCTTCAGTTCTCCGAGAACCGCCGTGCGCATATAACCGGCGGCATGGACGATGGCGTCGACACGCGGCAGGGCGGCCACGGCGGCGGCGAGTTTCACCGCGTCCGTCAGGTCTACCTCGATCGCGCTGAAGCGCTCGGCGCTCTGCGCCGGCGCGCGGTCAAGACCGGTCACCCGCCAGCCAGCGGACAGCAAGCGCCGGGCGATGGCGGCGCCGATGCCGGAACTGGCGCCCGTGACAAGGGCATGCCTTGCGGGTGGCGCGTCGGCTTGCATGGATTGGCTCATCGAAGCCCCTTTGGAATGCGGTTGCTGGCGGCCCGGCCTCGCGCGGCGCGAGGCCGGACCCGTGCAGGATCAGGCTGCAGCCTTCTGGGTGATGCCGGCCTGTTCCAGCGCGGCCTTGATGGCGGCCAGTTCCGCGGCCGACGGGGCATGGGTCGGCGGGCGCACGGTGCCATCGCTCAGGATGCCGGCCAGCGCCATGGCGGCCTTCATGCGGCCGTGCGCTTCGCCCGTGGGTTCACCGGCGCCATACACCGCGTCCTTGAGCGGATTGATCAGGGCCTGCACGCGCATCGCTTCATGCAGGTCGCCAGCCTTGACCGCCTTGAGCAGATCGTTGATCAGGCCGGGAATCAGCGAGGCAAAGCCGACCAGCGCGCCGTCCAGACCCTGCACCAGCGACGCCAGCAGGTATTCGTCATGGCAGGTCATCAGCACCTTGGTGGGATCGGCGGCGCGGATTTCCTTGATGTCGCGCGCGTACTTGTTCATCTCGCGCTCGCCCATCTTGAAGGCCTTCACATAAGGCAGCTTTGCCAGTTCGGCGAGCAGTTCGGACGAGTAGGAGCCACGCGTCCAGGCGGGGTAGATATGCACCACCAGGGGCAGCCCGCTGGCCTTGCCGATGGCGTTGAAGTAATCGAGGCAGTGTTCCGGCTTGAAGCCAAAGCGCAGCCAGTGATGCGGCGGCATGATATCGAGTCCGGCGGCCCCGGCTTCCCTGGCCCAGCCAGCCTGCTCCACGGCATCGTTGATGCCTTCGCAGACCACCGACGAGATCACCGGGCAAATGCCCTTGGTGGCGTCGGCGGTGATGCGGGTCACTTCGGCGCGCTCGCGCGGGGTCAGCGAGAAGACTTCACCGGTATGGCCATTGGTCATCAGGGCGGTCACGCCCTCCTGCCCGCCCAGCCACCTGGAGAAGCGGCGCAGCTCCGGTTCGTTGATGCTGTAGTCCGCATTGAAGGGGACTGCAATGGCGGGAATGATGCCGCGGAAATTGATATCAGACACGTTCGTCTCCTGGTAAGGCTTGCGCTATCTGCGCAATACGGTGGTGGTCAGGGTGGGAGGAATGAATCCTCCGGAGGGTTGCAACGCACGGGCCAGCTCGGTGGCGGCATGCACTACCGCCGGGGCCGTGGTCGATTCGAAATCTTCAAGCGAGGTGTTCATCGCCGGCGCCGCCACGCTCAGGCCCGCAACCGGCACGCCGTCGATATCCAGCACCGGGGCGGCGACCACGTAGAGGCCCGATACGGTCTCCTGGTCCGACAGCGCATAACCCTTGGCGCGCACGGTCTTCAGGCGTTCAAGAATGGTGCCGAGATCGGTCAGCGTGTGGTCGGTCAGCTTTTGCCGGGGCTGGGCATCCAGCACGCGGGCCTGCATGTCCTCGGGCAGCCAGGCCAGGATGGCGTAGCCGACGGCGGTGGAATAAGCCGGCACCCGGCTGCCGATGCGGATATCCACGCCGAGCCGCGTCAGGCCCGCCTGGATACGCTCGGCGTACAACACATCCGGGCCATCCAGCACGCCGATGGAAGCGGCTTCGTTGATCTCCCCCACCAGCGCGCGCAGGATCGGCCTTGCCCGCGTGCGCAGGTCGGAATGGGCAATGGCGTCGAAGCCAAGGTCCAGCACCTTCAGCGACAGCCTGAACAAGCGCGTGTCCGGCACGCGCTGCACGTAACCGATGTCCACCAGCGTGTTGAGGAAGCGGAAGGCGGTCGCGTTGTCCAGCCCGGAGCGCCGCGCCACTTCCGCCATGGTGAGTTCGGGCTCCTGGGCCGAGAACGCTTCGAGAATGCGGAAGCCCTTCGCCAGCGACTGCACCGTGTTCTTGGATGCGTCGCCCGCGCTGCTTGCTTTCGATGCGGAACGGACTGGGTTCTCGGTAGCCATTTCAATCTCCACGGTTAGTTCAGGTGCGAACCCGGCTCGAGTTCGGATTCCGAATTTTAATTCGCTGAACTGACAGAGGAAAGCCCTCGCTCATGACTGGTGGATAAACGCCGGCATCGCTGCCGGCCCTTCGAAAATTCGGATTGCGAATTTTTATTCGAAAATCAAATCTGAAACAAGGCGCCGCATCACGGCACCTCTTGTTCCTGCCCGGGTCCTGGGGACCCTTGCTATTTATTCGGATTGCGAATTTGTATTCGCGATATGAAATAGTTTAGACCTCGCTTCCGTGTATGAGCAAGCCCGATTTTCCTAGGGTTTTCACCAGGAACAGACCTTGGAGGAAAGACAGATCAGGCCGCAAGCGACCGGGCGTTACCCCACATTGCCGCACTCCCCTCAATCGCCCCAACCACTGCAATAGGATTACACTGAAAACGTGACAACCCTCCGGAGCGGCATGATGGACGGCATTGACCCTCAACGCACCTTCCGTGGTCTTCCCCTGACCCCGGAACAGGATGCGGAAGTCAGGCACTACATCAAGAAGCAAAAACAACGTAGTGCGCCATGGGATACACCTGAGTTGGCCGCGATGCTCGCGGATATGCTGCGGCCGCCGAGCAACGAGGACGAGGACTTCGAGCCCGACGACGGGGAAGCGAAAGCGGCCGCCGAGCGCGCGGCGGGTGCGGTCGACGACGAGATGGATCCGATCGAGGCCGGCGAGGAGCGGATCGCGGCCATGGAAGCCGAGGCGATGAAAGGCCCCAAACACTGAATCGCAGTTGGAGCATGCGCATCGCGGCTCGTGGCCGGGACGCGCACCGGAAGAAGACAGCCCCCAGTGCAACCACTGGAACACAAGAACAAAGGGCATGCCATGGCGACCGTCGCGACATTCGAAATCGGGTACACGCAGTTTCTCGATCCACAAGGTGAGCCGACCCAGGCGCTACCGGCCTTTGCCCTCGATCCCGAGGCACTGGTGCCGCTGTACCGGGCCATGGTGCTGACGCGCCAGTTCGACCTGAAGGCCATTGCACTGCAGCGCACCGGCCAGATCGGTACGTTTGCCTCCGCGCTGGGCCAGGAGGCGGTCGGCGTCGGCGTGGCCAGCGCGATGCGGCCGGAGGACGTGCTGGTGCCGTCCTACCGCGATCATGCCGCGCAGTTCCAGCGCGGCGTCTCGATGACCGAGAGCCTGCTGTACTGGGGCGGCGACGAGCGCGGCAATTTCTTTGCGGCGGCGCCACATGACTTCCCCAACTGCGTGCCCATCGCCAACCAGGTCTGCCATGCCGCTGGCATCGCCTATGCCATCAAGCTGCGCGCGGAGCCGCGCGCAGCGGTCTGCCTGCTTGGCGACGGCGGCACCTCGAAAGGCGATTTCTACGAAGGCATGAATATGGCCGGTGCCTGGCACGCGCCGCTGGTGCTGGTGGTCAACAATAACCAGTGGGCCATCTCCATGCCCCGCAGCCAGCAGACCGCCGCGCAAACGCTGGCGCAAAAGGCTATCGCGGCCGGCATCCCCGGCCTGCAGGTGGATGGCAACGATGTCGTCGCGGTGCGCCAGATGACACTGGAAGCGCTCGAACGGGCGCGCGCCGGCGGCGGGGCCACGCTGATCGAGGCGATCACCTACCGGCTCGGCGACCACACCACGGCAGACGACGCCTCGCGTTACCGCGACAGCGATCAGGTCAAGCAGCACTGGCTGCTCGAACCGGTTGCCAGGCTGCGCAACTACCTGTTGCGGCTGGGCGCCTGGGACGCGGCGCGCGAAGAGCAGCTAGCCAAGGCTTGCGCTGGCGAGGTTGCCGCCGCAGTGGAGGCCTATCTGGCGATTCCCCCGCCAGACACGGCGGCGATGTTCGATTACCTCTATGCCAGCCTGCCCGAAGCGCTGGATACGCAAGTGGACACGGCGCGGCGCTTCGCACCGAACGCGCCGGCAAGCGAGAGCGATCATGGCTGAAATCCATCTTGTCGAAGCCGTCAACCATGCGCTGGCCTATGAACTGGAGCACGACCCGCGCGTGGTGCTCCTGGGCGAGGACATCGGCGTCAACGGGGGCGTGTTCCGCGCGACGGCCGGGCTGCAGGCGCGCTTCGGCGCGCAGCGCGTGATCGACACACCGCTGGCCGAGTCCGCCATCGCCGGCGCCGCCGTCGGCATGGCGGCGATGGGCCTGGCGCCGGTGGCGGAAATCCAGTTCACCGGCTTTATCTACCCCGCCATCGACCACATCATCAACCACGCCGGCCGCCTGCGCCACCGCACGCGCGGCAGGCTGAGCTGCCCGATGGTGCTGCGTTCGCCTTTCGGGGCCGGCATCCACGCGCCGGAGCATCACTCGGAAAGTCCCGAGGCGATGTTCGCGCATATGCCGGGCCTGCGGGTGGTGATCCCGTCGTCGCCGGCGCGTGCCTACGGCCTGCTGCTGGCGGCCATGCGCGACCCCGACCCGGTGGTGTTCCTCGAACCGACCCGGCTCTACCGGCTGTTCCGCCAGGAGGTGCAGGACAACGGCGAGGCGCTGCCGCTCGATGTCTGCTTCACGCTGCGCGACGGAGACGACATCACGCTGGTGAGCTGGGGCGCGATGCTGCAGGAGACGCAGGCCGCCGCCGACCTGCTGCTGGACGAAGGCATCTCCGCCGCCGTCATCGACGTCGCCACGCTCAAGCCGCTCGACATGGGCACCATCCTGGAGTCGGTCGGCAGGACGGGCCGCTGCGTCATCGTCCACGAAGCGCCGCGCAGCGCCGGCTTTGGCGCCGAGATCGCGGCGAACCTGGCCGATGCGGGACTGTATTCCCTGTCCGCGCCGGTGCAGCGCGTCACCGGCTACGACACGGTAGTGCCGATGGCCAGGCTCGAATACCAGTACCTGCCCAGCGTGGCGCGGATTGCCGACGCGGCGCGCAGGGCCATGGCCGCCTGAAGTCGTTCCTGGGAGCGTTGATGAAAATCTTCAAGTTGCCCGACCTGGGCGAAGGCCTGCAGGAAGCCGAGATCACCGAGTGGCACGTCAAGCCCGGCGACACGGTGGCGGCCGACCAGCTGCTGGTTTCGGTCGAGACCGCCAAGGCCATCGTCGAGATTCCCTCGCCCTACGCCGGACAGGTCGCCAGGCTGTTTGCAGCGGCCGGCGAGATCGTGCATCTCGGCGCGCCGCTGGCCGGCTTCGAAGGCGCAGGCGAGCCGGAGGATGCGGGCGCGGTGGTGGGCGATGTCAAGGTCGGCACGCAGGTGGTCGCGGAAGCGCCCGCCGCCCTGGGCCGCGGCGGCGGCGCGGTGCGGGCAGTGCCCGCCGTGCGCGCCCTGGCGCGGCAACTCGACGTGGACCTGGCAATCGTCACCCCTTCTGGCGCGGATGGCGTCATCACCGCCGCCGACGTGCGGCGCGTGGCCGCGACGCTGGCGGACCTGGGGCCGCCGGAAGTCTTGCGCGGCGTGCGGCGCGCGATGGCGCAAAACATGGCGCGCGCGCAAAGCGAGGTCGCGGCGGCGACCGTGATCGACGATGCCGACATCCACGCCTGGGCGCCCGGCACCGACACCACGATCCGGCTGGTGCGCGCGCTGGTCGCCGGATGCCGCGCCGAACCCGGTCTCAATGCCTGGTACGAAAGCCAGACCGGCCGCCGCCATGTACCGAAGCGGATCGACGTAGGCATTGCGGTGGACCTGCCCGAAGGCCTGTTCGTGCCGGTGCTGCGCGACACCGGCAACCGCGACGCCGCGGACCTGCGGCGCGGCCTGGACCGCATGCGCGCGGACGTGCGCGCGCGCAAGATCGCGCCCGAGGAAATGCGCGGCAACACCATCACGCTGTCCAACTTCGGCATGCTCGCCGGCAAGTACGCGGCGCCCATCGTGGTGCCGCCAACGGTGGCCATTCTTGGCGCCGGCCGCATCCACGACGCGGTGGTGGCAGCCGGCGGCGTGCCTGCGGTGCACCGCATCCTGCCGCTCAGCCTTACCTTCGATCACCGGGTAGTCACGGGCGGCGAAGCCGCGCGCTTCCTGGCCGCGGTGATCGCCGACCTGGCCTTGCCGGTATAGCCCGGAACAGGCCAGAACACATCTTGCAGGGCGAGGCCCGGCAGCTTGCCGGCCTGGCCGCGGAGCGACCATGTCCGATGCTTCTTTCATCCATGCTCACGCAGCCCATGACGACTGGCGGGAGGCGCTGGCCCAGTGCCGGACGCAACTTGACGCGCAACTGGCGGCCCGCCAGGCAGCGCCGGGCGGCGGCGCCGCGCTCACGCTCGGGTGGTGTTACCTCAGCGACTATTACGCGCCGTCGGCCGAGGACATACTCGCCGCGCTGCGGGAACACTGGCCGGGCGTGGCCTGGGTGGGCACGGCCGGCGTGGGCGTCTGCGCGGGCGGCGTCGAGTACATCGACGAGCCCGCCATGGTGCTGATGGCGGCCTCGTTGCCGCCCACCGCGTTCCGGCTGTTCTCCGGGCTGCAGCCGCTGCCCCCCGCCTCTTCCGCCTTCGTGCCCCATACCGCGCTGGTGCATGCCGAAGGCAGCACGCCGGATGTCCAGGACCTGCTGCACGAACTGAGCGAGCGCACTGCCACCGGCTACCTGTTTGGCGGCCTGTCTTCGGCGCGCAACCGCACCCTGCACATCGCCGATGGTGTCTTCTCCGGCGGGTTGTCGGGTGTGCTGTTCGACGCCGGGATCGGCCTGATCTCGCGTGTGACGCAGGGCTGCAAGCCGATCGGGCCGGTGCGTATCGTCACCCGTGCCGCGCATAACCTGCTGTTCGAACTGGACGGCGAACCCGCGCTCGACTGCGTCCTGAAAGACCTGGGGCTGGGCCACGACGTGCCAGAGGAAACCTTGTCCAGCGTACTGTCCGCCACGCTGGTAGGCCTGAGCACCGGGGGCGACGATGCACCCAGCGTGCCTGGCAGGTTCGGCGTGGAAACGCTGGTGCGGCATGTGCTCGGCGTGGACATGCAGCATGGGGTGCTGGCGCTGGCGGATGTGGTGGAGGACGGGATGCGGCTGGCGTTCTGCACGCGCAATCCCGCCGCGGCGCGGGCGGATCTGGTGCGCGTGGCTACCGAGATACGGGCTGAGATCGAGAGTGGCGTGGCTGGCCATGCCCTGGGGGCACTGTATATCAGTTGCTCCGGGCGGGGCGGGCCGCATTTTGGGGCGCCGGGGGCGGAGTTGGAGATCGTGCGGGAAGCGTTGGGGGATTTGCCGTTGGCGGGGTTTTTTGCCGGGGGGGAGATTGCTCGGGATCGGCTTTATGGATATACGGGGGTGTTGACGGTTTTTACTGGGCGGTGAGGGGGCGTTGGGGGGGCGTTGGGGGTTTTGTGGGGCAGATTTTTAGGCTTTTGCCTATCGGTTATGTGGGTGGGTGGTATTTTGGCGCTTCTAGCTACTGGCGCGGCTGTGCGGGGTTGGCGGTTTTCGCACGGGGTGTCACTTTTCTTTACGAGCCGATGACATCATTGGTCGCTGTTTCTTTGAGCGGTGTTGGTTTTTGCACCCAACAGCCGTCCGACATCGCCCTGCTGGGGTGGTCGCTGTTTGTTTGGGCGGTGTTGGTTTTTGCACCCAAAAGAATACGACATCCCCCTGCGGGGGACGCCGGTCACTCTTCTTTGCTTCGGCAAAGAAGACTAACGAGAAGAAAGCCGACCCTGCCGGGGGCAGAGCAATAAGGCTTTCGAATGTCGATGATTTCGTCGTACGGCCACAGTTCTGCTGGCTTCTGCCGGTACCGGTTTGAAGGGCCACGAACCTGCCAGCTCTCGGGATTCGTGGTGAGGCCCGCGGTAGCGGACATCACTTGCTTCAAGCCGTCTGTCGCTCGCGGAGTGGCCGGCCACGAAGTTGCAGGCGCACCAGTTCCGTCGTGGGCGCGGTGGCACCGGGTTGATATGCCCGAGGCCTTGACCACCGCGCCCGCCCCACCACGAAACCATCACGATGTGATGTGTCGTGACGCTTCGCGCCGGTACCGGCAGATTGCCGAATGGGCAAGGGTTCCGCTACCGGGGGCCGTACTACGCATCCCGGAAATTGGCAGCGTCGTGGCCCTTCAAACCGGTACCGGCAGAGGCCAGCAGAACTGTGGCCGTACGACGAAACCAGCACCCCTAGCGCCCGCGATTGCTCTGCCCCCGGCAGGGTCGGCTTTCTTCTCGTTAGTCTTCTTTGCCGAAGCAAAGAAGAGTGACCGGCGTCCCCCGCAGGGGGATGTCGTATTCCTTTGGGTGCAAAAACCAACGCCGCAAAAAAAACAGCGAAGCCCCCCCCAACGACCACCACAACCCTACAGCCGCTCAACAATAGTTTGTTGCATGCCACGGACGGGGCTTCGCGAGAGGATGCGGTGTTGGTTGTTGGTCCTGGCGGGGCTATCGGGCAGGCTACCGCGGATTTGCCGGGTGCGCCTGCGCAGACTGCGATTGGGTTGAATCTGCAGTTTCGGAATACGGCTTTTTGCGAGATTATTTCTGGGCGTGGGATGCTGCGGTTGCTGAGTTTTAATGGTTTGCCGCATTTGGATCGGGTTGATCGGCGGGATGCCATTACGTTGGCTTGAGGGGTGGGGGGAGTGGTGTGCTGTTGGGGTTGGTGTTTTTTTAGCGGCGTTGGCTTTTGCACCCAAAGGAATACGACATCCCCCTGCGGGGGACGCCGGTCACTCTTCTTTGCCTCGGCAAAGAAGACTAACGAGAAGAAAGCCGACCCTGCCGGGGGCAGAGCAATAAGGCCTTCGAATGTCGGGGTTTCGTCGTGCGGCCCGGAGTGTCGGCGGGCTTCTGCCGGTACCGGTTTGACCGACCACGGCCCTGCCAGCCTCCGGAATTCACGGTAAGTCCCCCGGTAGCGGACATCACTGACTTCAAGCCGTCTGTCGCTCGCGAAGTGGGCGGCCACGAAGTTGCAGGCGCACCGGTTCCGTCGTGGGCGCGGTGGCACCGGGTCGATATGCCCGAGACCTTGACCACCGCGCCCGCCCCACCACGAAACCATCACGATGTGATGTGTCGTGACGCTCCGCGCCGGTACCGGCAGATGGGCAATGGGCAAGGGTTCCGCTACCGGGGCCGTACTACGCATCCCGGAAATTGGCAGCGTCGTGACCCTTCAAACCGGTACCGGCAGATGCCAGCAGAACTGTGGCCGTACGACGAAACCAGCATCCCTAGTGCCCGCGATTGCTCTGCCTGCTGGGGTGGTCGCTGTTTGTTTAGGCGGTGTTGGTTTTTGCACCCAAAGGAATACGACATCCCCCTGCGGGGGACGCCGGTCACTCTTCTTTGCCTCGGCAAAGAAGACTAACGAGAAGAAAGCCGACCCTGCCGGGGGCAGAGCAATATGGCTTTCGAATGTCGATGATTTCGTCGTACGGCCCGGAGTGCCAGCGGGCTTCTGCCGGTACCGGCTTGACTGACCACGAACCTGCCAGCCTCCGGGATTCACTGTGAGGCCCGCGGTAGCAGACATCACTTGCTTCAAGCCGTCTGTCGCTCGCGGAGTGGCCGGCCACGAAGTTGCAGGCGCACCAGTTCCGTCGTGGGCGCGGTGGCACCGGGTTGATATGCCCGAGGCCTTGACCACCGCGCCCGCCCCACCACGAAACCATCACGATGTGATGTGTCGTGACGCTTCGCGCCGGTACCGGCAGATTGCCGAATGGGCAAGGGTTCCGCTACCGGGGGCCGTACTACGCATCCCGGAAATTGGCAGCGTCGTGGCCCTTCAAACCGGTACCGGCAGAGGCCAGCAGAACTGTGGCCGTACGACGAAACCAGCACCCCTAGCGCCCGCGATTGCTCTGCCCCCGGCAGGGTCGGCTTTCTTCTCGTTAGTCTTCTTTGCCGAAGCAAAGAAGAGTGACCGGCGTCCCCCGCAGGGGGATGTCGTATTCCTTTGGGTGCAAAAACCAACACCGCCCAAACAAACAGCGACCACTCCAGCAGGGCGATGTCGTACGGCTGTTGGGTGCAAAAACCAACACCGCTCAAAGAAACAGCGACCAGTGATGTCGTCGGCTCGTAAAGAAAAGTGACACCCCCGTGTGCGAAAACGGCCAACCCCGCACAGCCGCGCCAGCAGCTAGAAGCAGTAAAACCCCGCCCCCCACCGAGCCAGCCCACCCCCCAAAAAAATCCCCCTCAATCCTTATTAGGATGCGTCATCTCAATCGGCACAATCCACCGCGCATATTCCTCCTCGGTGAGATACCCCAACGCCAGCGCCGCCCCCTTCAATGTCAATCCTTCCTTATGCGCCTTCTTGGCAATCGCCGCCGCCTTGTCATACCCGATATGGCGATTCAACGCCGTCACCAGCATCAGGTTCTTGTCGAGGTTCTCCGCGATCTTCGGCAGGTTCGGCTCGATGCCAAGCGCGCAGTGATCGTTGAACGCGAGGCAGGAGTCCGCGATCAGCTCGATGCTTTCCAGCACGTTATGGACCATCACCGGCTTGTACACGTTGAGCTGGAAATTGCCCTGGCTGCCGGCAAAAGCCACCGTCGCATCGTTGCCGAACACCTGCGCGCACACCATGGTCATCGCTTCGCACTGGGTCGGATTGACCTTGCCCGGCATGATCGACGAGCCCGGCTCGTTTTCCGGGATGTTGAGTTCACCAATGCCGCAGCGCGGGCCGGAGGCCAGCCAGCGTACGTCGTTCGCCATTTTCATCAGGCCGCCGGAGAGCGTGCGCAGCGCGGCGGAGGTTTGCACCAGCGCATCGTGCGCGGAGAGGGCGAAGAACTTGTTCGGCGCGTCGACAAACGGATGGCCGGTGAGCGTGGCAATGTGGGCCGCGGCGCGCGCACCGAATTGCGGATGCGCGTTCAGCCCGGTGCCGACCGCCGTGCCGCCGATGGCCAGTTCCAGCAGGCCCGGCTGCGCTGTCTTGACGGCGTTCAGGCCGAAATCGATCTGCGCGACCCAGGCGCTGATTTCCTGCCCGAGCGTAATCGGCGTGGCGTCCTGCAAATGCGTGCGGCCCGTCTTGACGATGTCCTGGTAGGCCTGCGCCTTGGCGGCCAGCGTATCGCGCAGGGCGCTCACCGCCGGGAACAGCTTGGTGTGGATCTGTTCGACCACAGCGATGTGCATGGCGGTCGGGAACGTGTCGTTGGAGCTCTGGCCGCGGTTCACGTGGTCGTTCGAATGCACCGGCTTCTTGCTGCCGAGTTCGCCGCCGGCAAGCTCGATGGCCCGGTTGGAGATCACCTCGTTGGCGTTCATGTTCGATTGCGTGCCGGACCCCGTCTGGAACACCACCAGCGGGAAATGATCGTCCAGCTTGCCGGCGATGACCTCGTCGGCCGCCTGCACGATCAGGCGGGCCAGGTCGTCAGGCAACTCGCCCAGCTCCGCGTTCGCCTCGGCCGCCGCGCGCTTGAGGATGCCCAGCGCGCGAATGACCGGCCGCTGCCAGCGGAAGCGGCTGACGCCGATCGGGAAATTGATGGTGGAGCGCTGCGTCTGCGCGCCCCAGTAGCGATCCGCGGGTACGTCGATGGCGCCCATCGAGTCGGTTTCGGAACGGAATGCGGACATGGGGATCACTCTCCAAACAAGACTACGTCAATGATGGCCCCGGCGCGGTGCCTGCGGCAGGCACCTTGCATCGGGTCGCGATAAACGCCAGCGCTGTCCTGCCGGGGGATCGTCCGCTCTTGGGTGTCCATGGCGAACTCCGGCCCGGCGTGCGGTGGCTGAAGTACGGGAGGCCATAAGCCGGTAAGCCGGTAAGCCGTAATGGTCTCCCCTTTTGTGGAGGCGGCCCCGGCGCATACGTTGCCGCACCCGCCGCGAGCCAGGCTGAACGATATCCCAGCCGCCGGCCGCGGGCAATGAATCCCGACTAACCGGAGGGGTTCGTGCCGGGGACCGCCCGGCAGGCCGGTGCGCTCATGCCGGCGCCAGCGCGGTATCGTGCACGGCAATCCCCTCGATGGCATCCATGACCCCGCGCCAGGGCGCCAGTCCGATTGCCCGCGTGGCATCCGCATGGCCCACGCTCCAGCGCGCTTCGATACCGCTCGCGGTGAAATCGATGTCCTTGGTAAGATCCTGGCCCCCGAACGGCGGCGCGTTCAGTTCCACCACGTGCATGGTGGTATGGCAGCCCCAGCCCAGCAACTCCTTGACCGCGGCCGATTGCCGTTCGGGCTCCGGAATGTACTGGGCCAGCTCGCGAATCACATGGCGCAGCCGGTGCAACTGCCTCTGCCGCGCCAGCTGGGTCTCCGCCCGGCTCGCATACTGGATGTCCCTTTGCCGGCCCATGGCGTCCCACAGCGTCTGCGGTTCCGGCCCTCGCACCGGCCATAGCTGCACGGTAAAGATCACCGAACTGCGGCGCGGATAATCGTCGAGCACGGCTTCAAGCGGCGTGTTCGAGCAGATACCGCCGTCCCAATAGGCCTCGCCTTCGATACGCACGGCCGGGAACCCTGGCGGGAATGCCGCCGATGCCATCAGGTGCTCAAGGCTCAGGGCGATGTCGCGGTTGGTGAAGTAATGCATCTGCCCGCTGCACACATTGACCGTGCCCACGGTCAGCCGCGTGTGCTTCTGGTTCAGGTAAGGAAAATCCACCAGCGAAAGGAGCGTCTCGCGCAACGGGCCGGTCGAATAGAATCCGGCCCGCTCGACGCCAAGCTGTGCATGCAGGCCGAACCACGCGCCGGGATTGGGCACGAAGAAGTTGGGGATGCCCTGCATGACCGTGGCGAGGTCCGCGAACCTGTTGTCGGCTCCGGGCAGGAGACTGGCCATCTCGAACGGACCGCGCCGGGCAACCTGCTCCCAGAATTGCCGCAGCCGGGAAAGCCGGTCCGCGGCCTTGTTGCCGGCGATGATCGAGCCATTGATCGCCCCGATCGACGTGCCAATGACCCAGTCCGGCTCGATGCCCGCCTCGTGCAGCGCCTGGTAGACGCCGCCCTGGTAGGCACCAAGCGCTCCACCGCCTTGCAGCACAAGCACTACCTGTCCCGGCAATGCCGGGCCGGATGGCTCCGGGATGCCTTGCCCGCCTTCATCGGCCCGCGCCTTGGTATCCATGGCTTTCCCCTTTTGACAGGCCACTTCGCTATGGCATCGGACAGGGTACTGGCGATCTCGCGCGGCCCGTTGCCGTGCCTGGCTGACTATGAATCCTAGCACTTTGCCTCGATCTTTCCAGAGGCAACTTCCGGGGCCGCCCGGGTGTTCAGGGGCGCTCCCCGGCCAGGTTCGCCTGCCCGGGACATACGCGTGATTGGACCGGTACAATCGGCACACCCGCCGAGCGCAGCGGGAATCCCAGGGAACCACAGGATGGCTCTGGCCACCGCCAGAAAAAGTGCACTTCAAGTCCCCGCGTCTTTCGCTGCAGCGGCAGCTGCGCGGTGGCATTTTCTTGAGTACCGCGTCAGGGAATAGCAATGGAAGAGTCGAAACAGGCAGACCAGGTTGAACAGGTTGCACAGTCCGCACAACTGCATGACATCTACACGGAACCCTCCGATCTGGATGTCGACACGCTAAGCAATCTCGGGCCGCTGACTGGCATGGCCGGTATCTGGCAAGGGACGCGTGGGCTGGACGTCAAGCCCAAGGTGGATGGACCGCGAAAGCAGGCGTTCGTCGAGCGAATCGAGCTTCAGCCGGTCGACCCCCAGACCAACGGACCACAACTGTTCTATGGCTTGCGCTATCACACGCATATCACCAAGCCGGATCAGGTGAAGACGTATCACGAGCAAGTGGGTTACTGGCTTTGGGAGCCGGCTACCGGGAACATCATCCACACGCTGACGATTCCACGCGGCCAGACCGTCATGGCCATGGGCAAGGCATCCGCCGACGCGAAGGCGTTCGAACTGGTTGCAACGAAGGGATCCAGCACCGCCGGCATCAGCTCCAATCCCTTTCTCGAACTCGCGTTCGACACGGTCGAGTTCCGCATCAAAGTCACCATCAACGAGAACGGAACGTGGTCCTACGACGAGGACACGGTTCTCATGATCCGCGGCAAGACGGAACCGTTCCACCACACCGACCGCAATACGCTGACCAAGATCGGGGAACCGACGCCAAATCCGCTGGCCCGCAAATAGTTACTAACCTTTTAAAAAAATATTGTCAGACTGCCGTGCATTGGTGTCGCGCACATCCCTGCTCAAGGGCGAGCTTTCGCACTATTGTGTGTTTCGTCAGTCCTTGGGTGGGAGCACCGCCGCGCTGGACGTCTTTGACTGTACTGCAGCACCTGACGATGAGTCAGGACTGTATGCGACTACTCGATTTCTCCCCTGCTCTTTTGCCGCATATAGCGCTGTATCAGCTAGTTTCAAAGCCTGCCCCATGTCAGGGCTGGATTTTGGCCAACTCGCAATGCCAAGGGATATAGTGACATAGCCTACACCTGACGTTTCGCATTGCGCAGTTTGCAGGCGAAGACGCTCGGCGACTTCGCCTGCATTGGCAATTTCCGTGTCAGGCAGCAGCATGAGAAATTCTTCTCCGCCGCTGCGGCAAAGTATGTCAGCACTACGCGAGCATTTTTTCATCATGCTTGCTATGTTCATTATTACCCGATCGCCGGCGTCATGTCCGTAGGTATCGTTTACCTTTTTAAATCGATCGATATCTAATGCAATGATTGAAAATGATCTATTTTTTTCTTTCCACCGATCCAGCGTTGTTTCCAGGCCGCGGCGATTGTAGAGGCCCGTCATCGGGTCCGTAAGGCTGGCAAGATTCAGTTTCCCAATACGCTCCTGCACGAGGGTGAGCCCAGAAAGCATCGCACGCTTGAGTTGTGTCGCCTCGAAATACCACGATTGCACTTGAAGAATTTTCTCGGCCGCAATGTTGGAGTCGAAATGCTCGGCATTGCTGGCCAACTGCCAGAGTGGCTTGGAGATCAACCGAGCCAGCCACCAAATACCCAGAAGAGATAACGCAGCCAAAGGCACGGTATGGCGCAGAACATCCAGCATTAAACCGTCGAGCGGTGCAAGGGTCGCAGCCGTCGGGCGCTGCGCAATGACCGCCCAACCACTGCGAGGCAGTGGAGCGTAGCCAGCAAGCATATCGACGCCTTTGCTATTTAAAACACGCTCAGCACCAGATTTCCCCAGCATGACAGCAGAGATGGCTGAGTTTTCCTGAACAATAGTACCAACCCTGCTGGGATCTGTGTGGTAGAGGAGTCGTCCGTTACGATCTACAACATATAGATAAGAGCCATCACGATAATAGTGCTCACCTAGCAAGGTATGCAGTATGCTTCTTTCCTTGAGGTATATCGCGCCGCTGACGTAGCCCAGATATTTTCCGTCGCCAGAAAGGATGGGTTGCGAGATATTGACCACCAGATTACCGGCCGTCGAAATGTAGACCTGACTAATGGTCGGTTTCTTGGAGTTCAGGGCTTCTCTTGCACCCGGGCTGTTCAGGTACTCGCCTTGCAGTTGCAGCGTTGTTGGCGAGGTCGTTAGTACTCTCCCTTGAGCATTCACGATCACGACGGAATTGAAGCTATCCGTTTGTTGCTGTAGCCGCCGCGCTTCGCTCAGCAATTGCTGCTCATTCCCCAGATTTTCCGACAATACAGATGCACTGAATGCAAGTTGTTGCTGGGCCGCTTTGAGGAAGTTGTCCGTACTCTCGGACAATTTGGCCGCATAGACGCGATTCGCCTCCAGCGTGTTCGAAATCAACTGCTCGCGCTGGACGCGGTAGCTGGCATGAAAAGTATTTACCAGGGCGATCAAGGAACTGATGACGGCCAGTGAAATAATCAACCGTCGAAGGTCAATGCGAAACAGTCTACGGAAGGACATTTGGGGGGCGGGTGTTTCTTATACTTGTCAATGCACGAACCAGGTAGTTTCCTCCAGTTCGAATTCTTGGGGCCGCGTAAGCACACCTGCGCACCCGTTTCAAATTGTAACCTCTGGAGGTCACCCGCGCCTGCTTCCGGCACTCGTTCGAGCCGGCATGGCCATAGGCAAGGCATCCGCCCCGGCGTCATGGCTGCGGCACCGCGTGCATGACCTGGCCGAGCAGTTCCCGCGCGATGCCGGCAACGATGGCTTCCATCGCCTCCCCCGGCCCGAACACGGCGTGCACGCCAATGTCCCGCAGTTGCCTGACGTGGCCGGCGGGGATCACGCCGCCGGCAAAGACCGGGGTGCGCAGCCCGCGCTGGCGCAGCGCGTCGACCAGGCGGGGCAGCAGGTCCAGGTGGGCGCCGGCGAGCGTGGAGATGCCCAATGCGTCGAAGCCGCCCTGCGCGGCCACCGCGGCGGCTTCGTCCGGCGCCTGGAACAGCGGGCCCAGCGTGACGGCAAAACCTGCGTCGGCGAGCGCCGCCGCCACCGCCTTCGCGCCACGGTCGTGGCCGTCCTGTCCCAGCTTGGCAAGCAGCATCCTTGGCGGGCGGCCCAGGCACGCGTGCAGCTTGCGGACCTGCGCGCAGGCGGCTTCCCAGGCCGGCGCCGCGTCGCGCGCGGCGGCGTAGGCCCCAGCCGCGTAGGCCGGGACTATCGTGTAGCGCGGCCACGCCTGCTCCAGCGCGCGCGTGCACTCGCCGACGGTCGCCCGGCAGCGGACGGCGTCCATGGTCAGGGCCAGCAGGTTGCCCTGCCCGCTGCGCGCCGCCTTCGTCAGCGCGTGCAGCGCCTGTGCCACGGCCTCGCCGTCACGCCCTTCCCTCAGCGCCGCCAGCCGCTCGCGCTGATGCGCCCGCACCTGCCGCCCGTCAATCTCCAGGCAGGCCGGTGCCTCCCCGGCCGCCGCCTGGTAGCGGTTGACGCCAACGATGACGTGCTTGCCGCCATCGATATCCGCCTGCGTCCGCAGGGCGGCGCGATGGATCAGCTCATGCACCCAGCCGGACCCGATGGCCGCCAGCACGCCGCCACGCGCGGCAATCTCCGCCATCAGCGCGCGCACCTGAGCGGCAACCTGCGCGGTCAGCGACTCCATCATGTAGGAACCGGCCCAGGGATCGGCGACATCGCACAGGCCCATCTCGTGCTGCAGGATCAGTTGCGTGTCCCGCGCCAGCCGGGCTGAATCGGCGCTGGGCAGCGCCAGCGCTTCATCGTACGCATTGGTGTGCAGCGACTGCGTGCCGCCGAACACCGCCGCCATCGCCTCCACGGTGGTGCGAACGATATTGTTCTCGGGCTGCTTCGCCGTCAGCGACCATCCCGAGGTCTGGCAGTGCGTGCGCAGCGTGGTGGCCCGGTCCGTGGCGCCGCCGAGGCCACGGACGATTTCGCACCACAGCAGGCGCGCGGCGCGCAGCTTGGCAATCTCGGTGAAGAAGTCCTTGCCCACCCCGAAGAAGAAACTCAGCCGCCCGCAGAAATCGTCCACATCCAGCCCGCGCGCGCGGATCTGCCTGACGTACTCCTCGCCGTTGGCCAGCGTCAGCGCCAGTTCCAGCACCGGGTCGGCCCCGGCCTCCTGGAAGTGGTAGCCGGAGATCGACATGCCGTTGAACCTGGGCACATGCCGCGCCAGGTAGGCCACCACGTCCGCGCAGATCCGCATCGACGGCCCGGGCGCGAAGATCCAGGTGTTGCGGACCATGTACTCCTTGAGGATGTCGTTCTGGATGGTTCCGCTCAGTTGCCCGAGGGGGATGCCTGCCTCTTCCGCCGTCACCAGGAAAGCCGCCAGCACCGGCAGCACGGCCCCGCTCATCGTCATCGACACCGAGACACGGTCCAGCGCGATGCCGTCGAACAGGCGCTTCATGTCCTCCACGGAATCGATCGCCACGCCGGCCATGCCGACGTCCGCCTGTGCCAGCGCATGGTCCGAGTCGTAGCCGCGATGGGTAGGCAGGTCGAAGGCGACCGACAAACCCTGCGCGCCCTGCTCCAGCGCCTTGCGAAACGCCAGGTTGGAGGCGGTGGCATCGGCAAAGCCCGCGTACTGCCGGATGGTCCACGGCTTGCCCGCGTACATTGAGCGATGGGGCCCGCGCACGAACGGCGCCTCACCCGGCAGGCTGCCGAGGTGCGCCAGCCCCTCCAGGTCGGCGGCGGTATAGACGGGCTTGCGCGGCACCGCGCGCGCCGTGTCCGGCGGCTCTGCGCCACTGCTCATCGCATTCTCCATCGCTTGCGCGTCACCACGTCGGCAATCTTCTCGCCATCGCTGCCGCGCCGGATCTCGCACCAGTGCGCAAGACCGTCCGGCCGGATATCCACGGCGGAGAACGACAACTCCAGCACTTCGCCAAGGTTGACGTTGCCGTGGAAGAACAGGTCCCGCGCCGCTACCGTCGGCGGCTCCTCGAAACGCTGCCATTGCCACTCGGCACGATCGACAATGGCCTGGAAGTTGGCGAAGTAAAGCAGGTCCGCGCCGTTGAAGTCGCCGTAGGGGCAAGGCAGGTACCCGGCAGTGTGGCTGCCGCGGTGCCGGGTCTGCTCCAGGCCAAGATGTCCGCCCCAGTCTCCCGCGCGAAAGCGCTTGGCCAGCGCGGCCATTTCCACCGCCGCTGCCGGCGGCGGCCCATCCACGGGCATGTTGAACGCGGCCCTGACCACCGAGCGGTTGTCCCGCTCGCGCTGGCGCCGGATAAAGGTGGATACCATCGATACCTGCGCGCGCCTGGCGCCAGCGCCATCGCCTTCCTGCATCAGTTCGTGCGAGCTGAAATGCCGTGCGCCGGCCAGCCGCATCAACCGCGTGTTCACGGAGAATGCCGCGTTCTCGCCAAGCGCTTCGAGCGATGCCTCCCGCACCCGGATCGCGGTGAAAGCCGCGTAAGCCTTGTTGCCTTCCGCGTCCCGGAACTCCGGCAGCGCCTGGCCGGACAGGTTCGCCAGCCCCTGCCAGTGCAGGTCGCCGCACGCCTTGAGCAGCCAGTTCTCCGACAGGCCGGTATAGGACAGGTTCGGCATGCCAGCGACATGGCTTGTGCGCGCGTCGAACATGTCAGGCCGCCAGTGCTTGCGCGCCGAGCTTTTCGCGGACCAGCCCGGCCAGGTATTCGGCATCGCGGGCGATGCCCGAAAAGCGCCCGGAGCCCCAGGTATGCAGCCACGGCAGGCCAAGGAAATACAGGCCATCCTGCGCCGTCACGCCGCGCACGTGGCCAGGATAGCCGCGTCCATTGAAGACAGGCGCCTCCAGCCAGCTGAAATCCGGGCGGAAGCCGATGCACCAGACGACGGCGCCGATGCCGGCCTCGGCCAGGTCCAGTGCCCAGCGTTCCTCGCCCGGCGTCCATACCGGCACATACGTGCTGGCGGCCGGCGCGGCAATGCCGTGCTTGTCGATGAACTTGTCGATGCTGGCGTTGATGCGGTTGTAGGTGTCGTCCGCATCGTCAAGGTTGGCTTTCAGGTTCGGCGTGAAGCGCAGCTTGCCGTCATGGAAGTCTTCCAGCGCGCCGAACAGTTCCATGCCTTCGGTGGCGAACTTGCGCAGGTCGATATCGCGCCCGCCATCGCGGCCGGTCACGTAGTGATTGGTGTTGTCGCGCACGCCTTCGCGCAGCGGATGCTCCTGCACCGGCATGTCGTAGTACTGCATGTCGGCCAGCCAGTCCACCACGTCGCGGCCACGGTAGAAACGCGCGCAGCGCGGGGCCTCGCCGACAGCCAGGAACACCTTGCGGCCCGCCAGGTGCAGGTCCTCCGCGATCTGCGCGCCGGACTGGCCGGAGCCCACCACCAGCACGCCGCCTTCCGGCAAGGCCTGCGGGCTGCGGTACTCGGAGGACTGGAGTTGCCGGATGCCGGCGGGCAGGCGTTCCGCCATGCGCGGCACGATCGGCGTGTGATAGCCGCCCGAGGCCACCACCACCTGCCCGGCGGTGAAGTCGCCCTGCGAAGTGGAGACAAGGTAGCCACCCTGCTCCAGCGGCTTCACGCGGCGGACCTCGGTATGCTCCAGCACCGGTGCGTTCACCATGCCGATAAAGCCATCGAGATAGGCGGTGATCTCGTCCTTCTTCATGAAGCCGTGCGGGTCATCGCCCTGGTAGGGATAGCCCGGCAAGGCACACTGCCAGTTCGGCGTGACCAGGCAAAAGGCATCCCAGCGCTGGCTGCGCCAGGTGTGGGTGACGGTGTGCTTCTCCAGCACGAGATGGTCGATGCCGGCCTGCTTGAGGTAGTAGCTCATGGACAGGCCGGCCTGGCCGCCGCCGACCACGATGACACTGTAGTGTTTGGGGGAGGTGGCCAGGATTTCGCTGCGGGTGTTAGACATGATGCGTCCTTCGTTGATTGCTGTGAGATGCGTTAAGGCTTTCGGATGCGGGCTAGCGGCCGAAGCCAAGCACGCGCACCGTGGCGTCCGGTTGCCTGGCAAAGCGCGTTGCAGTGTTCTCGATCTGTTCAAGCTGATCCATCGCGGACGAGCAGGCATAGCCATACTTCGCCCTGACGCGCTCCGAAGCGCTCGTCAGCGCCTGCCTGGCAAGCCGCATGAATTCCTCCAGCGCGTAGTCCTGCCCCGCGACAAGGAATTCGCTGACCACCGACGACGGGGAATAACACGTGACCTCGCTCTGGTCGGGCCAACGTACCCGGAAATGTGTCACTGGCATGGCCTCTCCTCAGGCATCGATGGGGGTGGCGTCCCGCGCCGGGCAACCGGCCCGCGGGACGATAAATGCATCGCGCGCGAAGTCCCACAACAGCGCGGTTTCGCCGGCGCCGCTGACCGAGACCTGCCGCGAATCGTCGATGACGCCGATCTCCGCGCAGGCAATGTCCCGCGCCCGGAATCGCTCGCTCACGCGCTCCGCGTCCTGCTCGCGCACGGCCAGCAGGAAGCCATAGCTCGGGAACGCCGTCAGCCAGCGCGGCAGCGGCACGTCCGCCGGCGCCGGAATGCGGTGCAGGTCGATCCGGGCGCCAACGCCGGAGCACTCCAGCAGCATCAGCGCCGTGCCCAGCGTGCCGGCCATGCTGATGTCTTTCGCCGCGGCGCACAGGCCGTCCTCGGCCAGCACGGGCAGCAGTTCAAGATCGGCACGCAACCGCCCGGCCGGCGCCCCGGTGGAGGCATTCCAGTAGGGATACGGCTCGGCAAAGGCGCCGCGCAGGTCGACCGCCATCAGCAGCCGGTCGCCCAGACGCGCCGCGAAGCTGGAGAGCAGGCTGCGCGCCCGGCCGACGATGGCCACCGCAAGCTGGCCGTGGTCGCTGCGGGCGTTGCTGTGGCCACCGACGATGGGCACGCCATACGCGGCCGAAGCCGCCGCCATGCCCTTGAGCACTTCGGCGGCTTCGGCCACGCCCGCGCTCCAGATGGCGTCCACCACCGCCAGCGGGCGGCCGCCCATCGCATAGATATCGCTGACGTTGACCATCACCGCGCTGTAGCCCGCGAACCACGGCCTGGCATGGATGAAGTCGCTGACCATGCCCTCGATGGCGAACAGCAGGTAGCCGTCATGGTCCGCAATGGCGGCGCAGTCGTCACCCACGGCAACGGCCTGGCCGAGATCGCGCACCCCGCCCGGCAGCGCGCTGCCGAGCGACGCCAGCACCCCGGCGATATCGGTCTTGTGCCCGAAGCCGCGGCTGGCGCGCAGGCTTTCCACGATCTGCGCGACGTTCATGTCCCGCTCCTTCCCATTGCCTGCATGCCGACGCGCGGCGTCAGGCAAGCCGGGTAGTAGTCCAGGTCGGCCTGCATCAGGTGGTGCGGGCGGCCAAGCAACGTTTCCTCCGCCAGCACGTTCCAATGCAGACGGCGGAACAGCGGCACGTTCTGGCTCTGCACATGCGCGAGAAACTTCGTGCAGCCAAGCCCGTGCGCGCTGCTCACCGCCAGCCTGATCAGCGTGGCGCCGATCTTGCCGTGGCTGCGATACGCCGCGTGCACGGCAAGGCGGGAGCCAAACCAGACACCAGGCTCATCCTCGTGAATACGCACGGTGCCGACCACCATCCCGGGTGCATCATCCGCCTCGCACTTCACCGCCACCAGCAACTGCGCACGCGCGTCGGTCTCGTCGCGGTCGTCGCCGGCAAAGATGCCCTGCTCGTGGCAGAACACCGCCCGGCGCAGCGCCATGGCCTGCTCCGCCTCCCACTGCGCCGCGGCCCAGCGGATGCGGAACGTGGTCGCGGCAGGCACCTCCACGCACAGGTCGTCGCTCATGCCGCCACCTCTTCATAGGAAGACAGCGAGGAACACGCGCCGCACTTGCCGCAGCCCGCCTTGATATCCGCCGAGCGCATGCCCGCCGCGCCGATCATGGCGCCGAGCGGCTTGAGGACGGACTTCATGAATTCAGGCGGCGGCGCCGGATGGTCTTCCAGCGGCGTGCCCGTGATCGGCACGAAAGGCACCACGAAGGGATAGACGCCAAGCTCAACCAGTTCCCGCGAGATCGACAGGATGGTCTCCGCGCTGTCGCCAAGCCCCGCGAGGATATATGTGCTCACCTGCCCCCGGCCGAACACGGCCACCGCGGCCTTGAACGCCTCCATATAGCGGCTGACGGGCACCGCGGCCTTGCCGGGCATGATGCGTTCGCGCAGGGCCGGCGTCACCACTTCCAGGTGCATGCCTAGCGTATCGATGCCGGACGCCCTCATGCGGTCGAACCAGCGGTCGTCGTCGGGCGGCTCGCATTGCGCCTGGATGGGTAGGTCGACGGCCGCCTTGATCGCAAACGCGCTTTCACAAAGAATGGCGGCGCCCCGGTCCGGCGTGGGCGGCGTGCCGGTGGTCAGCACCATATGCCTGACGCCATCCAGCAGCACCGCGGCGCGCGCCACTTCGGCCAGTTGTTCCGGCGTCTTGCGCGCGATGGTGCGCCCCGCCGCGAGCGATTGCCCGATCGCGCAGAACTTGCAGGTCTTGCGGCGGCTCTCGTAGCGGATGCAGGTCTGCAGCACCGTGGTGGCCAGTACATCCGCGCTGTGCAGCGTGGCGATATGGGAGTACGGCACGCCATCCAGCGTCTGCAGGCCGTAGAAGCGCGGCGCCTTCGGAAAGCTGATATTGGCAATCGGAATCGTGCCGCGCATCAGCGCGCTGGTGCCCTTGCCATCGGGCGACGACGCCACGAAGGGCGAGTGCCACGCGGTATTGGTATGCACCGGCACCATGATGGTCACGCCATCGATGGTCACGGCCTTGTGGTCCGACGGCCCCGCGCCGCCGCGCCGGCTGGCGGCGCCGGCCGCCGGGTCCAGCAGGCGCAGCCCTACCGATTGCAGCTCGGTCCGAAGTTCAGTTACCGACAGCCGGCTCGAGGCCGTCGTCATCTCGCTGGAGTTCATGTTGGGTGCTCCCGTGGAAGTTGGAGAAGGCGGCGGCCATGGGCGAGGCAGTCGCCGCCGGCCGGTCGTTGATCGCGAGGCTGAGCAGTTCCGGCCGGGCGTAGTGCCCCACCGAATCCATCATTCGCTTGCGCTTGGTGATGAGCGACATATCCAGGTCGGCGATCACCATGCCCTCGCCCTCGCGCAGCGGCGGTGCCAGGTGCTGGCCCTCCGGAGACACGATGGCGGTGTTGCAGCCGCCCCGCAGTGCCTTTTGCAGGCCGGGGTCGGTGGTCACCGAGGCGATCTGCTCGTCGGTCAACCAGCCGGTGGCATTCACCACGAAGCAGCCGGATTCCAGCGCGTGATGGCGGATGGTGACTTCGATCTGCTCGGCAAAAATGGGACCCACCAGCGAGCCGGGGAACTGGCTGCAGTGGATTTCCTCGTGCTGGGTCATAGCGCGTAG
>Ga0255338_1001059_pt1 | contig 60498 bp, 58 predicted proteins | sample MeOH1_35cm_T4_19_FD_203715 | JGI IMG/M metagenome (GOLD analysis project Ga0255338, IMG submission 203715) | Sandy soil microbial communities from University of British Columbia, Vancouver, Canada - MeOH1_35cm_T4_195 | ecosystem: Engineered > Artificial ecosystem > Sand microcosm > Unclassified ... | reverse complement strand
CTGGTCGGTGCCATCGGCTGGGTGTTCGGCCAAGCCGCCGCGGCCGTGTTTGCGGAAGTCCGCCATGTCGAAGGCTGGCTGTTGCTGGGGCTGGCAGGGGCCGGTGCCGTGGCCTGGTGGCTGCGAAAACGAGGCCGGCGTTGAACCGCGTGCCGCCATGCTGAAACCCATTCGCTACCTGCGTTTTCGCTTCAGTCCCCGGCGTCTCGGCCCCGGCCTGATCACCGGTGCGGCCGATGACGATCCGAGTGGCATCGCCACCTACTCGCAGGCCGGAGCGCAGTTCGGTTTCGCCATGCTGTGGACGGTGGTTTTCACGCTGCCGCTGATGGCGGCCATCCAGCTGGTGAGTGCGCGCATCGGCCATGTGACCGGCCACGGCCTGGCGGCCAACATCAAGCAGGCCTTCCCGCGCCCGGTGCTGCTGGTCATCGTCGGCCTGCTGCTGCTGGCCAACACGCTCAACCTGGCGGCCGACATCGCCGCCATGGCCGAGGCGTTGCGCTTGCTGCTGGGCGGCCCGTCCCAGGTCTATGCGGTGACCTTCGGGCTGCTCTGCCTGGTGCTGCAGGTCTTCCTGAGCTACCAGGTCTACGTGCGCTGGCTCAAGTGGCTGACGCTGGCGCTGCTGGCCTACGTGGCGGTGGTCTTCACGCTGCACATCGACTGGTGGCAGGTGGCGCAGCAACTGGTCTGGCCGCAGCTGCAACTGGGTCGCGACGCCCTGCTGACCATCGTCGCCGTCTTCGGCACCACCATCAGCCCCTACCTGTTCTTCTGGCAGGCCGGGCAGGAGATGGAGGACGTGAACGCCGGCCCCAAGCATGCGCACACGCCGGCGCAGGTCCGCGGGCATTTGCGCCGCATTCAGTGGGACACGCTGGTCGGCATGACGTTTTCCAACCTGATCGCCTTCTTCATCATCCTCAGTGCCGGGGCCACGCTGTACGTGGCTGGCGTGCGCGACATCCAGACCTCGGCCCAGGCGGCCGAGGCACTGCGCCCGCTGGCTGGCGAGCTGACCTTTCTGCTGTTCAGCCTGGGCATCATCGGCACCGGCCTGCTTGCGGTGCCGGTGCTGGCCGGCTCGGCCGCCTATGCGGTGGCGGAGGCCGCCGGCTGGCAGGGCAGCCTGGGCCTGCGGCTAGACAAGGGCGAGGGGCGCGGTTTCTACGGCGTGGTGGCCCTGGCCACGCTGGGGGGGGTGGCGCTGTGCTTTGCGCCGGTCGATCCGGTGCGCGCGCTGTTCTGGGCCGCCGTGCTCAACGGCGTGATTTCGGTGCCCATCATGGCGGTGATGATGGTCTTGGCCTCGCGCCACGACATCATGGGCGTGCATGTGATCGGCCGGCGGTTGCGCTGGCTCGGCTGGCTGGCGACGCTGGCCATGGGTGCTACCGTGATTGCCATGCTGGTGGCGTGAACTGTGTTGTATCCAACAAACAAGATACTTGTGAATTGAGAAAAAAAAGCGGGAATGCGCTCGCGGAATGTCGGTGTCGTTTTATCCTTCACAGCTGTGATCAGGTGTATTTTTTAACTTTCCAAATAGGGGGGACGGTGAAAATGAAAATGAAGACAATTTTTGCGGGTGCACTGGCTTGCGCCGCGACGGTGGCGCTGGCCCAAGCCCAGCCTGCAACTCAGGCCCCGTGGTATTTCGGTTTGTCGGCGGGCACATCCACCTCGAACTCGCCTGACAGCGATGCGGCAGTCACGGGGGCAACGACAAATTCCTACACGAAGAACAACACCAGCACCGGCTACAAGGTCTTCGTGGGCAAACAGTTCAATCAGAACTTCGCGCTAGAGTTGGGCTACGTTGATCTGGGTAAGTTCGATGTCAAGAACACCGTCAATGGGGGGACGGGCACGGCCACTTCGACCAGCAAACACGCTGGTGTCACGGCCATGGCGGTCGGCATTGCACCTGTGTCGGAGCGCCTGTCGTTCATGGGCAAGATCGGTGTTATGGCTTCCAGTTCGAATTCGGAGATCGCACCGACCGGTTCGGTGACAGTTTCTGGTGCGCGGACCGCTACCGTATCGGAGGGCAACCTCGCCTATGGCCTGGGTCTCCAGTATGACTTCGGCAAGACCTATTCGATGCGCGTCGAATACGACGTCTATGCCGGCCTGCGGGCAGCAGCAAACTGGGATCGTCGAGACGTCAACCTGCTTAGCCTTGGTTTGGTCGTGAAATTCTGACCTGGAGTTCTCGCCATTGAAACAAAAGGCCGGTTTTACCGGCCTTTTGTTTTGCCGCGTCAGTAGATGCTATTGGCGGCTGAAATACAGTTTCATCAACAGGATGATCGTGGCCAGCAACAGGGTGATGGCGTTGGCCACTACGACCGGCCAGGCGCCGATCAGCAGGCCGTAGACCAGCCACAGCGCCACGCCGGCGGTGAAGGCGCTGTACATGCCCAGTGAAATGCCCCGGACGTCGCGCGTGGTGAAGGTGTGCCACGCCTGCGGCACGAAGCTCAGGGTGGTCAGGCTGGCGGCGAGGTAGCCGATGTAGTCGGTCAGTGGCATGAAAAATTTCTTGCGGTTGGCGCAGCCCGGCGTGCTCAGGTTTCGAGCTTGGGCATGGGGTTGGATACGTCTGCCACCACGACACGATTGCGGCCTTCGGTCTTGGCGCGGTAGAGCGCACGGTCGGCGCTGCGGATCAGCGCCTGCGCCGAGGTGCCGTGGCCGGGGTAGCTGGCCAGGCCGAGGGACAGCGTGGCCTGCATGCGGAACTCGCCGAAGGCGATGGTGCTGGCGGCAAAGTCCCGGCGCCACTGCTCGGCGCGCGCCAGCGCCGTGGCCGGCGGCATGTTGGGTAACAGCAGCAGGAACTCCTCGCCACCGAAGCGGCAGACGACGTCGGCATTGCGGGCCTGCGCGCTGAGCATGTCGGCGAGTTGTTTCAGCACTTCGTCGCCGGCCAGATGGCCATAGGTGTCGTTGATCTGTTTGAAGTGGTCGATGTCGATCAGCATCAGGCTCAGGGGCTGACCTTCGCGCTGGCAGCGCGCCAGTTCGCGCTCCAGCGTCGTGTCGAGGTAGCGCCGGTTGTACAGGCCGGTCAGCGGGTCGTGGTTGGCCTGTTCGTGCAATTTGCCCTGCAAGGCATGGATCTCGCTGAGCTGCTGCTGCAGGGCGTTGTTGGCGCTGGAGAGCGCCTGTTCGCTTTGCCGCAGTGCCGCGCGGATCTCCTGCAGTTTGCGGTTGCGATGGAATGCCGTGTTGCTGGCCATCAGCAGGAAGATCGTCAGGCCGACGGTGCACAGCACAGTGGCCGGCCAGTCGGTGTGCAGGTCGATGGGCTGGCCCGTGAGGGCGACCCAGAGCAGTCCGCCGAGGAAGAAGATCACGATGGCCTGCAGGGCGCTGCGCGAACCGCCATAGAGCGCGATGGAGACCACATTGCACGTGAGGACCGCGAACGTGATCCACAAGGGGTAGCCCAGGCCGGCGGCCCACAGGCCCATCGTGCCGGCGTCGATCAGGAAGTTGCCGAGTTCGGCCTGCATCGGGTTGGCGGCCCGGCGTGTGCGCCAGTGCAGCAGATGCGGGTAGACGAAGAACTGCAGCAGCAGCAGGCCCCAGACCAGCGCGCTGTAGTCCTTGCCCATCATGTGGGTGGCGAAGATGGCGAAGCCCATCACGAAGCCGCTGGCCCGTACGCGGTGGATCATGCGCGGCAGCGTCATCCCCGGCTTGGACGAGCCGGGTGTGGTGATCTGGGGCGTCGTCACAGGTCGTTCACGGTCCATTCGATCAGCGCCTCGATGGCGGGCCTCGCCGCGCTGGCGTTGGCATGGTTGGCGATGGCCACCAGCACGTAGCGCCGGCCGCTGCGGCCATCCACGAAGCCGGCCACGGCGACGACATCGCGCAGGCTGCCGGTCTTGAGGTGGGCGCTGCCTTGGGCCCGGTTGCGCACCCGGCGCAGCGTGCCGTCCACGCCGGTGATGGGCAGCGAAGAGGCCAGCTCGGGCAGCAGCGGTGAGTGCCAGACATGCTGCAGCAGTTTGGCGAGTGCATGGGCCGAGATGCGCTCGCTGCGCGACAGGCCGGAGCCGTTGTCGAGCACCGGCAGGTCGTCGCTGCCGAAGCGCTCCTTCCACCAGCTTTGCAGCACCTCGCGCGAACCGGCGAAACTGCCGACCCCCTTTTGCGCCAGGCTCAGGGTCAGGAAGAGCTGCTGCGCCATCACGTTGTTGCTGTACTTGTTGATGTCGCGGATCACTTCGGCCAGCGCCGGCGAGGCCAGCTCGAAGGCCGGTGCCAACCCGGCGGGCACCGCGCCTTCGCGCACCCGGCCCTGCAGCTGGCCGCCCATCTCGCGCCACATGCCTTCCACTGCGCGCACGGCGTAGCTGGCCGGGTCGGCATAGGCCAGCGGCCAGACCTTCTCGCCGCAACTGGCCGGGTAGCGGCCGGCAAAGCGGATGCGCGCCGGGTCGGACAGGTCGGCACGCAGCGCGGCGCGGTAGTCGCCGCAGTCGGCCTCGATCAGCGGCACATGGGTCTGCAACTGCACGCCGGCCAGCGGCGGGTCAAAACTCACGTGCGCGGCGTTGGCGGCGCGGTCGGGCACGAAGGTCATGACCACCGACTTGTAGTTCAGCAAGAGCGCATCGGGGGCGGCGTTGTAGGGGCGCAGGCGCTCGCCGTCGAACTCGCCCGGGTCGGGCGCGGCCACCTCGAAGGCGCTGCGGTCGAGCACGATGTCGCCGGCAATGGTCTTGATGTCCAGGCCCTGTACGCGGCGCAGCAACAGCCACAGGCGTTCCATTACCAGCTTGGGGTCGCCCTGGCCCTTGATGTAGACGTTGCCGTAAAGCGTGCCGTTGCGTGCCGTGCCTTCCACGTAGACCGGCGTGTTCCAGGCATAGGTCGGCCCCAGGGTGTCGAGCGCCGCGTAGGTGGTCACCAGCTTCATCACCGAGGCCGGGTTCATCGGCACGCCGGTGCGGTGGCTCAGGCGCGCCGGTGCGTGGCCGTCGACGTCCACCACCAGCACAGCCAGCGCCTCGGCCGGCACCTTGGCGCGCGCCAACGCGGCGTTGACCTCGGAGGGCAGCCGGTTTTGCGCGCCGGCCGTGCCGCCGACGAGCAGCAGCGCCAGCAGGGCGTTCGGCAACAGGCGACGAAAAGCAAGGGTGCTGGCAGAGGGCAATGCGGGCATGGTGCGGACAGTCTAACGCCGCCCGCCGATAATCGAGGCCATGCATTTCCTCAAGGGCCTGTCCCCGCGCACGGTCGGTATCGGCGCGGCGGTCATCACCGTCGCCATCTGGACCGCCTTCATCGTCATCGCCCGGGCCTCGGCCAAGGGTTCGCTCTCGCCCTTCGACATCGCCCTGGCGCGTATCGTCGGCGCCAGCCTGGTGCTGCTGCCGCTGGGGGCCTGGCTGGTGCGGCGCGACCGTGCCATTCCCGGCATGCCCGGCGGCGGTGCGTCGTCCTTCTTCGGCCTGTCGCCGCTGGCGCTGCGCGTCACGGCGGCCTGCGGCCTGTTTGGTGGTTTCGGCTATGCGGTGCTGGCTTATGCCGGGTTCTTCTACGCGCCGGCGGCGCACGCCTCGGTGCTGATGCCCGGCAGCCTGCCGTTGTGGACCACCTTGCTGGCGGCCCTCATCCTGCGCACCCCCATCACGCCGGCGCGCGCCATCGGCCTGGCCTGCATCGTTGGCGGCGACCTGCTGGTGGGCGGCGCCAGCCTGCTGCGCGCCTTCGAGGGCGGCGAGGTGTGGAAGGGCGACCTGCTGTTCATGAGCGCCGCGCTGAGCTGGTCGGCCTACAGCGTGCTGGCGCGCCGCCACGGCCTCGACGCCGTGCGCGCTACCGCCGCCATCACCGTGTTTGCGCTGTTCAGCTACCTGCCGTCCTATGCCCTGTTGCTCGCGTTCGGTGTGCTCCAGAGCCATCTGCTGACGGCGCCCGTGGGCGAGGTGCTGTTCCAGGTCTTGTTCCAGGGCCTCGGCTCGGTGGTGATCTCGGGCATCACCTTCGTGCGCATGATCCAGTACTTCGGTCCGGTGCGTTCGACCATGATCACCGCCCTGGTGCCCGGCCTGTCGGCGCTGGGCGCGGTCATCTTCCTGGGTGAGCCGCTGTACTGGAACCTGATGGCCGGCCTGGTGCTGGTGACGGTGGGCATCCTGTTCGGCGTGCGCAAGACGGTTGCTATCAAAAACGAAGCGCCTGGCGCAGATTCCACAAGCGTCAAGGCCTGATTTTTATGAAATTACTTGCCTTCGACACCAGCACCGAACTGATTTCGATCGCCGTCACACGTCTGGTCGATGGCCAGGCGCGTGTCTGGCAGCACACCGGTACCGGCGGTGCCCAGGCCTCCAGTGCGCTGATCCCGGCCATCGAGGTGCTGATGGCCGAGGCCGACCTGCGCTACGAAGCACTTGACGCCATCGCCTTCGGCCAGGGACCGGGCTCCTTCACCGGCCTGCGCACCGCCTGCGCCGTGGCGCAGGGGCTGGGCTTCGGTGCCGGCGTGCCGCTGCTGCCGGTCGACACGCTGCTGGCCGTGGCCGAGGAAGCGCGCCAGCAGTACGCGCCGCAGCAAAGCGCCTTGCGCGTGCTGGCCCTGCTCGATGCGCGCATGGACGAGCTGTACGCGGCGCATTACGCCTACGCGGGCGGCGTGTGGCAGCAGCGCGAGGACTATGGCCTGTTCAAGCCGGAACAGCTGGCGCTGCAGGACAGTACGGCCCTGGCCGGCAATGTGTTTGCCGAATACGGCGAGCGTTTGCCGGTGCCGCCCGCGCTGCCGCGCTGGCAGGCCCTGCCTACGGCGGCGGCCATGCTGCGCCTGGCCCCGGCTCTGCTGGCGGCCGGCCACGGCGTGCCGGCCGAGCAGGCCCTGCCGCGCTACATCCGCGATAAAGTGGCGAAAACCACCCTGGAGCGCGCCGCAGAAAAAGCGGCCGCCCACTGAAACGATCACGCGTCCGCCATGAGTGCCGTCCTCCAGCCCGACGAAGCCCGCTTCGAGCCGCTTACCGCCGAGCGGCTGGACGCGGTGCTGCGCGTCGAGCAAGCGGTCTATCCGCACCCCTGGACGCGCGGCAACTTCATCGATGCCATGGCGTCCGGCTACCTCGGCCAGCTGCTGATGGCCGGCGACGAGCTGCTCGGTTACTTCGTCGCCATGAAAGGCGTGGACGAGGTGCACCTGCTCAACATCACGGTGGCGCCCGGCTACCAGCGCCAGGGCTGGGCGCGCGTCATGCTCGACGCGCTGGCCATCTGGGCGCGCGGCCAGGGCGCCGACTGGCTGTGGCTGGAGGTGCGCGAGAGCAATGCGCGCGCGATTGGCGTCTACGAGCGCCATGGCTACCGCCGCGTCGGCCTGCGCAAGAACTATTACCCTGCCGATCACGGCCAGCGCGAGCACGCGGTGGTCATGAGCCTGCGTCTGTGACAATGCAGCCATGAGTCTGGAACTGGATGCGCGCCGGCGCGCGATGCTGGAAGAAATGGGTGTGCGGGTCTGGAGCCCGCTGCACCCGGACGGCATGGATGACGCCCCTGCCGGCCCTCCCCGCGAGGAGATGGCCACGGTTGCGGCGCAGTCGAGTGCTCCTGAAAGCATAGCGCCCCGCGCAGCAACGACAAGGACAGAGCCTCGATTCGAGCCTCAGGCTGCAGCGCAGCCCGTCGCCGCTGCAGCGTCGTTGCCGGCCGGCATCGCCGCCATGGACTGGGATGCGCTGCAGCAGGCGGTGGCTGGCTGCACGGCCTGCGGCCTGTGCCAGAGCCGCAAGAACACGGTGTTCGGCGTCGGCGACACCCAGGCGCGCTGGCTGGTGGTGGGCGAGGCGCCGGGCGAGAACGAGGACCTGCAGGGCGAGCCGTTCGTCGGCCAGGCCGGCCAGCTGCTCGACAACATGCTCAAGGCCGTCGGCCTGAACCGCGGCGCCAGCGGCACGCAGGGCGTCTTTATTGCCAATGTGCTCAAGTGCCGCCCGCCGGCCAACCGCAACCCGTTGCCGCAAGAAGTGGCAACCTGCGAGCCCTACCTGCGCCGCCAGGTGGCCTTGCTGCAGCCGCAGATCATCCTGGCGCTGGGCCGCTTTGCCGCGCAGTCGCTGCTGCAGGCCACGGTGCCGGACGTCGCCAGCATTCCGCTGGGCAAGCTGCGCGGCCAGGTGCACCAGTACGATGGCGTGCCGGTGATCGTGAGCTACCACCCGGCCTACCTGCTGCGCACGCCGCAGGACAAGGCCAAGGCCTGGGCCGACCTGTGCCTGGCGCTCGATGTCGCAAAGCGTGCGCCGTGATGATGACCGCCTTCTAGATGACTGCCATGCCAAGCAAAGTCCTGCGTACCCTTGCCATCATCCTGGCTGTCCTGCTGGGCCTGGCTGCCGCCTGGGTCTGGTTGACGCTGAACTGGAGCTACGCCGATGGCGAGCGCGCCGGTTATGTGCAAAAGCTGTCGCGCAAAGGCTGGCTGTGCAAGACCTGGGAGGGCGAGATCGCCATGGTGACGATGCCGGGCGCCATTCCGGAAAAATTCGAATTCACCGTGCGCGACGACAGCGTGGCGCAGAAGATCAACGCACTGGCCGGCAAGCGGGTGGTGTTGCACTACAAGCAGCACAAGTTCATTCCGACCTCGTGCTTCGGCGAAACCGAGTATTTCATTGCGGACGTCCGGGAAGTGCTGGAGACGCAGACGCCGGCGCCCCTGGCACCGAGCACATCGCAAGGCGAGCTGCAAGCGCCGCGCTGAACCGGTTCGCGTGCCTGGCATGCGGTCCAAGCCGATGGACGACATCAAAAGGAGAGGTCATGAAATCATCGTGTTTCTGTTTCTTTCTGCGGGTGTTCCTGCTGCTGGCTGCACTGGCGAGCCAGCCGGCCCGGGCGGCGGAGGCGCTCAGTGAATCGGTCATCACGGCCAGCTTGCCGGGGCGCAGCATCTCGGCGCTGGTGACGCATTGGCGCGAGCACGATGCCTTCCGGCGCGCCATTCTGCTGATGCCGGGTCATCCCGGCATCATGAAGATCCAGTCGGCCGACAACTACGCGCTCAAAGGTAACTTCCTGATCCGCAGCCGCCAGTACTGGCTCGACCGCGAGACGGTGGTGTTCACGGTCGATGCGCCGTCCGATGAGTGGAATGGCTTTTCCGGTGCTTTCCGCGCCAGCGAGCGCTATGCCGAGGACATTCGCGAACTGGTCGGCGTCATCCGGCAGCAATATGGCCTGATGCCGCTGGCGGTGGTGGGCACCAGCGAAGGCAGCGTCTCGGCCTATTACGCGGCGCGGGCCGTGCCGCGCCCGGACACCAAGGTCATCTTCACCAACTCGGTGTTCCTCTCCAGCCCGAACGTTCAGGGCTTGAGCGAGCTGGACTTCGAGCGCTACGGCCTGCCCATGCTGTGGGTCCACCACGTGGATGATCCCTGCCGCCTGACGCCCTATGCCGAGGCGCAGCGGCTGGCGCAGAAAACCGGCGCGCCGCTGATCACGGTGAAATCCGGCAATGCCGGGCGCGGCCCGGCCTGCCAAGCGTACACCCAGCATGGCTTCATCGGCGTCGAAGAGCAAACCGTGCAGGCCATGAAGGCCTGGCTGCTGCAGGGCGTGGCCAGCGACGTCGTGCTGCCCTGAGTTCAACAGGCCTGGAGCGCTTCATCCATGTCAGCGACAACCTCTGTCTTCATCGCCACCAGTCTGGACGGTTTCATCGCCCGGCCCGACGGCCGCATCGACTGGCTGCTGCAGGCCAACACGCTGATGCCGGCCGGCGAGGACTGCGGCATTCAGGCCTTCATGGATTCGGTGGACGTGCTGGTCATGGGCCGCAAGTCGTTCGAGCAGGCGCTGGACTTCGACCCCTGGCCCTACACCGGCATGCAGGTCGTGGTGCTGTCGCACCACGGGGTAGATGTGCCGGCGGCGCTGCGCGACTCGGTCAGCGTCAGTGCCGAATCTCCCGCCGACCTGCTGGCGCGGCTGTCGGCCACCGGCGCGCGCCGGCTGTACATCGACGGCGGGCAGACCATCCAGGGCTTTTTGCGCGCCGGCCTGATCGATGAGCTCATCATCACGGTCATTCCGGTGCTGCTGGGCGCGGGCCGGCCGCTGTTTGGCCCGCTCGACGCCGATGTGGCACTGACCCATGTCGAGACGCGGGCTTATCCCTTCGGTTTCGTCCAAAGCCGCTATCGGCGCGCCCAGCCCTCCCGCCCATGAGCCGCGACACGCCGCCCGACACTGCCCGCCTGTTCCTGGCGCTGTGCCCGGGCCGGGCGGTGCAGGACGCGCTGGCAGCGCATGCTGACGCCTGGCGCTGGAACGAGGAGGCCGCCCGCTACGCGCCGCCCGACTGGCACGTCACGCTGCACTTCATCGGCGCCGTGCCACGCACGCGCATCGACACACTGCGTGCCGGGCTGGACGTGCCCATGCAGTCGTTCGAGTTGCGCTTTGGCGAACCGGTGCTGTGGCCGCACGGGCTGGCGGTGTTGCTGCCGATGGCGCTGCCCGCAGCGCTGCAGGCCTTGCACGACCGGCTTGGCCAGCGTCTGCGGCAACTCGATTTACCCACCGACGAGCGGCCCTACCGGCCGCACCTCACGCTGGCGCGGCGGGCGCAAACGGCGCGGCCGCCGGCGCAGTGGCCGGCCTGGGGCTGGCAGGTGCAGGGTTATGCGCTGATGGAGTCGACCGGTGATGCGGCGCAGCGCTACCGCGTGCTGCAGCCCTACGGCCAGGCAGATGCGGCCAAAGCGCTGCTGCCTTGACGCACAATCGGGCTGTCCGACCGATTTTTCCCCATCATGAGCCAGCCCGCCGACACCCCGTCCTCCATCGAGCTCTACGACGAGCCAGGCCACCTGATCCGCCGCGCGCAGCAGATCGCGGTGTCCAAGTTCCATGAGGTGCACGGCCGGCATGTGACGCCGATCCAGTACGCCATCCTGCGCACGCTGCACGAGACGCCCGGTATCGACCAGGTCACGCTGGCACAGCTGATTGCGCTCGACACCTCGACCACCGCCGATATCGCCGCCCGGCTGGAGGCCAAGGGCTGGATCCTGCGCGAGGTGTTGCCGCGCCGCCAGCGCCGCCTCTCGCTCACCCCTGCGGGCGAGGAAGTCCTGCTGGAGCTGCGCCCGGGCGTGGACATCATGTACCGCGGCATGATGAGCAGCCTGGAGCCGGCCGAGCAGAAGGAATTCATGCGCCTGTTGCGCAAATTCGTGCACCTGCACGACCGGCAGAATAAGCTGGAAGACCACGAGGCCCGCACCGCCCGGGTCAGGGCCAAGCCCCGGGCCTGAAGCGCCACCCCAACCGCCGCCGGTCGGAAAACCGGGTGATTAAGGGTTATTACCTAGTTTTTTGGCTTTCGCTGCAAATCTTCATTCAGTACAATGAATCACATTCAGTATACGGAATCATGATTTCCAGACTGGTATCCAGATTCCGTCCGACTATCTTTAACCGAGCGAGGTGTTCACATGTTCCCGAAAAATACCTGGTACGTTGCCGCCACCCCTGGCGAAATCGACGAAAAGCCGCTGGGCCGCACCATCTGCGGTGAGCGCATCGTGTTCTACCGCGGCGAGGAAAACAAGGTTGCGGCGGTGGAGGACTTCTGCCCGCACCGCGGCGCACCGCTGTCGCTCGGCTACGTCTGTGAAGGCAAGCTGGTGTGCGGCTACCACGGCCTGGAAATGGGCTGCGACGGCAAGACCGTGCACATGCCGGGCCAGCGCGTGCGCGGCTTCCCGGCCATCAAGAGCTACCCGGTGGTCGAGCGCTACGGCTTCATCTGGGTCTGGCCGGGTGACGCCAGCAAGGCGGACGCGGCCAAGATCCCGGTGCTGGAGTGGTATGACAACCCCGAGTGGGCCTACGGCGGCGGCCTGTACCACATCGCCTGCGACTACCGCCTGATGATCGACAACCTGATGGACCTGACGCACGAGACCTATGTGCACAGCACCTCCATCGGCCAGAAGGAAATCGACGAGACGCCGTGCAAGACCACGGTGAACGGTGACGAGGTCGTCACGGCCCGCTACATGAACGGCATCCTGCCGCCGCCGTTCTGGAAGGCCGCCCTGCGCAGCAACAACCTGCCGGACGACGTCGCCGTGGACCGCTGGCAGATCTGCCGCTTCACGCCGCCGAGCAACGTCATCATCGAGGTGGGCGTCGCCCTGGAAGGGCACGGCGGCTACGACGCGCCGAACGACAAGAAGGTCTACAGCAAGGTGATTGACTTCATCACGCCCGAAACGGAAACCTCCATCCACTATTTCTGGGGCATGGCGCGCAAGTTCAACCCGAAGGACAAGGCACTGACCGCCACCATCCGCGACGGCCAGGGCAAGATCTTCGGTGAAGACCTGGAGATGCTGGAGAAGCAGCAGCGCAACCTGCTCGACTACCCGGACCGTGCCCTGCTGATGCTCAACATCGACGCCGGCGGCGTGCAGTCGCGCAAGATCATCGACCGCCTGGTGGCGGAAGAAAAAGCACAGGCTTGAGGACCGACATGAGCTCTGCCCAGACCCTGCAGGTGCGCGTGGCGCGCAAGGCCATGGAAGCGCAGGACATCGTGACGCTGGAACTGGTGGCCGTGGACGGCAGCGCGCTGCCGGCTTTCGGCGCCGGCGCGCACGTCGACGTGCAGCTGCCCGGCGGCGTGACGCGCCAGTACTCGCTGTGCAACGACCCGCAGGAAACGCACCGCTACCTGATCGGCGTGCTGCGCGACCCGGCTTCGCGCGGCGGCTCCCAGGCCGTGCACGAACTAGTGCAGGAAGGCGACGTGCTGCAGATCAGCGCGCCGAAGAACCATTTTCCGTTGGCGCACGATGCCCAGCGCAGCCTGCTGCTGGGCGGCGGCATCGGCATCACGCCCATCCTGTGCATGGCCGAACGTCTGGCCAACACCGGCGCGGCGTTCGAGATGCATTACGCCACGCGCTCGCCCGAGCGCACCGCCTTTCGCGAGCGCATTGCCGCATCGAACTTCGCCGACAAGGTGGCGTTCCACTTCGACGACGGCGCTGCCGCGCAGAAGCTCGACCTGGCGGCGCTGCTGGCCCAGCCGCAAGCCGGCACCCACCTCTACGTCTGCGGCCCCAAGGGCTTCATGGACGCGGTGTTGAACACGGCGCGCGAGAAAGGCTGGCCGGAAGAGCAGCTGCACTACGAGTTCTTCGGCGCCGAAGTGGCCAAGTCCGACAGCGATGCCAGCTTCGAGATCAAGTTGGCCAGTTCCGGCCGCATCGTCATGGTGCCGAAGGACAAGACGGTGACACAGGCGCTGGCCGACGCCGGTGTCGAGATCATGATGTCCTGCGAGCAGGGCGTGTGCGGCACCTGCCTGACGCGCGTGCTCGAAGGCGTGCCCGACCACAAGGACAGCTACCTCACGCCGGAAGAGCAGGCAGCGAACGACCAGTTCCTGCCCTGCTGCTCGCGCGCCAAGACGCCGCAGCTGGTGCTGGACCTCTGAGCGCAGAGACGACACACAAAACCCGGCCGCAGCCGGGTTTTGTCATTCAGCGTGTGCGCGCCGGCAGCAACACCGAGGCAATCGCCAGCATCATCAGCCCCACGGCGGCATAGTCCTGCCAGCGCAGCACCTCGCCCAACCAGAGTGCGCCGCTGAAGACGCCGATCACCGGGATCAGCATCACGCTCAAGGTGGAGGCCACCGGCGTCAGATGCCGCGCCAGCGACAGCCACAGCGCCTGCACCAGACCGAAGATCAGCACCGCGTTGTAGACGATGGCGCCCCAGGTGGTCGCTGACGGCGCTTCCCATTGCGGCCCTTCGAATCCCAACGCCAGCCCCGTCATGGCGAGCGTGGTCATCAGCGTCATCCAGAAGGCGATGGTCACGGTCGGCACCGTCATGGTCGTGCGGCGCATCAGTTGGGTGCCAAACGCCCACGCCATGGCCGAGACCAATGCGAGCAGCACGCCGACCGGCTTGCCCGCCAGGTTGGAGATCTCATGCCAGAGCAGCAGCAGGACGCCCAGCGCAGCGGCGGCCACGCCGCCCCAGCCGCGCAAGGTGAGCCGGTTGCCGAACAGCCATGCGCCCAGCAGGGCGGAGAAGATCGGCATGCTGTAGCCGAGGATGGCGGCGCGCCCGCTGGTCAGCGACTTGACGGCGATGATCATCAGCGCATGCCAGATCATCATGTTGAACAGGGTCAGCCAGGCCAGCTCGCGCCAGTGGGTGCGGGCAATGCGAAACGGCGCGCGCAGCACCAGCAGACCGAGCGCCAGCACCGGCAGGCCCAGCCACATGGAGATGACGCGAAAGGTCAGCGGCGGGTAGGCGGTGACGCCGATTTTCATGACAGGCCAGTTCAGGCCCCAGATCAGGGTGATGCAGACGAGAGCAGCGAGCTGCTGGCGCGAAAGGGAGTGCATGGGCTGGATTGTCAGTGTTTCTTACAATGGTGGCATGACCTTCCTCGACATGTTGCGCGCCGCCGAGCGGCAAAACAGCTCCCTGCTGTGCGTGGGGCTGGACCCCGAGCCGGCCAAGTTCCCTGCCGGCCTGCAGGGCGACAGCCGCAAGATCTACGACTTTTGCGCGGCCATCGTCGACGCCACCGCCGACCTGGTGATCGCCTTCAAGCCGCAGATCGCCTACTTCGCCGCGCACCGTGCCGAAGACCAGCTGGAAAAGCTGATCGCCCACATGCGCCGTGCCGCGCCGCAGGTGCCCATCATCCTGGACGCCAAGCGCGGCGACATCGGCAGCACGGCCGAGCAGTACGCGCGCGAGGCCTTCGAGCGTTACGGCGCCGATGCGGTGACGCTGTCGCCCTTCATGGGCTTCGACTCGGTGATGCCTTACCTGAAATACGAAGGCAAGGGTGCCTTCCTGCTGTGCCGCACCTCCAACCCCGGCGGTGACGACCTGCAGGCGCAGCGCCTGGCCAGCGTGCCAGGTGAACCGCTGGTTTACGAACATATTGCCAAGCTGGCGCAAGGCCCGTGGAACCTCAACGGCCAACTGGGCCTGGTGGTGGGTGCCACCTACCCGGCCGAGATCGAGCGCGTGCGCGCCGTGGCCCCTACCGTGCCGCTGCTGATTCCCGGTGTCGGCGCGCAGGGCGGCGATGCGGTGGCGACGGTGAAGGCCGGCTGGCGTGCCGCCGGTGGCGAAACGACGGCGCCGATCGTGGTCAACTCCTCGCGTGCCGTGCTCTACGCGTCTGCCGGCGAGGACTTCGCCGCGGCAGCGCGGCGCGAGGCGATCAGGACGCGCGACGTGCTGGAGGCGGCCAAAGCCTGATCGGGTTCCTCGCCCGGTTGTGAGTTGCATGGGCTGAACCTATGATGGGTTCGCGGTGCTGGGCCGTCTTGCGTGCCAGTGCCTGAACTCCCGAAAGGAGCTTCCCATGTCATTTCTCCGTTTCCCTGCTCGGCGTGTGCTGGTTCTGGGCGCCTTGAGTCTGTTGACCTGGACCTCGGCCATCGCTGAAAAACCGGAGTGGAACAAGAACAACGGGCCTGACAGGAAGCGGCCATCCAGCGAGGCCCGGCACGAAGACGACGACAAACGCCAACGGGACGAGGTCCGTCCCGGCGGTTATTTCCGGGACGAGCATCGGGTCGTGATCCGCGACTACTACGGCCGCGAGTACGGCGCCGGCAAGCACTGCCCACCGGGGCTGGCCAAGAAAGCCAATGGTTGCCTGCCGCCCGGGCAAGCCAGGAAGTGGCAGGTCGGCCACAGGCTGCCACGGGATGTCGTCTATTACCCCGTGCCACCCGCGGTGCTGGTGCAACTCGGCTCCCCGCCATCCGGGCACAAGTTTGTCCGCGTTGCCGGCGATATCCTGCTGATTGCCGTAGGGACCGGCATGGTGATCGATGCCATTGAGGATCTGGGGCGCTGAACCCTGGATGCTATCAATTTAATAGCTTATTGCGCAATACTGGCAAGGGCTAACGCCCGATTTTTGCCAGAAGCCGGTCACCGAACATGACGCAGACCAGCGCCAGTGCCACCAGCGCAATACCGGCCCACTGCCAGGGCGTGATGGTTTCGCCCAGCGCCAGCATGCCGGCACTCAGCCCCACCACCGGCACGCCCAGGCTGAAGGGTGCCACGCGGTTGGCCGGGTGACGCTTGAGCAGGCCGGTCCACATCGCATAGGCCCAGATGGTGGCGATCCAGCCCAGGTAGGCGACCGCCAGCCAGGAGGTCCACGGCACGCTCAGCCACTTGGCGCTGTTGGTCCAGCTCAGCGCCGGTGTCGCAGCGGTCGGGTCGGCCAGCCAGCTCAGCAGCAGAAAGGGCAGCACCGGCACCAGGCTGCTCCAGACCAGAAACTGCAGGGGTTCGTAGCCCGGGCTGGCCTGCTGTGCCTTGCGTGCCACGATGTTGGAGCCGGCCCACATCGCCGCGGCGCACAGGTTGAGCAGCAGGCCGCTTACCGTGGTGACGCCGGCCGTGCCGACGACGAAATTCATGCCGAAGCAGGCCAGGCCCAGGGCGGCGAACGTCAGACCGCCGACCAGCGGGCGGCTCAGCCGTTCATGCAGCAGAAAAAAGCTGAACAGCGCGGTGAAGAACACATGCGTCTGCATCAGCACCGAGGCCAGCGCCGCCGTCATGCCGACCTTCAGCGCCAGGAACAGAAAGCCGAACTGGCCGACGCCCTGGAACAGGCCGTACAGCAGCACCCACTTCCAGTGCAGCCGCGGCGCCTGGATGAAGAACACCAGCGGCAGCACGGCCACCACGTAGCGTGCGGTCCCAAGCTGGAAGGGCGTGAAGTCGTGCAGCGCGAACTTCATGGCGACGAAGTTCAGGCCCCAGATGACGATCACGCCCAGCGCCGCCGCGTAGTCGCGGGCCGAAAAGTGCCGGCCCGTCATGCGGCGTCCGGCAGCAGCGGCTTCAGGTAGCGCCCGGTGTGGCTGGCCGGGTTGGCGGCGATGGCCTCCGGCGTGCCGACACTCACCACCGTGCCGCCGCCGGCGCCGCCTTCCGGGCCCATGTCGATCAGCCAGTCGGCGGTCTTGATCACATCGAGGTTGTGCTCGATCACCACGATGGTGTTGCCGGCGTCGCGCAACTGGTGCAGCACCTTGAGCAGCAGGTCGATGTCGGCGAAGTGCAGGCCGGTGGTGGGTTCATCGAGGATGTAGAGCGTGCGGCCGGTGTCGCGCTTGGAGAGTTCCAGCGCCAGCTTGACGCGCTGCGCCTCGCCGCCCGACAGCGTGGTGGCCGACTGGCCCAGCCGCACGTAGGACAGGCCGACGTCCAGCAGCGTCTGCAGCTTGCGGGCAATCGCCGGCACGGCGCTGAAGAAGGCGTAGGCGGCTTCCACCGTGAGGTCGAGCACCTGGGCGATGTTCTTGCCCTTGTACAGCACCTCCAGCGTCTCGCGGTTGTAGCGCGCACCGTGGCAGACGTCGCAGGGCACATAGACGTCGGGCAGGAAGTGCATCTCCACCTTCACCATGCCGTCGCCCTGGCAGGCCTCGCAGCGGCCGCCGGCGACGTTGAAGGAAAAACGTCCCGGGCCGTAGCCGCGCTCGCGTGCCATCGGCACCTCGGCCATCAACTCGCGGATGGCGGTGAACAGGCCGGTGTAGGTGGCCGGGTTGGAGCGCGGCGTGCGCCCGATCGGCGACTGGTCGACGTTGATGACCTTGTCGAAATGCTCGATGCCTTCGATCGCCTCGCAGGGGGCCGGTTCGTCGTGCGCGCGGTAGAGCTGGCGCGCCACGGCCGTGTACAGCGTGTCGTTGACCAAGGTGGACTTGCCGGAGCCGGAAACGCCGGTGACGCAGGTGAACAGGCCGACCGGGATGTCGACATTCACCTGCTTCAGGTTGTGGCCGCTGGCGCCGATGATCTGCAATGTGTCCTCGCCGGGGGCGTGGCGTTCTTTCGGCACCGCGATCTTGAGCGTGTGCGCCAGGTAGCGCCCGGTGAGCGAATCGGGATTGGCCTTGACCTCGTCGTACGTGCCCTGCGCCACCACGCGCCCGCCGTGCACGCCAGCACCGGGGCCCATGTCGATCAGGTGGTCGGCCGCACGCATCATGTCCTCGTCGTGCTCGACCACCAGCACGCTGTTGCCGATGTCGCGCAGGTGCTGCAGCGTGCCGATCAGGCGGTCGTTGTCGCGCTGGTGCAGGCCGATGCTGGGTTCGTCCAGCACGTACATCACGCCGGTCAGGCCGGAGCCGATCTGCGAGGCCAGGCGGATGCGCTGCGCTTCCCCGCCCGACAGCGTCTCGGCGCTGCGGTCCAGGCTCAGGTAGTTCAGGCCGACGTCGTTGAGGAACTTCAGGCGCAGCCGGATTTCGCGCACCACCTTGTCGGCGATTTCGGCCTTGGCGCCGTGCAAGTGCAGGGTGTCGAAGTACTCGAAGCACTCGCGCAGCGTCAGGTGGCTGACCTCGAAGATGGCGCGCGACTGTTCGCCTTCGCCTACCTTCACATGGCGCGCTTCGGTGCGCAGCCGGGTGCCGGCGCAGCTTGGGCAGGGCTGGGTGCCGCGCAGGCGCGCCAGGTCTTCACGCACCAGGGCCGAATCGGTCTCGCGGTAGCGCCGCTGGATGTTGGGGATGATGCCTTCGAAGGCGTGCTTCTTGCTGACCTTCTTGCCTTGCGAGGCACCGGAATCCATCACGTAGCTGAACTTGATTTCCTCCTCGCCCGAGCCGTAGAGGATGACCTGCTGCACGGCAGGCGGCAGCGACTCGAACGGGTCGTCGAGGTCGAACTTGTAGTGCTTGGCCAGGCTTTCCAGCATGGCGAAGTAATAGGCATTGCGTCGATCCCAGCCCTTGATGGCACCGCTGGCCAGGCTGAGTGTCGGGAAGGCCACTACACGCGCCGGGTCGAACACCTCCTGCTGGCCGATGCCGTCGCAGCTCGGGCAGGCACCCTGCGGCGAGTTGAAGGAGAACAGGCGCGGCTCAAGTTCGCTGATCGAGTAGTGGCACAACGGACAGGCGAACTTGGCGTTGAACAGGTGCTCGGCGTTCGTGTCCATCTCCAGCGCAATGGCGCGGCCATTGGCCAGGCGCAATGCGGCCTCGAAGCTTTCGGCCAGGCGCTGGCGCAGCGCGGCGGCATCCGGGTCGTCGGCGCCGCGCACCTTGAGGCGGTCGATCACCACGTCGATGTCGTGCTTCTCTGTCTTCTTCAGCGTCGGCAGTTCGTCGAAGTTGCAGGCCGTGCCGTCGACGCGAAAGCGCACATAACCCTGCGCCTGCATGTCCTCGAACACCTCGCTGAACTCGCCCTTTTTCTCGCGTGCCAGCGGTGCCAGGATCATGAGCCGGGTGTCGGCCGGCAGCGCCAGCACGGCATCGACCATCTGGCTCACCGTTTGCGCCTGCAGCGGCAAGTTGTGGTCGGGACAGTAAGGGGTGCCGGCGCGCGCGAACAGCAGGCGCAGGTAGTCGTGGATCTCGGTCACGGTGCCCACGGTGGAGCGCGGGTTGTGGCTGGTGGCCTTCTGCTCGATGCTGATGGCCGGCGAGAGGCCCTCGATCAGATCGACGTCCGGCTTGTCCATCAGCTGCAGGAATTGGCGCGCGTAGGTCGAGAGACTCTCCACATAACGACGCTGGCCTTCGGCGTACAGCGTGTCGAAGGCCAGACTGGACTTGCCCGAGCCCGACAGGCCGGTGATCACCACCAGGCTGTTGCGCGGGATGTCGAGGTCGATGCCTTTGAGGTTGTGCGTGCGCGCACCGCGGATGTGGATGGCCTGTTGCTGCAGGGCGTGGGCCAGGTAGCGGCCTGGGCCGTCCTCGGCGGGTGCGGACAGGGGGCGAAGGCCGTCAGGGGTGGAGTTCAAAGCGTTGTGTCTTCAACAAAACCCTCCATGATAGAGATAGACGGGGTTTCCCGCAGCCCGCCGGCTGCTTTTGTCCGGATCGGAGACAATCGACGCTTTTGTGCCAGCCGTCCGCTGGTGGCTACTTCGTGCCGGATCGCTTCCTGTGTCATCTACCCTATCTTCCAGCCAGACCGCCCCTGAGCCGGGCACCATGACCCCGGTGGAGCGGCGCGCCAGCCTGTCGCTGGCGGCCATTTTTGCCCTGCGCATGCTCGGCCTGTTCCTGGTGCTGCCGGTGTTCGCGCTGGAGGCGGCCCGCTACCCCGGCGGCGACGATCCGGCCCGGGTCGGCCTGGCCATGGGCATCTACGGCCTGACCCAGGGCGTACTGCAACTGCCCTTCGGCATGGCGTCGGACCGGCTGGGGCGCAAGCGCGTCATCGTCGCCGGCCTGCTGCTGTTTGCCGCCGGCAGCTTCGTCGCCGCGCTGGCTGACAGCCTGGCCGGGTTGACCCTCGGCCGTGCGCTGCAGGGTGCCGGCGCCATCTCGGCCGCGGTGACGGCCTTGCTGGCCGACCAGACGCGTGACGAGGTGCGCACCAAGGCCATGGCGCTGGTGGGCGCCAGTATCGGCCTGATGTTTGCCCTGTCGCTGCTGCTGGCGCCGCTGCTGGTGAGCTGGATCGGTCTGGCCGGCCTGTTTACCCTGACCGGCCTGCTGGCATTGGGCGGGGCGGCGGTGGTGATCTGGCTGGTGCCGCCCGAGCCGCGCCAGCACAAGGACATGCCGCGCGGCAAGTTGTCCGAAGTGTTGGTGCATGCCGGCCTGCTGCGGCTGGATGTCGGTGTCTTCATCCTGCATGCGGTGCAGCTGGCCATGTGGGTCGCCATTCCAGCCCTGCTGGTGCAGGCCGGCCTGCCCAAGGCGGATCACTGGTGGGTCTATCTGCCGGCGGTGCTGGCATCCTTCGTCGTCATGGGCGTCACGCTGTTCCCGCTGGAGCGGCGCGGCTACCTGCGCGCCGTATTCCTCGCAGCCATCGGCCTGATCGCCCTGGTGCAGCTGGGCCTGCTGTGGAGCGCGCAAGCGCCCCATATCGGCGTGCTGGCGGTGCTGCTGTTCGTTTTCTTTTGCGGCTTCAACGTGCTGGAGGCTACCCAGCCCAGCCTGGCTTCGCGCATCGCGCCGCCGCATGCCCGTGGCGCGGCGCTGGGCGTCTACAACACGCTGCAGTCGCTCGGCTTTTTTGCCGGCGGCGCCGTCGGTGGCTGGCTGATCAAGGCCACCGGGGTGCAGGGCCTGTTCGTCGCCTGTACGGTCGGCATGGGGTTGTGGCTGCTGGTCGCCTGGCCGATGACGGCACCGTCTGGACGGCGTTGAAGGCGCCATAATCGCTGTTAATTCAGTTTGGAGAACCCCCATGGCATCCGTCAATAAAGTGATTCTGGTCGGTAACTGCGGCCGCGACCCCGAAATCCGTTACCTGCCGTCTGGCCAAGCGGTGGCCAATGTGAGCGTGGCTACCTCCAGCCGCCGCAAGGACAAGAACACCGGTGAAACCATCGAGGACACCCAGTGGCACCGTGTCACCTTCTACGACCGCCTGGCCGAAATCGCCGGCGAGTACGTCAAGAAGGGCCAGCCGATCTACGTCGAAGGCCGCCTGAAGTACGGCAAATTCACCAACAAGGACGGCCACGAGCAGAACACCGTGGACATCATCGCCACCGAAATGCAGTTGCTGGGCAAGCGCGAAGGCATGGGCGGCCCGTCCGACGACGAGGGTGGCGCACCGCGCCGCGCTGCGCCGGCCCCACGTCAGGCGCCCAGCGCGCCGGCCCCGCGCCAAGCACCGGCCAAGGCTTCGAGCGGCTTCGACGACATGGACGACGACATCCCGTTCTGACCCGTCAGCGCTTCGTCTGAACGTCCGAGCCCCGGCAGCCGCAAGGCTGGTGGGGCTTTTTTGTAGCGCCGGGTTGTACTCTGGGGGGTATTTATGTATACTCCGTCCAGTATATGGAGATTGCCATGAATTCATCTCGTGCTTCTGCTGGATTGGCCCGCCGCCTGGCGCCGTGGCTGGCCGCCTGTGCTGTGTCCGCCGCCATGGCGCAGGGGGCGGTCCAGGTGCCGACGGTCCAGATCCAGGCGCGCGCCGTCTCCACCGGCTACGAGATCGATGGCGTGATCCAGCCGGTCAAGCAAAGCACCATCTCGGCCCAGGCTTCCGGCCGCGTGGTGACGCGGGCCGTCACGATGGGGGACCGCGTCAAGGCCGGCCAGCTGCTGGCCACCATTGACGACCGCGAGACTGCCGTTGGCGTGCAGCGCAGCCAGGCCCAGGTGGCGCAGAGCGAAGCCGAGTTGCGCAACGCCCAGGCCAACTATGAGCGCACGAAAGAGCTGCAGTCCAAGGGCTTTGTCAGCAAGGCGGCGCTCGACATGGCCGAAACCCAATTCAAGGGTGCCCAGGCCGGTCGCGAGCAGGCCAGTGCCGGCGCGCGCCAGTCGGCGCTGTCGCAGGGCTACACCCGCGTCACCGCGCCGTATGACGGCTGGGTGCTGCAGACCCATGTTGAAGCCGGCGACCTGGCCGTGCCGGGCAAGCCGATTGTCACGGTGTATGCACCCCAGCCCTTGCGTGCCGTGGTGCAGGTGCCGGCCTCCCGCGCCGATGCCACCAGTCAGGCCAGCCAGATTGAAGTCCAGCTCGGCAGCGATTGGGTGACGCCGGTGGCGCGCAGCGCCATGCCCTCGGCCGACCCGGTGTCGCAGACGGTGGAGTGGCGCCTGGAACTCTCGCCCAAGGTCACACAGAACCTGTTGCCGGGCCAGCAGGTGCGGGTGCGTTTTGTCGGCGGCCAGGCCAGCCGCATGGTGGTGCCGGCGGCGGCCGTGCTGCGCCGCGGTGAGTTGACGGCGGTCTACGTGGCTGCTGACAAGGGCTTCGTGCTGCGTGCCGTTCGCCTGGGGGCGGACCATGGGGCCGACGGGATCGAGATCGTGGCCGGCCTGAAGGCCGGTGACCGCGTGGCCGTCGATTCGATCAAGGCCGGTCTGGCGGGTGCGGTTGCCGCCCAACGTTGAGGTTGCCATGAAAGACACCGAACACAACACGGGGCCGGCCGAAAAGCTGGGCGTCTCCGGCCGCATCGCCGCCGCTTTCCAGGCCAACGCCATCACGCCCTTGCTGGCCCTGGTGGCGCTGTTGCTGGGCCTGTTCGCCGTGCTGGTGACGCCGCGCGAGGAAGAGCCGCAGATCAACGTCACCATGGCCAATGTGCTGATTCCCTTTCCCGGGGCCAGCAGCACCGATGTGCAGAACATGGTGGCACGACCGGCCGAACAGGTGCTCAGCCAGATTGCCGGCATTGAACACACCTATTCCGTGGCGCGGCCCGGCCTGGCCGTGCTGACAGTGCAGTTCAAGGTGGGCGTGCCGCGCACCGAGGCGCTGGTGCGCCTGTACGACGTGCTCAATGCCAACCAGGACTGGTTGCCGCGCGATCTGGGCACCCTGACGCCGATCGTGAAACCGAAGGGCATCGACGACGTGCCGGTGCTGGCCGTGACGCTGTGGAGCCGCGACGCACTGCCGGCCCACGAACTTGAGCGCGTGGCCCACGTCGTCGAGACCGAACTCAAGCGCGTGCCCGGCACGCGCGAAATCCAGACCATTGGCGGCCCCGGCCGTGCCGTGCACGTGTGGCTGGATCCGACCCGTCTGCGCGAGCGTGGCATCGATGTGCTGACGCTGAAGCAGACGCTGGCGGCCGCCAACTTCGGCATGCCGGCTGGCGGCGTGCTCGACACCCAGTCGCAGGCGTCGCAGATGCTGACCGTGGAAGCGGGCGAATTCCTGCGCTCGGCGCAGGATGTGGGCGATGTGGTGGTCGGTGTGCACCGTGGCGCGCCGGTCTACCTGCGCGAAGTCGCACGCATCGAAGCCGGGGCGCAACAGCCGCAGCGTTATGTCTGGTTCACGCCGGGCGCTGCGGCGACGGTGACAGACAAGGCAACGCAGCCAGATGCGGCCGCCGCGGCGGGCCAGGTCTATCCGGCGATCACGCTGACCGTGACCAAGAAGCCGGGCGAGAACGCGGTCGACGTCGCGCGCGCGGCCAATGCCGCCGTGGCCGCGCTGAAGAACACGGTGATCCCGTCCAATATTGAGAGCAGCATCACACGCAACTACGGCGAGACGGCAGCGGAAAAAGCCAACAAGCTGATCCAGAAACTGGCCTTTGCCACCGGCTCGGTGATCCTGCTGGTGGGGCTGGCGCTGGGCCGGCGCGAGGCGGTGATCGTCGGTGCCGCCGTGATCCTGACGCTGACGGCCACGCTGTTTGCCTCCTGGGCCTGGGGCTTCACGCTCAACCGCGTCTCGCTGTTCGCCCTGATCTTTTCCATCGGCATCCTGGTGGACGACGCCATCGTGGTGGTGGAGAACATCCACCGCCACCAGCAGCTCACGCCCGGCGATTCGCTGCGCGACATCATTCCGCGTGCCGTGGACGAAGTGGGCGGTCCGACCATCCTGGCCACCCTGACGGTGATTGCCGCCCTGCTGCCGATGGCTTTCGTCTCGGGTCTGATGGGGCCGTACATGAGCCCGATCCCGATCAACTCCAGCCTCGGCATGGCGATCTCGCTGGCGATTGCCTTCACGGTCACACCCTGGCTGGCGCTGAAGCTGATGAAGCCGCATGGTGCCGGCCATGGGCATGAGACGACGACGGCGGGCGGTTTGGGCCGCAAGCTGCAAAACCTCTTTACCCGTCTGCTTGCACCGCTCCTGGCCAGTTCGCGCAAGCGCTGGCAGCTGCTGGCCGGCATCCTGGCGGCGCTGCTGCTGTCGGTCGGTCTGACCGTGGTGCAGTGGGTGGTGCTCAAGATGCTGCCCTTCGACAACAAGAGTGAGTTCCAGGTGGTGGTGGAGATGCCGGCCGGCACGCCGCTGGAAGACACCGCCGCCACCTTGCACGAAATGGGTGCCTTCCTGGCGCAGCAGCCGGAGGTGCTCGACCTGCAGGGCTACGCCGGCACCGCCTCGCCCATCACCTTCAACGGTCTGGTGCGCCAGTACTACCTGCGGGCCGAAGCCGAGCAGGGCGATCTGCAGGTCAATCTGGTCGACAAGCATCACCGTGATGACAAGAGCCACGTGATTGCCCAGCGCCTGCGGCCCGAACTGGAGAAGATCGGCCAGCGCCACGGCGCGCGCGTCAAGGTGGTGGAAGTGCCGCCGGGCCCGCCGGTGATGAGCCCGCTGGTGGCCGAGGTCTATGGCCCGGATGAAGCCGGCCGCCAGCAACTGGCCCTGCGCATTGCCAAGGCCTTTGGCGAAACGGCCGACATCGTCGGCATCGACACCTCGCTCAAAGTGGATGCACCGCGTGCCTACCTGCGCGTGCGCCGCCAGCGCGCCGAATCGCTCGGTATTCCGGTGGCCGCCGTGGCACAGACGGTCGCGGCCGCCCTGACGGGCGCCGATGCGGCCTATCTGCATGACGCGCAGTCCAAATACCCGGTGCCGGTGCGCCTGCAGCTGCCGCGTGAATCGCAGGTCGGGCTGGACACCGTGCTGGCGCTGCCGATGCGCGCTGCCAACGGGCAACTGGTGCCATTGTCGGAGCTGGTGCGGGTGGAGCGTGGTGTCATCGACAAACCCTTGTTCACCAAGGACCTGGCGAACGTGAGCTATGTCTTCGGCGACATGGCCGGCAAGCTGGATTCGCCCTTGTACGGTCTGTTTGCCATCCGCTCCAAGCTGGCTGCTGCGGCGTTGCCAGACGCCGGCGAACTGGGTGAGTACTGGATCAAGCAGCCGGCCGATACCTTCCGCCAGTACGCCATCAAGTGGGATGGCGAATGGCAGATCACCTACGAGACTTTCCGCGACATGGGCGCCGCCTACGGCGTGGGCTTGATCCTGATCTACCTGCTGGTGGTGGCGCAGTTCCGTTCCTACACCACGCCGCTGGTCATCATGGCGCCGATTCCGCTGACCATCATCGGTGTCATGCCGGGCCATGCGCTGCTGGGTGCGCAGTTCACCGCCACCTCGATGATCGGCATGATCGCGCTGGCCGGCATCATCGTGCGCAATTCCATTTTGCTGGTGGACTTCATCGAGCTGCAGGTCAAGCAGGGCATGGCGTTCAAGGACGCCGTGGTGAGTTCCGCCGCCGTGCGGGCGCAGCCGATTGCGCTGACCGGCCTGGCCGCCATGATCGGCGCCTTCTTCATTCTTGACGACCCGATCTTCAACGGCTTGGCCATCTCACTGATCTTCGGCATTCTGGTGTCCACGCTGCTGACGCTGGTGGTGATCCCGGTGCTGTACTACTCGCTGTACCGCAAGCGCCACGAGCCGGCGGACGGTTCGCCGTTTGCCCCGGTTTGATATTTCTGTTTTCCCTACCAACCCCAAGGAGTTTGAAATGACTGTTGAACGTTACATCCGCATCATGGCTGGTTTTGTTGTCATGCTGACGCTGGCGCTGGGCGTCGAAGGCAGCCCGATCTTCGTGAGCAAGTGGTTCCTCGCCGTGACCGCCTTCGCCGGCTTCAACCTGTTCCAGTCCGGCTTCACCGGTTTCTGCCCGCCGGCCTTCCTGTTCAAGAAGCTGGGCGTGCCCGAAGGCGGCGACGTCTGCCGCACCAAATAAGGACGTTGTCATGAGTGAGGGTCAACCGCGCGTGCTGCTGCGCCAGCAGCAGGACTTCCAGTTCGAAATCGACTTCGGCGCCGACGTGCCGAAGCTGCTCGGTGACGAGCATCCGCCGCTGGGCCAGGGCAAGGGCCCGACCCCGGTGCAACTGCTGGCCGCTGCTGTCGGCAACTGCCTGTCGGATTCGCTGCTGTTCGCGCTGCGCAAGTTCAAGCAGGCACCGGAGCCGATCAGCTGCGAGGTGACGGCCGACATCGGTCGCAACGCGCAGAACCGACTGCGCGTGCTGGGATTGGACGTGACGCTGACGCTGGGGGTGCCGGCTGCGAAGCTGGAACACCTGGACCGTGTGCTCGGCCAGTTCGAGGACTTCTGTACCGTCGCCAGCAGCGTCAGCCAGGGTGTGCCGGTGCGCATCACGGTGCGCGATGCCGATGGTCAGCAACTCAAGTGAAGGACACCGCCATGTCTGCTGAAGCCAAAGTGAAAGCCCCCGCCAAGGCCGCCGCGCCGGCCGCGGGTGACGAGGCCTGCAAGCCCACGGTGCTGACCGACAGCGATGCGCGCACCGAAATCCTGAATCGCCTGCGCCGCGCCGAAGGCCAGCTGCGCGGTATCCAGCGCATGATCGAAGATGGCGAGCCCTGCCTGAAGATCGGCCAGCAGTTCTCGGCCGTGCGCAAGGCGCTGGACAGCACTTACCTGCGCATGACGGTGTGCTTCATGGAGCAGGAGCTCGAATCACGCCTGGCGCCGGGTGAGGAGCAGAAGGCCGATCTGTCGGCGATGATGAAGGACATGGAGACGCTGCTGGCGCGGATGGGGTGAACCGAGGCGGCAGTCACGGACGAATGATGACCAAGTGCGGAACCTTGTGGCGCAGCAGAAATCCCGAGAGACGGTCATCGGCCGATCGGCTGGTGTAGGCCGACTTGATGTGAGGACGGGCGCCGTCTCCCGGATGGATTTCTGTGTTGAGGTAAGCGATTTCATCTGGCGTGAGTTCTCGAACAGAGCCGTCATCCTCTACCCAAACGAACTGGCGAGCATAAGAGCCATCGGCTTTTGCGGCGCGCTCACGGGCAAACATGTGCCGACCAGCATAGACCAATGCAACGAGGAGTCCGGCAACAACGAGGGATAGTGTGAACGCTGTGGTCATCGCGGTGTATACGAAGCCTAACTTGACATAGACATCAACCTGTCTTCCTGCAACGTCATGGCTCATTAAGTCATTAGCCCGTTTCTGTTGTAGTGTGCGCCTGCTTTATAGCGGGCGTAGTCCTAAGTGTGCGAGTCCACGTGATGGTGAACACAAGCGCTTAGCCAGCCGCGTCGATCACGCCGCCACCTAAGCAAACGTCACCGTCATACAGTACGGCGCTCTGTCCTGGTGTCACCGCCCACTGCGCCTGCGGGAAAGTGAGGCTGAAAGCATTGCCCTCAACGTCACTGATCGAACACGCTGCATCGGCCTGCCGGTAGCGCGTCTTGGCGGCCATGGTGCCCGGCGCCGGCGGCTCGCCGGCCACCCAACTGGCGTCCTGCGCGTGCAGCTGGTGCGACAGCAGCCAGGGATGCTCATGTCCCTGCACCACCCACAGCGTGTTCTTCTCCATGTCCTTGCGTGCCACGAACCAGGGCGCGTGCTCGCCGCCGCCCTTTTGCGCGCCCTTGGCCTTGATGCCGCCGATGCCCAGGCCCTGGCGCTGGCCCAGGGTGTAGAAGCTCAGGCCCACGTGGTTGCCGATGACGCGGCCATAGGCCTTGTCGCCGGGGGCGGGCGTGCCGTCCTTGATGGGCCCCGGCTCCTTCTGGATGTAGCGGTTGAGGAACTCGCGGAACGGGCGCTCGCCGATGAAGCAGATGCCGGTGGAGTCCTTCTTCTTCGCATTGGGCAGGCCGATTTCCTCGGCGATGCGGCGCACCTCGGTCTTGTGCAGTTCGCCGACCGGGAACAGCGTCTTGCTCAGCTGCGCTTGGTTCAGCCGGTGCAGGAAGTAGCTCTGGTCCTTGCTCGGGTCCAGGCCTTTCAGCAATTCATGCTTGCCCGTGGCCTCATTCAGGCGCACGCGTGCATAGTGACCGGTGGCGATCTTCTCGGCACCCAGGCGCATGGCGTGGTCGAGAAAGGCCTTGAACTTGATCTCGGCGTTGCACAGGATGTCGGGGTTGGGCGTGCGGCCGGCCTGGTACTCGCGGACGAATTCGGAAAACACGCGGTCTTTGTACTCGGCGGCGAAGTTGACGTGCTCGATTTCGATGCCGATCACGTCCGCCACGCTGGCGGCGTCGACGAAGTCGATGTTGGACGAGCAGTACTCGCTGTCGTCGTCATCTTCCCAGTTCTTCATGAAGATGCCGATGACCTCATAACCCTGTTGCTTGAGCAGGTAGGCGCTGACCGCGGAGTCCACGCCGCCGCTCAAACCCACCACCACCCGCTGTTTGCCTGTCTGCTTGCTCATAGGTATGCGATTATCCCAGTCATGAACAAAGCAGGCATCCGGCAGGTTTTATGGAACTGAGGCAGATCCGTTACTTCGTGCGTGTGGTCGAGCTCGGCAGCATGAGCCGCGCCGCGCTGGAACTCGACATGGTGCAGTCGGCCCTGAGCCAGCAGATCAGCCGGCTGGAGGGCGAGCTGGCCACCCGGCTGCTGCAGCGCACCAGCAAGGGCGTGGTGCCGACCGAGGCCGGCCTGGCCTTTTTCCGCGAGGCCCAGCTCACCCTGCGTCACGCCGAGCAGGCGGCCCGCGCCGCGCAGCAGGCACGCCTGTCGGGCACGGTCAGCGTCGGCCTGGCGCCCACCACGGCCTCGGTGCTGGGCGTGCCGCTGATGCGCGCCATGCGCGCGCGCTACCCCGATGTGCGGCTGCACATGGTGGAAAGCCTGTCGGGCCATATCACGGCCATGCTCAATGCGCGCCAGCTCGATCTGGCGGTGCTGTTCGACACCCATGCCGCGCGGCGCTGGAGCGTGATGCCCTTGCTGGAGGAAAAGCTGTTCTTCATCCGTTCGCGCCAGGGGCTGGACGCCAAGGCGCCGGCCAAGGTCCGCATGGCCCAGCTCAAGGGCGTGCCGCTGATCCTGCCCACCGGCACGCACGGCCTGCGCAGCACGCTCGACACGGTGTTTGCTCGGGCGCGCTATCAGCCCAATGTGGTGGCAGAAATCGACTCGCTGCCGATGCTGATGGACGCGGTCGATGCCGGCCTCGGCGGCACCCTGCAGCCCTGGGCTGCGGTGGGGCGCTTTGCCGATGCGCAGCAACGTTTCCATCTGGCCGAGGTGACTGACCCGCAGGCGCGGCGTGTCAATGCGTTGTGCAGCTTGTCGGACGACGAACTGTCGCCGGCGGCGTTGGCCACCCGCGTGGTGCTGGCCGACTGCGCGCGCGAGCTGGTGCGCTCGGGCCGCTGGGTCGGGGCGGCGCTGGTGGACAGCTAGGGCCGTGCCCCAGGTTTTCCTCCATCACAAAAACTGATGCCCCCATGCGCCAGGGGCATGGGTGGCTGCAGGGAAGGCGACTACATTGCGACCGTTCAGGACGGTTCGCACGGCGAGATCCTGAATGTCCGCATTGATGGCGATACACATAAACAGGAGACCAGCCATGTCATTCAAGCTTCACACAGTTTTCGCCCCGTTCGCGGTGGCCCTGCTGGCAGCCACGGCCAGCCACGCCCAGCAGCCCAACCCGATGGACGTCGTTCCCGAAAAAATGCCCTTCGACGTGCCTTACGGCGCTCCGGTGAGCCTGGAGCGCGCCGACGCGGTGCTGGCCGCCGCGGTGGCCGAGGCGAAAAACCGCAACTGGAAGCTGGTGTGCGCGGTGGTCGATTCCGGCGCCAGCCTGGTGTCGTTCAAGCGCATGGATGGTGCCCAGCTGGCCTCGATCGACATCGCCGTGCACAAGGCACGCACTTCGGCCAAGTACCGGCGTGAGACCAAGGCCTTCGAGGCCGGTATCCAGGGCGGCAACAACTACCTGATCACCCTGGACGATGTGATCGGCTCGCGCGGCGGCATTCCGCTGGTCGACGGCGGCAAGCTCATTGGCGCCATCGGCTGCTCCGGCGGTACCGGCTCGCAGGACGAGGTGGTGGCGCGCGCCGGTGCGGCGCTGGTCAAGTAAGCTGGACGGGCGCGACCTGCTCAGAGCAGGTTGACGCCCTGCCACGCGCCGCTTTGCACCAACTGCTTGACGGTTTCGCGCAGCTCGGTGCGAACGGCCGCAGCGGCGGGCGACAGCCGCTCGGGGTCGACCGAATAGAGGAAATTCGGCCGCTTCATGTCGGCATCGGAGAAGGCCAGCGTGCGCCAGTTCTTGCGCATCTCGCCTTCGAGCAGGGCGGCCGACATCGGCTTGATGGTGGCCCCCATGCCTTCGCGCACGCAGGCCATCAGCAGCGACAGCGAGTCGATCTCTGCCACCACGCGGGTGGCGAGGTTGCGCCGCTCAAACTCGGCCGTGATGCGTCGACGCAGGCCGTGGATGCCGGTGGGCAGGATCAGCGGCAGCTGCGCCGTCTCGGCGCAGCTGAGCTTGATGCGGCGCGGTGCAATCAGCTCGCTGTCGCTGGGCAGCATGACGAACAGCTCCTCTTCCACCAGCGGTTCGGCGGGCAGATCGGGCACGGCATCGCGGCTGAACAGAATGGCCAGGTCGAGCTGCCCCAGGCGCATCATCTGGCCCAGGTGGCCACTCATGCCTTCCACCACATTGAGCACGATGCCGGGGTATTTTTCGCGGATACGGCGCATGAAGGGGGCGCCCACCGCGCACACCGTGGTGGCTGCCAGGCCGACCGAGACCATGCCGTGTACGGTGCCCGGCTCTTGCCGTGCGATCGAGATCGCCTGGTCCAGCTGGCGCAGCATGAAGCGGGCATGGTGGTGCAGCGCGGTGCCGTTCTCGGTCGGCGTGACGCCTTTCGAAGTCCGGATCAGCAGGGGTTTGCCCACCTCGGCCTCGAGTTTGGCGATCTGCTGGCTCAGTGCCGGCTGGGCGATGTAGAGCTGGCGCGAAGCTTTGGCCAGGCTGCCGCTTTCCACGATCTGCACGAAATATCGAAGTTGTCTGAGATCCACGGTCGGGTTCCTGTGAGGAGATGGTTGCAAGCATATAAGAAATAGCTATACCCCATCTCGGAAAACAGTATTTTTCCATTCGCCCTGCAATTCCTATCATCGACTTCGCGATTCCGATACATACCTATTCCTAGAGGAGACAACGCGATGGGAAAGCAGAAAACGAATGACACGGTATCCGCACAACGGCGCACGGTGCTCAAGACCGGCGCGGTCATGGCTGGCGGCTCGGCACTGGGCTTGCCGACGTTGGTGAGTGCGCAGGCCGATAAGATCAGAGTAGGCCACCTGACGCCGCTGACCGGCTTCCTGGGCGCGCTCGGTGCCTATGCCCAGCAGGGCATCAAGATGGCGGCCGAGGAGATCAATGCCGCCGGTGGCGTGATGGGCCGCCAGCTCGATGTCATCAGCGAAGACTCGGTCAACCCGCAGGTGGCCGCCACCAAGGCGCAGCGCATGATCGAGGGCGACAAGGTGGCCGTGCTGATGGGCGAGATCAACTCCGCATCGGCGCTGACCATCTCGCAGGTGGCCGCACGCAACAAGACGCTGTTCATGAGCATCGGCGCGCGTTCCGACGCGCTGCGCAACAAGGACTGCAACCGCTACACCTTCCACGTCGACATCCCGGTCACGGTGATGGTCAACGCCGCCGGCGAGGCGCTGGTGCGCGAAGGCCTGGTCAAGGGCAAGAAGATATACGCCCTGACGGCCGACTACCTGTTCGGCCATGACCTGTCGCGCCAGGCCAAGCGTTTCTTCACGGCCAACGGCGGCAGCGTGATCGGCGACGAGCTGGTGGCGACCGATGTGACCGACTTCAGCCCCTATCTGCTGAAGATCCGCCAGGCCAAGCCAGACCTGGTGGCCACCAATCTGGCCGGCAACCAGGTGACCAACTTCGTCAAGCAGTACGCGGAGTTCGGTTTGCCTTACAAGGTGGCGGGCTTCAACCTGAACACCGCCGATGCCTGGGCCGCCGGCGAGGGCAATCTGGCCGGCATCTGGCCGACCGTCTGGCACCATGAACTCAAGACACCGGCCTCGCAAGCCTTTGTGGAAAAGTTCACCAAGAAGTACGGCCGTATCCCGGAGAACCACGCCTGGATCGAATATGTGTCGCTGAAGATGCTGGCGCAGGCCATGAACGCGACCAAATCGACGGACACCGAAAAACTGATCAAGTACTTCGAGTCGGAAGCGCAGTTCGACATCCTGAAGGCACGCAAGGCCTATTTCCGCAGCTGGGACCACCAACTGATGCAGGAGGCCTATCCCTTCACGGTCAAGCCCAAGGGCCAGGCCAAGAACCCGCAGGATTTCCTGCTGTTTGGCGAGGCCGTGCCTGGCCCGAGCGAATCGCTGGAAAAACTGGCGCCTCCGAAATCGGAGAGCACCTGCAAGATGTGACGTGAACCCGCCGTCGGGGTACGCCAGCCCGGCGGCATGGGCCGGGCTTGTGCGGCGCGGCCTTTTCCCTTTTTCTCCCGGATCGTTATGGAACTCGTTTTCTTGCTCGAGCAGGTCGTCAACGGCTTGGTGCTCGGGGGTTATTACCTGCTGCTCGCCCTCGGGCTTTCATTGATTTTCAGCGTCGGCGGCATCGTCAATCTGGCACACGGTGCGTTTTATGCGATCGGCGCCTACGTTTCGCTGGAAGTCATCAAGCACCTGGGTTTTGGCGCCAGCATCTTCGTCACACCGCTGGCCGTGGGCCTGCTGGGCATCCTGTTCGAGCGCTACTTGCTGCGCCACTTCTATGCGGCCGACCCGATTCTCAGCCTGCTGGTGACCTTCGGTCTGGCCATGGTGGCTGAGCAGGTGTTGCGCATGGTCTGGGGTGCCGCGCCACTGGCCTCCACCATGCCGCCCGAATTCAAGGGCCAATTCATTGCGGGCGACATGATGTTTTCCAAGTACCGCCTGTTCATCCTGGGCGTGGTGGTGGTCGTCATGGCCGGCATCTGGCTGCTGCTGCACAAGACGGCTTTCGGCCGCGTGGTGCGTGCCGGCGTGCAAAAGCCCGACATGGTGGCCGCGCTGGGCATCAAGCTGCAACCCTATATGACGGCCATCGTCATGCTGGGCGTGGCCACGGCCGCGCTGGGCGGCGTGCTGTTCGGGCCCATTGCTGTGGTGCACCCGGCCATGGGCACCGAGATCATGACCGTGGCCTTCGTGGTGGTGGTGATCGGTGGCCTGGGCAGTTTCTGGGGTGTGGTTCTGGCGGCGCTGTTGGTCGGGGTGGTGCGCGGCATCACCATCCATTTCCAGCCGGCAGCCGGCGAGGCTTCGATGTACGTGCTGATGTTCCTGGTCCTGATGTTCCGTCCACGCGGCCTGTTGGGTGAACGCATCGAGCGGTTCGAATAACAAGCGCAACGACAAGTGGTTTCAATGATGAGTGGTTTCGTGAATAAAAAATACCAACCCTTGTGGATCGCCGCCCTTGGCCTGATGCTGCTGCCGCTGGTCTTCCAGGGCATCGGCCTGACGCTGGATGCCGCCACCGTGGTGGTTCTGCTGGCCATGGCGGCCATGGGCCTGAACCTGCTGGTCGGCTACACCGGCCTGGTGTCCTTTGGTCATAGCGCCTGGTTCGGCATCGGTGGCTATGCCGCGGCGCTGGCGCAACTGCACTGGTTCCCGGGGCAGATGTGGGTGCCGCTGCTGTTTGCTGTGGTGTTCACGGCAGCCTTGGCGCTGGCGGTGGGTTTTCTGATCCTGCGCCGGCGCGGCGTTTATTTCTCGCTGCTGACGCTGGCGCTGTGCGCGCTGACCTTCGCCATTGCCTTTCGCTGGACCAGCCTCACCGGCGGTGAAGGCGGGTTGGGTGGCATTGAGCGCGGTTCTCTCGGGCCCTGGAGCCTGGACAGCCACCTGGGCTACTACGTGCTGGTGGCCGTCATCGGCTTTGGCGTGCTCTACGCCTTGCTGCGCGTGACGCGTTCGCCCTTCGGCCACGTGCTGGTGGCGATCCGCGAGAACGAGCAGCGAGCCACCTTCCAGGGCTACGACACCGACAAGTACAAGCTGCTGGCCTTTGTCATTTCGGCCACCGTGACCGGCCTGGCCGGTGCGCTGCTGATCTTCCTGCACCGATTGGCAGCTGCGGAATCAACCACGGTGGCGTTCTCCGGCGAGATGCTGGCCATGGTGGTGATCGGCGGCATGCGCAGCTTCCTGGGCCCGGCCTTGGGCGCGTTGTTCTACCTGCTGTTCCGAGAACTGTTCTCGATGTACACCGACAACTGGCTGCTCTGGTTCGGCCTGATCTTCGTCGGTTTCATCATCTTTTCGCCCTCGGGCCTGGCCGGCATCTGGGGGCAGCTCAAGCGGCGCTTGTGGCCATTGCCCGAGGACGGCGCGGCCATGAGCAAGCGCAAGATCTACGAGGGCCTGCCGTTGCCCGAATTCCTGCGCCCCGCACGCAAGGAAGGGGCCGTGCTCGAAGTCCAGGGCATCAGCAAGCATTTCGGTGGCATCCAGGCCGTGCGTGAAAACAGCCTGACGGTGCAGGCCGGGCAGATCCACGCACTGATCGGTCCCAACGGTGCGGGCAAGACCACCACCTTCAATCTGATCTCGGGCATGTTTATGCCCGACACCGGCACGGTATGCCTGCACGGGCAGGCCATCCAGCATCTGCCGCCAGAACGCATCTGCCAGCAGGGCCTGGCGCGCTCCTTCCAGATTACCAACCTGTTCAAGGGTCTGACGATCTACGAAAACCTGCGCCTGTCACTGCAGGCGCGGCATGCGGCACGCTTCGACTTCTGGCGCGACATCGACAGCTACCCCGAGATCCATGCCGAGACCGCCGAACTCATGAAGTTCCTTGGTTTGCAGGGCATGGAAGAAGTGGGCGGCGGCGATCTGTCCTACGGCGGTCAGCGCCTGGTGGATCTGGGCATCGCCCTGGGCTCCAAGCCGCAGGTGCTGCTGATGGACGAGCCGCTGGCCGGTCTGGCCGCAGCCGAGCGCGAACGCGTCTCGCGCCTGGTGACCACAATTGCCAGCAACATCCCGGTGCTGATCGTCGAACACGATATCGACCGCGTGCTGGGCTTCTCGCACCGCGTGACGGTGATGAACCAAGGCGAGGTGCTGATGAGCGGCACGCCCGACGAAGTACGCAATGACCAGCGTGTGCAGGAGATCTACACCGGCACCGGCACGCCACCGGTCACCGGTCGTTCCGGTGTCGCCTCCGGCGACCGCCCGCTGGTGCTGGACTTCGACAAGGTCAACGCCTGCTACGGCAAGAGCCACATTCTCAACGATGCCAGCCTGCAGGTGCGCGAGGGCGAGATCGTGGCCCTCCTCGGGCGCAACGGCGCCGGCAAGTCCACCTTGCTCAAGAGTCTGGTGGGCCTGGTGCCGCCGGCCAGCGGCCGCGTGAACTTCAACGGTTGCGAGATCGCGGGTCTGAGCGCGCCCGATATCGCCCGCATCGGTATCGGCTACGTGCCGCAGGGCCGCGGCCTGTTCGCCGGCATGACGGTGGCCGAGAACCTGGCGCTGGGCCGTCTGGCGCGACCGACCGATGGCAGCACCGGCGTGGTCTGGGACGAGGCGCAGATCCTCGACTACTTCCCGCGCCTGAAAGCACGCATGAACGTGGCGGCCGACTACCTGTCGGGGGGCGAGCAGCAGATGGTGGCCGTGGCGCGCGCGCTGTCGGGCAACGTCAAGCTGCTGCTGCTGGACGAACCGTTCGAAGGCCTGGCGCCGACCGTGGTGCAGGAGCTGTTCACGGTGTTCGACAAGCTGCGCCAGCAGGTGTCTATCGTCATCGTCGAGCACAACCTGGACCTGGTGCTGGCCCTGGCCGACCGCGTCTATGCGCTGGAGCGTGGCGCGGTGTTCCACGAAGGACCGGCCGAACCGCTGCTGACGGACCTTGATTACCGCAAGAAGATTCTGTGGCTGTGAACCTTGGCATTTGGATAAACGGGAGATAGGCATGGAAAAGAAGAAGCTGCTGATCCTGGTGCTGCATGGCCCGAACCTCAATCTGTTTGGGCGCCGCGAACCGCACATCTACGGCACGACGACCTTGTCTGAGATCAATGCGAGCCTGGAGGCTGTGGCCGCCGAGTTGGATGTGAAACTGGAAATCCTGCAGTCCAACCATGAAGGGGTGCTGATTGACGCATTGCACGAGAACATGGACAAGGCGGCCGGCGCCATCGTCAACCCGGGCGGCTTGACGCAGTACAGCGTGTCGCTGCATGACGCGATCAAGTCGGTGAACTACCCGGTGCTGGAAGTGCACATGTCCAACCTGCAGACGCGCGAGCCGTGGCGAACGCACTCCATCATCGCGCCGGCCGTCAGGGGCACGGTGCAGGGTCTCGGCTGGCATTCCTACACGGCGGCGCTGCGCGGCCTGGTGGACCTGCTGCGCGCGGAAAAGAAATAGCGGGCCTGACGCCATGGACAAGCTGCTTGATCTCATCTGCAAGGCGCTGGACGGCCTGATCGCCCTGTGCCTGGCGGTCATGGTGGTGCTGGTGTTCGGCAACGTGGTGCTGCGCTACGGTTTCGATTCCGGCATCGCCGTGTCGGAGGAGGTGTCGCGCTGGCTCTTCGTCTGGTCCACCTTCCTTGGCGCCGTCGTGGCCCTGCACAAGCACGAACATCTCGGCGTGGACATGCTGGTGGACCGTCTGCCCGTGCTGGGGCGCAAGGTCTGCCTGGTGTTGTCGCATTTGGTGATGCTGTGGGTGACCTGGCTGCTGTTTTCCGGCAGCTGGACCCAGGTCAATCTCAATCTCGACGTCGAGGCGCCAGCCACGAGCGCGCCCATGGCGATTCTCTACGCGCCGGGCGTGGTGTTCTCGCTGCTCGCGACGGCCATTCTGCTGCTCAACCTGGCGCGCGTCCTGACGGGCCGCATCAAAGACGCGGACCTGGTGATGGTGCAGGCTTCCGAGGAGACGCTGGAGATGGAGCAGCTCATGGCCACGGCCGCGCACGGCTCGCCTGAGGTGGCCGGGAAGGAGCGCGCATGACCGTCTTCGTCTTCCTGGCATCGCTGCTGGCTGCCATGGCCCTGGGCATGCCCATCGCCTATGCCCTGCTGGCCAGCGGCGTAGCGCTGATGTGGCACCTGGACCTGTTCGATGCGCAGATCCTGGCGCTCAACATCATCAGCGGGGCAGACAGCTTCCCGCTGCTGGCCGTGCCCTTTTTCATGCTGGCCGGGGAGATCATGAATGTCGGCGGCCTGTCGCGCCGCATCGTGAACATGGCCATGGCGCTGGTCGGCCACATCAAAGGCGGCCTGGGCTACGTGACGATCCTGGCCGGCTGTCTGCTCTCGGCGTTGTCCGGCTCCGCGGTGGCTGATGCGGCAGCGCTGTCGGCCCTGCTGCTGCCGATGATGGTGCGTGCCGGTCACGACAAGGCGCGCGCAGGCGGCCTGATCGCGGCAACCGGCGTGATCGGGCCCGTGATTCCGCCCAGTATCGGCCTGGTGATCTTCGGCGTGAGCGCCAATGTCTCGGTGTCCAAGCTGTTTCTGGCCAGCGTCGTGCCCGGCTTGCTTCTGGGCGGTGCCCTGTGGCTGACCTGGGCCTGGCTGGTGCGCACCGAGCACATCCAGCCGCCGCCGCGCAAGACCCTGCCCGAGATAGGGATGGCAGTGCGCGAGGCGGCCTGGGCGCTGCTGCTGCCCGTCATCATTCTGGTGGGGCTGCGCATGGGCGTGTTCACGCCGACTGAAGCGGCGGTCGTCGCCGCGGTCTACGCGCTGCTGGTGTCGACCCTGGTTTACCGCGAACTCGATTGGCGCCAACTCTACGGCGTCTTCGTTGCTGCGGCCCGCACCAGCGCCATCGTCATGTTCCTGATTGCCGCAGCGATGGTGAGCGCCTGGCTGATCACCGTGGCCAACCTGCCGACGATGGTGATCGAGCTGCTGAAGCCTTTCATCAACAGCCCCATGTTGCTGATGATGGCCATCATGGTGCTGGTCATGGTCGTCGGCACGGCCATGGACATGACGCCGACCATCCTGATCCTCACGCCGGTGCTGATGCCGGTGGTCAAGGCCGCCGGCATCGACCCGGTGTATTTCGGCGTGCTCTTCATCATCAACAACTCGATCGGTCTCGTCACGCCGCCGGTGGGCACTGTGCTCAACGTGGTGGCCGGCGTGGGCCGCATCAAGATGGATGACGTGACGCGCGGTGTCGTGCCTTTCATGCTGGCCGAGTTTGCCGTCATGTTCCTCATGGTTCTTTTCCCGTCCCTGGTCACCGCGCCCATGCGCTGGCTGGCGGGCTGACGGGTGTTTTCCTGCGCTAGTGACCTCAACCACCATTCTTCAAGGAGCAAGTCATGCAGAAATTCCAGTTGTCCCGTTTTGCAAGCCTCGTCGTCGCGACCGTCGCGCTGGCGCTCGCCGTCCCGCTGGCGGCACAAGCCCAGGACATCAAGGAGCGCAAGCTCAAGTTCACCTTCAGCGTTGCCAAGGATTCCCCTCTGGGGCAGGGGGCCTACAAGTTTGCCGACCTCGTGAGCCAGAAGAGCGGCGGCAAGATCAAGGTCGATGTCTTCCCCGCTGGCGTGCTGGGCGGTGCGCCGCAGGACCTGGCCGGTCTGCGCGGCGGCACCATCGACTTTTCCACCATGGCGACGGGCCTGCTGTCGGGCATCGACAAGGAGTTCATGGTGTTTGATTTCCCCTTCCTGTTCAACAATGCGCAGGAAGCTGTTGCGGTGGTGGACGGCCCGGTGGGGACGCGCATGATGAACAAGCTGTCGCAGCACGGCTTGGTCGGCCTGGGCATGTGGGAGCTGGGTTTTCGCAACATGACCAACAGCAAGCGCCCCATTGTCAAGGCAGAGGATGCGGAAGGCCTGAAGGTGCGCGTGTTCACCTCGCCCATCTACCTGGATCTGGTCAAGGCGCTGGGCGCCAATCCGGTGCCCTTGAACTTCCCCGAGTTGTACGGCGCGCTGGAATCGAAGGCGGTGGACGGTCAGGAAAACCCGCTGGCAATCATTGAGACGTCCCGGTTTCCGGAAGTGCAGAAGTACCTCTCGCTGACCAGACATGTCTACACCGCCATGCCCGTGCTCATGAGCAAGAAGACCTGGGACTCGATGTCCGAGACCGAGCGCAAGATCATCGTCGAGTCCGAGAAGGAAGCGCGCGCCGTGCAGCGCAGGATTTCCCAGAACGAGGAAGCCAAGACGCTGGAGAACCTGAAGAAGCAGATGCAGGTCAACGAGATCTCGCCTGCGGAAATGGCCCGCTTGCGCCGGAAAGTGCAGCCGGTGATCGACAAGTACGCCAAGGAAGTCGGCGCAACGGTGGTGAGCGAAGTCAATGCCGAGCTGACCAAGCTGCGCGCCGGGAAATGACAGACAAGGCATCACGGGAGACATGACATGGCACTGATGGGCAGGGCGGCGCTGGCGATGTGGTGGGACATCGCGCCGGAGGATCGACCAGGGTTCGAACACTGGCATAGCACCGAGCACTTTGCGGAGCGTCTGGGCGTACCTGGCTTTCTGCGGGGCACCCGCTGGGTGGCACTGTCCGGCTCACCGCACTATTTCGTGATGTACGAGCTGACAGATCTTGACGTGATGAGTTCACCGGCCTATCGGGACCGGGTGAACAACCCGACGGCCTGGACCACACAGACGATGGCGAAGTTCCGGAACATGACCCGCAGCCAATGTCGGGTGCTGGGCAGCGAAGGCAGTGGCGTGGCGCACGCCATGCTGACCCTGCGTTTCTCGCCGCAGCCGGACCGGGCCGAACCATTGCGTACCTGGCTGATCGGCCAGTTGTTGCCCAGGCTGGCGAGCAAGCCGGGTGTCAGTTCCGCCCATTTGCTGGAGAACGCCGTGCCTCCGGTCCCATTCGAACAGCAGACCGCCGAGCAGAAGCTGCGCGGCGGCGATGCCAGCGCGGACTGGGCGCTGCTGGCTAACGGTTATGACCTGCAAGCTGTTTCGGAGTTGGCACAAAAGGAATTGAGTGCAGACCTTCTGACGCAGCAAGGCGTTGCGCCAGGGCAGGTGGCGGGTGTGTACCGCTTGGGCTACACCATGGGTGTGGATGAGTTGGCAATGTCGAACGTGCGCAGGTGAGCAATCGCTGCCTATACATCCTGCTTATACCCAATCTCGGAAAACAGTATTTTTCAAAAGCAGCAGAAGTTTCTAAAATTTTTTCATCCCTTGAGTGACACACGTATGCCGCTGCAATGGCGGCATGTGCACTCAACTCTCACCACAGGAAAAACCATGAGTCAGAAACCAACTCCCAAGGGTAAGGCGCTCATCGAAAAGATGGCCAACCTGCCCTGGAAGGAATACCCGGGCCACTTCGGCGGCGCACTGTCAAAGGCGCTGGCTGCGCCCGAGAACACCGGCAGCAGCCGCATCGATTTCCGCATTTCGCGCTATGCGCCCGCCGCCTATGTCGGCGAGCATGTGCACAAGGTGCAGGAACAGATCTACTACGTGCTTGAAGGCGAGGGCATCCTCACGCTGGACGATGACAAGCACCTGATGCATCCGCACGACTACGTCTACGTCCCGCCCGGCATCCGCCACAGCTTCACCAACACCGGCACCAGTGGCCTGGTGTTTCTGGTGATCACCACGCCGGCCGACGACGAAGAGGAGATGCGTTGATGGATCGCCAGGTTTTTTCCGCCGTGGATGCGGCACAGCCAAGCACCTATCGCCTGCTCGTCGATGGCGCATGGGTCGAGGGTGCAGGTCCGCGCGTTTCGGTGCGCGACAAATACCGTCTGCAGCCCTTTGCCGCTGTCACCGTGGCCGATGCGGCGCAGGTCAGGCAAGCCGTGGATGCTGCCCATGCGGCTTTTCGTCGCGGCGCACCGGTTGCTTTCGAGCGCGGCGCTGTGTTGGAGCGTGCGGCGGTGCTGCTGGAGGCGCGTCTCGATGATTTCGTACGCACCATGCAGCTCGAAGCCGGTTTTACGCAATCTGACGCCACCGGCGAAGTGCGTCGCTGTATCCAGACGCTCAAGCTCTCGGCCGAGGAGGCACGTCGTCTCGCCGGCGATGTGATTCCGCTGGCCGGTGCGCCGGGGGCGGCCGGGCGCCTGGGTTTCACCATCCGCGTGCCGCTGGGCGTCGTCGCTGCAGTTACGCCGTTCAACTCGCCGCTCAACACCGTCACGCACAAGGTGGCGCCGGCGTTTGCCGCCGGCAATGCGGTCATCCTCAAGCCCTCTACCCACACGCCGCTGACGGCGTGCAAATTGGCCGAGGTGTTGATTGAGGCCGGCATGCCGCGCGGTTTCCTCTCCGTGCTGCATGGCAGCTCCGATGTGGTGAAGTGGCTGCAGGACGACGAGCGTGTACGCTTCTTCGCCTTTACCGGCAGTACCGAGGTCGGGCGCAAGATCCAGCAGGCTGCCGGCCTGCGCCGTACGCAGATGGAGTTGGGCTCGATCGCCTGCACCATCGTCTGCGGTGATGCCAAGCTCGATGTGGCGCTGCCCAAGATTGTCAATGCCGGCTACCGCAAGGCGGGCCAGGTCTGCACCTCGGTGCAACTGCTGCTGGTGCACGAGTCGCTGGTCAAAGACGTGGAATCGCGCCTGGCGCAACTGGTCAAGGCGCTGCCCTTTGGTGATCCGCAGGACCCCAAAACCTTTGTCGGCCCGGTCATCAGCGAAGACACGGCCATTCGCATCGACGCCTGGATCCAGGCGGCAGTGGCGGCCGGTGCCAAGTGCCTGGCGGGCGGTCCGCGTCAGGGCGCGGTGGTACCACCGACCCTGCTGACCAACATCAGCGACACCATGAACGTCGGTTGTTGCGAGATTTTTGGGCCGGTGGTCTGCATCGTGCCGTTCAAGACGCTGGAGCAGGCGATCGCGCGCGTCAACGCCACGCCCTTTGGGCTCGCCACCGGTCTTTTCACCAACCGCCTTGGTGACGCGCTGGCGGCTGCGCAGCAGCTGGAAGTGGGCGGCGTGCACATCAACGAGACCTCGAGCTCGCGCGTGGACCTGATGCCTTACGGCGGCTCCAAAGACAGCGGCTTCGGCCGCGAGGGCCCGCACTATGCGGTACACGAGATGACCGAAGAACGGATCGTGACCTTCACGACGATCTGATACCTGACAAGAGAAAGCCAAGAACATGCCCAAAATGAAAGGTGGCGAACTGATCGCCGAATACCTGGTCCAGGAAAAGATGCCGTACATCTTCGGCATCTGCGGCCACGGCAACGTGGGCATCCTGGATGCGCTGTACGACGTGCGCGACAAGATCCAGCTGATCTCGCCGCGCCACGAGCAGTGCGCCGGCCACATGGCCGACGCCTATTTCCGCGTCAAGCACAAGCCGGTGGCCACGCTCACCTCGACCGGCCCCGGTTCGGCCAATATGGTGATGTCCTGCGCCACCGCGCTGTCGGACTCTTCGGCCTTCCTGTGCATCACGTCCAACGTGCCGACCTCGCAGCACAACCGTGCGCCGTTCCAGGAGTTGTACAAGCACAACCAGGCCGACTTCGCGCAGGTCATGCGCCCGGTGGTCAAGCGCGCCTTCCAGCCCACGCGCGTGGACATGCTGCCGCTGGCCCTGCGCCAAGCCATGGACACCATGGTCACCGGCCGTCCCGGCCCGGTGAACCTGGACATCCCCTACAACGTGTACCAGGAAGAGGCGGATGTCGAGTTGCCGCCGTCCTCCAACGTGCAGCGCGCCCACCGTCCGGGTGCCAATGACCTGGACGTGGCGACCACGCTGGACTTGCTGGCCGCCGCCCACAAGCCGGTGCTGTTCATCGGTCACGGTGCCACGCTGTCGGAGGCGGGCGAAGAGATCACCGAGTTCGCCGAGAAGCTGGGCATTCCGGTCATCACCTCGCCCAACGGCATGGGCTGCATTGCTGGCGATAACCCGCTGGCCCTGGGCTTCATTGGCCGCAACGGCGCCTACCCGGCCAACGAAGCCGGCCGCCGTGCCGACCTGGTGATCACGCTGGGCACGCGCTTTGACGACCGCAGTTCGTCGAGCTGGCACGAAGGCTACTCGTGGAACTTCCCCAAGACCCAACTGGTGCACGTCGACATCGACCCGCAGGAGCTGGGCCGCAACTACGCGCCGACGCTGGGCATCATTGCCGACGTCAAGGTGTTCGTGCGTCAGTTGCTCAACGCCCTGCCGGCACGCAGCGCCATCACGGCCACGCGCTACGCGCCGTGGCTGGCCGAGGTGCAGGGCTGGCAAGGCCAGTGGGATGCTTTCGTGCAGCCGCATTTCGGCGACTCGACCAGCCCGCTGCGGCCCGAGTTCGTGGTCGGCACCCTGCAAAAGGTGCTGCCCGATGACGTGATCCTCTCGCTCGACTCCGGCGTGCACCACAACTGGTTCATGCAGTTCTGGAAGGCCAAGCGCCCGCAGAGCATGCTCAACAGCTGGGGCTACTCGTCGATGGGCTTTGGTGTCTGCGGCGTGATGGGCGCGCACTTCGCGGCCCCCGATCGCCCCTGTGTTGCCGTCGTCGGCGATGGCGGCTTCACCATGGCACCTTACGTGCTGTGCACGGCGGTGGAGCACAACCTGCCGGTGATCTGGATCATCTGGAACAACTTTGCCTGGGGCGCCATTCGCGACCTGCAGTACGGCCTGTTCGACGGCCGCGAGATCGGCACCGCCTTCTACAACGGCCAGACCGGCGAGCGCTACAACCCCGACTTCGCCGCCTGGGCCCGCGCCTGCGGCGCCGATGGCTACACCATCACGCGGCCGCAGGACCTGGGCGTGACGGTGCAGCAGGCGCTGAAGAACAAGCGCCCCTGCGTGATCGACGTCCACGTCGATTCCGAAGTGCGCCCGCCTTCCACCGGGACCTGGCAATTGCCCCCGATTCCCTACAAGGAACCGCTGTTCGGCAAGCCGTGGAAGGCGTGAGCCCCCCTGAGCCGGCCTGCGGCCGTCTTCCCCCCAGAGGGGGGACGCCACCAGCGGCCCGGCAAAGCCGGTTCCGCGGTGGCCCCGGTAAAGATATCTCGATCAAGCATTAATTGGAGTTTTCATGAGCAACAAAATCGCACTCGTTTTCGGCGGCACGCGCGGCATCGGCGCAGCCACGGTGCAGAAACTGGCCGAGAGCGGCTATGACGTCGCCTATACCTATGTCACCAGCGCACCCAACCTGCCGACCATCATCGGCACGTCCCGCACCAAAGGCTACGCCGTCAATATCTGCGAAGCCGCACAGGTGGCACAGGTGTTTGCCGACGTGGCACGCGATTTCGGCAGCGCGCCGCACTGCGTGGTGGCCAATGCCGGCATCAACGTCCCGCCCGGCCCGCTGGCCGCTTTCGATCCGGACAACTTCCGCAAGCTGGTGGAGGTGAACATCGTCGGTGCCTTCAACGTGTTGAGCGCGGCGGCCCGCCATGTGGTGGACGGCGGCAACATCATCGGACTGACCACTTCCATGGTGCGCGTGGCCGTGCCCGGCGGCGGCCCCTACACCGCCACCAAGGCGGCGGTGGAAAGCCTGTTGCGTTCCATGTCCAAGGAGCTGGCACCGCGCAAGGTGCGCGTCAACGGCGTGGCACCGGGTCCGGTCGACACCGACCTGTTCCGTGCCGGCAAGAACGAAGAGGCAGTGGCCCGTTCGGCTGCCATGAGCCCGTTCAACCGCATCGGCACGCCCGACGAGGTGGCCGAGGTGGTGAGCTTCTTGGCTTCCGACAAGGCTTCGTGGGTACATGGCCAGATCATCCAGCCCAATGGCGGCATGGTCTGAGCCACGACAAGCATTTCATAAAAACATAGGAGATTGATTCGTGAAACTGAGTTCCCTGCTGGCCGCGCTGACACTGTGTGTCGCCATCGTCCCCATGACCGCCCTGCATGCCCAGACCTATCCGGCCAAGCCCATCACGCTCACCGTGCCCTACCCGGCCGGTGGCCCGACCGATGTGCTGGCGCGGACGCTGGCCAACGTGATGGAGAAAAATCTCAAGCAGCCGATGGTGGTGGACAACATCGCCGGTGCCGGCGGTACTGTGGGCGCCGCCAAGGTGGCACGGGCGCCGGCCGATGGCTACACCCTCTTGCTGCACAACCTGGGCATGGCGACTTCGCCGTCGCTCTACCGCAAGATGCCCTACAACACCGAGGATCTGGTGCCGATCGGTACGGTGGCCACGGTGCCGATGGTGCTGCTGGCAAAGAACGACATGCCGGCCAAGAACCTGGCCGAGCTGGTGAGCTACATCAAGGCCAATCCGAACAAGGTCAACATGGGGCACTCGGGCATCGGCTCGGCGGCGCATCTGTGCGGCTTGCTGCTGCAGTCCACGCTGCATGCGAAGGTCACGACGGTGGCCTACCGCGGCGCCGGCTTGGCCATGACCGACCTGATGACTGGCCAGATCGACATCATGTGCGAGCAGGTGTCGAGCTCGGCGTCGTTCGTGACCACCGGCAAGGTCAAGGCCTATGCCGTCACCGCCAAACAGCGCCTGCCGATCCTGGCCAATGTGCCGACCTTCACCGAAGGCGGCATCCCGAAGGTGGACGTCGGCGTCTGGCACGGCCTGTACGCGCCGAAGAGCACGCCACAGGCGGTGATCGACCGCCTCGCGGCTTCGCTGACCGAGGCCCTGCGCGATGTCGAGCTGCAACGCAAGTTCACCGAACTGACGGCCGTGGTGGCCACGCCGGCCGAGTCCAAACCTGAGTCTTTGCGCAAGCTGCAAACAGGGGAAATGGAGCGCTGGGCACCCATCATCAAGGCCGCGGCCGAATACGCCGACTGACGGGCCGTACGGGGCGCCGTGATGCCGCCCCATCCACGACATTCATGCGCATGAAGATCGCCGTTTTCACCAAGAACCTGACCAACCCGGCTTATGGTGCCGCCCGGCTCGGCGCCGAGCGCGCCGCCGCCCGGTTGGGGGCCGAGGTGTTGCATTTTGTGCCCCAGAAGGGCGACGCTCCCGAGGAGCAAAGTGCCTTGATCGAGCAGGCGCTGGCGCTCACACCCCGGCCGGATGCCTTCGTGCTGTCGCCGGTGCATGCCACCCAGGTGGACCCGGCCATCCGGCGCATCGCCGCAGCCGGCATTCCGATGATCGGCTTCGTCAATCCGATCACTGCCGCACCGAGCGTGGCCTACGTCAGTTCGGACGACTACCAGCTGGCCTTCGGCATTGCGCAGTACCTGTTTGCCCATCTGAACGGGCAGGGTCGGGTGCTGGTGGTCAGCGGCCCGGAAGAATCGTTCACCAGCCTGGAGCGTCTGCGCGGCTTTCGCGCAGCGGCGTGCCAGCACCCCGGCATCGAACTGGCTGGCTTGGTGGCGGGCGACTATGTGCGCGAAACCGCGCGGGATCGCACAGCGCAGTGGCTGCGCGATACCCCGGCGCTCGATGCCTGCCTGGTGGCCAACGACATCATGGCCATCGGCGTGCTCGACGCGCTCGATGCGGCTGGTCGCACTGCAGCAGTGGTCGGCGTCAATGCCATTCCGCAAGCGATCGAAGCCATCGCCCAGGGTCGCATGCTGGCTACCGCCGACTTCAACGCCATGCAGATGGCCTATCTTGCTGCCGAATGCGCCGTGCGCCATCTGCGTGGCGAAGTCATTCCCGCATCGATCGAGCTGCCGGTGCAGATTGTCGACCGCAGCAATTACCCGCAATGGGACCTGCCTTACGCACAGCGTCCGGTCATCACGCTAGAACAACTACTGGGGAAACCGACATGAGCAACACCATTTGGCGAACGCTGGGTCGTGGCCTGCTGGCCGGCCTGCTGGGGCTGTGCGTTTCCGTCATGGCGCAGGATTACCCGAGCAAGCCGGTCCGACTGGTGGTGCCGTTTGCGCCGGCGGGCGCGACCGACATCCTCGGGCGCATCATTGCCGAGCGTCTGGGGGCGGTCTATGGTCAGAGCATCGTGGTGGACAACAAGCCCGGCGCCAGCGGCCACCTCGGTGCGCAGATCGTGGCCAAGTCGCCCGGCGACGGCTACACCTTGTTGATCGGCACCATCGGCATCCACGCCGCCTACGCCAGCTACACCAAGCTGACCTACAGCCCGGCCAAGGAGTTGCAACCCGTCATGATCATCGGCGAGGCGCCCAATCTGGTGCTGGTGCCGGCCAATTCGCCCTACAAGACCTTTGCCGATTTCCTGGCCGATGCGAAAGCCAATCCAGGCAAAGTCAACTACGCCTCGGCTGGCCCCGGTTCCTCGGTGCACATGGTGACCGCCCTGTTCGAGCTGGCCAGCGGGGTGCGTTTGAACCACGTGGCCTACCGGGGCAGCGGCCCGGCGCTGGTGGACCTGATCAGCGGTCAGGTGGACGTGATGTTCGACAACATATCTTCCGGCATGCCGCATGTGCAAAGCGGCAAGCTGCGTGCGCTGGCGGTCACGGGGCCGAAGCGCGATGCGCGTTTTCCCCATGTACCGACCATTGCCGAAGCCGGTGTGCCGGGCTACAGCGGCACCTCCTGGTTCACGCTGGCCGCGCCGGCCAGCATGCCGGCCCCACTGGTCAACAAGCTGAACAAGGACGTGCAGCGTGTGCTGGCCACGCCCGAGGTGATGGCGCGCTACGACAAATTGGGCATCACCTACACGCCGAACACGCCGAACACGCCGGCCGAAGCGGCGGCTTTCTTCAAGTCGGAAACGGCCAAATGGAACCGTGTGATCCAGGCGGCCCATCTGCAACTGGACTGATCTGAAGCGAGCCCGAGGAGACGTCATGTACAAGAAATTCCTGCAACCCCTGCTGGTGTTGGCCCTGTTCGCAGCTTCTGCTGGCACGCTGGCCCAGGACGCCTATCCGTCCAGGCCGATCAAGCTGGTGGTGCCTTACGCGGCCGGTGGCCCGGCCGACATGCTGGCGCGCATGGTGGCCGAGAAGCTGGGTCCGCGCCTGGGCCAGCCGGTGGTGATCGACAACAAGCCCGGCGCCGGCGGTCACACCGGCGGTGAGCTGGTGGCCAAGGGCGCCGCCGATGGCTACACGCTGATGCTGGGCACCATCGCCCACAACGGCGCCGTCAAACTCTACAAGAACCTGCGTTACGACCCGCTGCATGACCTGCAGCCAGTGATCCTGCTCGCCGAGAGTCCCAGCGTACTGCTGGTTCGGCAGAGCCTGCCGGTTAAATCGGTGAGCGAACTGCTGGTACTGGCACGCAGCCAGCCCGGCAAGCTTACCTATGGCTCGGCCGGCAATGGTTCCGCCATGCACATGGCGGCCGAACTGTTCCGCTACATGAGCAAGATCGACTACGTGCACGTGCCCTACCGCGGCGGGGCACCGGCCATGGCCGACCTGCTGGGCGGCCAGATCGACATCCTGTTCGAGAGCCTGGGCACGGCGCACCAGCACATCAAGAGCGGCAAGGTGCGTGCCCTGGCCGTGACCAGCACCACGCGCAACCCCAGCCTGCCCGATGTGCCGACCATTGCCGAGTCCGGCGTGCCCGGCTATTCGTCCGTGCCCTGGTACACGATCTCGGTGGCCAAGGGCGTGCCGGCAGCCATCGTCAGCAAGCTGAATGCCGACATCAATGCGGTGCTGAAATTGCCCGACTTCGCGCAGCGCTGGGATGCCCTGGGCGTGCAGCCGCTGGGCGGTTCGGTAGCCGATGCGGTCAAACGCAACCAGACGGAAACCGCCAAGTGGAGCGCCGTGATCGATGCGGCCAACATCAAGCTGGATTGAGCAGGCGAATCACGATGCAGCGCAAGGAAGAAATATTTGACGTGGTGGTGGTTGGCGGCGGCGGGGCCGGCCTGGCCGCTGCCATCGAGGCGCGTGCCGCCGGCCGCCGCGTGCTGTTGTTGGAAAAGAACCCGGCACTGGGCGGTTCCACCGCCTGGTCGATCGGTTCGGTCAGTGCCACCCAGACGCCGCACCAGCGTCGCCGCGGTATCGAGGACTGTCCCGAAGACCACTGGGCCGACATGCCGGGCTTTGCCGGTGATCTGGCTGAGCGCGACAACGATGCGTTGCGCAAGATCCTGTGCGACGAGATGCCGGCCACGTTCCAGTGGCTGCTCGATTCCGGCGTGCGCTTCATGGGGCCCATGCCCGAGCCGCCGCACCGCCAGCCGCGCATGCACAACGTGCTGCCCAATTCGCGTTCTTTCATCTACCACCTCGGGCGGCGTGCGCGCCGTGCCGGCGTCGACATCCGCACCAGCCTGCGGGTGACCGGTATCGTGCAGCACGAGGGTCGCGTGACCGGTGTCGATGCCGAGGGCGACAGTGGCCTGATGCGCTTCACGGCGCGTGGCGGCGTGGTGCTGGCGGCCGGTGACTTCACCAACGGCCCCGACTTCAAGGCGCGTTTCATGGGGCTGCAGGAGGCCAAGGTCGAAGGCGTCAACGTCACCGCCACCGGCGATGGCCAGCGCATGGCCGAGACGCTGGGTGCGCGCATCGTCAACGGCGACCTGGCACTTGGGCCGGAAATCCGTTTCATGGCTCCCGCCACCGAGACGCTGGTGCGCCGCCTGCCGCCGTGGCGCTGGCTGGCCTGGTTCATGGAATGGTCGCTCGACCACCTGCCGGCGGCCATCCTGCGCCCCTTCATGATGAAGTTTCTCACCACGGCGCTGGCACCGTCGCCGATGCTGTTCGAGGCGGGTGCCATCCTGGTGAACCGGCGCGGTGAACGTTTCGGCAACGAACTCGACAAGCCGGCCTGGCGTTTGCCGGACCAGCCTGACAAGGTGGGCTACATCGTGATCGACCAGGCGCTGGCGCAGCGCTTCTCGGTCTGGCCGGATTTCGTCTCGACTGCTCCCGGTGTGGCCTACGCTTACATCCCGGACTACCGGCAGAACCGGCCAGACGTCTATGCCGAAGCGTCCACGCTGGTGGGGCTGGCACGCAAGCTGGGCATGGATCCGGCGGCGCTGGCGCGCAGCGCGGATTCCGGCAGTGTGCGTCCCTTGGGCGAGGGGCCCTATGTGGCGCTGGGACCGGTGCGCTCGGTCTTCGTGCACAGCGAGGGTGGCTTGGTGGTGGACAGCCTGCACCGTGTGCTGGGCGCCGATGACCAGCCCTTGCTTGGCCTGTATGCAGCCGGCTCCACCGGCCAGGGCGGCTTGCTGCTCAAGGGCCATGGCCATCACCTGGCCTGGGCCTTTGTCTCGGGCCGGCGGGCCGGTCGACTGGCGGCCCAGGCTGCAGCAGGATCGGGAATCTGAGCGATCCTGCACCGGGCATCACGAATTGTGATGCCCCCATGCGGTCGTGCCCCTGTTGGAAACAGGGGGCAGCCATTACAGTCGGGCATCCCCGAATACGGACAAGCGGTACGGCCCTGGCAGGACCCTGATGGAGATTTTTCGCAATGATTGATGTGCTAGTCATCGGCGGCGGCAATGCGGCCTTGTGCGCCGCCTTGATGGCGCGCGAAGCCGGTGCTTCCGTGCTGCTGCTCGAAGCCGCGCCGCGTGAGTGGCGTGGCGGTAATTCCGGCCACACGCGCAACCTGCGCTGCATGCATGACGCACCGCAGGACGTGTTGGTCGACGCCTACCCGGAAGAAGAATATTGGCAAGACCTGCTCAAGGTCACCGGCGGCCTCACCAACGAGCACCTGGCGCGCCTGACCATCCGCGCCTCCAGCACCTGCCGCGACTGGATGCGCCAGCACGGCGTGCATTTCCAGCCGCCGCTGTCGGGCGCGCTGCACGTGGCGCGCACCAACGCCTTCTTCATGGGCGGCGGCAAGGCACTGGTCAACGCCTACTACCGCAGCGCCGAGAAGCTGGGCGTGCAGATCCGCTACAACGCCCCGGTCGACCGCCTGGAGATCCAGGACGGCCGCTTTGTCGCCGCCCATGTCGGCGCTGAGCGCATCGAGGCCAAAGCCTGTGTGCTGGCCGCTGGCGGCTTCGAGTCCAACCGCGAATGGCTGCGCGAGGCCTGGGGCCAGAATGCCGACGGCGAGTGGCCGGCCGACAACTTCCTGATCCGCGGCACGCGCTTCAACCAGGGCGTGCTGATCAAGCATATGGAAGAACAGGGCGCCGACATGATTGGCGACCCCTCGCAATCGCACTGCGTGGCGATCGATGCCCGCGCCCCGCTGTACGACGGTGGCATCTGCACCCGTATCGATTGTGTGTCGCTCGGTGTGGTGGTCAACAAGAACGCCCAACGTTTCTACGACGAGGGCGAGGACTTCTGGCCCAAGCGCTATGCGATCTGGGGCCGGTTGGTGGCGCAGCAGCCCAGCCAGATCGGCTACTCCATCATCGATGCCAAGGCCATCGGTCGCTTCATGCCGCCGGTATTTCCGGGCGTCAAGGCCGACAGCCTGCCCGAACTGGCGCAAAAGCTCGGCCTCGATGTCGACACCTTCATGCGCACCATGAACGACTACAACGCCGCCTGCCGTGTCGGCACCTTCGATCACACGGCGCTCGACGACTGTCACACCGAAGGCGTGGCACCGGCCAAAACGCACTGGGCGCGGCCGATCGATACCGCGCCGTTCTACGGCTATGCGCTGCGCCCGGGCATCACCTTCACCTACCTCGGCCTGAAGGTCAACGACCAGGCGGCGGTGCATTTCGGCGGCGCGCCCAGCGACAACCTGTTCGTGGCCGGCGAAATGATGGCTGGCAATGTGCTCGGCAAGGGCTATACGGCCGGCGTCGGCATGTCGATTGGGACGGTATTTGGGCGGATTGCCGGCACCCAGGCTGCGCTGGCCGCTATGAAATCAGGAGCATTTGTGGAGAAGATGCGTGCAGCAGCTTGACACCTTGACCCGCCAGGCACGCGCCCTGGCCAATGGCGACGTGGTCCCCGGCACGCCGGAAGCCGAAGTGGCGCGCCAGCTGCAGATCTGCAATGCCTGCCGCTACTGCGAGGGCTTTTGCGCCGTCTTTCCGGCCATGACGCGCCGACTTGAATTCAAGCCGGCCGACGTGCATTACCTGGCCAACCTGTGCCACAACTGTGGCGCCTGCCTGCACGCCTGCCAGTACGCGCCGCCGCACGAGTTCGCCGTCAACGTGCCGCAGGCCATGGCCAAGGTCCGGCTGCAGACCTATACCGATTTCGCCTGGCCGCCGTCGCTGGGCCGGCTGTACCAGCGCAACGGCCTGACGCTGGCGCTGGCCGTGGCCGGCGCGCTGGCCTTCTTCCTGCTGCTGACCTTGTACCTCCAGGACGCACTGTTCCGTGTGCCGCCGCAGATCAATTTCTACACGCTCTTTCCGCACAACCTGTTGGTCGCCCTGTTCGCGCCGGTGTTCCTGTACGCCGTGCTGGCGCTGGGCCTGGGGGTGCGCCGCTTCTGGCGCGAGGTCACGCCGGGCAAGGACGCGGCACCAGCAGCGGTGGCGGCGGTACGCGGCGGTGCTGCGGCCGAGGCAACGCATGACGTGCTGCGCTTGAAGTACCTCGACGGTGGCCACGGTGAAGGCTGCAACAACGAGGACGATGCCTGGACGCTGTGGCGTCGCCGTTTTCATCACGCCACTTTCTACGGCTTCCTGCTGTGCTTTGCCGCCACCAGCGTGGCCACGCTGTACCACTACCTGGCCGGTTGGGCGGCACCGTATGACCTGCCGAGTCTGCCCAAATTGCTGGGCGTGACCGGCGGCCTGGGCCTGCTGGTCGGTACCGCCGGGCTCTTCGTCTTGAACCTGCGCCGCCATCCGCAGCATGGCGATGCCGCGCAAAAGCCGATGGACCGCGGCTTCATCGCCTTGCTGTTCTTCACCAGCCTGACCGGTCTGGCCTTGTGGCTGGCGCGCGGCACGGCCGCCATGCCGGCCCTGCTGGCAGCGCACCTGGGTGTGGTGATGGCGCTGTTTCTCACCCTGCCCTATGGCAAGTTCGCGCACGGCATCTTCCGTAGCGCGGCCCTGCTCAAGTGGGCGATCGAGAAGCGCCTGCCGAGCCAGCTCAAGCTCGGCGACGACTGAGGGGCGAGGCTGGCTTGACAGGGCGCGCCGCGCCCCGCTTGCGCAGAAGCGCATACAGCGCCGCGGCTGAGGGAGACAGCGGCTGCTCTCGGCGCGAGATCAGGCCCAGCACGCGATGAATGGCCGGCTTGATCAGTGGAATGCCCACGACGCCCAGGCGACCGGGATCGTTCAGGGACAGGCTCGGTACGGCCCCCACGCCCAGCCCGGCCCGTACCAGGTGAATCAGGGTGGCGACATGGTTGACTTCATGGAAAGCGACCGGACGGTGGCTCAGGCGCGATAGCGCGTTGTCGATGAGCAAGCGGTTGCCGCTGGCACGCGAAACTGAAATCAGTTTTTCGTCCACCAGTTCGCTCCAGGCGATGGCGCTGCGGCGCGCGAGTGGATGGTCGGGACGAACGGCGAGCAGGTAGGTTTCGCGGCACAGGGCGAGGAAGTCGAGCCCGGGCTCCTGCGCTCCCATGAAATTCAGGCCGAAATCCGCCATGCCGCCCACGACCTGGGCCAGTACCTCTTGCGCCCCCTCGTCCGCAACCTTGACCCTGACATCCGGGTACTGCCTGGCGAACTCCACCAGGGCGCCGGGCAGCAATTGCTCCGCCACCGAGGGGATGCAGGCCACCGTGACGACGCCCTTGCGCAGTGCTGCGGTGTCGGTGATGTGTTGAACGGCCAGATCCAGATTGTCCAGGATTTGTCTGGCGTGTTCGAGAAACTGGCGCCCTACGGCGGTCAGCGTCACGCGGCGGGTGGTGCGCTCAAACAGGCGCGCGTCCAGTGCCGTCTCCAGCCGCTCGATGCGGCGGCTCAGCGCAGGCGAGGAAATGAACAGGGCGTCGGCTGCCGCCCGAAAGCTGGCTTTTTCTGCCACGGCGACGAAAGCCTGCAGTTCATCGATTTGAAGATTGTTTCTCTTCATGCATTAATCACTGCAAAAGTTGCAATTTACTAATTATCGGATGGATCGCAGAATGCGGCCGTCGTTGCCCCGCCGACGTTGTTGCGCACAGGGCTTTTGTGTTGATCCACGGCGAATTTGCCGTCTGAGAGACTTTATGAATCCGAAGCTGTTTTTCTTGCAGCGGCGCACGGCCGTGCCAACGCTGCTGATCGCCTTGTTGGGGGCGGCCAGTTGCTGCGCCCACGCCGACAACTGGCCCTCGCGGCCGATCAAGTTCGTCGTGCCCTTTGGTCCTGGCGGCGCCAATGACCTGGTGGCCCGCGCCGTGGCCGATGCGGCCTCGAAACAACTGGGGCAGCCCATCGTGGTGGAGAACAAGCCCGGCGCGGGGTCTGTACTGGGGGCCGATTTCGTGGCCAAGTCGGCGCCCGACGGCTATACCTTTCTGACGCCCGCGGCCGGCATCGTGACCAATGCCCTGATCAAGACCCGCATGCCGTTCAAGGAGGCGGATCTGGTGCCGGTGGCGATGATGGCCGTCAGCCCCTCGGTCATCGTGGTGCCGGCCGATTCGCCGATCAAGGACCTGAAGGGACTGGTCGCGGCATCGAAAGCGGGGAAGGGCTTGAACTTTTCCACCGCCGGCACCGGCAGCACGCCCCACTTCGTGGCTGAAATGCTCAAGATTCAGGCCGGCGCCCGACTGGAAGTGATTCCCTACAAGAGCGGGTCGGATGGCATGGTGGCCGTGATTGGCAAGCAGGTCGATGCGACGTCGGAAGCCAGCGTGGTGGTGCTGCCGCAAATCAAGGGCGGCAAGTTGCGCCCCATCGCATCGACGTGGAATCGGCGGATCGCGGCCTTGCCGGATCTGCCCACCGCGCAAGAGCAAGGCTACCAGGGCGTTTTCATCGGCCATTGGTCGGGGGTGTTCGCGCCGCGCGGTACGCCGGAAGCGATCCTCGACAAGATGAACAAGGCAGTCGATGCAGCCGTGAAGTCCACGGAGCTGCGGGCACGGTTGATACCGCAAGGCATCGACCCGGTCGGCGGTTCGCGCGCCGAATTTGTGAAGTTCCTGGCTGGCGAGAAAGCCCGGCTGGAGCCGATCGTCAAGGCCGCGAGCATGAAAGAAGACTGAGGCGAGTGCCTTAGTCGCCGCCGGGCCGCCCCAAGGCGACAACGGCCCCCTCAGGGGGCAGTGGTTACACGCAGTGAGCAAGCGTGGGGGAGCCTAGTCCAATGACTTACCAAGGAGACATCTATGAAATTCACATGGCAAACGCTGCGCAAGACGTGGCTGGCCGGTATCGGTCTGGTGCTGGCGGCCGGCATGGTCTGGGCCGACGAGATCAAGGTCATCAGCTCAGGCGGCTTCACCGCAGCCTACAAGCAACTGGTGCCTTTGTACGAGCAGGCCAGCGGTCACAAGGTCATCACGGCCTACGGCGCCTCCATCGGCAATGCGCCGGATTCGATTCCGAGCCGGCTGGCGCGCGGTGAGCGCTTCGACATCCTGATCCTGGCCGATGCCGGCCTGGAGGCGCTGGTCAAGCAGGGCTACGTGGTGCCCGGCAGCCGGGTCGATCTGGGGCGCTCCATCATCGGCGCGTCGGTGCGCAAGGGCACGCCCAAGCCTGACATCAGTACGGTGGACGCCTTGCGCCAGACGCTGCTCAACGCCAAGTCGATCGCCTATTCGGCCAGCGCCAGCGGCACTTACCTGTCGACCGAGCTGTTTGCGCGCCTGGGCGTGGCCGAGCAGATCAAGGACAAGGCGAAGAGGATCTACAGCGAACGCGTCGGCGCCGTGGTGGCGCGCGGCGATGCCGAGATCGGCTTCCAGCAGGTGAGCGAATTGCTGCCGTTTGCCGAACTCGATTACGTCGGCCCGCTGCCCGACGAGGTGCAGCAGACCATCTTCTTCTCGGCCGGCATTGGTACGCAAGCCGCTGCACCCGAAGCAGCCCGGCACCTGGTCCGCTTTCTGGCCTCGCCGGCGGCGGCCTCCATTGTGCGCAGCACGGGCCTGGATCCGGTTGGTGACAAGAAGTAAATCCGACTCTTTGTCTTGTCAATCAAGCGTAAGGCGCTCTCATTTTTGTATCGTCTGGACGGAGGGGTCGGTGTAGACCAGTTCGACCGGGAAGCGTTGGCCACGCAGGTAATCTTCCATGCAGCGCAGCACCAGCGGGCTGCGATGACGTGCCCGGCTGGCGCGCACCTCCTCCGGCGTGAGCCAGACCGTGCGCACGATGCCCTCGTCCAGCGTCCGGCCGACCTGTAGTTCACCGAGTTCACCGCAGAAGGCAAAGCGCAGGTAGGTGATGTCCTCCACTTCGGTGCTGCCGGGGACAGGCCGCTGCAGGCGCGACAGGTAGACGCCGACGAGCTGGGTGGGTGTGAAGCGGTGAGCGGTTTCCTCCAGCGCCTCGCGGGCGCAGCCCTCCAGCGGTGATTCGCCCGGGTCCAGGTGGCCGGCGGGATTGTTGAATTTCAGGCCTTCGGGCGTCTCTTCCTCGACCAGCAGAAAACGGCCATCGCGCTCGATGATGGCGGCCACGGTAACACTTGGTTTCCAACGCATATTCATAGGCGGAGATTATGGATTGCCGTCGAAATAGTTATAGAGCTTATGCGCGAGAGTCTCGTAATTCTCAGGTAAGCTTGTTGTCGAGTGCGTGCGAACCCGTAGGGTAGGGCCTGCGTGAACGCCATGAAAATCATATCCAGGAGATGACTAATGCAAGCTGGCACAGCTAAACCGGCACAGCGCATCGGCGTGCCGCGGGAAACCTTCCCGGGCGAAAAGCGTGTGGCCACGGTACCTGAGGTGGTGGAAAAGCTCATCAAGCTCGGGTTTCAGGTCGCCGTCGAATCCGGCGCGGGCGACGCCGCCAATTTTAGCGACGACGCCTACCGCGCGGTGGGTGCCGAGATCATCAACGGCGCCGCGGCGCTGTGGGCGGCATCGGACATCGTGTTCAAGGTGCGTGCCCCCAGCACGCAAGAAGTGGCGCTCCTGCGCGAGGGCAGCACACTGATCGGCTTCATCTGGCCGGCGCAGAACCCGGAGCTGATGCAGCAGCTGGCTGCCAGACGCGTGACGGTGCTGGCCATCGACGCGCTGCCGCGCACGCTGAGCCGGGCCCAGAAGATGGACGCCTTGACCTCCATGGCCGGCGTCAGCGGCTACCGCGCCGTCGTCGAGGCGGCCAACGCCTTCGGCCGCTTCTTCAACGGCCAGATCACGGCGGCAGGCAAGGTGCCGCCGGCCAAGGTCTTCATCGCCGGCGCCGGCGTGGCTGGTCTGGCGGCGATCGGCACTGCCGCCAATCTGGGCGCCATCGTGCGCGCCAACGACACCCGCCCCGAGGTGGCCGACCAGGTCAAATCCCTGGGCGGCGAGTTCGTCAAGGTCGATTTTGAGGAAGAGGGCTCCGGCGGCGGCGGCTACGCCAAGGTGATGAGCGAAGGCTTCCAGCAGGCGCAGCGCGAGATGTACGCCCAGCAGGCCAGGGAGGTGGACATCATCATCACCACTGCGCTGATCCCGGGCAAGCCGGCACCCAAGCTCATCACCGCCGAGATGGTGCGGTCCATGAAGCCGGGCAGCGTGATCGTCGACATGGCGGGCGAGCAGGGTGGCAACTGCGAGCTGACCGAGCCCGGCCAGGCGGTGGTCAAGCACGGTGTGACCATCATCGGCTACACGGACCTGGCCTCGCGCCTGGCCAAGCAATCGTCGACCTTGTACGCCACCAACCTGTTCCGCCTGGCCGAGGAGCTGTGCAAGGCCAAGGACGGCGTTGCCAACGTCAACATGGAAGACGATGCCATCCGCGGTCTGACCGTCATCAAGGACGGCAGCATCACCTGGCCGGCCCCGCCGTTGAAGCCGGCGGCCGTGCCCGCATCCAAGCCGGCCGCCGCGCCGGTGGTCCAGAAAAAGTCCGGCCACGGCCATGGCAGCAGCGGGCCCTTGCCGGCCAAGACGCTGGCCATCCTCTTTGCCGTGGCGGCACTGGTGTTCTGGTTCATCGGCGCCTTCGCGCCGGTGGCCTTCCTCGGCCACTTCACGGTGTTCGTGCTGGCCTGCTTCATCGGCTACATGGTGGTGTGGAACGTGACCCCGGCGCTGCACACGCCGCTGATGAGTGTGACCAACGCCATCTCCAGCATCATCGCCATCGGCGCGCTGATCCAGATCGCGCCGCCGGAAGCCGGCATGGGCGGACGCCCTGACGAGCTGATCCGCTGGGTGGCCTTCGCCGGCATCGTGCTGACGGCGGTCAACATGTTCGGTGGCTTCGCCGTCACCCGCCGCATGCTCGCCATGTTCCGTAAATAAGAAAGAGAAGAAAGACAACCATGTCCCAAAGTCTCGCTACGGTCGCCTACCTGGGCGCCGCCATCCTGTTCGTCCTGAGCCTGGGCGGCCTGTCCAACCCCGAAACCTCGCGTCGCGGCAACCTGTTCGGCATGATCGGCATGGCGCTGGCCGTGCTGGCCACGCTGTTCGGTCCGCGCGTCAGCCCGGCCGGCATCCCGTGGATCATCGGTGCGCTGCTGGTCGGTGGCAGCATCGGTCTCTATGCTGCCAAAGTGGTGAAGATGACGCAGATGCCCGAACTGGTTGCGCTGATGCACAGCCTCGTCGGTCTGGCCGCCTGCCTGGTCGGTTTCGCCAGCTATGTTGACACCTCGGTGCCGCTCGCAGGTGCCGAAAAACTCATCCACGAAGTGGAGATCTATGTCGGCATCCTGATCGGTGCGGTCACCTTCTCCGGCTCGCTGATTGCCTTCGGCAAGCTGTCGGGCAAGATCGGCGGCAAGCCGCTGCTGCTGCCGGGTCGCCACTGGCTGAACCTGGCCGGCCTGCTGGTGGTGATCTGGTTCGGGCGCGAATTCCTGGCTGCGCACGACGTGAATGCCGGCATGACGCCGCTGATCGTGATGACCGCGATCGCCCTGCTGTTCGGCATCCACATGGTGATGGCCATCGGCGGTGCCGACATGCCGGTGGTGGTGTCCATGCTCAACAGCTATTCCGGCTGGGCCGCTGCGGCGACTGGCTTCATGTTGTCGAACGACCTGCTGATCGTGACCGGCGCGCTGGTGGGTTCCTCCGGCGCGATCCTGTCGTACATCATGTGCAACGCGATGAACCGCAACTTTATCAGCGTGATTGCCGGCGGCTTCGGCTCCGGCGGTGGAGCGGCCCCGGCCAAGTCGGGTAGTTCGGGGGCCGAGGCCCAGCCGCAAGGCGAGGTGGTGCCGGTGAGCGCGGTCGAGACCGCCGAACTGCTGCGCGAGGCGAAGAACGTGATCATCGTGCCGGGCTACGGCATGGCGGTGGCGCAGGCGCAGCACACGGTGTACGAGATCACCAAGACCCTGCGCGACAAGGGCGTGAACGTGCGCTTCGGCATCCACCCGGTGGCGGGCCGCATGCCGGGCCACATGAACGTGCTGCTGGCCGAAGCCAAGGTGCCCTACGACATCGTGATGGAGATGGACGAGATCAACGACGACTTCGGCGATACCGACGTGGCCATGGTCATCGGCGCCAACGACATCGTCAACCCGAGCGCGGCGGAAGACCCGACCAGCCCGATCGCCGGCATGCCGGTGCTGGAAGTCTGGAAGGCCAAAACCTCCATCGTCATGAAGCGTTCCATGGCCTCGGGCTATGCCGGCGTGGACAACCCGCTGTTCTACAAGGAGAACAACCGCATGCTGTTCGGCGATGCCAAGAAAATGCTTGACGAGGTCTTGACCGCCCTCAAGGGCTGACGAGGCATAATTCGCTGCCCGCGGGAAAAAAGCACGACCGTGCGGGAGTACTCCGCACGGTTTTTTTTCGTCCGCCGATCCAGCACGCAAGATAGGAGACAAGCCCATGACCGACCGCATCTGGTTGCAGAGTTACCCGCAAGGCGTGCCTGCCGACCTCCCTCCTTCGCCCTATCCGTCCCTGGTGGCGCTGATGGAAGAAAGCTTCCGCCAGTACGCCGCCCGCCCGGCTTACAGCTT
>Ga0255338_1001058_pt1 | contig 60597 bp, 55 predicted proteins | sample MeOH1_35cm_T4_19_FD_203715 | JGI IMG/M metagenome (GOLD analysis project Ga0255338, IMG submission 203715) | Sandy soil microbial communities from University of British Columbia, Vancouver, Canada - MeOH1_35cm_T4_195 | ecosystem: Engineered > Artificial ecosystem > Sand microcosm > Unclassified ... | reverse complement strand
TTGTTGGGCCAAGGCCCAACCTACGTTTATACTACCAGCATTTGGCATCCTCATGATTTGATATACTTCCTCTTACCCCCAGATGATTAAACGTCAATACACGGCAATTGGGATCGTGCTCTGCTTGTTATAAAATTTTAGTTGGACATCATCAGCTATTTGCAATTGAAGATGATTTCGATGACGATCTTGTAACATATAAAGGTGTTTTAGACTTTTTAATTATCCCCCTCATTGCTCGTCGTATGTTGAATTGGGCGTTCTTGCAAAACGACGTCTCTCCTGATTTTTGGACAGAGTTTGCTATAAATCTAACCAAGATTATTGGTGTAACCATTGCAGCGGTCAGAGTAATACTAGGTGTTGTACTGACTATCGCATTGTCGCCCATTGTTGGTTTTTGTTGGTTCTTCAAACCAGGATTGGAGACGGGAAAGCATGTTGTAACTGAGAATGAAGAAGGTAACGACTTAGGCATAATATACGTTCGGTAATACGTAAGAGATCTGACTATCAAACGTAGGTTGGGCCTTGGCCCAACAACCGCACGAAGTGCCACAAAACCTTAAAAGGTGCTGCTTCGCATGATTGTTGGGCCAAGGCCCAACCTACGTTTATACTACCAGCATTTGGCATCCTCATGATTTGATATACTTCCTCTTACCCCCAGATGATTAAACGTCAATACACGGCAATTGGGATCGTGCTCTGCTTGAGTTTGATTGGCTATGGCTTGCAAACTGAATGTGTTGGCTGTGGCGGTTGTAATTGTTAATGTATACCATCCTTCGGGTGATTTGGATTGACTTAGCACATCGCTAGTCAGTCTTGTGGCAATGGTTGATTTTTCATAGGTGTTGTGAGATGCATAATACTGCTCCATCCGATTTGCCAGATCGAGTAACGCTGTTTGTCCATCCATGCGATGAGCCATAGTGATTTGATGTTGATAACTTGGGTAGGCAAAGCACGTCATAATACCAACAATTGCCAGTACAACGATTAATTCAATCAGTGAAAATCCAGTTTGCATGATGTTTCCATATTAAAGTTGGACAGGTGTTGTCGCATGTCAGCATATTGAATATGTCTATCAAAATCAATACATGGTAAACTAATGTACTTTCGAACACCGGATGGAACAACTTATTATGACAACCTATTGTGGTTATGTTGCTATCGTGGGGCGGCCTAATGTGGGCAAATCCACGCTATTGAATCGTATTTTAGAGTGTAAGCTCAGTATTACGTCACGTAAACCACAAACCACACGCCATAGTATTTTAGGCGTACGCACGCAAGCAGATCACCAGTACGTGTATGTTGATACGCCAGGGATTCACCAAGGGTCGAAAAAAGTCATGAATCGCATGATGAACAAAACGGCAACTAGCGTGCTACGTGATGTGGATGTGATTGCGTTTGTTGTGGATGGTACGCATTGGCAAGAGGAAGATGACTATGTACTCAGTCTTATTAAAAGTACTACGGTACCCTGTTTTTTAGTGATCAATAAAGTTGATAAGATAGCTGATAAATCGCAATTGTTGCCTTGGCTAGAGGAAATGAATAAGCGTCATCCATTTACGGCGATGATTCCTTTATCGGCCAAAACGGGCCTGCAGGTCGAAACGTTGCATGAGCAGCTCAAGCCTTTGTTACCTGAGGGTCCATTTTTATTTCCAGAAGATCAATACACCGATCGCTCAATTAAATTTTTATGTGCTGAATTATTACGTGAAAAAATATTTAGGTTGTGTGGTCAAGAGCTTCCTTATTCAACGACTGTAGGCATCGAGTCTTATCAGGATGAAGGCCATTTAGTGCGCATACATGCTTTAATTTTAGTAGATAAAGAGAGTCATAAACGCATGATCATTGGCGACAAAGGCGCTAAATTAAAATCCATGGCGACCCAAGCGCGAACTGACATGGAGCAATTATTAGGTAAAAAAGTATTTTTACAATGCTGGTGTAAAGTCAAATCAGGATGGTCGGATGACGAACGCGTTTTGCATGATTTAGGTTATGGCTCGTGAGTGAATACAGCACGAATGCGTGGGTTTTGCATAAAAAATGGTCAGGAGACACCAGTGCGCAAGTGACTTTTTTAACGCGTGATAAAGGCGTGGTTCGTGCGTTATGCAAAGGTGGGCGTACGCAAAAAAAACAAGCATTACTGCAGGCATTTACGCCATTGTGGATCATGTTAAATGAGCGTTCAGAATGGTATTATGTGCAACAAATCGAATTACTCTCGCCATCGTTGTTATTAGAAGAGCAATATTTATTCGCGGGTTTATATGTGAATGAATTGCTCTATCACGGACTCGAATGTTTAGATGCCCAACCGGCGTTGTACGATGCTTATGAAACAACACTACTGGCTTTGTGTGAGGCAGAGGATAAAGCGCAGCTTGAAATGATCTTGCGACGGTTTGAGCGTATCGTCTTGTTATCGATGGGATATGGTGTTTTGTTGACGCATGAAGTGAACACGGGACTACCGGTCGATCCTGTTTTACAATATGCCTATATTGCAGGCGAGGGAGTCGTGCAGGTGAACGAGCGGGGGATATTGGGTCGTCATGTGCTGGCATTTGCCGGGGATAACCTCATCGAACCTGATGTATTGAAAGCTGCAAAACATATCATGCGTTTGGCGATTGATCATGCATTAAACGGCAAGGAAATTAAAGCGAGGCGGTTGTTTTATACAGGGCCCGTTGCATCACTAAAATAGGTAACCCATACCAAGTGGGATAAATCTAAGACCATCAAACGTAGGTTGGGCCTCGGCCCAACAACCCTGCGAAGCAGCCCCTTTTCCAGTTTTATAGCACAACATTTGTTGTACTAAGACCAGGTTCAGTTCACTCCGCACTAGTCACACGTAAAATTTCGGCTAATGAGGTATCTCCTAATAACACGCGCTTGCAGCCGTCTTGCCGAATACTTGGGATTCTAGGGCGTAAATACGTTTCCATAGCGGATAGACTTTCATTGCGATGGATCATGCCGCGTAGTGTTTCATCGATGGGAATGAGCTCGTAAATACCAGTACGGCCTCGATACCCTAAATAGTTGCAATGTTCACAACCGACAGCTTCAAAAATAATGGGTGATTCTTCACCATGATCTAAATCAATCTGCATAAGTTTGCGTTCATCATCATGGAGATGGTGCGGTGTTTTGCAATGTTCACAAAGTTTTCTAACCAACCGTTGTGCGAGTACCCCAATGATGCTGGATGATAAGAGAAAAGATTCAACGCCCATGTCATGTAGACGTGTTAACGCACCCAATGCACTGTTGGTGTGTAATGTCGACAACACCAAATGACCTGTTAGACTGGCTTGCACGGCGATATCAGCTGTTTCCAAATCACGAATTTCACCAATCATCACCACATCGGGGTCCTGACGTAGAATAGCCCGCAGTCCTTTGGCAAACGTCATTTGTACTTTAGAATTCACTTGGGTTTGCCCTATCCCAGGTAAATCATATTCAATGGGATCTTCGATGGTCAAAATGTTGCGACTGACTTGGTTTAATTCACTCAGCATGGCATACAATGAGGTTGTTTTTCCTGAACCCGTTGGTCCGGTTACCAGTAAAATACCGTGCGGTTGAGCGATCAGGTGTCGGATCATGCGCAGTGTATCAGCGGGTATGCCCAGTAAGCCTAGATCCAATTGTGCGGCGGCTTGATCGAGTATTCGTAATACAATGCGTTCGCCATGATTGGAGGGAAGTGTGGAGACACGAACGTCGATGCTGTGGCCGCCGATGCGTAAAGCAATACGTCCATCTTGCGGGATGCGCTTTTCGGCAATGTCGAGCTTAGCCATGACTTTAACTCGGGAAATAACTAATGGCGCAATCGCACGTTGAATTTCCAACACCTCTTGTAATACCCCATCTAAACGATTACGCACCAAGACACGATTTTCATACGTTTCAATGTGAATATCCGACGCTTTTTGTTTAATCGCTTGCGTGAATAACGCATTGATGAGGCGAATAATGGGAGCATCATCTTGGGTGTCTAACAGATCTTCGCTGGTTGGTAATTGACCGGCTAAGGTCATGAGATCTAAATCATCTTCCATGCGTTCTGTTGCATCTAAAATCGCTGATTGCGATTGATAAAAATGGGCTAAATGCTGTTGAAATTCAGCGGCGTCCACTTCTTTCAAATGCAATTCACATTGCAACACGCGTTTAACCTCAGCGATAGTTTGCAAAGGAATATTAGGGAGATGATACAGTAGGGCAGTGGTGCCTGGTTCAACTTCTGTCGCAACCACGCCAAGTTTTTTTGCGAACAAATAAGGTAGACGCTTTGGTTTAACGTCGGCGTCCATTATTTGGTTGTACCGGAGGCATGATTGTTAGTATGGCAAAACGGTTTTGGTAATTGAGACGTGTGCCATGCCGGCATGATCGTGTTTCTGTCGGTTTTGTTGTATTCCTCTTGGGAACGAACAATATCCATTTCATCTTGACGAACATGATTGTATTTACTGCCTGTGATTTCAAGGTTTTGGCCTTCTGTTTTTAAAATATGTGGCCGAATGAAAACCATGAGTACTTTTTTCTCGCGATTCGTGATATTGCGTTGAAATAAACGACCCACACCAGGAATATCACCCAGGATAGGCAATCGATCATCATCATTTTTAACGCTATCTTGAGCAAGTCCACCTAATACAATGATATCACCGCTTTCGACATGGACGGATGTCACAATCGCGCTGATGTTAAAGGTGGGGGTTACGCCCGGATTAATCGGATCTACCGTATCAAGCGTATCATTACCCTGGTCAATTTGCATTTGTATGCCTTTGCCGCGAGTAATTTGCGGTCTGACATATAAATGTAATGCGACATTGACCCGATCAAAAGTGGTGTAGGGACTAGCAGTTGTTGTTGCGTTAGCATTGTTCGGGTAGGATGAAGCTGCAACGGAAACTTGTTTACCAATTAAAATTTTAGCTTGACGGTTATCCAGGACGACGACCGATGGTGTCGACAAAATATTTGCTTTGTGTTGTCTTGCTAATGCATAAATTTGTGCCTGGAATTGAGCGATGGTTGTCCTTGAGTTGAGAATAGCAAATCCAGGCCTGAAGGTATTGGGATCTTTCGTTTTTTGATCAATACTTCCCCATTCTACTCCGAGATCTTTAAAATCAGTCTCATTAATTTCAGCAACCAGCGCTTCAATAAGCAATTGGGCTGGTTTAATATCCAATTGGCTGATGACACTTTTGAGCGTACGAATTAGCGTAGCAGGGGCATTAATGATAATGGAGTTCGTGTTCGGTTCAGCAATAATTTGCACGCTTGGTTTTGTGCTGCCTTCATTTTGAGTGTTGTTACCAGACATATTTTCTGGATTTTCACCTGCATTTTGTGGTGTGTTTGCGTTTGCATTACCACCGCTACCGGGAATGAGACTCGCCATATTAGCAGCTGGATTTGTACTATCTAGTGCGGGTCTGGTGACGGTGCCGATCGTTGTCCCAACCACGCCACTGAAGCTTGCTTGCGCGATGCCTGCTAGGATGGGTACTAAATCTTCAGCGCGCAAGTAATTTAAGTAAATCACTTGTGTATTACTGTTATTAACATTGGGATTATGCTGATCGAGTTGCAAAATTAATAACCGCAGACGAATTCGATCTGTTTTGCTACCACTGACTAAAATGGAGTTACTGCGATCATCGGCGGCAAGTACACTTTGACTACGTTGATTTGGACCAAGTTGTGTTTTAACGAGATCTTTTAAGGTGCTGGCAACGTCCATCGCAAGCGCATGCTCTAATGGAACGATATCGATGCCACTGGCAGACGAACTGTCAACCTGCTTGATGATATCAGCCAGTTGACGAATATTATTAGCACGTCCGGACAAAATCAGCATGTTGGATGGCCCATAGGCGGACACACTGCTCCATTGTGGCATTAAAGGTCTTAGTACTGGGACTAATTGTTCGGCGGGTACATATTGAATCGGAATCACTTGCACCATCATTTCATCGCCTTGCCCTGAATGTTGCATGCGTACTAGCGAGTCTGGGGACAACGTTCGTGCGTCCATGTTGGGGACAATTTTAATCACGTGTCCACTGGGAATGGCTGCATAACCTGAGATCTGTAATACAGACAGAAAGACTTGATATAACTCTTTATCCGAAATAGGGGTCGCTGAAACAATGGATATTTTACCTTGAACCTTAGGATCAATAATAAAATTTTTACCAGTAATACGCGACACTTCGTCAATAACCGCTCGAATATCGGCGTTGCGTAAATTCCAGATTTTAGCGGTGATGTTGGGGTTTTGTGCCTGAGGAATTGAGACGGTCGTGGATGGAAGCGTGGTGCTTTGATTGGATTCATCATCGGATGGATCGGCAAGCTTTTGTTTTAACTCAGTGGCAAGTACGTAATCGTCCACAGGACCAATTTGCACCAGATATAAACCTTTATCAGCAAGATGATCTATTTTGACAGTTTGCTGTACAGATGTTGCTAGTTTTTTCTGCATATCTTCAGCATCTTTCTGGCGCGTGTATGCACCGACTTGAACCAAATAAGCAGGTTTGCCGTTTAATGATGTAGTAATAATGCCAACATCGGATGCATATGTCATCGATAGCATCAGAAAAGATAAAAGATAGATAAAGAGATTACGCATTAAGCAACCACGAACGCCGCATGATCTACATCATAACGAATATTGACCTTTCGCAATAGTACTTTCTGACGGTGTATTTGTCAATATTTGATACACAAGATTTATTTATATCCTATTTATGTATTTTATGTTTTTTTTGTTTCAAATACAGATTAACTGTTTTTTTGTGGTTTTTATGGTCTTTATTTATACATGTTAATAACCGAAGGTATCTCCTCAATTTAGAACGGAACTTCCGCAATATTCGAACACAGCAGGGTTTAAATTAGGCAAGAGACGAAATGGTGCAAATAGGTGAACGTAGGCGCGCGCGGCTGGCGCCCTGTGATATCGTCAGATGGTACACGGATGATTTGCAGATATTGGGCGAACACCCTTTGATCTAAAAAACATGGTGGCTATAGGTGGACTCGAACCACCGACCTCAGCATTATGAGTGCCGCGCTCTAACCGGCTGAGCTACATAGCCACAAGCGCGTGATTTTGGCGTTTTTGTTTAGATTTGTCAAGGGTTATTGCGCAATTATACAGGGTTGCTTATTAGAAATCTTCGATATGTCGAGCATCGCGAGACATCTCCTGCACTGGGCATTGTGCCAATTTTGGAGATCTTTCGCTAATGATCTGGATGATGTGCGTCTTGGAGTGCTGGCGCACTCACTCAGAACGCGACGATAATTTTTACAATTAAATAATGAGTATATACAGCGCGCCAATACCTCGTAATACCTGCACCAATAATTGTTGTTGCTTTTGATGTGCAATCCCTTGCAAAGCATTCGTATCGGGTGTGGGTTGGTTGTTGGCGGCAATGATCACATCACCTGGCCGAAGGCCAGCTCGCCAGCCCGCGCTGGTTTCGGCGGCACCTACAATTTGCACCCCAACAACATGGCCATGCGGAGGGGAATCTTGCTCAAAATTTCTCAATGCTAAACCATATAAAAAGGGGTTGTTGGTTTGTAGTTTTTGCTCGTTTAGTTTGACATCGGTTACCACAGCATGCAGCGTCATGTCTTTTCCCTTTCGTTTAATCTGCAGTGTGGCCTCGCTGCCAACACGTAATAAACTAATGACGGTTTTGACTTGCGTAGCCTGAGTAATTTTGCTGTCGTTGATTTGTGTAATGATATCACCTGCTTTTAAACCCGCCAGTTCTGCAGGGGAACCTTCATTGACTTGAGCTACCAGTGCACCCTGGAAATCATCGGCATATCCCATGGCTTGTGCGAGCTCCGGTGTGAGGTGTTGTACGAAAATACCCATGAGGCCACGATGAACCGAGCCGTATTTAATAATTTGTTGCGCGACATCTTTTGCCATGTTGATAGGAATTGCAAAACCAATGCCGACGTTGCCGCCGTACAATGAAATAATGGCGGTATTGATACCAATCAACTCGCCTTTGACATTAATCAATGCACCACCTGAATTACCTGGGTTGATGGCAGCGTCAGTTTGAATGAAGTTTTCAACGCCTTCAATATTCAGATCACTACGCTTCATCGCACTGACAATTCCAAAGGTTGCTGATTGGCTATTGCCAAAGCTATTCAGTCCAAATGGATTGCCAATAGCGACCACAAAATCACCCACTTCAATGGTGTCAGAATCACCAATCACAATGCTTTTGAGATTTTTAGCATCAATTTTTAATACGGCCACGTCAGTTTCATTATCGCTACCAATTAATTTTGCTTTTAAACGTCGTCCATCGTTTAGGGTGACGGTGATGATTTGTGCATTGCGAATCACGTGATCGTTGGTCAACACAATCCCATTTTTAGGATCGATGATGACTCCTGAACCAATGCTTTGAAATTTTCTAGGTTTTTCGATTGCAGGAGGCACTCTGTTTTGGTCTTCTTCATCTTCTTGGGCAGCCGCAGGAGCGGGTTCATTGACGATTACACCTTGCACTGCAATATTCACTATCGCTGGCATGACTGTTTTTAAAACAGGCGCGAGCGTTGGCAATTGATTGGTGCCAGGTGTGGGTGTCGCAGCTGTTACCCATGTTGCAAATAATGTGAGAACTGCACATGGTAATAATCGATAGAGGTATTTTATCATGATTTATCCTGAAGCCAGATTAAAGTTGCCATTCTCCCGGTTTGAGCCATGCGTCGGTAAGAATAGAATTGGTCGTTTAATTCATAAGTACATGCCATGGATTGCGAGACGTTGCTTATGCCTAATGAATTTAAGATAAGCTCGGCCATTTGCGGTAAGTTGGCATGCAAATGATTATTATGCTGTTGAAACGCTTGCTTGGCAAATGAATAATGACGAAGAAACGTTTGGAGTACTTCATCGCCTGTTTCATAACAGCGTTCGCAAATAGCAGGTCCAATCCAAGCCAGACACGATTTCGGATCACTGTGCATGGTTGCAAGCGTATTTTCAATGATGCCATGAGCTAAACCGCGCCATCCCGCATGAATCGCTGCAATTTCGGTGCCTTCACGATTACAGAGCACAATGGGCAAGCAATCCGCTGTCATGATCGCTAATGAATACGCAGTATGACGAGTAACCGATGCATCTGCGTTGCGATCGACGGTTTCGTCATTAACCAACACACACCGGTTGGTGTGCGTTTGATTAAGCCAGATGGGTTCATTGGGAAGCTGTAATTGTTGTCTTAAGTTCGCTCGATTAGTGATCACGTGCTCGATATTATCATTCACATGCAACCCCATATTATTACTGGCGTACGCATGCTGACTGGCCCCTGTACATCGAGTGGTGGTTAGTGCACGCACATGAGCTGGCGCGGACCAGTTAGCGATTAAATGTGTCACGTTCAGAATCCAACAAGGTTAATAGAGCTTGAAAATCATCGGGTATGGGGGCCGTGCATGTGATGTCTTGATGAGTACTTGGGTGGGTGAATGTTAAGGAACAAGCATGCAGCGCCTGGCGTTTAAATTGTTGTAACTGCTGTCGCAATGTTTCGTCCGTACCGGCCCGCACTCCGGTGCGACCATGGTACAGTGGATCGCCTATGACGGCGTGATTAATGTGAGCCATGTGCACGCGAATTTGATGCGTGCGCCCAGTCATGAGTTTAATATTCAATAGCGTGACAACATGGTAATGTTTTTGTACTGAATAATGAGTAATGGCTTGTTTCCCTTGCGTGCAGACTGCCATTTTTAATCGATTATGTGGATCACGTCCATAGCCTGTATCCAGTGTGCCGCCTGCAATCACATGGCCATGTACAAGTGCAACATAATGACGTTGAATATCACGATCCTGCATTTGCCGAACTAAACTAGTGTACGCCTCAAGTGTTTTACCCACAAGCAATAGTCCTGTGGTGTCTTTATCAAGACGATGAATGATGCCTGCTCGTGGTAAATGCTGCAGGGGAGCATGGTGATGGAGTAGGGCATTGACAAGTGTATGCTGCGGATTTCCTGCACCAGGGTGTACAATCAGGCCAGCTGGTTTATTGATGACTAGCACCTGTTCATCTTCATAAACGATATCCAATGGGATATCTTCAGCTTCAATGGGTTGATGGTGTACAGCAGGATTCACGTGCAGAATCACCTGCTCACCACCCCAGACTTTTTCATCCGGTTTATAGGATTGACCATTGATGGTGATGTCTCCGGACTTTAACCAAGCACACAATTTTGAGCGCGAATAATCAGGAAAGAGCTGGGCAAGTACTTTGTCGATACGTTGCCCTTGATGAGCGATGGGAATTTGTAATTCAGTTTCAGACATCACTCACCAGCCGACCACGTAGCGAGTTGGGTTGAGCATCGGTGATGTGGATGTGAATGAATTGCCCTTGTAAATCAGCCGGGCCATCAAAGTTAACGACACGATTACATTCTGTGCGTCCTGCCCATTGCGTTGGATCTTTTTTCGACGGACCTGTAACTAAAATGCGTTGTGTACTACCAATCATCGATTGGCTGTAATGCGATGCTTGAATTAATAGACGATCTTGCAATATTTTTAAGCGCTGTTTTTTAACATCCATGGGCGTTTCATCAGGAAGATTCGCAGCTGGCGTACCGGGGCGTTTGCTGTAAATAAAACTAAATGACGTGTCAAAACCAATGTCATGCACTAAGTCCATGGTATCTTGGAAATCTTGATCAGTTTCACCAGGGAAGCCGACGATGATGTCGGTGGACAAACGAATATCGGGGCGTACTTTACGTAGCTTGCGGATTTTAGATTTAAATTCTAAGGCCGTATAACCGCGTTTCATCATTGCCAAAATGCGATCCGAACCACTTTGTACTGGCAAATGTAAATGGTTTGCTAATTCAGGAACTTCCGCAAAAGCGTTAATCAAATTGTCTGAAAAAGCGAGAGGATGAGAGGTGGTAAATCGAATGCGGCCCAATCCATCAATCGCTGCGATGTATTGAATTAACAATGCCAGATCAGCAATCTCACCATTTTCCATGGTTCCCCGATAGTCGTTGACATTTTGTCCAAGCAAATTAATTTCACGCACACCTTGTGATGCTAATTGATAGCATTCGGCAAGTACGTCATCAAACGGTCGACTGATCTCTTCACCGCGTGTATAAGGAACCACGCAGTAGCTACAATATTTACTACAGCCTTCCATAATAGAGACAAACGCCACTGGACCTTCAGCGCGCGGTGCGGGCAGATGATCAAATTTTTCAATTTCCGGAAACGTAATGTCGACCACCGGTTTGCGTTTTTCTAGGCGCTCATTCAACATGGTGGGTAGACGATGTAATGTTTGTGGACCAAAAACTAAATCAACAAACGGTGCGCGTTTGATGATGTCGCCACCTTCTTGACTTGCAACACAACCACCGACGCCAATGATGACATCAGGGTTAGCTTTTTTATATTCCCGCCACTGACCTAATTGTGAAAACACCTTTTCCTGCGCTTTTTCACGAATAGAACACGTATTCAATAAAATCACATCGGCTTCTTCGACGGTTTCTGTTTTTACATACCCATGCGATTCAAATAAAACATCGGCCATTTTTGATGAATCATATTCATTCATCTGACAACCGTTTGTTTTAATAAATAATTTCTTCGACATCTGACACCTTTAATCTTGAATGCTTTTACAATATGTTTCAGGCACACGGGGGAGCAATAATAATGCAACCACCATACCTAAAGGCAATAATGCCAGGGAGACATGGTACGCTTCGACAGGATAAACGCGTACTTTATCGATAATTTCACCTTGCCACATCCGATCGAGAATAAAACCAACTGCTGGTTGGGCAAGTGCAATGCCCACCATGTTCATCATATTCATGAAGCTTAAACCAGTGGCCACGTAATGCCTACTGCATAATTCTTTGGCAACTGAGAAAGCGGATAGAAAACCAGCCGAAAATATACCAAACAGGAAGAGTAGTATTTCCATGAAGACGCCGGATTGAATATTGCAAAAAATGAATGCACTACTCGTTATAATTCCACCGATACAGCCGATAAGCATTGAGGGTTTACGAAGACCAATGCGGTTTGAGTAGATACCCCACAATGGACTCGCAATTGCCCAACCAACAAAGACCAGCGAAATGTAGTTGGCCGCGGTTGCTTTGGCCACACCCATTTTCAGCATTAAAAAGGGCACACCCCATAACCCACAGAATACGGGCGTTGCCATGTACATAAGACCACCATACAATGCGACGAACCACAATTGCTTGTTTTTAACCAAGGCAACTAAGCTTTTGATCACGTGTTCTTTTTCGTGAACCGGTTGTATTCGTGATTGAGTGTCGGTCTCTTTTGGGAAGTCTTTGGTGACGGTGAAAATTAAAATCGCAAGCACGACGCCAATGGTGCCCATGATTTGCATGCTTTCACGCCAACCGTAATTATCAATCAAAAGCGCAAGTGGTGCTTCACCACCAATCGCCCCTAACATACCAATGGTCACCATTAATCCAGTCAATAACGCAAAACGCTCGGCTGGAAACCAACTCGCCGCAAGTTTCATAGCACCAACGGCTGCAAATGCGGAGCCAAATCCAATCATTAATCGAGCAAGGCAAGCCATGAGGAAATTATCAGTCAACCCAAAGGCAATGGTACTGACTGCACAAATACTGGTTGCAATCGTCAGCAGTCGCCGGGGCCCAAAATAGTCCATCAAAACACCACCCGGTAATTGCATGCCCGCGTAAGAATAAAAATAAATACCGGACAACAACCCCAATGTTTGGCTAGTCACGCCAAAATCACGCATGAGCTCGGAGCTCATCACGCTCGGTGATACTTGAAGTAAACACTCATAAAAGTAAAAAATACAGCCCAAGCCCCAGACTATCCAGGGTTTTAGCGTGACGAATGTTCCCAAATTGGATATGGTTTTTTGAGGATTCATGTCGGTCATTGTGTTTGAGATCTCCTGATCACGGTGGCGTCATTAAAAAAATAAAGTAACTCCCCAGGTTGTGGATACGTTTGTTTCAACATCATCCATAATGAGCTCACGTCATCTCGAACGCAGTGAGGGATCTCCGGAATTAGGTATAAACTTAATCAACCTGAGATCCTTCGCTGCGCTCTGGATGACGTACCTAGGGGAGTTACAAAATAAAAATCTTATCAGCTTGCTTAGTAATTGTCTAGATGGCTTTCAGCGAAGCCCAGGGCAAACGCGCCTTATGCTCAAAAACCAATCTATTTTTCGTCATTGCGAGCGATAGCGAAGCAAACCAGATCGATTTTCAATTGAATTTCTGATCTAGGTTACTTCGCTATCGCTCGCAATGACGGAGTTTATAACAAAATAATGTTCAAAAATTTAGATGCGGTTGCCCGTGCAGCGAGGTTAGCGCTTGACCCCACAGCTAAAATGGTTGCATAAATGCATCTAAATTGGGTTTTTCATGCAGGCGGTATTGATACACAGCGTAAAATGCGATGACATTCTTTAAATAATTGCGTGTTTCTTGCCAGGGTAAGGTTTCAATCCAAATATCAATTTCCTTAGGCGGATGATTTTTTAACCAATAATTCACCTGTCTTGGGCCCGCATTGTATGCTGCGACCATCAACACTGGATGCCCATGAAATTGCTGTGATAATTGTTGTAAATAGGCAACTCCGATATGAATATTTTTTTCCGAAATAAATAATTCGCTGGCGTTGGTATAGGGAATATGCGCCCGTTTGGCGACTAATTTTGCAGTGTTTGGCATGACTTGCATGAGACCATTGGCACCGGCTGACGAAACAATGTCATCAAAAAAAGTGCTTTCTTGACGGATCATCGCATAGATCAGGGGTTGTGACATGTGATAACGCTGTGAGAAATTGGCAATGGTCGTTTGATGGGCGAGGGGGAAACGCAATTGTAGCTGATTGGTTAGTTCATCATTATTGCTCAAATGTACCGATTTACCATTCCAATGTAATTCCTGGGCTACCCAATACGCCAATGCGCTTTTTTCATGTTTAGGTAATTCGCTTGTAAAATCATTGAGTAAGCGCGCGGCAAGCCATGATTGGCGTGATGTATAAAATGCTTTGACTTGATCCGTGATTGGTTTATAAACCGCTAGTACACTGATGTCTGTATTTGCCGGCTCATTTTCGAAATTCAGTTGTCGATGTAAACGACGATTCGCTAAAAATCCATAATAATTACGCTTTTGACCAACTTGTTGATAAAGGTCCGTTGCTTGTTGTTTCTGACCCAGTGCTTGGTATGCGCGTGCTAACCAATATTGCCAAGCAGGGGTGTCTTTATTTTTAGAGTGATTGATTAAATAGATTAATTTTTTCCATTGCTTGTGACCAATTGCGTAACGAATTTCCCAATCGAGTAATGTATCACTGTAATAAGCAGGTTTCACTTTTGCAAACCAATACGGCGCATCATCTTGATTACGCATGGCCTTATAAAGCGCAACATGCATTAAGAAGGCTTGTTGTTGTTTTTCATTCATGGCCTGTTGTGATTTGGGATTACTCCATAATTTAATGGCCAGATTCATATTACGCGGAACGAGTAACTTAAGACCATATAGATAGATTTGTCCACGTAAGCTGCCTGATTGTAACTGCGTGACTTTCGATGGATTTTGATAGGTTTTTGCGAGTTGATCGGCATCTTCTAATCGAGGGGGATTATGTTGTTTCAATAAATAACGAGCTAACGAAATATTACGAGCTTCAAGCGCTAATTCAATACGTTGATCAATCAATTGATTACTGAGTTCGTGTCGGCTCAAAAGTAAATTAAATAAAGCGTCACAGGCTTTAGGAAGCGACCCGCCATGTAACCATAAGACACTGGCGCCAGCAATTGCTTGCTGGTGGTGGCCTTGCTGATAAAGGGCCATTTGTTGATAACACTGCAAGTTAATGTCTGTAGAATCACGATAATATTGATTGTACGTCGTCCAATCTTCTCGTTTAGCTAATTGATAAAGCCATTTTTCACGAAGTTTTTGTGTGAGAGGAGAGGGTTTATCGATAAAGGCAATAAACTCTGGGTCGGGCGTCATTGGTAAATTTTGACTCCAATGAATATAAGTCATGAATTTATCAAGATAGCTCTGACCCGATTCAGCGTGAGTCGCAACACTGATGAATATCAAACTGCAGAATAACAATCTAAGTTTCATGTCCGTTCAACGTCCTTATGCTAATCGCTGACGCATGGCAGTGATGGTTTCTGCATAATCTTGACTGTTAAAAATAGCAGAACCTGCAACGAATTGCGTTGCACCTGCCTGAGCCAAGCGGTGAATATTTTTGGTCGTAATGCCGCCATCCACACAAATGGGTAGATGTGGGTAGTCGTGATGTAAGCGAGCAATCTTAGGAATGACCTCGGGGATTAATGCTTGCCCACCAAATCCAGGGTTAACTGTCATGATTAAAACAAAATCCAAACGATGAATGCACCATGGCATCCAGTCCAGTGGGGTTGCTGGATTAAAGGCAAGCCCAGCTTGACAACCTAAATCGCGAATCAGCTGCAAACTGCGATCCAAATGAATGGTGGAATCAGGGTGAATGCTAATTCGTTTGACACCGGCATCCGCAAATTGTTGAATCAATGAGTCGACCGTGGATGTCATTAAATGAACATCCATGATTAATGTCGGAAATGCTTTGTGCAATGCATGACAAATCAGCGGCCCAAAGGTGAGATTAGGAACATAGTGATTATCCATCACATCCACATGGACCATATCGGCCCCCGCATGAATCACTTGTGTGACCTCATGCCCTAATTGCGTGATGTCAGCTGATAATAGCGAAGGTAAAATTTGATAGGGTGTTGTATTAACCAAAATCAAATGCTCCATTGAATGATATGTTGGCTGAAATCAGCTGAGTATTGTTACCAAAGAGATTCGTTGAACTGTTTTTTGTATACACTGCATCTGGCGTAATATACGTATACTTGGTGGTGGGATTTGATGAACCGGTTCTGAAATAGCGGACATCCAATGAGAACCATGCGAAGTCATCCATAAAATAATGCAGTCCCGCGATGACCTGTCCTGCATAGGTTGTCCGTGTTTGTACAGCGGTGAATACTTCGCGGCTTAGCGTTGGATTCACGATACTAGAGTCCAGTGCGGCTCGATAGAATTGCAGGTTATTTTGTACATAAGAATAACCAATGCCTGCGCCTACAAACGGCACAACGGTTGAGTATCCATCATGTCCAGTGGTAAATAAATCATAGAAAAAATTCATCATAAAGGCGCCAGTATTGGTATCCCCTTGAATATGAGCATCGTTTGTATTTTCTACACTCGTGAATGCGACACTACTTGGATAGATTGGGACTGGGTAATACGTGCTGGACAGTTGAAAATGGTTTAATGTGAGTTGTTTAAAGTGATTATTGTTATACATCACCTCGCCTTCAATGCGGTAACGATCACAGAATCGATACCCTATTTCACCGCCCACATTACCCAGTACCGAATGACTTAACGAGCCTGATGACGCAGAAATCGTTGCATTTGGTCCGACAAATGTAACCGGTGGTGAAAATGTAAATTCGCTATTGGGTGTTGCAGAAACACCAAGAAATATCCCACCATACCATCCCGGCACTGGATTTAACGCATACGCTGGGATTTGAACAAGCAGCAAAGTACCACAAAGAAACCTCGAGAAGATTCCCTTTTTCTCATGTCTGGAGAGAAAGTGGCTAAGAGACAAATGAGGGAACTTCGGATTTTCCTTCTCTTCAGACATAGAGGGAAGCCGCCTAAGGAGCCGATGAATGAACTCAGAACTTCCCTTTTCCCCAGACATGGGGAGAAAGTGCCCGCAGGGCGGATGAGGGGTCTTGCAATCAAAACTCCTCGCATTCAGTTGCAATCGTCCTGGTTGCAGCGTCATAACATGTCCTTATTTATAATGAGTTCCATCAAAGCGGTAAGCCGCACCGACATTTGCCATGTTGGCTTGAAAGCGCTGTCCAAATTGAGTGAGTGTCAACGTTGATGCATAACGGTATCCTAAATTTAGCGCATAATTCTCGGCAAAATTAAAAGTAACCCCGACAGCGCCTTGATAAGCAAACGCAGAATTTGATGCGGTGAATGATGTCGCCCCGATAGGCCATTCACTATTGAGTCGAGTCTGAACCCAGCCAAATCCCAGACCGACGCCCAGATACGGCTGAAGTAATGAAGTAAAACCAGGGAAATCGTAATATACATTGGCTAATCCTAACAAAGCCTGATTGTAACCACTGATGTCTGTTTGTGTGACATGATTGATCTGAAATTGACGCGTGTTTACTTTGAGGTATGTAAGCTCACCTTCATAACGCATGGGATTACTCTTAAACCCAAAACTGCCTCCGCCATCAAATCCATTATCATAGAGGACATGATTACGATTGAATCCATTAACTGTTTTATCCACATTCCCTGGAACGTAGGTAAACCCTCCAAATAAACTGGTATACCACCCGTCAATCGGAACGGCGGCAAATGATGATAGATTTAAAATCATTAAAGCAAAAAAAATCACAATTTTCATGATATTCTCAAGTTTATTCAAAAGTTCTTTCATGTTAGCGAGTTGACTTTATTTTGCAAGACCCTTTAAGCTGTTATTTTTGTACATGACAAAAATAAATTCGCCTAATTTTTGTCGTCCCCGCGAAGGCTGGGAACCATGTTGACGGTGGTATTGTGCCTTATTAAAGATGGATTTCCGTCTTCGCGGGAAAGACAAAATCGTTTTTGTCGTGTACAGAGAGCTGTTATTTAAAATTCATATCTATTCACCACAATTTTTGACGTTTGTTTTTTTTGGGAGCTATCAATGTTCTACTGGGTCAGAAAATTACGATTTTTATTGCTCTTTATTATTACTTTGTTATTTTGCCTATTTAACGCCATTGGCGCTGATTCAGCTTATACCCAACCCATTCGTTATCTTTTTATTTTTCTATTTTTAATTAGCATGCTGGTGATTAATAAGGAAGAGAAAAAAATACTTATTTGGATTGCGGCGATTATTGCAATTAAATTGAGTTTAATCATTCTGAATTATTGGATTACCGTTGCTACGTTCACCATCATTCAATATATCATCGCGATCGGTTTCTTTTTAGTATTGATGGTGGCTACCCTAAAACGTACTTTGATGGATAGAAGCATTAGTGTCACAACGTTGTTTGGATCATTATCTGGGTACTTATTTTTGGGATTGGTCTTTGCCTATTTATACCTACTCGTATTTGCACTTTTTCCTAAATCATTTGTTGGACTATCACATTATGCCGAAGCACGTGCGATTTATTATTCATTTGGGACGATGACTACCGCAGGAACGGGCGTCATTCATTCGACACATCCGGTTATACAGACGTTAACTTGGATTGAAGCATTTTTTGCACAAGCCTATATTGCGGTGTTTATTTCATTGCTGGTGGGGCGTTATATCGCAACACATATTGGACGACGTTAGCCACGTGTGATTGGATAGCGCCAATCTCGGTCAAATGCACAGGGGGTTATTTTGACGCCAGGTGCTGACTGGCGGCGTTTGTATTCGTTGCGAACTATCAATTGAATGACACGTTTGACAGTCTCATCTGGATAACCCAATTGAATGATTGCATCCGCATCGAGGTTATCATCCATGTAATGCTGAATAATCGCATCCAATGTTGCATAATCGGGTAAGCTGTCTTGATCGGTTTGATTGAGTGCAAGTTCAGCTGTGGGTGGACGGATTAATACACGCTCTGGGATGACTTGTGACAGCGAGTTACGATAGCGAGCCAACTGATAAACCGTCGTTTTTAATACATCTTTTAGTACAGCAAATCCACCACACATGTCGCCATATAAGGTCGCGTAACCCACGGCTGTTTCACTCTTATTACTGGTTGTTAATAACATCTTGCCTGTTTGATTGGATAATGCCATCAGCAATACACCACGAATACGTGCCTGTAAATTTTCTTCCGTTATGCCAGCTTCGTCGTTCACAAATGCAGGTTGTAGCGTTGTTAATAGTGCGTTAAAACTTGTTTCAATCGGTAGAGTAACATGTTCAACATGCAATGCTTTCAGTTGGGCTAATGCGTCTTCTAGACTCATGTCCGCCGTGTACCGGGATGGCATTAACGCAGCAAACACACGCGAAGGTCCTAATGCATCCACAGCAATGGCTAAGGTCAGAGCCGAATCGATTCCTCCCGAAAGTCCCAGTAGTACACCTGGAAAATTATTTTTATTAACATAATCACGCAAACCACAGATTAATGCTTGGTAGATCAGTGCATCATGATCGAGTGGAGGCGTGATATCGCTGACTATCTGCCCATCGCAATAGGTCAAGGTTTGTAGACATTCAGCAAATGCAGGTGCTTGAGCTTGCAAATGCCCGTGAGCATCGATTGCAAATGAACACCCGTCAAAAACCAGATCATCTTGACCACCGATGAGATTGACATACACCATGGCCGCACCTTGACGCGCATATTGTTTTAAAAGAGCTAAGCGCTGATCATGTTTGGTGATGTCAAAGGGCGATGCATTCATTGTGAGAATGAGTTGAGCTTGATGTTGCATTAACTGTTCAACAGGACCTGATTGCCAGAGGTCCTCACAGATACATAATCCTAAGCGATAGCCCTTAATGGTGAGTAAACACGATTCCTGATCACCTGAGGTAAAATAACGTTGCTCATCAAAGACGCCATAATTGGGCAACCGTTGTTTATGGTATTGAGCGACGCAATGACCTTTAAAAAAAATACTGGCTGTATTGTAAATCAATGATCCCTGACGTGATGGATGCCCAACGATAATGTGGCAATGATGAGTCGATGCGGCTATGGTCTTTAATGCCTGATCAAGTTGCACAAAGAGCTCATCACGAAATAACAAATCTTCGGGTGGATAACCTGTGAGGGTTAATTCCGGAAAAAGAATCAGATCATGATTGGATTGATGAGTTGTTATGATATGAATGACTTTTGCCGTATTTTGTTCAATCGCTCCGACAGTTGGATTAATTTGAGCCATCAGTAGCGCAAGAGATTGTGGCATGTGAGAATATTATTTAGGGGATGTATGGTGTATTATACTCTGTGGATCTCCGGGAGTATAGATTACTGATGTGTAGTAAAATCTTATGTTGAAAGCAGCGCTGTCACGTATGCACAGTGAGTTTTCATCGGCAACGTTACTGAGTGGACAACGATACTATAATCAAGGCCACGTTTTAAGTATTCGATTAAGTGATGGATTGCTGCGCGCACGTGTCAAAGGCAGTTCAGGGCAAATTTATAACGTCCATATTGATTTAAAAACGTGGCCTGAAAGTGGGTCGCGTTGCAGTTGTCCTTATCAAATTAAATGTAAACATGCGGCGGCGTGTTTTTTGGCATTACAAGCTAAAGAAAATTTATCAGTCATTAATCCCTTACCAGAACCTCAATTCAGCGAGCAATATGATCTGTCATCGCAAGATGAGATCATGAACGCGGATGATTTGGCTTGGTACTCTGAGTATGAAGAACGTGGTCATGATTTTTTTGCTTATCAACTGGGTATCTTAATCGATGGTCGACCGGTGAGTATCGTGCCCTTAGTTGTTAATTTACTGCGCCGTACTGACAGTAGAACATTAGAAGCGATGTCAGATCAGAAGTTAATGGATTTGCCGATTGATCAGAATAAATGGTTACGTATCGAGCTAGGTCGAATTAAACCTTTGTTACGGTTGCTCTTGCATTACGGATTTCAGGATGGTGAGCACGGTTCTGATATTCAAGTGCGCCGCTATCAATTAGCATTGATGCAAGAAGCAGAGCAAGCTTTGCGTGCTGTGCGGGCTCGTTGGCATGGTACTGATGATATTCGCACGAAACTACAGCAGCTTGGGACGATTACCAGTCTACCTAACATTAATCCTCCACATGGTTTGCAGACGCGTTTACGTGATTATCAACAACACGGTTTAAATTGGTTAAATTTCTTAAAAATCAATGGATTTTCAGGTGTTTTAGCGGATGACATGGGATTGGGTAAAACCGTACAAACGTTGGCACAACTGCTTTATGAGAAAGAGCAAGGGCACTTGCAGCAAGCGAGTTTAATTGTGGCGCCCACGAGTTTGGTGGGCAATTGGTATGAAGAGGCCAAACGTTTTGCTCCTGACTTGAATGTATTGGTTTTTCACGGGTTTGATCGTCATCAAGGGTCGTTTGATGGGTATGATTTGATTATTTCCACTTACGGATTAATCCAGCGCGATAAGACCCGTTTTTTAGCTTATCCGTTTTATTATTTGATTTTGGATGAAGCGCAGTTTATTAAAAATGCCCGAACTAAAACCACGCAAATTATGCAGCAGTTGCAAGCGCAACATCGCTTGTGTTTAACGGGTACGCCGCTTGAAAATCATTTAGGCGAGTTATGGTCGTTATTTCATTTTTTAATGCCCGGTTTATTGGGGGATGCCAAACAATTCCGTCATTTTTTTCAGATTCCGATTGAAAATCAGAGCGATGATGAACGCAGGGTAATCTTAAACGGGCGCATCCAGCCGTTTATGCTACGACGTACAAAACATGATGTGATGCGTGAGTTGCCGCCTAAAACAGAAATCACGCGCATGATTGAATTAACCGGTGCGCAGCGCGATTTATATGAAGCAATTCGCATGACCATGGAAAAAAAAGTGCGTGATGCAATTGCGGCGCAGGGACTTGGCAGGAGTCAGATTATTTTATTGGATGCCTTATTGAAATTGCGCCAAGTTTGTTGCGATCCTCGGCTTTTGTCGTTATCTGATGCAGCCATGGCGCATGGACATTCTGTGAAATTAGATGCATTACTGGAGTTACTGGATAATCTAATTGAGGAACGACGTCATGTATTAGTATTTTCTCAATTTACCTCCATGCTTGATATTATTGAATTGGAATTAAAACAACGTCATTATCGATATTTTAAATTGACAGGACAAACACAAAATCGTCAAGATTTAGTTAATCGTTTTCAAGCAGGTGAAGTTCCGATATTTTTGATTAGTTTAAAAGCAGGTGGGACGGGATTGAATTTAACTCGAGCTGATACTGTTATTTTATATGATCCATGGTGGAATCCCGCAGTTCAAGATCAAGCGATGAGTCGCAGTCATCGTATGGGACAAGAAAACCCCGTATTCATTTATAAGTTGATCACGACAGGTTCAGTAGAAGAAGTTATTCTGGATATTCAAGATAAAAAGCGCGATTTATTTGATAGTGTGCTAACAAATCAAACCAGTTATCCATTCGGATTGACCGCAAACGATATTGACCAATTTTTTACACCGTTATGATCTCTCTTGACGAACAAACCTGCTTTTCGGTAGACTCCTGACCGTGTTATGGAAAAACACTTAGTCCAATTGAGTCTGAAGGAGCAGTACCCGTGTGGCATTCATTTCGATTTTTACGATCCAAGCCTGATGTAGCGCTTGGCATTGATATCTCATCTACGTCCATTAGATTATTAGCTCTATCACGTCAGGGTGAACAACATTGCATAGAGGATTATGCATGTGTTGCATTAGCTGTTGGTGCTGTGCAACACGGTGTGATTTACCAAATTGATTGTGTCGCTCAAGCCCTGCAAGCTGCATTAAAACAGATGCGTGTGTCGTCTAAAGAAGCGATTATTTGCATTCCTGATTCGTGCACGATCAATAAACAAATTCAGGTGAGTGATCGCATCCAGCCTCAGGATTTAGATGAGCTCGTATTAATTGAAATCGACAAACATATTCCATATCCTATTGAGGAAATCAACTATGATTATCATGTGTTAGGCTCTTCACCCACTCAACCCGGCATGTACGATGTATTTATGGTGGCTTCGCGTACGGATTATATCAATCATCGCGTGCAAGCATTGCAGTTAGCGGGATTATCCACACAATGTGTCGATCTCGAATCACTCGCCATTCAACGTGCTATGCAAACATCATGGATGGACGCACAGCAAAACACAATTCTTGTTTTGGACATTGGCATTATGCATCTTAAGTCATTGGTATTGCACAAAATGACCATTATTTTTATGCATGAAATCAGCAGGGTAGGTGATGACGATTTTGGTCGGAATCATTCGAATCAACGTTTAGGTTCTGTTGACAATTCATCCTCAATTGAATCTACTTCTACGTTCTCAACTCAATCTCCGCCTACGTTCCGCGGCTTGTCAGCTGAATCCAAGATAGCGATGGGATGTCAACAGCTCATCGCATTGCAACATCAATTATTGTCACAAATAAATCAGATATTGCAGTTTTTCCATTCATCTCATGCTACAAAATCAATCGATCAAATTATACTCCTTGGTGATGGAGCAAAACAAACCGATTTAGTTGCGTTTTTAACTGAACAGTTAGGGATCTCGATACATCGTGCGAATCCATTTGTGTCCATGCACGTCGCCAAACAGGTGGACTACGATGCTGTGATGGATGATGCACCATTATATATGCTCGCTTGTGGTTTGGCGTTACGCGCATGATCAAGATTAATTTACTGCCCTGGCGCACGGCATTAAACGTACGTTGGCCTAAACAATTGGTGTACGGTTGTATCGTGGCCGTCATATTGATCATGACATCAATTGTGTACTTAGAATGGCATGCAAGACAACGCATTGCCCAACAGCAGGCGCGCAATCAGCAGTTAGAACAGCATGTGCAACAGCTCAATACATTACTTCGTAAGCAACGACTGAAACACCGTGCTGTATCTCATGCGGTATTGAGTGCCGATCAGGATCAAACAAATTTGCCATTGCATACTCATTTAATTCAGATTAATTATGCCAAAGCAAATGATCTGGCACTCATACTCAAAGATAAAACAAATCCATTTTTATCTGAACGAGGCACGCTTGCAGCAGATGCTCGAACGAATATGATTTGGGTCCAAGATACCGTTGATCGAATCCAAAAAATTAAATTACTACTGCAGCAGCTCGATGTGCCGAATCGCCAAGTGTTGATCGAGGCACGATTAGTAAATATGAGTAAAGAATGTGCTAATGATTTGGGTATTCGTTTTGGATTATTACATGCGGTTGAAACACCTGATAATGGTGCATTGACAAACAACCCATCGTTTCCTGCTGGGCGGTTCAATATTGATTTAGGTGCGCTCCCATTAGATGCGACACCTGCGTCGATAGGTATTGCCGTGGCCACATTAGGTCAACATGCTCTATTGGATATGGAGTTATCAGCCTTAGAAAGCGAGGGACGCGCTGAGATCATTGCCAGTCCACGTTTACTGACAACCAACCAGGAAGCAGCCATCATTGAGTCAGGCGAAGATATTCCCTATCAAGAATACACAGCAAGTGGAGCAACCTCAGTATCTTTTAAAAAGGCAGTATTAAGTTTAAAAGTGATTCCACAAATCACCGCTGATGGAAAATTGATGATGGCTTTGTCCATAAACCAAGATTCAGATTCTGGACGGCGAGTTCAAGGTGTACCCATCATTTTAACGAAATCGATTGAAACAAATGTGTTAGTGAACAATGGTCAAACAATCGTTTTGGGTGGAATTTACAAACAAGACAAAAACAACAGCATTGCAAGAGTACCATTTCTTGGCAAATTACCGATTGTAGGTTCGTTATTTCGACGCAAGCAGGTGAGAGTACGGCATGATGAGTTGCTAATTTTTATCACACCGAAGATAAGCGGACTTCATTAATATCAGATACAATCCTCGACTTTGTGAAGTTTTTTCGCGGCTCCTGGTCAAAATCTAAAACCACTGTGATAAAGTTGATCTCATGTCTGACCACCACGATGTTTCGGTACTGTTGTTGGCTTGAGGGATCTTCATTGCCGCAATGTGGTAATCTTTAACTTCAGCCATGAGATTTAAGAGATTTTGCAGGCCTGGATCCCCTGAATACGTTCTATTAGGGATAAAGAGTCTTCCCATGGCGTAAGCCCTGTATTGTTCAAGCGACTCTTTTTCACGAATGTTATATGCAAATGCAAGGGTTTGTTGATCACAATGCTTGATACGCTCGAGAAGTTCGAGCGTTTTATCGACGGGAAAGTGCTGCGCTTCTATTTGCTCTTTCGTGCAAGTTAGTCCCTGATCAAGCAGAAATCGAACATTATGATAACTATCGTTCACCAAAGCGGCTAAAACGGGAGATTTTTTCGTTGGTCGATGTAGATCCGCACCGGCTTGAATCAAAATATCCAGCATCGTCCTACTACTGTGCGCAGACGCTGCAATCAACACAGGGGTATGTCCATCATTTTCATCACAAAGATCTAGGTTAATGCCGGGTAATGCACATATTTTGCGAACAAGCGCGAATTCCTCGGATGTTCTTGATGCCTCGAACAACAAAATCCCCCAAATTGGAATATAAACACTTTTTTGATTGGCTAGACAAGCTAAAGGTTGCAGTAATTTTCCTCGAACATCCTTGCTTATGTCTGTTTGAATATCGATGAGTGTGTTGAGGTTTGCACCATTCTCCAAAAAAATATCCAAAAACTCGCTATCGATCTTCACATGCAAAAACCCATGGATCAATGGATTACGTGAGCACTGATCGAGCCTCGCGCCTTTTTCAAACAATTTTCGAACGATTCTTTTTGCTACCGGTATATCATGCCCTAGTGTTGCAAAATATAAGGGACTTTCAACGGGAAAGATGACGTTAGTATTCGTATCGATCCCTGCATCCAGTAATTGAAAAATAAGGGCTATGTGGGCTTTTGTGAGCTTTCTAACCAACAACAAACTCAGTGCTGTAGAAGAGTTTTCTGCTACACGATGAATATTAGCGCCTTTATTAACCAATTTTCTTGCATAGTCCATATAGTCATTGATGATTGCTAAGAATAACGGCGTGAAATCTTTCTTATTCACCATATCAAGCGCTGCACCCGCATCGAGAAAAGCCTGAAACATCTCGTCTCGTTTATACATCATCGAGAGATAAAGCGCTGTATTTCCGTCTAGATTTTGAGCATTAATCTCACCCAACTCAGCCAGTGCATCTGGGGGCACGTGGTTTTCACAACCCGCGAGATAATGCAATAATGTGCATTGATGCGCATCGCGTGCTGCAATATATTTTTGTTTGAACGCGACGGATTGTTCATCCGCTTTTCGTAGTGTTCTGAGTAATTGATCTAAAAATAAAGCGCGATGTTCCATACTGACATAGACGCAAAGATATTGTATGAATGAAGTGGGCTGAGCAAGCGTAAATTTTTCCTTGATGGTCTTAAACATAAAATGAATGACATCTTCGCATCGAAACAGTTGCTTTAAGTTTTCTGTAACATCTCCCTCAAAGATTTGCTTCAAATGAGAAAATAGCTGTTTTGTCCGTAAAACAACGGCTTGAGACTCCACTTGAGTCCCCAGCTGAGCGATCGATTCTTCCATCCCTTGTGCGATTGTTTCTCGATACGTTTCAGACACTCGCTCAAAATCTGCCCTCGTGTAGCCCGCCTTTTTAAAAAGAGCGAGCGCCTGTGTATTTGAGCCATTATCCAGTAATTTTTTCACTTCTTTTAATAAGCGCTCACGTCTTTGTGCTGCTTTGGCGTGGTTTTCAGGCACATCAGGCGTCGATGATGAGGTGCTCGCTGTCACAGGTAGAAGTGCAATCGGAGAATTGCTCGCAGTTTGAGCAACAGCGACTGGCGAAATAGCGCTTTTCAATCGATTTAGAAAAAGACTCTCTTTTTTCGTATCACTCGGTTGAATGATGGTGAGCGATTCAAAACTGCGCGTTGATGCAGTGAACGTCTCTTGTAATGCAAGGATATACATCTGATCGTCCGCTGATTCCGCCGCAGAGGGCATCAACCGTTTGTCGATATTTTTTACAAAATCTCTTGAAAAAGGTTGGTAAAGGATCACGTGACGGTACTCTAAACCCGAAATCTCATCAAACGTAAAGACCATATCCGTCGTCAATTCTTTTTTTGCTTTTTCAATAAGCCCAGGATGTGTGATCACGGCGACTTCGCCATCCAAATCCGGCGTATTGATCAGCTTACGAAGTGCTGAATCGGGCTCGTTCATCCAAATCACTTTGCCTTGTTCTGTGATCGTCGCTGAAGTCGTCAAACGCCGTTCTTGCTTCTGATCGATAGACTTTCCTTGGCGGAAGACATCCCGTATCGATAAAATTCCGTTCGCAAAGCGGCTCACCGCAGCAGGACAACGATGCGTCGCTGTCAATGCCGATAATTTAAGCTCTGTTTTTTCTTCCAAATCTTCATTAAAAAACAACGATTCGATGATTTCACGCTTTGAGCTGCCTTCTCGACGATCTTGATTCACATCCAATAGATAGCAAATGCGATCACCGTGTTTTAGCGCTCGCATCTGTTGATCATAGCGCTCATTAGGCGGTAATTTTTTACTCATATCTCTTAAATTTTTCAATTGAAGCGAAGAGAATAACTGCGCTTCATCCACAAAAATGGCATAATATTTTCCAGAAACATTCAGCGGCGTGAGTGCAGGATCATACGCATACGTCGCGCCTCGTTTACGCAGTTCAGCACTGTATTGCATAAAGCTATCAAAAACGGCTTTGCGCTCTGCTTCACTGGTCAGCAATGAGCACCATCGATGTTCGCGGGTTAATTTCAGATAATCAGTCTCGGTTAACCCTGACAGAATGCGGTATTCTTTGTAGATTTTATCTGGATCGGCTTTTAATTTATCCCAGATTGACGTTTCTTTTCTCAACGCTTCGGTTGTTTTATTATTTTTAGTCACCACAAAAATATCAAACCATTCTCTAAATGCGACAACATCTAAGTATTTTAATGTCTGTCCTTCTGGCGGTCGTTTATGCTGTTCAAACAATGCGTTGTAGCTTAAACAATAGACTTTATCTTGCGCGAATTCTGATTCCGGGGCTGATGATAAATTAGTGTACATTTTCTCAGCCAATTTCGGCGTTTCTGTGACATAAAGTATCTTTTCTCCTGCGGGAAGCGTTGGAATTAATCTATTGATGGTGCACTCGCCCACCACCGTTTTCCCAGCGCCCGATAGACCGGATATGCTCGCGGGGAATCCACGCTGGGCACTGTGTTCTTGAGTCTCTGAAAGAACAATGAATTTATCATCCGTTGCATACATGGGCCGCCAGTCAATTGATGATGCATCGTCTGATGACGCTTCTGAAGAGGATTGAAGTTCCGGTTGTTGGATAATGTCATTCAATTCGTTTTCTTCAATCGGCTCTTCCGCTAAAACATCCAGCGAGCTTGATGTGACAGCATTCAAAACTTTCTGAACCGATTTATCAAACGCTTTTGCAGTTGTTTTACGTCTAAAATAGAATGATTTTTGATAATCATGGAAACGAATCACATCCAAAACCAGAATTTTATTCTCGATCACCGTAAACAACATGCGATCCTTGTCATTGAGCCTTGCGGTATAGACTCGGCGATCGTATTTCATTTTCTTCAAATCCAAATGCGCTGACTTGTGATAACCTCGCAACAGGGCTTTAATCACTCCTGTACACTCGGGAAATCGTTCAGGATTCATACAGCCGCTGAAAAAATAAACTTTTTCTTGTAATGCGAGTTGGATTGTTTCATTGGATTTGCTTTGGGTCATGAAGTTCTCGTAGCGTTTGGATTGGTTATTTGTTCGTATTTTATACAAAAATAAGAGAGATAACAAGGTTGGATTTTAGGCGTTTTTTTACTGAATGATGCGTAAAAAGTATTGGATAGCATTTTTGAGCACTCATGTCCTAGCGGACTTCATTAAAACGGCAGTCCTTGCTTAAATGTGGTATGATGCTACTTATTTTTGTCGTGTATCAGTCGATATCGTGTATAATCAATGAAATAGGATTATAATGCGTTGATTAAAGGGATGTTGTTGGGTTTAAGTCAGTAAATTTAGATTATGGAGTATGCAATTTAAAATGAGTATCGTTAAAGTACGTAATATTTTTTTAATAGGACCTATGGGCGCTGGAAAAAGTACAATAGGTCGTACTTTGGCAAAAGAGCTTAAATTAGAGTTCTTTGATTCAGATGAAGTCATTGAAGAACGAACAGGCGCTGATATTTCTTGGATATTTGATGTTGAAGGCGAGGAGGGATTTCGGCGCCGAGAGCAAAAAGTGATTGATGAATTAACACAAAAAACAAACATCGTGTTAGCGACAGGTGGTGGTGTGATCATGACGCCTGAAAATCGCAATGCCTTAGCAGGGCGGGGTACAGTTATTTATCTTCGCACATCCTTACAACAGCAATTTGAACGTACAAAGCGTGATAGTCCCAAGCGTCCCTTGTTAAAAACAGATGATTTAGAGGGCCGTCTGGAAATGCTGCGAGACGAGCGCGAGCCATTTTATGAAGAATTGGCGGACGTGAGCTTTGAGACCGATAAATTAACGGTAAAAGCGGTTGCCAACAATATTATTAAATATATTTATGGCGAGCGTTAATGCCGTCACACGGTTAGATATTCGATTTCCTGCACACGAATATCCTATTTACATCGGTGATCATCTACTATCAAATACTGATTTGTTACAGCAGCAAGTACTAGCTCAGCAGGCGCTTGTTGTCACCAATGAAACGGTTGCGGCATTTTATTTGGATCAAGTTAAACAAGCACTTTCAGTCCTGCAGTGTGATGTGGTCATCCTGCCTGATGGTGAAACGCATAAGAATCAAGAAAGCCTATTTATAATCCATGATGCCTTAATTAAATACAATCATCACCGCGATACCACACTGTTTGCATTAGGCGGCGGTGTGATTGGTGATATTGCAGGATTTGCCGCTGCGACGTATCAACGAGGCGTACGTTTGGTCTATTTGCCAACCACGTTATTAGCTCAGGTGGATTCTTCGGTGGGTGGAAAAACAGCCATTAATCACGCTGGTGTTAAAAATGCAGTGGGTAGTTTTTATCAACCGCACGCGGTCTTGATGGATTTAGCGACATTATCGACATTACCTTCACGAGAGTTTCGAGCAGGCTTTGCCGAAGTCATTAAATATGGGTTATTGGTGGGTGGAGAATTTTTGCAGAGATTGGTCGATGTGGATGATTATTTAGCGACAAATTCCACGGAATTGTTAACCGCACTGATTGCACAATGCTGTCAAATCAAGGCGAATGTTGTGCAGACAGATGAACGTGATCAAGGACAGCGAGCATTTTTAAATCTCGGGCATACTTTTGCACATGCATTGGAAGCTGAAACGCATTATCAGCGTTGGTTACATGGTGAGGCAGTTGCCATTGGTTTATACTGTGCTGCTTTATTATCACACCAGTTAGGCCATTTATCAGCAACTGAATTAGCGACTGTGGATTTACTGTTGGCAAACGCTCAATTGCCTAGACGTATACCAAAAGACATTGATTTACATCAGTTATACCGTCGAATGTGGCATGATAAAAAGATAAAGCAAAATCGATTTGTGTTTGTTTTAGTCAAGGCTTTGGGGCATTGTTACTTAGAAACCGCTATTACCGAGCGTGATATCACTCGTGTATTATCCCACGCAGTTGAATTGTAGGGGGGAGTTATGAATGATAAGTACATTAAACAGTTTTTTGTTTTAACAGAGCAAAATATCATGGGGACACACGCCTTACTATCTGAATCACAATTAACAACGAATCGATGGCATCAATGGCGTTGGTTGTGCTTGCTCACCTTTTTGGTGTTGTCCACGGCAGGGATACGTTGCTTTTTGCATTATCATCATTCGCCGATTGTGAGTGTCGTGCCGGCTGTTAGTCAATTAAGTCATGCTCCTCTTAACTCGAGTTTGGCCATTTTTAAAAATGATATAAAAAATGTCGTCGTTGCGAACGAAGTGAAGCAATCCAGAACTGAATTTCAATTGGGCATCGATCTGGATTGCTTCGCTAACGCTCGCAAAGACGGATCTTTAATCGATTTTATAAAAATGGCTAAACTCGAGCTTAAAAAAAACCAGGAAAACACACCGAATCGCATCAGTACGATTCCTAATTTACGTGTAGCAGCAACTCGGCAATTATTGCATGACGTGATGTTACGTAAAGCGGATTTAGCCTTGATCCATGAAAACAATGAAGCTGAATTGATCAGTTCAATGCCGGTTATGGATAAAGTGCTCGTGGTCCCTAAATCATTTGGATAATCTCATTGAACATTTTAGCTGATGCGACATTACCTGATGTTGCTACGTTATTTAAAACCCCTTTTAAATTAACGTGGTATGATCAAGACGATCACGTGCCTGCACTGATTGCAGATCAAACCATTTTATTGTGTCGGTCGACCTTGAAAGTCACGGCTGATTTATTAAAAAATACGGCAATTCAATGTGTGGCTACAGCAAGCAGTGGCACAGACCATATTGATACGGATTATTTACGATCGCATGGCATTGCTTTAATTGATGCGAAAGGAAGTAACGCTCAGGCAGTGACCGATTATGTCATTGCCAGTGCCGCTTATTTGCAACAGCAAGGTTATTTGCACGGTATGCGAGCAGGTGTGGTTGGTGCAGGTGAGGTAGGATCACGGGTTGCGCATCGGCTGAAGACAGTTGGGTTTGATGTGGTTGTGTTTGATCCACTGAAAGCGCAACATGATTCACAATTTATATCCTGTGCATTTGAGGCTTTGACTCAATGTCATCTAGTGTGTGTTCATGCTAATTTACATGAGACATCGCCTTATCCCAGTAAGAATTTATTTGATTTACAGGCATTACAACAATTGCGACCAGATGTTTGTTTAATTAATGCATCACGCGGTGGTATTGTAAATGAGAATGCGCTATTAGCGCTTCGTCAACCTATTGTCTATTGCACGGACGTCTATTGTAACGAACCAAATATAGAACCACGCATCGTGGATTATGCAACACTTTGTACGCCGCATATTGCCGGACATAGCATTGAGGCAAAGCAATACGCGGTGATTCAAGTGAGTGAGCAATTACATCGGCATTATGGTTTAGTGATGCCCGTTCACTCAAAACAACGACGTGATTCGACGGATTTTGATAGGATGCTAAATGCCAATTGGCAGCATACTGTTTTAGGGTACTATAACCCTTGCGTGGAGACTCAACTCTTAAAATCGGCTCAAGATAAACGACAAGCGTTTCTTCTGCAACGACAAGCGCATCAATTTCGACATGATTTTAGTATTTAATGATCTCCGCTTATTCATGGATGCAAAATGGTTAAAGTTCTGCTACGCTTAGTACATTGCGCAATAGAAGGATTTAGGTCAAGGAGAGTATCATGTACAAACGAGTGTTATTAGCAACTGACTTCGATGAAGTTGGAATTAATGCGGCAAAAAAAGCAAAAAAAATCGCAGATGAAAATGGTGCGGCGTTGTTTTTAGTGCATGTTGTTGAACCCATTCCTGCCTATGCTTATCCAGGATTTGCAGGGTTTGCCGAAGTTGAGGTTTCTATTCGTGAACAAGCGGAGCGAGAGCTCAGCAAATTGGCTGAAAGTTTGGGTGTTGATAAAAAACATCAGTTGCTTGAATTTGGTGCGATTAAAAATGAAGTGCTGCGAATTGCACACGATAATAAAATAGATTTGATAGTCACTGGAAGTCATGGCAAGCATGGTCTAGCTTTATTGTTAGGTTCAACCGCGGATGCCATATTACATGGTGCGCACTGTGATATTTTAATTGTTCGTCCAACGCATTAATGTGATGGGGTTATCTGCTATTTCAATGTTGTCATGAAAGTATTGCGCACCATTCAAAATAATCCTGAATTGAGTCGTGGAGCAGTTGCAGCAATTGGAAATTTTGATGGCGTTCATCTTGGCCATCAAGCTTTGCTGGCTGCTCTATATCAACAAGCCGTTCGTTTGCAGCTACCCATGCTTGTTATTCTATTTGAGCCGCAGCCTCGAGAGTTTTTTCAAAGGCAGCAGGCACCTGCACGATTGACGCGCCTGAGGGAGAAAATACACAGTTTGCGTCAGTGCGGTGTCGAGTATGTTTGTTGTCTGCGTTTTAATCAGAAATTAGCGCATCAATCGCCCGAAGCATTTGCAACACAGGTGATTTTTCAAGGTTTACATGTCAACTATTTATTGGTAGGGCGTGATTTTCGATTTGGGCATGACCGTTTAGGTGATGTCACGCTGTTAAAAAAAATAGGCGAACGATTCGGTTGTGTTGTTGAAACATATCCCGATTTTGCCTTAAATCATGAGCGAATTAGCTCTACCCAAGTCAGGCAAGCATTACAAGTAGCTGATTTTAAGCAAGTTGAAGCGTTGCTCGGACGTCCGTATAGCATGTGTGGGCGTGTGTTGCGCGGTCAAGGTCGAGGTCGCCAATGGGGTGTGCCAACTGCTAATTTCAGTGTGACTCAGTTGCCTTTGCCGTTACATGGGGTTTTTTGTGTGCAAGTGCAACGTGCAGGTTATCCACTCTATCAAGGTGTTGCGAATATTGGGCAGCGACCGACAGTGGATAGTGTAAAGCAAATACTTGAAGTTCATTTATTTGCGATGAATGATTGTTTATATGGTGAACGTTTAGAAGTTTTTTTCTTGCACAAATTGCGAGATGAAGTAAAATTTCCTTCTTTAGATGCATTGATAGCGCAAATCCATCAAGATGTGTTGTCAGCAAAAGCATACTTTTTAGAGTGATTCCAATGGCAGAATATAAAGATACCTTGAATTTACCCAATACTTCGTTTCCTATGAAAGCTAGCTTGGCACAACGTGAGCCAGAGATGTTAGCAACATGGCAGACTCGTGATATTTACGGCAAAATTCGAACATTGCGTGCTGGGTGTGAGCCATTTGTTTTGCATGACGGCCCACCGTATGCCAATGGCCATTTGCATTGTGGTCATGCACTCAACAAAATTTTAAAAGATTTTATTATCAAATCAAAATCACTCAGTGGATTTGATGCGCCATTTGTACCGGGCTGGGATTGTCATGGTTTGCCGATTGAGCTCAATGTTGAAAAGAAAATAGGGAAATCAGGAGTTAAAGTCAGCGCCACCGAATTTCGCCGTGCATGTCGCCAGTACGCAGCCAGTCAAATTGATATTCAACGCGATGAATTTCAGCGTTTGGGTGTGTTTGGGGATTGGCAAAACCCTTATATCACCATGAGTTTTGATTATGAAGCCAATATTATTCGTGCGTTGGCAAAAATCATGGCGAATGGTCATTTGCATCAAGGATTCAAACCGGTACATTGGTGTATCGACTGTGGGTCAGCTTTGGCTGAAGCTGAAGTGGATTATGAAGATAAAACCTCCTCTTCGATTGATGTGGCGTTTCAAGTTGTAGAGCCCGAACTGATGAGTGAACGCTTGCAACTGAAGCATGCCAGCAAACCCATGATCGTGCCAATTTGGACAACGACGCCTTGGACGTTGCCTGCTAACGAAGCGGTGAGCTTGCATCGTGATTTAGTGTACGTCTTGGTTGATGTGGGTGAGCAATATCTTGTCGTGGCTGAAGAATTGCTACAAGTCGTGATGGCACGCTATGCGATCACTGATTTTCAGGTTGTTGCTGCTGCAACAGGTAAGATTTTTGAAGGAATCTCGTTACAACACCCTTTGTATGATCGCCGTGTGCCGATTGTTTTGGGTGAACATGTCACGACAGAATCAGGCACTGGATGTGTGCATACAGCACCTGCGCATGGTCCTGATGATTATTTAGTAGGTCAAGCTTATCAATTGCCGTTAATTAATCCTGTATTAGCGAATGGCTGTTATGCTCAAGATGTTCCTTTATTTGCAGGTCTTTCGGTATTAAAAGTAAATGATCTTATTTTAGATACCTTACGTGAACGCGGTGTTTTATTGCATGAGGATCGTGTACAACACAGCTATCCTCACTGTTGGCGCCATAAAACACCGACAATCTTTCGTGCAACACCTCAATGGTTTATTTCAATGGATAATCATGGCTTGCGCAAACAGCTGTTAAAACAAATTTCAGAGGTGGATTGGATTCCTGATTGGGGTAAAGCTCGTATTGAAAATATGGTTAAGTCAAGGCCTGACTGGTGTATATCGAGACAGAGATCGTGGGGTACGCCCATGCCTTTATTTGTCCATAAAATCACCCGTGAATTGCATCCAAAAAGCATTGATTTGATGGAGTTAATAGCAAAACGTATTGAACAATCAGGCATTGATGTGTGGTTTGATCTGGATGCTGCTGAATTGATTGGTGATGATGCACAGCACTATGAAAAAACCAATGATACATTAGATGTGTGGTTTGATTCTGGTGTGTCGCATTATTGTGTCCTTGATGATGGCAAATGGGGTCTTCGTTTTCCGGCAGATGTGTATTTTGAAGGCTCTGATCAGCATCGGGGATGGTTTAATTCGTCATTAACGACCTCTGTTGCGATCCATGGTGTACCTCCCTACAAAACGGTGTTAACTCACGGTTACACTGTGGATGCAGAAGGAAAAAAACTATCTAAATCCAAAGGAAATTACGTTGCGTTAGATAAATTAATTAGTCAACACGGGGCAGATATTTTGCGTTTGTGGGTGTCAGCCAGTGACTATCGAAATGAAGTGAGTATTTCAGATGAAATCATCAAACGTAATGCGGATGCTTATCGACGTTTGCGAAATACGGCTCGCTTTTTATTGGCGAATTTATTTGATTTTGATCCCGCTCGTGATAGTTTGGCGGCAGATGATTTAGTGGAATTAGATCGCTGGGCGATTCGTCGTTGTGAATTGTTACAAGCAGAGATTGTTGCAGCTTACGAACAATATCATTTTCATGTGATCTATCAAAAAATTCATCATTTCTGCGCGATTGATTTGGGTAGTTTTTATTTAGATATTATTAAAGATCGTCAATACACGACGGCCGTAAATAGTAAAGCACGTCGCTCTTGTCAAACGGCAATGTATCATATTATTCAAGCATTAACGCGTTGGTTGGCGCCCATTATTTCGTATACTGCTGATGAAATCTGGCAATATATCCCTGGGCATCACAGTGAGTCGGTATTTCTTGAGCAATGGTATCAAGAGTGGCCCACTTTAAGTGCGGTTGATATGGATTATTGGCAACAAGTGCAATTGATTCGTGATGAAGTGAATAAAGCATTGGAAGTGCAACGCCAGGCTGGTGTGTTCGGTTCCGGTTTGGCTGCTAATGTTATTATTTATGCAGACAGTAAAGCGCAAGCGACGTTAGCGCGATTGGGTGATGAGTTGCGGTTTGTATTGATCACATCAAAAGCTCAGGTTTTGCCCTTGTCTCAATGCCCACATCATATTGTTGTGAACGATGAATTGGGTATTGCCATTGATGCTCAGGCTAATGAATCCACAAAGTGTACTCGTTGCTGGCATCGCTTGGATGATGTGGGCATGAATGCGGAACATCCAGAATTATGCCTGCGTTGTGTCGATAACATCACAGGCCATGATGAAGTGAGATTATACGCATGAAGAAATGGCATGGATTTGCGATCAGTTTATTCATTATCGCATTGGATCAACTCAGCAAACATTGGGTATTACAGCATTTGACGCCTTATCAACCGATGAGCATAATCCCAATGTTCAATCTGATGTTGGCGTTTAACTCAGGCTCTGCATTTAGTTTCTTGAGCGACTCGGGTGAGTGGCATCGCTGGTTTTTTATGGGTTTTAGCGCCTGCATGAGCCTAGTCTTTATCATATGGATGATTCGTTTACCGGCACGATCAAAAATGCAATTAGTGAGTTTGGCTCTCATTTTAGGTGGTGCTGTTGGTAATCTCATTGATCGCGTTCTTTTAGGACATGTTATAGATTTTATTGATTTATATTATGCAACCTATCATTGGCCGGCGTTTAATATTGCAGACGGTGCGATTTGTGTTGGCGCCATATTACTCGTGTTTAACCTATGACAGGGAGCGTATCATTCGTTCACAGACATTAAATTTTCGCTTAATGCGTTTAATTGTTTGATCTCTGGATTCAGGATACTTACCGCGGCAACAGCAGGTAGACTCAAGAAGTGTTCGACTTCATCCCATTCTATTTCTGCTGGAAACAAACGCAACGCAGGTAGTGCCTTATTGAGTACCGTGCATAAGTTTAAATTGGCCGGAAATACACGGATATGCTGACATCCCATCGCGCTCGCTTGCATGGCTTCAGAAATTGTAGCAATGCTTGGTATGTAGTTAATAGAATAAATGGCAGCTGTTTGTGCAAGAGCAGCTAAGTAACCGGGACTGGTAACAAAATGTGCTCCCGCCTGATAGCAATCGTCCAACTGTTGGCTGTTGATGATGTTACCCGCACCAATGTTTAACGAGGGAAAATCATAGAGTGCATTTTGCAATAAGGCCGGTTCTGCAGAATTAATTTCAACCACCGTAAAACCTGCTTGAGCAATACGCTCTAGCTTATCAAACAGAAACGTATCCACATCGAGTGTGACAATAACTGACTGAGTACCAAGAAGCTTGTCCATCATCATGATGTTGATCGACTCTCATATAAACTTGTTTGTCATCACATCTTAAAAGAACTGTTGCTGATTGGCAAGACATGATCGCAACAATTCTCTGTACACGAGTTTTTGTCTACGTTTCGCGGCTTGTCCGCGGAATTTATGGACCCCGCGGACAAGCCGCGGGGCGTAGATATAAAAGTGAGTAGGGTCTAGATACAAAGGTGAACAGGGTGTAGATATAGCGGTGAAATGTCAACACACCCTATGAAGACACATAGTCCATTTCCTTCAGAATATCAGTGGCTTTAGAAAGTGCATTCGGATTTCCTCCTAAAAATACTCGGAAATGATGCTTACAGTGCGTACTGAATGCTTCACCCGGGGCGACAGCCAAATGAGTTTCCTCGAGTATCCTTTCAAAGTTTATCCCGCGATCTGCTTGTACACGAGGGAACAAAAAGAGCCCGCCCTCGGGGGCAGTGATGTGTAGACTAGGTATAGTTGAAAAAAGCGCAGTGTATTCTTTCGCACGTGCTTGATAATCGTTGGTTATTTTTCGAATAAAATCATGATAATCTTGCTGATGATGAGATAAGTAATGTTCAATAATTTTTTGTATTAAGCTGTTCGGATACATGGCTGTGTAAAGTTGCGTCTTTTTTAATTCATTGATGATTTTTTCCGGAGCAGCAACATAGCCAAATCGAAATCCAGTAATACCCAAATTTTTTGAGAATGAATTGACCGAAATAAAATTATCCATCGCTTGAATGGCTTTGGGCTCTGATTCAATGTAATTAAAATCCGTGGTCACATCATCTGAAACAAACCAAACGTTGTAGTTGTGGCACAGTTGAATGATTTTATTTTTTATCGGAACAGGGATAATAACGCCTGAAGGATTTAAGGGCGAGTTAATACTCACTAATTTAATCCCTGTTTTTAAATGGTGCTCGATTTCTGTTAACAAAAGGTCATAATTTCCAGCCAGGGCTGGATCTGAAAAAAATTGCATTTTGACGGGTTTTGCATAGCAATGCTCGATTAGACGCGGTAAATATTCCCAACAGGGATCTTGGATTAAAACACGATCGCCTGGGTTTAATAGAGTTTTGAATGTTAGAAAAAGACCAGAGCATCCTCCAGAACAAACCAATATATTGTCTTTTTGAAATGCTCGATGATAACGCGGTGATATGATGTTGGCGAGTTGTGTACGTAACTGATCAAAGCCGGCAATAGGGGAATAACTGAAGATGGATTTTTCATTTCCCTTACTCATTTCTTCCATGATTGAACAGAGTGTTTCAGGTAGATGAGATGGATCTCCTCCAGACAATTTCAACACGTCTTTTCCTTGACTTGCAAGCAAGGCAGCCTTTTGATTAAGCGACGCAATAAATGACAAATTGTGATGTTTAACGACGTCTGAAATGGATAATTCCTGATGAAAATCTAGCATGTTTCCCTCCGTTCACTGAGTGATAATTTTGCCTGAGCATGGTTAGACAGTCGTTGGTGAGCATGTCTAATCAATGCTTCGGTCTCTTCCCATCCTAAACAGTTGTCAGTAATTGAGCATCCGTATTGCAGTAATGAAAGATCAGTAGGAATATCTTGGTTTCCTGATTTGATAAAGCTCTCTAAAATAACACCCGCGATGGATTGATTTCCTTGGCATTTTTGCTCGATAACGTGGTTTAATACCGTCGCTTGATTTAAGTAGTTGTTTTCAGCATTGCCATGTGAACAATCGATGATAATATTTTGTGGTAAATTGAATTTTGCTAATGTTTTTTCAGCATGGGCGACATGCTCTGACTTATAATTGACACCCTGATGACCTCCACGTAGCACCAGATGACCGTAGGGATTTCCTTGGGAATGAATGACTGCAATTTGTCCTTCGTCATTCATACCCATAAAAATCTGTGGTTGTGCAACGCAGAAAATACTATTGATGGCGGTTTCAATATTGCCTGAAGTGCTATTTTTTATGCCGACAGGCACATCGAGTTGAGACGCAATCTCGCGATGCGGCTGAGATTCTGTGGTGCGGGCACCAATAGCTCCCCAACTGATTAAATCATTAAAATATAAATAGCTCATGGGGTTGAGTAACTCGGAGGAAATAGGCAGGCCCAGAGTGCTTATTTCGAGCATTGTTTCACGAGCAGATCGAATACCTTCTTCGATTTGATAACTCTCATCCAAGAATGGATCACTTAAATAACCTTTCCAACCAACGGCCGTTCGCGGCTTTTCCACATACACACGCATGACAATAAACATTGTGTCTGATACTTCATTAGCAAGCCGTTTAAGTTTGCATGCGTACTCGAGGCAAGCGATCGGGTCATGGAATGAACAGGGTCCAACTACCATTAAAAATCGTCGATCGGTGTGATCAAAAATATTACGTATTGTTCGACGAAAGGAAGAAATGGTTTTACGCCTGGTTTCATCCAAAGGTAACTCCGTTTGAATATGGATAGGTGAGCGTATTGTGGTGTGTTTCATACTAATTACCCTTAAAAAGACGGTGTCATCGAGGTGTGTGATATTAATAAATGCACGCCAAGTGCAATTAAAATACACCCAAAGATCCAGCGTTGCAACAACAACCATAATGCTTTGGATGTAAGAAATGAGGAGACTAAACCGGCGCTCATGGCAATAGTACCATTCACCAGGGTTCCAATAATAATTTGTACACAACCTAAAATAAGGAATTGATGTAACACAGAACTGCTTCCTTCATGGATGAATTGTGGAAGTAGTGACAAGTACATCATGGCTATTTTGGGATTGAATAAATTAGTCAAAAATCCCATTTGAAATAGCTTAGCGGGTGAATCATGTGCTAAGGTTTTGACTTCAAAAGGTGATCGTCCTCCCGGTTTTAATGCATGCCAAGCCAGGTAGAATAAATAACAAGCTCCTATTGTTTTTAATAGATCGAATAATAGGGGATTTTTTAAAAAAATAGTTGCAGCACCCAATGCTGTACAGATCATATAGAACAGAAATCCAGTTGATACCCCTAATAATGAAATCAATCCAGCGCGAGGCCCTTGGCAAATGGATCGAGAAACCAGATAGATCATATTAGGCCCAGGAGATAAAGCCATTAATAAGGCAACACCTGAAAAAGACAGCAGTGTGACTAGGTCCATGGATCACCTTTGTGACTCAATGCCTGAATGGTACTCAGATTTAAGCCGACGGCTTTATCCAATGTTTTTTCAAGCGAGGTGTCCAATACTTTAATACCTAAGTAATGTTCGGATGCAAGTAAAGCAAACGTATTTTTGATTTCGCTGTGGCCTAACAAACTGTCTTGATCTAAATAAGGTGAATCGACAATCTGTTGAGGCGGCATATGTGTGTCCTTCCACGCACCGTATGTATTTTCGGGTGATGACGTGCACCCTGAGAAGAAGAATCCTTTGAGAAGATTGGCTTCTTTAGCCATGCTAATGTGCAACAATGGACCTTCTGCTGAACGATGCTCGATCGCGGAACGTCCCCAATTTAAGACGATACCATAACCACCAACGTCTTGTAGGACTTCAATTTCATCTTCAAGAGACAAAAACCCTTTTTCGGGTGAATGCCCCATATGGTAGGCATCACAATGCTCCAAATTTAATGCAGCCCCAGCAAAATCAATTTGTTTGAGATCGTGCAATGAACGCTTTAGTGCGTGTTTACTTCCTCTGATGGCGGTGTTGTCATTACGCGGAAATGAGTGAAAATGCACGGCGCTGACCACAGGTCGCTGCAGTAAATGATTTAATTGTCGCGTATAATCTGCCACCTTTTCCATGATCTTAATGGCAATAACGCGATCGGCTTCATGGTTTGCTGCAAGACCTAGTCCGGGATTTTCTTTGCTTAAGATCATAAACGTTGGTAAAGCGGTCAGCATGATTGACCAATGCGATGGAATATTGTCTGCAAGCCACGTGAGATCATATTTATCAGAATCCAGTAAAAAGGGATGCTCAATTCCGATGATTTCTTGCTGTTCGGCAAGTTGTTTAAAATATTTACTTTCAATGTGTGGTTGCCACTGATTAAACGAAGGCGATGTTGCATAAGCCGAGATAACGTATTGATTCAATTTGATTCTCCTAACTGCACAGCATGATCATAAATGCGGAAAATATCTTGCATCACATGTAATGCGGATTGGATTTCGGCTAAATTATTTTTATGGCCAGAAACTAATTCGATCAGCATTTTTTGAAACGGTTCTTTTCTATCTTCGATGGCATATGTTTTTACTTCAGAAACGCCATTCATCGCGATAGCTACGGTTGTTTGTTTATATAATGTGTTAGTGGAAAATCCAATCGAAGTGGATACATCGGCTGTTCCTTGTGCGCCATATAATTTAAATTGCGCATAATCATTTTCAATATTACTTGCCCAAGCCAAATTTAAGGCAAGACTCATGGTCTTAAAAATCATTTGCACATGCGTTGTATCTTCCACATCAGCACAATGATTGTTCGTTTTTGCTTTATGCCAATTCGCGTATGCATCGCCATTTTTTAAGAAAAGTGACGACATGACACTGGAATATTGTATCGCAGATTGCTGACCAAAAAGATAATAAAATAAATCGAGAAAATGCGGTCCCATATCGATTAGCACGCCACCACCTGACTGTGATTTTTGTGTGAACCATTGTGAGCCTGGTGTTCCTCTACGTTTTAGCCAACTCATTTCGACGCGGTATATATCACCTAATTTTTTTGAGTCGATCATTTCTTTTAATACTTGAATATCATTTCTGTAACGAAACGGAGTACTCACATAAATTGTTGATGGGCTGTTCTGGCAAGCATCACGAATGGTCGTAAATTCATGCGGTGTGATGCACACCGGCTTTTCAACAAATATTGTTTTTGCGTCGCCGATGTATGATAGCAGATGATCTGAATGAGTGAAGTTTGGACTGAGTATGAATACAATGTCATAGGTGAGTGCATCAAGTTGTTCAGGTGAAACAAACGTGACTTTGGGGTAATTGGCAAAACTAGTTTGAATTTGAGCTGCATTGATATCAAAAATATAAAGATTTTCAATTGCATCCATGTCATGCAAAAAAGGGACGTAGACTATTTCTGCAATCCAGCCGCCTCCCAACAATAATACGTTCATGGTTATTTCTCACTCTAAATGGGAGCTGTTGATAAAGTCTGGCGTGCCTGCTTTATCGTGAACAACCCCTGATGAATATCGGTAAATAGATGCTTCAAATCATCAACATTGTAAACAAACCAATCTGGCTTTTCCTGAAAAAGCTCATGGCGTTGTCCCTGTCCCCACAGCACAGCAATGGAATAAATGTTTGCATGGTGTGCACATTGGATATCAGAGGTAGAGTCACCGACGAATATGAGATTACTCCTAGACAACGTTGCATGATGAATGTGCATCTCAACGGCGTCTGGATAGGGCTTACCACGTGTGACGTCGTCACCACATACTACCTTATCAAAGAACGTATCCAGTTTATTTTGTTTTAAAATGACGTCGGTTCTATATCGATCTTTTCCCGTTACTATTCCTAAATACACATTTTTTTCTTTCAGATTGGCAAGAAGTTCCCGCATTCCTTCAAAAACCTGAATTTCTGTTGTAAGTGCCAGGCTTTTTTCAAAAAAGTGCGAATACATGTCAGTAGGGAGATTCATCTGGTGCATAATTTTTGAAAATCCTTGTCCCATGTATTTGACAAACGTTTTAAAAGGGGGCTTCTCTTTAGGAAAAAATTGATGATACGCGTGGTCAAATGCAGCTTTCATAACGTGCGAGCTATCAATAATAACGCCATCGAGATCAAATAAAACAGCGATTCGATCAGTAATCATTTTCAACAATAACCTTCATATTGTGCCGATGATCAACGGCTTTCAACTCATCAATGCGACTTAAAGGGATTTTTTGAGTCACGATTTCTAACGGTTCGGTATTATTCAATGCTAATAATTTAAATAACTTGATGTATGTAAATGGGTTAGCCAGTACAAAGCCGAGCACATCCAATTCTTTGCGACAAATCCATGATGGATCAATTTCAGCTAAATCAGATTGAATGTAATTTCCTAATTCAATGACACGGCCGGCTTTTCTAACCGCTAACAACGATGCTACAAAAGCGGATGTTGTGCCACCGCATTCAAAAACTAGATCAAAGTCTTGAGTATCCGATTGCTTGGTGATGTATTCTTCAATCTTACTCGATGCTTCAATATTGGGAAGGTGAATGGCTGGAAATGCCAAGGTGTCATTAAAATACTGGCACCGCCAAGACGATATATCAAAACCTACGACATCAGCGCCTAGCGATCGCAACACGTAAGCCACGAGATAACCAATAGGACCTAATCCGACCACCGCAGCTCGTGCGGCGACGACTGCACCGAGATCTCGATCGGGTCTTGTACCTGAAAGTGAACGCTCTACGGCTCTGACAGCAATGGCTAACGGTTCGGCCAACACTGCAATATCATTTGAAATGTCAGAAGGGACACGCACTAGCCATGCATCATCCATTACTTCAATATACGAAGAAAAACCGCCTGCAGCAAAAAAATTGTCTTCTGAGAATAGTCCCCAACCATGGGCAGTTCGATGTTGGCAGAGATTTTCATAGCCAGTGTGACTCAAACAATGTGCACACTCACCGCAATTTTTACCTGGAATCAAAATGACCCGATCACCGACCGCAACTTTTTCTCCGCCGACGACATGGTGATTGCTTCCTAGATGCACGATCTCAGCTAAAATTTCATGTCCCAAGGATATACCTGGTGTATTTAACTCTTCAATCGTATGCTTATCTGTTCCACAGAAACCACATGAAATGACTTTGACAACGGTTTTATCGTTGCAGGTAATATTTTTTTGTTTTATTTCAAACGTGGTTCCATTCCACAGTGCGTGATGAGCGACAATGTCCATTCAATTTTCCTCAATTCATTTGATTTCGACTTTAACCATTTTTCTCCAAGTCCGTTCGTCTAGAGTCCTTCGAGATCCTCAGGATGAATGGAACAGAAAAAATGGCTAAAGTCGCGTTGATATTAATACACTTTAAATTGTATTGTTCCGACCTGTTCAACCCCACCTTCTAGCACGTCTCCTTTTGCCGTCATACCTATTCCTTGTGGCGTTCCAGTGAAAATCAGATCGCCTGGTAATAATTCAAACTGGGTTGAGATAAGTGCGACAATTTCAGGTACTGTCCAGATCATTTGTGCTAAATTACCGTTTTGAGCGTCGACATTATTTCTTTTCAACCAAATCGAGTTATTATCGAGAGTCACCTCTTCTTTTGGTACAATCGGAGAGCAGGGTGCGCAACCCGCAAATGATTTACCGCGATCCCAAGGCCAGGCATGTTGTTTAGCAATTTCTTGAGCATCATACTTGGTAAAATCAACCCCTACGGCATAACCGTAAATATAATCATTGGCGGCAGCAACGGATACATTTTTGCCTTGTTTACCGATGGCAACAACCAATTCAATTTCATAACGTAATTGCTTGGTATCCTCTGGATAATGAATCCCATCTTCTGCACGAGATAACATATAAGCATCTTTCATGAATAACACCGTTAAATCGCTTTCCTTTTTTTCAGCGTGTGGTGTTTCTGAATAATTACGACCAATACCAAAGACACGTGCGACAGGAAACAATTTTGTATTATTTTTGACAGCAAGAGCGGGACGTTCAGGTGAGGAAATTATATAAGTCATTGGCTACTCTCCTAATTAAAGTTTTGGTCTGTTGACAAGTCGCGAGACGTAGGACTTCGTGAGATACATTATCAACAGACCGTAGTATCAACATGAATTTTTATAAAACGATTTTCTTCGACAATTTGAAAGATAGAATTCATTTCTGTCAACGGCAAATGATGCGTCGTTAATTTAGTCAGATCATATTGTTTAAATTTTCTAAGTAATCGCAACACTTTATTGTAAGTGAAAACGGGCGAAAGGGCAGAACCCAAGACCTCAAGCTCTTTTTTACAAATTTCCGCTGGATTGATAAAACTTTTTGTACCCGGCGCAAACGAGCCGACTTCAACAATGCGTCCTCCTCGCTTAGCGAGTTTAATGCCCAGTTCTAATCCTCGAGGACTTCCTGTGCAGTCAATCACCAGATCAAAATCAATTTGATTCTGATGTCGGCTACTTTCATAAGCTTCATTTGAATTGGATGGAGTAGCTAAGGTTTTAAACTGAAATAACTCTCCAATGACGGAGGATTTCCAATCATTGGTATCAAACCCGACTACTTCGGCACCGAGGCTTTTTAATACAAAAGTTGTTGCGCATCCGATAGGACCTAAACCAATGACCGCTGCCCTCATCGCAACACCCGCACCAAATTCAACCTCTTGTCGTGATGCACCGATGCCTCGTTCTACGGCTTTCGTTGCAATCGCCACCGGTTCAGCAAACATCGCTTCATCAAAGGTATACGTATCATCGACCTTGACTACCCAGAGATCCTCAACCAACTCGATGTAATTTGCAAAACCACCGATGGGAAAATAATCATGACTGGAGTACTTTGCAAAACCATGTGAGCGTCGTGAATGACACATATGCTCATGGCCCGCATAGGTTGTACAAATGGCGCACTCCATGCAAGGAACGCCCGGTGTGACAATGACCTTATCACCAACGCTGATTTCGCTGCCACTCACTGAATTCAATCGCGAGCCCACACGAACAATTTCTGCAAAAATCTCGTGCCCGAAGCTGCGTTCATTAAATAGGGGTAATGACATTAAATGTCGATCTGTACCACATAATCCTGAACCTAGCACACGAACTACGGTTGAGTCTTGGTGATGAATTTTTGTAGGGCGTAATTCGAATTCTTTACCGGTCCATATCGATGAAACTAAATGATGATCATTCATTGCATGCACTCCATTACTAATAGATCACGAGTCAACTCCTGTACTCGAACCATGTTTTGTACTTGACTAGAGTTGTTGACATTTCATCTCTGTACCGCCGCAGAACGTAGACTAAGACTGCGATACAAAGATGACATGTCAACAGATTTTAGCCAAGGTAACTGTCACCAAAATGGCCAAAATCCAATATTTCTCGATGGTTTTTTTGGATTGCAATGATTCTATTTGATTTAAAAAAAACGTCAATACAATTTGATTAATTAAAAAAATTCGTAGAGCTGTTGCAGATTATTTGACCACTAATGATACTGCAGTTACGGTTCAGATAGGTTACCCAGATGGTATTTTATATGCGCGAAAGGGCTATGCTTCATCTCAATAAGCAAAAAGCAAGCCCTGACTCCGTGCGCTGCTGCTTAATTGGATAATTGCCAGGACAGAGTCCCCGGATATTTATGACCAGATTCGGGATATCCACCTTTATAATTATGCAGAGTCACTTGGCTTTTGTGTTTTTCAAATACATCAATTACATTCGATGCGTGAGCATCTATACTAGTATGTATATGTTTACTTTTATGATATTGTGTCATGTGTAATGTAATCTTTTTATAATCACCACATTGATAAGTTAGCTCTAGACTTGTTGTACTCTCTCCACTCAATGTGAAGTAATATTTTTCTCCATTGGCAGGTAGTGTAATCGGTAACTGGCTTTGATAAAGTGCTCCTTCCAACAAGACTTGTTTGGTTAAACTGCAATTCTCCGATCCTAAATTCGAGATATTAACCTGAAGATCATCTGGGTAATGTGTATCTGCATATACAATACTTGATGAGATTAGAAACCCGATTAATAAGGTCATGTTAGCCAAATTTTTCATCATATAAGCCTTTTTTGTTAATCAAAATGACGAAAATTATAGATTTAAAATTCACCATAGTAAACAAAAAAAATAAGTCATGTCATAACTCACTCATTTGACCTTATTTGATGTGTAATCCTGATCTGGAGTGGACCGAATTACACTATTTTTTGTTCTCTAGAACTTGTCCAAACTTATGCTAAAGAGGCTCTTTTTTAGAAAAGATAGGATTAATAAAAGTAATTCACATAAAACTATTTGTATGAATTTTACTTCTAATCGCATTAAGAAAACAATCCGGTAGTGCCTCAAATTGATTGTTGTACATTATAAAGCCACTCCAAACTCATATCGATTAATGAACAATCCGATAACAATGTCATGCATTTTTTCCAATTTTAAGAAGCAGATTGTCCTTCTGGCCAAACGTTTGATACGTGTTCGTAAGGTTAGGTGTTTTCTCTCAATTGCCTGCGTATTACGTTTGCCAAGCAAGCGCTTCGAGGCAGGTAAATTTCTGTCATATGCGCCCCAGTCATCCGTGAAATAAAAATCGATATCAAAGCAGCTTAATTTTTCTGTAATGCTTTGAACGCCTTATCTTTTCGTTGACCAAAATGGTACGCAAGCACTTCATGAGTATTGTGATCAATCGCATGCCATAACCAACGTTGGTTTGCCTTCTTACCGACAAAACGCCACATCTCGTCAAGCTCAACCTCTTCGACTTTAACAATATCAACCTGCATCAAGGTCTGCTCTAATTGTCTTTGAGCAAGTAATGCCTGATTTACTGTGATGATGCTGTTTTCTTTTTTTTAACTCAGAAATGACGGTATTCATACTTACGCCGAGCACCCTTGCTGTGTCACGAATACCACTACCGTTTAATGCCATATCAATGATCGTTTGTTTTATTTCTGGAAGTTCTCCATTTCGAGAGTATTCCAACAAAAAGGTGTCTTTGGCACAGTACTCAATTTTTACATTTGTATCTTTGCTTGTCCGTTGTGTTTGTCAAAAATTTAATCACATTCGTTTCTTTACATATCGGACATTTCACGTCAATTACGGCCATTTACTTCAATCCGTTGAAATATCTCAAAGAGCCAAGTCTACACTAACAATCAATTTGAGGTACTACCAAATTTTATTTGGTTTGAACAGGGATTTCTTCCGGGGGGATCCAAACAACTTTACCGTTTCGCCATTCACAGATAGGGTTTCCCATACGTTTATGTTGTATGAGGGCGTGATTGACACCTGCTTGTATGATTTTTGTCATTTTGTCAGAGTCATTTAAAATATCAGCAATTTTCTTAGATCGCGAGTTATTGGTCATGATAAACCTCGGTTAAATGTTGCCAGATGCCTGGTTGCTTAATTGTAATGGGGTAATGATGTGTTTTAGCAGCAATAAGGGATGGATGTGGATCCGAATTATTGTAAATACGCCAGACATCTGCGATAGGCGTGTATAAATTAAAGAAATTTTTTAATCCAGCTTTATAACGACGACGTATCGTTTCCTCTGGTACAGAGTGGCCGCCCATTTTAATACGTTCGTTGACACGTAAAACTGCCAGCTCGGCGTCTTGTAGCCACAAAACGATTAAATGAAATTGATAGCCTTTAGTCTTTAATTGAGGTATCCATTGTGCAAATGATCGAGTTGCTAAGGTTGTTTCAAATGCAAAATCTGCTTGCTCTGAAGCAAGTTGATGAATACGTTTCAACATGACCCGTCCTGCCTCAATGGCTGCTTTCTCAGGCTGATAAGCACATAGTCCTTGAGCAATCACATCAGCGTTGACAAAGTTTTCTATACTCAGCGCGTCATTAAGTAGTGCAGGTGCAGTCGTTGATTTTCCAGCACCGTTAGGATCAGCAATGATAATTAAATGCGGCATACTGTTTTCCTATATATTTTTGATATGATACCTGATACGAAGGGATGCGGAAAGATAAGAGCAGTTTTGAGTCTTGTTCTACATTATGATTTATGTGAAGAAAAATATTATGGCAAAGGTAGTGGTTACAGCAAGAGTAGACGAGCAAATTAAAGCAAAGGCTTTAGCTGTACTTGCACCGATGGGACTTACAGAGAAGTCAATGTTATTTCAATAAGAATCAATCTGTTACGTGCGTTTGCGTACCATTAAGAACTGTTACAAAGTTACTCAATGGTACCGAGGGTCGGACTCGAACCGACACGGTGTCACCACCACCGGATTTTGAATCCGGCGCGTCTACCAATTCCGCCACCCCGGCACAGGCGGCTATTATAACAAAGAATTCCATCGATACAATAGAGATGTAGATATTATTCTAGTATATTCTCCCGCACTTTTTTGAACAAATTGTACACAAACGGTAAAATGTATGCTTCATTTCCGTGAGGATTTATATGTAAAATAAACTGTTTCAAGTCGTGAACCACATGCTTAATCATGTCAAACCGTTAGGGTCCATAGATGTTTCACTTCGTTTGTAATGACGACAGGTCCTTATTTTCCCACCCATGAATTTTCAAGAGCATTTCTTATGAATTTCATGTATGCTTATCGCGATTTCAACATGGCCAGGATTGACGAAAAAACGCAAGATCACATTCAATCTAAAGATCGAGGTTTTTCATAAGTTCTGACTATAGGCGCAATGGATGTGGTGTTATTTAATAAGGAGTATAAGATGGATGATGGTGTTGAAAAGATAAATGTTCAAGAGAAAATTAAAATCAATCGTCTGATTGTGTTAGGTGATAGTCTGTCCGATCGCGGTACGATGTATAAACGTATGGTCGGAATGTTCAGCGGTCTATGGGGTAAGTCACCTAAAGGTCGGTTTACTGACGGATTGGTTTGGGTTGATTATCTTTATAATACATTATTCAGCTCGGATCTTGCTGCTGTGCGTCGTGCAGCGCTAGAAATCCCACAAAAAAAATCAGCAAAGTATTTTTCGTTTAATGATGATGAAACAATTGGTATTAAAACCTCACCTGCTATCCTTCGTTCTTATTGTGAGGGTGGAGCAACGGCTCATAATTATAAACGTACGATTCGACTTGGTATGCCTTATTTCAATATAGAGGCTCAAATTCTGGCCAATTTAGATGGCAAAAGACAAGAAGCACTTGCCGATGATAAATACATGGGATTTAATTTAAATAAGACGGAAGAAGGAAAAGATACCACGAATAGTGCAGAAAATTATGGTGCTCGTGAGAAAAAGGAAACGCTAGTTATCGAGTGGACGGGCGCCAATGATTTGATTACAGTGAATCCAAGACCAACGATCGAAGCAGTAAATCTTGCAGTTGATGCGCGTATTCACAACATTGAAGAAATGATTAAAGCAGGGTATGTCAACTTTGTTTTGTTTAATCTGCCCAATTTATTATTAACCCCTCGTTATCAAAATAGTGCTGATGAAACATTAAAACAAGACGCTGAAGCATGTGTGGTAGCGTTTAATCAGCAATTAGTAGAACGTGTGACTGCATTGCAAACACAACATCCCCAATGTCAAATTGTGGTGTATGATATTAACAAGGTCTTTACCAATGCCTATAACAATCCAAGCCACTATGGATTAGATGCTACTAAGTTAAATCAACCCTACACGACGTCAGGTAAAGATTTTAATGAGGGTAAAGATGATGGGTATATGTTTTGGGATCCAGCCCATCCAATGACAACCGTGCATGCAGTGATTGCGGCCGATTTTTATGAAAACGTATTTTCAAAAACATATTGTTTTGAGGTTGATCAAGAATCCTATCGCAATATGATCATACAACGTTACGGTCTGAAACTCCAAAAAGACAAAGAGTCAGTCACCGGTTGGTTTAGACACTCTCGAATTCCAAATTATCCTACTGCTGATTTGGAGACGTTAATTAGACATGGCATTTATGAGAAAGGCTACAGAATGCAAGGTGTTTTAAGGGATTTGGGCATCATTGACAGTAAAAATAAACCCAACAATCGCCATACACTATCATCTACATTGAGCGTAATAGAGGCAGCGCATATCTCGGCTAAATCGACTTTTTTTGGGGGTACATCGAAAGCAACTACTCAAACTGCTGTTTCAAAAGTGAGCGAGAGTGCTGTGTCGGACAGTGATGAATTACGATCGGTGGCTCCAACTGCTGAGGCGGCTAAGAAAAGAAATTGGTTTAGTCATAATACATTCAGGCCTGTTGACCCTAAAAAACCAGCGTCTGACACGGCTAACAGATCTACGGAGACTTCTGGTGTAGCCTTAGGATCCAACGGGTCATAAAACGTAGGTTGGGCCTTGGGCCCAACAACCGCACGAAGTGCCACAAGACCTATGTAGGATGCTGCTTCGCAGAGCCGTTGGGCCAAGGCCCAACCTACGTTTTATATTAAAATCCTCCGTACATGACAAAAAATAAATTGACTAATTTTTGTCGTGTAGGGAGATTAAAATCTACTGCTTTTCCGTAATCTCAATCATGTTTTGTAATGCTTTTTTCGCATTATCAATAACCCATTGTTGATCTTGTGTTTGTAAGCGATTACGAATTCCGGTGAATTCATTGACGACATCGCCGGCGCGAACTTCATTGTATGGCATGGGCTTGCCTTGACGTAGTAAGTCAACGAGAGCAACCAAATGCGGTGGATCGTTGCGTGACATGGTCGCGCAGCCACAACCTACGCCTTTATCATGAGGATTTTTGGGTGCCTCGGCCAGATTGACAACTTGTATACCCAATGGCAGACAATATTGCTTCAAATTTTCGACCATATGATTTTCAGTACCAATCGCATAATGTTTTGTTTTAGCGCGATCGTGCACAACATAATCCCATATAAATGCCGTAGAGCCGGCATGTTCTGCGATACGGACAACATCATTACGGCATTCAGGATGGACGATCGTGGTATAGCCTTTTGTTTGCCAGTATTCACACATATTTGGCTGATAGTGGGTGTGTACCGCACATTCACTGGCAAATAAAATCAGTTCCGCTTTATCAAATTGAGCCAACGTCGCTTGATCTTGCGCCTCCAATGAGTATTGTGCTCCCGCAGTACCGCCTGGCCAATAGGCAATGTTATGAATGCCCAACCAGTAGGCCACGTTTTCCCCCATGTGTCGGTCAGGGATAAAAAGAATTTTTTTATTCTGACGTCTAGCCCACTGAAAAATTTTCTTGACGTTTGAGCTTGTGCAGACAGCACCACCCTGGGCACCCGTCATGGCTTTAACACGCCCCGATGTATTCATATAACAAACGGGTAGAATATTTTCTGAACCATAACGCTGATTGAGATCAAGAAACGCAGGTTCGACCATAAAATCTTTGGCAAACATTTCCATGGTGCAACCTGATTTCGGGTTGGTGATATAAACATGTTGATTGTCATGGGCCAATATGCTGATGGATTCAGCCATAAAATGCACTGCTGATTCGATGATTACGGATTTTTCAGGGTGTTGAGCCGCCATTAATGCCAATTGATATGAATCACCAATTTGCCCACCAAATTGCTCGACTAAACGAACAATATCACCACCCATGTAGTAGTGCGCTAACAACAGTAATTGATCACCAAAATGATCACGTGCCTTTTGCATATAAGGTTGCATCCACTCAAGCACGGTGGTTAATTTACGATCAGGCAAGGCCAAATATTCTTCGGCGTAAGGTATAAATTCCGGTTGATACCAGTCTAGGGGATAATCACTCTGACAAATGCTCATGTCATTGGTGATTTGCATGATGGTTTGTTGAGGTTGGTAGACTGTTGTTGGCTTAAACATGGTTGGAGTCCCAGTTAAGAAGTGTGTAGTGATTCATGCCGGTAATGCTTTCTTCAGCGAGTGGATTTTTTTGAGGAAAATCTTCACGATAGTGTCCTCCTCGTGATTCACGCCGTGCCAACGCTGATCTGACAATCAGTTCGGCGTTCAAAATGATATTACGCAATTCAATGAAATCTCGTGTGATGTGGTGTTTCCAATAATATTCTTCAATAATTGTATGGCGCTGCATCACTAATTGTAACAGATCACGTAACCCATCTTCAGTACGGACAATACCCGCATAAGCAGTCATTTCACCGCGTAAACTGCGCCAATGCGTATTAATTTGGCTAGCCCGTCGCATGTTTGTTTCGCCAGGAGAATCCCAATTCGGAATATCTTTTTTAAATGACCAAGGTGTTGCAATATCTTTTAGTGTGCAATGTGCGGCATTGGATGCCATCACAACGGCTTCAAGCAGCGAATTGCTGGCAAGGCGATTGGCGCCATGCAAGCCTGTGAAAGCGACTTCACCAATGGCGTACAATCGTTTGAGATCTGTTCGACCATCAATATCGGTGAGTACACCACCACACTGATAATGGGCTGCTGGAACAACGGGAATTAAATCCTGGCTCATGTCGATGCCAATGGATAATAAGGTATTATAAATTTGCGGAAATCGTTTCACTAAAAATGCTTTGGACTGATGTGTAATATCTAAATGAACGTAATTTTCTTGGCTTTGCTCGATTTCGGTAAAAATAGCTCGTGCGACCACATCACGTGTTGCTAATTCCAGTTGCTCTGGAGCATAACGTTGCATAAAACGCTCACCGGTATCCGCATTTTTTAACAATGCCCCTTCACCACGGACAGCTTCTGAAATCAAGAAATTATGCAAAGTACTGTGGTGTAAAAGAGTAGGGTGAAATTGATAAAACTCCATATTCCCTACGCGAGCACCTGCACGATAAGCCATTGCTACGCCGTCACCGGTTGCGACCATGGGGTTTGTTGTATAACGATAGGTTTTACCAGCACCACCCGTGGCTAAGACAACACAACGTGCCAAAAAAGTATGGATACGATCATGTGTGCAGTCTAAAATATAAGCCCCCAGCACTTCACCACGATTGTCGGTGCGGTGAGGGTGATAATGGGTAATTAAATTAATAGCGGTATAATTTTCAAATAAATGGATAGAAGATTGTTGTTTGGCTGCATTTAATAAAACATCCACAATGGTTAAGCCCGTTTGATCACCACAATGATAAATACGTCGATGAGAATGCCCGCCTTCTTGAGCCAAAGTGTAGCTGCCATCTGCTTTGTGATCAAATTGAATGGGATATTGTTGTAATTCTAAAATGGCGCCAGGTCCTTGACGGACAATGCATTCAACAGAAGGTCTATATGATAATCCGTCACCTGCTCGTAGAGTATCAGCGATATGTGATTCCTCTGAGTCTAGTGAGGTGGCCACAGCAGCAATGCCGCCTTGTGCATAACGGCTATTGCATTCATCTGCCGTGACTTTGCTAATGAGAGCTATCTTAAGTTTAGGTTGCAACTCCAGCAGGCGCATGCAATAGTGTAGTCCCGCAAGCCCTGTGCCAATGACTAATACGTCAAATTCAAATGTTTGTCCTTGTTGAGACACAATCGCGGTCATGAGAATGCTTTCACCAGCTGGGCCGCTAAACCTGTATAAGTCTCAGGCGTTAAATCCAATAGCGTTTGTTTTGCTTCATCGGGAATGGCCAATGACTGAATAAAGATGGTTAATTTTTCGCGATTAATGCCATGCCCCCGTGTTAAATCACGCATTTGTTCATAGGCATTGGGTACATGATAACGACGCATGACGGTTTGAATTGCTTCAGCCAATACTTCCCAATTATTATTCAGATCGGCTTGTAAGGCACGTTCGTTAATTTGTAATTTTTCATTGCCTTTCGCTATGGATTGAAAGGCAATCAAAGCATAGGCAAATGCTACGCCTAAATTGCGCAGCACGGTTGAGTCTGATAAATCACGTTGCAGACGTGATCGTGGCAATTTATTTGCAAAGTGATCGAAAAGAGCATTTGATAAGCCTAAATTCCCCTCGGCGTTTTCAAAATCAATGGGATTCACTTTATGAGGCATGGTTGATGATCCCACCTCATCGGCGATGGTTTTTTGTTTAAAATAACCTAGCGAAATGTAATTCCACACATCACAGGTGTAATCCAGCAAAATAGTATTAATACGAACCATTAAATGTGATACTTCAGCAATTCCATCATGTGGTTCGATTTGGGTTGTGTATGGGCTAAACGATAAGCCCAATGACGTAACAAACTGAGAGCAATGTTTGCGCCAATCAATTTCAGGATAGGCAACCACATGCGCATTGTAATTGCCTACGGCGCCATTAAATTTTGCCGATATTAAGACTTCGGCGAGTTGTTGTAAGGGGCGCTTTAAGCGTGATACAAAGTTAATCAACTCTTTGCCGATAGTGGTTGGTGTGGCGGGCTGGCCATGTGTTCGAGATAACATGGGTACATCGCCATGTTGTTTACCTAACAACGTAATACCACCAATAATTTCTGCAAGCGTGGGTTGTATAACTTGAGCAATGGCTTCTTTCATCATCAGGGCATAGGCAAGATTATTAATGTCCTCTGAAGTGCATGCAAAATGAATGAAACTTGACAGCGGGCTCAGTTTTGCAGAGGTTTCTAATTTTTCACGTAAATAATACTCAACGGCTTTCACATCATGATTGGTTTGTTTTTCATAAGCTTTAACCTTCATTGCCTCATGTTCATCAAATTGCTTGAGTATGTTTTCAAGAAAGTCTAATGATTGTTCGTCCAACGCAGGTACTTCAGTTAGAAGCTCATTGGCAGCAAGCGATTCTAACCAGCGTATTTCCACACGTAATCGATAATGTATGAGCGCAAACTCACTAAAATAAGGGCTTAATAGACCCGTTTTTTTAAGGTAACGCCCATCAATCGGTGAAATTGCGGTTAAAGCAGATAAGGTCATGAATTTATTCAACACAAGAGTAAAGACTATATGATATTAGAAGCTGGCACAGATGTGAATAAGAGTGGCCATATAATTAAGTCAAGGCTTACGAAAAATGCCAATTTTGGCATGAGATTTTATGTTTGATCATCAAACAATCGATCCGTCCGAGCCGCGACCGTTAGGAAGCGGAAAATTTGATAGGTTCGAAATTGATTTAAAAATAGCTGTTATGCTGTATAAAAATTAGATGAGATTACCCTGATTCAAAAGTAATGCTTCCCCTCTTGACGGAAGCTTCGTTATAATCATCTGAGTTGCAAAGACGATAGATTGTCTGAATCACGGATAGTACTCCCTATTTGGCGATTGACGTTTAGAGTCTGCTGACGATTCAGAAGGTGGATTTTCGAGTAATGAACTGTCAGCACACCTCATTGGGAGACAACGATCTTGGTCCTGGACGAGCAAGTTAAATTAATGGCTTTGGATGCCTGGTTTAAAACACCACAAGGACAGCATGTGGCCGAGGCATTTACCTCAGAGCTTAAAAAAAGTGATGGTGCTTTAAGTGGTCGTCGGCTGCTGCAACTGGGAGTTTGTGGTGACAACAGTTGGCTATCAGCCTTGCACTTTCGACAGAAATGGTTAGTTTCTCCGATGCCATCCGTAGCATGCAGCGTGACGTGTATCTCATCTGTTTTAGCGCTGCCCGTTGCTAGAAATAGCATTGACTGTGTGCTTGCTCCATTAACATTAGAGGCCTGTTCGCGAAACAAGCATCCATTAGATGAAATTGATCGCGTACTCAAACCCATGGGCTATGTGATTATTTTGGGCGTTAATCCGTGGAGTTTTTGGGGAGCAGCGTGCCATTTACAACGAGCTTGTTTTGCTAAAAACAGAGCAACCTTGCGCTCATCATTGTCGGTTAAGCATGCGCTCCTGAATCGGGGGTATAGACAGTGTTTTTTGAGTAGTTTTTATTATATCCCGCCAATAAAGCAAGAAAAAATAATACATAAACTGGAATTTTTAAATCAAATGGGTAAAATGATTTGGCCATATCCAGCGGGCTTTTATTGTTTTATTGCACAAAAATATGATCCGTGTATGCTGCCATTGCAGATGCAGCAGCAGGATCTTTATTTAGCACGAGCCTGATTTTTTAGGATTATTCTTTAGATAGGACAACACATGACATTGCCAGGGCAAATTAAAACCATTTACGAGCGATCAACGCGTTTATTTACCACGGAAGAAGTTGAGAAAGCCTTAGATAAATTGGCCGCTGATATTCATCGAACCTTAAGCGAAAAAAATCCAGTGATTGTCTGTGTGATGATCGGTGGGTTAGTACCTATGGGTAATTTACTACCGAGACTGGATTTTCCGTTAGAAGTTGATTACGTGCATGCTACACGCTACCGTGGCGAAACGCAGGGTGGTGAATTGCATTGGAAAGTGAGACCCAGCGTTAATATGAAGGGACGAACCGTGCTGGTTGTGGATGATATTTTAGACGGTGGTGTAACATTAGCTGCTATTTTAGATGAAATTTCTGCGTTAGGAGCTGCTGAAGTGTATAGTGCGGTGTTGGTTGATAAATATCAAAAGCGCGTGGCAAACGGCCTTAAACACGCTGATTTTGTTGGATTAGAAATCGAAGATCATTATATTTTTGGTTATGGAATGGATTACAAAGAGTATCTACGCAATGCGCCGGGGATATTCATCGTTGATCCGCAGGATGCATGATATATCTCATGATTTGAAGATGACTTTTCACGACTTGTTCGTGGAAAGTCGATTAAGCCATCTTCGACTTCGAAATAGGGAAGTGTTTCAATGCCGCCGCTATCCGACCATAAAGCTCGGGTAGCCAGCGTGGTTGAGAGAATTTATTTGTTGCTGGTTTTCCACGACGCAGATCATTCGGTGCAATAATCACTTGAACATGACTTAACCCAACTCGGCGTGTTAATAAAAACAGTTGATCAATCGCTGGGTCGCCAACCGCAAGACAGCCCACGGAAAACGACTTGCCATGGAGGAAAATGTCACCACCCAATGCCCGTCTTCCATCCTTACTCGCTTGTAAACGATCAAAACTATTTGGATAATCAATCATCATGGATAAATGCATGGAGCTGAACGGATTAAACATCGTTAGGTGATAAATTCCCTCAGGAATTTGCCGATCAAATTCACGCAATTTAGGACCTAAATTACCACTATATGCTGTGAGTGGGTAAGTGTGCACGTACCGCCAGTCATCTTTTTTATCTTTAGCCCATAACTGAATGTGTTGTTCTTTTTTAAAGGCCAATAATGCGATATCACGAGGTGGATAAGCAACTCTTGCCTTGGCAAATAATGACATGAGTTCAGGTTCTTTACGCAAACCATAGCGCACCACGGCGTTATCAATGGCTTTATTGAAATTCACAGGAGGGGACATTGCATGAAGTTGCGTTACAGCTGACAGCAATAATATGAATAATAATCGCTTCATAGTTCATGTAAGGTTATTCACTGTAATTCATATAGTAACAAAAACATTTTAAAAGGACAAATTAAAATCAAATGCCCGGTCATTCCGATTGAAATTGAACAGAACTTGCAAAAAACGTCGATCCGTGTGTTATAAATATCTATCGTCATTCCCTTCTCTCAAGAATTGGGAGAAGGTGCCCGCAGGGCGGATGAGGGTAAAAGAAAACTGGTTTTGACCTCGATATTCGCCTTAAGTTCACCAGTAAGATTCGTTCGCTCTGAAATTTTAACTTGGATTTATATCAAATCTATTTTACTATTTTTATAGTGATTTTTAAGGATTATCATCTCAGGAGGAGATATGTATGTTTCATACGATCACAATGACGTGGTTTAAACGAAAATTGGCATGGTGCGTACCATTTCTTTTTTTACCGATATCACTGCATGCTCATGATGCCACCAACATGCGCGGTCTTCGATATTGCGAAGTGATTGTTGCCCATGGTTTTTCAGCTTATGTTTACAATACGGTAAGATTAAACGATTGCCCTGAATCATTATGGAACAAATTATCCATTCAAGAGGTAAAAAATCAAACCGATTCTCGCGTGGTTTTTTTAAATGGCCCCCGATACTTTATGATTGATGGTGCTACGGATACCAATTTTGTGAGTGACGAGATCGTGACCTTTGGTGGTTTGAAAATGCGCAAGGCGGGTGTTTTGCATTTATCGCCGATGGATTTTATTCGCGGAGCAACGCCTTACCGTGATCATCATGTGGATCGTAAGACAACCTGGGTTTATGAAGCAGGTAAACCTGTGTTTGAATTGATTGATCAAAACGGCCGAGTGTTTGTGATGCAATCCTATTCCGTGGAATACGAAAAGCAAACGCAAGCGAGTTTAGCTACCCTTGGCCAACGATTGAGACTTCCCAATGGCTGGCGCTTTCGCACGGGTGTTCTAAAACAAGAGATGGAGTTAGTTGCAGTTGATGGTAAAGCAGTTGTTATTCAAGATAATTTTAAAAATACCTATCAACTTGCTGCGACGGATTTTCTGGATTCGTAAGTCTTGTTACAATGGCACGTGCTTATTCATAATCATATCTTGAAAGGATGTGTCTGTAGCAGACCAATCTACGATATCGACTCTGATGGGCAGATCTGATTCGGAAAAGGCCTCTCGTAGATGAGCTAACACAGACAATAATGGTCCATCACCCATAATACATAAATCCAAGTCCGAATGTTCTTTATACTCCTGCATCTAAAATCGTTAAAGACTATACTGATTATCATGATCAACCGCACTGAGAGGTGTTGCGGTCGTACTGCCGCTAAATAATGTATCTCGTGATGCACTGATGGATATTGTAGGTAATAATTCTTGATGATATTGTCTGGCTGCATCAGCGAGATGTGCGTAGGTCTCATCCTTAGCGAGTAGCTTGAATAGTTCGTCTTGAATCATTTTTTTACCAAGGGTAGGGAATATAGCGACTAGCCTCGTTAGTTGTGATTCTATCCAGGATTTGAATACATCATATTGATTACCAGATGGTATAGACTGTCCTACCAATGCCGGCATCGCGGCTTTCATTGCTGCAATGAGTGCCGTATGAAGAGTTTCCTTCGCAGCGCGATCAGCTGCTGCTTGTTTGTCTAAAGCGGCAGTTTCTTCCCTAATCCGATCTAATTCTCGTTGTTCTTCGGCTCTTCTCGCTTTATATTCACGAACTATACTCGGCGCTGTTCGTCCTG
>Ga0255338_1001057_pt1 | contig 60600 bp, 52 predicted proteins | sample MeOH1_35cm_T4_19_FD_203715 | JGI IMG/M metagenome (GOLD analysis project Ga0255338, IMG submission 203715) | Sandy soil microbial communities from University of British Columbia, Vancouver, Canada - MeOH1_35cm_T4_195 | ecosystem: Engineered > Artificial ecosystem > Sand microcosm > Unclassified ... | reverse complement strand
ACAGCGCCCGCCAATACTTCATCACCCGCCACCAGCCGAGATGGCCGAGGTTTGTTTGTTCGCCGTTGCCTCCGTCCTCCTTCGTGTGTTCGGCTTCGGTCAGGCCGAAGCGGAACAGCCGGCCGTTGGCATCGATCCTGTGGCCGCCGAAGCCGTCGAATTCCGTGGTCGCCTCTCGCGCGATGCGGCGGCCGAGGTCGCCGGCGGGCTTGCCGGCCGTGGCGTCGCAGGTCGATTGCACCGATTGCCAGAACCTCGCCGCTGCACGGTCGCTCTGCGCCAACGCCGGCTGCCCGGCGAGGCCGATCGCGACAACGACGATGCAAACAGTGGCGCGCATGTTTCCCCCGGGCAGTGACGGCAAGGCGCAGTTTAGCTGGTCCACCGATGCTGGCCTAAAAGCCCGTCCAAGGAGCGATATTGGCTCTGAGCGGGCTACCCCCAAACAATTCGTAAACTTTTACTAATCGTTTACCAAATGGCCCGAAGACTACCCGTTGGCGGCGCGGTGCGCGCTTGGCCCTCGGGCCTCGCGCGCCGGTTGCCGGAGCTTTCAAGAGCCCTTAGCCGGGCCAAGGGGTCGAAGAGCCGCCCGCGATGGATGGTCGAGCACAGTCTGCTCACGCACCGAAGAGAAAGAGCCGCCGTGCGCCCGTGTCGGTGCCGCATTGGCCGGCTGCCGCCCCGCGTTGGACGCGCACCTTGCGCCGCTGGGGCACGGTCCTCGTCAATCTGAACGTCCCGCGTGGCGCCGGTGCCTCGGCCGCTGCTTTGTTCCTGCTCGGCACCGTCTCTTACGGCGTAGTGCGCGGCGGGCACGGGGCCGACATCGCGGCCAATGTGCAGGATATCTGCGACGCCGCCGCGAACACACTCGGTTTCCGCATTTCGGAAGTGGCGCTCGCCGGCGAACACGAGCTGCCGCGCCAGAAGATCCTCGATATCGCCGGCATCACCGAGACGTCGTCGCTCGTCTTCCTCGACGCGGCGCACACGCGCGCCCGGCTCGTCGGCAATCCGTGGATCGCGGAAGCGACCGTGCTCAAGCTTTATCCCGGCCGCCTGCGCATCGAGATCAAGGAGCGCAAGCCTTTCGCGCTCTGGCAGAAGGACGGCCGCGTCCATCTCATCGCTGACGACGGCACCGTGCTCGAAAGCTTCGTGCCGCAGCGCTATGCTTCATTGCCGATGGTGGTCGGCAACGGCGCCGAACGCGCCGCGCCGGAACTGGTCGGCCTGGTCAAGCGCTTCCCGTCGATTGCCGCGCAGGTGCAGGCCTCGGTGCTGGTCGCCGAGCGGCGCTGGACGCTGCATCTGAAGAATGGCGTCGAGGTGCTACTGCCGGAACAGGCGCCCGACAGGGCGCTTGCCGCGCTCACCGACCTCGACCGCACCAAGCAATTGCTTACCCGCGACATCACGGCTGTCGATCTGAGGCTCCCCGATCGTGTCAGCGTCCGCCAGTCGGATGCCGCCTTCGCCGTGCGCGACGCCGCCATCAAGGCGGCCGACAAGGCGAAGAAGAAGCTCGGCAAGGGGGGCGAGGCATGAGCAACGTCGTCCGCTTCGGCCTCACGCCCAAGATGAAGCCGGTGTCGCCGAAGCGCTCGGCCGTCGTGGCTGCGCTTGATATCGGCACCTCGAAGATCGTCTGCATGATCGCCAAGATGCAGCCGCAGGCGCCGCAGGACGTGTTGCGAAGGCGCTCGCACGGCGTGCGCGTGCTCGGCTTCTCGCACACCGCCGCGAGCGGCATGAAGGGCGGCACCGTCATCGATCTCGCCGAGGCCGAGGCGATGGTGCGCACCGCGATCGACATCGCCGAGAACGCTGCGCATCTCCAGCTCGAGTCCGTGGTGGTCGCGCTGTCCGGCGGCCGGCTCGGCTCGGAGCGCTTCATCGCCAATATCGATCTGACCGGCGGCACCGTCGGCGATGGTGACATCGCCCGCGTGCTCGCCGCGGCGTCCCGCCACTCCGTGCGCGATGGCCGCGCCGTCCTGCATTCGCTGCCGATCGGCTACTCGCTCGACGCCGCCGCCGGCATCCGCGAGCCGCGCGGCATGCTCGGGCACAAATTCGGCGTCGACATGCACATGGTCACCGCCGATGTCGCCACCGTGCGCAACCTGATGCTCACGGTCGAGCGCAGCCACCTCACCATCGAGGCCATGGTGGCCTCGCCTTATATGGCCGGCCTGTCGGTCCTCGCCGACGACGAGGCCGATCTGGGTGCCGCCGTCATCGATCTCGGGGCTGGCACCACAACGGCGGCGGTCTTTTCACAGGGCCGCTTCGTGCATGCCGACGGCTTCGCCCTCGGCGGTCACCACGTGACCATGGATCTCGCCCGGGGGCTCAACACCCGCATTGCGGATGCTGAGCGAATCAAAGCGATTTATGGCAGTGTTTTGTCTGGTGGGTCGGACGAGCGTGACATGATCACGGTGCCTCCGTTCGGAGATGACGAGCGAGAGCCGCCGCAGTTCGTGTCGCGCGCGGCACTCACGCGCATCATCAAGCCCCGGGTCGAGGAGATCCTGGAGATGGTGCGCGACCGGCTCGCCGCCTCGCCGTTTGCGGCAGAGCCGCGCGGCCGTGTCGTGCTTACCGGCGGTGCCAGCCAACTCACCGGCATCGCCGATCTGGCGTCGCGTATCCTGAAGCGTCCCGTGCGTATCGGCCGCCCGTTGGGGCTCGCCGGCCTTCCGGAGTCGGCCAAAGGGCCGGCCTTCGCGGTGGCCGCGGGCCTGTTGGTGTACCCGCAGGCGGCTCACTTGGAGCACTTCGAGCCGCGGCGGACGCGGCATCTGATGACTGGAACTGGCGGCTACATGGCACGGGTCGGACGATGGCTGCGCGAAAGCTTCTGACCCTGACTTACCGAAACCACGTAACGGCCGGTGGCGGACCGGCCCGATCGGCGGCTTAAAGAGGCAAACATGACCATCAATCTGAACGTCCCCGACATCCACGAGATGAAGCCGCGGATCACCGTATTCGGCGTCGGCGGCGCCGGCGGCAACGCCGTGAACAACATGATCACGGCCGGCCTCCAAGGCGTCGACTTCGTCGTCGCCAACACCGATGCGCAGGCGCTCACGATGTCCAAGTCCGAGCGCATCATCCAGATGGGCAGCCAGGTCACCGAGGGTCTCGGCGCCGGTTCGCAGCCGGAAGTCGGCCGCGCCGCCGCGGAGGAGGTGCTCGACGAGATTCGCGATCATCTCTCTGGCGCGCACATGGTCTTCGTCACCGCCGGCATGGGCGGCGGCACCGGCACCGGCGCCGCTCCGGTCATTGCCAAGACCGCACGCGAGCTCGGCATCCTCACTGTTGGTGTGGTCACCAAGCCGTTCCACTTCGAGGGTCAGCGCCGCATGCGCTATGCCGAATCCGGCATCGCCGAATTGCATAAGGTGGTCGACACCCTGCTGATCATCCCGAACCAGAACCTGTTCCGGGTGGCCAACGAGAAGACGACCTTCGCCGACGCCTTCGCCATGGCCGACCAGGTGCTCTACTCGGGCGTTGCCTGCATCACCGACCTGATGGTCAAGGAAGGCCTGATCAATCTCGACTTCGCCGACGTTCGCGCCGTCATGCGCGAGATGGGCAAGGCGATGATGGGCACCGGCGAATCCTCCGGCGAGAAGCGCGCGCTCACCGCCGCTGAAGCCGCCATCTCCAACCCGCTCATCGACGACGCCTCGATGAAGGGCGCGCGCGGCCTGCTGATCTCGATCACCGGCGGCAAGGATCTGACGCTGTACGAGGTCGACGAAGCCGCCACCCGCATCCGCGAGGAAGTCGATCAGGACGCCAACATCATCGTCGGCGCCACCTTCGACGAGAGCCTCGACGGCATCATCCGCGTGTCGGTGGTTGCCACCGGCATCGACAACACCGGCAAGATGGCGCAGCCGGCGCCGACCGAAAGCGCGCTCAAGGAGCTCGCCAGCAAGCTGCGCAACGACTCGCGTCGCATCGCCGAGCGGGTGGAGCGTGCGCCAGGCGTGGCTGCCCAGGCCGCGCCGTCCATTCCGACTGCTGCAACCACTGCCGCGGCTGCATCGGTTGAAACGGCTGCACACGCCGCCGTCGCCGCCGCCATCCTGCCGCCGGCGGGGATGGAGGATGTGTCGATTAGGCCGATGCCGATGAAGCCGTCGTTGTTCGAGGCGCAGCCGGAGCAGCCGGAGCCGATGATGCACGAGCCGGCGCCGCCGCCGGCCTTTATCCCGCCGCAGGCGGAGCGTCCGCTACGTCAGCGCATGCCGCGCATCGATGAACTGCCGCTGCCGGCGCAGAACGAGATCCGCGCGCAGCGCGGCGAGGCGCCGGCCGACAACCACCCCGAGAAGCAGCGCATGTCGCTGATGCAGCGTCTTGCCTCGGTCGGCCTCGGCCGCCGTCAGGAAGAAACCGACGCCGCGCCGCCGATCCCGCGCGCGACCCGGCCGATTCCCCAGTACGCGCCCCCGCAGCGGCCGACCGCCCGCCAGCCGGAAGGCCGTCCGGGTGAGCCGGTGTCGGAATACGCGCGTCGCGCGGCGCCGCAGGGTCTCGATCCCCATGGCCGGCCCGCGCCTGTGCACAACTCGCCGGAGGAGGATCAACTGGACATCCCGGCCTTCCTCCGCCGCCAGGCGAACTAAGGCCTGACCGACGATGATTAAACAGCCCCGCACCGGATACCGTGTGCGGGGCTGTTTCACATGAGAGTCGTGGTAGTTTTAGATTAAGCTTTTGAAATTATGTAGTTTTTTACGTGAGCGCACAGGGTGGGCGCTGGTGTTGTCCGAAATCGCCCTTCCGTCGGGTTCCCTGAAGGTAAGGTAAATCCCAGACCCGCGCCCGGCGGCTCGTGAAAATGCGGCAAAAAAGAGTAACACTCGGTAAGAAAGCGTGAGTTGGAAGCGCCGCAGCCTAGGCCTAAGTTTCAGCCGCGACAGGGACTTTTCGGTCCTGAGGGGGTACGTGCCGCACCGCAGAAGCGGATGTGGTTGAAGGCCAAAATGTGACCCGCGTAGGGTACGGATGGGGACGGCGCGCCGCTTACGGATGCGCTGAATAGATGAGCCGATGAAGGGCGCCAAGCAAACCACGCTCCGCGATCAGGTCGCCGTGACCGGCGTCGGCGTGCATTCCGGCAAGCCCGCGACTCTTACGCTCAATCCTGGCGACGACGATACCGGCATTGTTTTCCAGCGCGTCACCGCCGACGGCTCGATCGAGCGCGAGATCCGCGCCGACGTGCGCGCGGTGACCGCCACCGAATTCGCAACCGTGCTTGGCGACGCCAAGGGCCCGATCTGCTCGACCGCCGAGCATTTGCTCGCGGCGCTGCGCGGCCTCAACGTCGACAATGTCGTGGTCGAAATCGACGGTCCCGAAGTGCCGATCATGGACGGCAGCGCTGCCGCTTTCGTCGATGCGCTCGATCAGGCCGGCCTTACCGATCGCGCGCTGCCACGCCGCTATATCGAAGTCATCAAGCCGGTGCGCGTCGCCAAGGGCGAGTCGCTGGGCGAGTTGCGCCCCTATGAACACGGCTTCCGCGTCGAGGCCGAGATCGCCTTCGATCACCCGCTGATCGGCAAGCAGTCGCTGGCGCTGGACATCGAGCCGAACACGTTCCGCACCGAGATCGCCCGCGCCCGCACCTTCGGCTTCATGAAGGATGTCGCTCAGTTGTGGAGCGCTGGCTATGCGCTCGGCGCCTCCTTCGAGAATACTCTGGTGGTCAGCGAAGACCGCGTGCTCAACCCGGAAGGGCTGCGCTTCGCCGATGAGTTCGTGCGTCACAAGGTGCTCGACGCGCTCGGCGACCTTGCCCTGGCTGGTCTGCCGTTGCTCGCCGCCTACAGGACCGTCCGCGGCGGCCACAAGCTCAATCATATGGTCCTGTCGGCGCTGATGGCCGATCCGACCGCTTGGCGGGTGGTCGAGGCGGCGGCCGAGCCGGTACGCCGGCCTCGCGGTCAAGCCCAGTCGGCGGCCATTCTGCCCGCCCCGGCCTTCGGCCCCGACGTTTCCTGACGTTTTCGCGGGTTTGGGGTTAACCCCGCCGCCTTAATCCCGGCCGAATGTCGGCCTAATCGCTTGGCGAGGCCGCGTTATTTTGTCTAGACCAGCGCGGTTTCGGGGAATTTGCGCTAATTTGTGCGAAGAAGCGGGCACGATCCCGAAGGGCTCTGAGTGCCCTGTCGTGTGCGGTTTCGGTGGGTGAGGAAAACGCGGCCATGGATTTCGTGACGTCGGCCGATCAAGCGGACAGCGCCAAAGGACGCCGCCTGGTGCGTGCGGCCGCGATGACGCTCATCGCCTTCAGCCTTGGCGCCTGCAGCAGCCTCGACTTCTTCAGCAAGAAAGACGACATGCCGCCGGATGAGCCGGCGGACAAGCTTTATAACGAAGGGCTTTACCAGCTCAACGCCAAGAACAATCCGAAGGACGCGGTCAAGAAGTTCGAGGAAGTCGACCGCCAGCATCCCTATTCGGAATGGGCGCGCAAGTCGCTCATCATGTCGGCCTTCTCTTATTATCAATCGGGCCAATACGAAGAGTGCATAACGGCGGCCAAGCGCTACATCACACTGCACCCGGGCAGTTCCGACGCGGCCTATGCGCAATATCTGATCGCCGCCTCCTATTTCGACCAGATCCCGGACGTCACCCGCGACCAGGACCGCACCACCAAGGCGATGGCCTCGCTCGAAGAGGTGATCCGCAAATATCCGACCAGCGAATACGCCAATAGCGCCAAGCAGAAGCTCGAGGTTGCGCGCGATCAGCTCGCCGGCAAGGAAATGCAGATCGGCCGCTATTATCTCGAGAAGAAGGACTACACCGGCGCGATCAACCGCTTCAAAGTGGTGGTCACCCGCTATCAGACCACCCGCCACGTCGAAGAGGCGTTGCTGCGCCTGACCGAATCCTACATGGCGCTCGGCATCGTCGACGAGGCGCAGACCGCGGCCGCCGTGCTCGGGCACAATTTCCCCGACAGCGACTGGTACAAGCGCGCCTACGCGCTGGTGACGAACAGCGGTGGCCAGATTTCCGAGAACAAGGGTTCCTGGATCAGCCGCGCCTTCAAGAAGGTCGGGCTGGGCTAGCCACGCCCGCGAACGTCACTCGTGGCCTGGAATGACGGTGGCGATTCACAGCGTCATGGCCGGCCTTGTGCAGGCCCTCCACGTCATGAATGATGAGCACGAATCGGCAACAAGCCGATGCCTCGCCTTCGAGGGCGGGGCCTGACGCATTACCGGAACGCCCGCGCAGCCATGCTCTCCCGACTTTCGATCCGCGACATTGTCCTGATCGACCGGCTGGACATCGATTTCGCCGGTGGCTTGGCCGTGCTTACCGGCGAGACCGGCGCCGGCAAGTCGATCCTGCTCGATTCCTTTGCGCTCGCGCTCGGCGGGCGTGGCGACCAGGCGCTGGTGCGCCAGGGGGCCGAACAGGGGCAGGTGATCGCGGTGTTCGATCTTGCCCGCAACCACCCGGCGCGCGCGCTTCTGAAAGCCAACGACATCGCCGACGAGGACGAGTTGATCCTGCGCCGCGTGCAGTTCGCGGACGGCCGCACGCGCGCCTTCGTCAACGACCAGCCCGCGAGCGTGCAGGTCTTGAAGCAACTCGGCCAGACGTTGGTCGAGATCCACGGCCAGCATGACGACCGCGCGTTGGTCGATGCCGGCACGCACCGCCGTCTGCTCGATGCCTTCGGCGCGTTGGAGCGCGACGCCGCCAAGGTCGAGAGTCTGTGGGAAGCGCGCCGTGCCGCGCAGGAAGAGGCCGATGCGCATCGCGCCAAGGTGGAGCGCGCCAAGCAGGAAGGCGACTGGTTGCGTCACGCGGTCGATGAGTTGACGAAGCTTTCGCCGCAAGAGGGCGAGGAGACCGCGCTGGCCGAGCGCCGCACCACCATGATGCAGTCGGAGAAGGTCGCCGAGGATTTGCGCGAGGCGCACGACTTGCTTGCCGGTTCGAGTTCCGCGGTGCCGGCGTTGTGGGCGGCCATCCGGCGCCTGGAGCGCCGCGTGCCGCAGGCCCCAAGCCTGGTCGAGCCGTCAGTGAAGGCGCTCGATGCTGCGCTCAACGCGCTGGAGGAGACCCGCGCGCATCTGGAGGCCGCTTTGCGCGCCGCCGATTACGACCCGGCCGAACTGGAGCGCATCGAGGAGCGGCTGTTCGCGCTGCGCGCCGCGGGCCGCAAATACAATGTCGCCGTCGACAATCTCGCGGCGCTCGCCAAGCAGTATCAGGACGACATCGCGCTGATCGATGCCGGCGAGGACCGGCTGAAGGAACTGGAAGCCACGGCGATCAAGACCGAGGCCGAGTATCGCAAGGCGGCGGAAGCTTTGTCGAAGGCGCGCGTGAAGGCTGCCGCCGGGCTCGACAAGGCGGTGAACGCGGAGCTGAAACCGCTGAAGCTCGAGCGCGCGACCTTCACCACCGAGATTCAAAGCGATCCCACGGCCGCCGGTCCGAACGGAATCGACCGCGTCGAGTTCTGGGTGCAGACCAATCCCGGCACGCGGCCGGGGCCGATGATGAAGGTCGCCTCCGGCGGCGAGCTTGCGCGTTTCCTCCTGGCGCTGAAGGTGGTGTTGGCCGACCGCGGCTCGGCACCGACGCTCGTGTTCGACGAGATCGACACCGGCGTCGGCGGCGCGGTGGCGGATGCCATCGGCGTGCGCCTGGCGCGGCTCGCCCGCGGCGTGCAAGTGCTCGCGGTCACGCACGCGCCGCAGGTGGCAGCGCAGGCCTCCCGCCATTATGTCATCAGCAAGGACGCGCTGGAGAAGGGCAAGCGCGTCGCGACCCGCGTCACCGAGGTGGCGGCCGAGAAGCGGCGCGAGGAGATCGCGCGCATGCTCGCCGGCGCCGAGATCACCAACGAGGCTCGCGCCGCCGCCGAACGGCTGATCAAGGCGGCGGGGTAGCCCGCGCAGCGGGCGCGCCGGAGTGCGTATGGCGAAAGTCAAAACCGACAAAACTCCCGTCGAGCTGCTCACCAAGAAGCAGGCGCAGGCGGAGCATGCGCGGCTGGGCCAAGAGATCGCCGGCCACGACAAGCGTTATTATCAGCAGGACCGCCCGTCGGTCAGCGACGCCGAGTACGACGTGTTGCGGCAGCGCTACAACGCCATCGAGGCGCGCTTTCCCGAATTGCGCACACTGGAGTCGTTGTCACTGCGCGTGGGCGCGGCGCCGGCGCGCGGCTTCGCCAAGGTCCGGCATGCGGTGCCGATGCTGTCGCTCGACAATGCTTTCGCCGAGCAGGACGTGATCGATTTCGTCGGCCGCATTCGGCGCTTTCTCAAGCTCGATGACGACACCAGAATCGATTTCAGTGCCGAGCCGAAGATCGACGGCCTGTCGATGTCGCTGCGCTACGAGAACGGCGAACTGATCACCGCGGCGACGCGCGGCGATGGCGCTGAAGGCGAGGACGTCACGGCCAATATCCGCACGATCAAGCAAGTGCCGCACAAGCTCAAGGGCCGCAACGTTCCGAAAATCACGGAGGTGCGCGGCGAGGTCTACATGACCAAGGCCGACTTTTTAAAGCTCAACGAGCGGCAGAAAGAATCCGGCGGGCAGATCTTCGCCAATCCGCGCAATTCCGCCGCGGGCTCCTTGCGCCAGAAGGACCCGTCGATCACCGCCTCGCGTCCGCTCGGCTTCTTCGCCTATGCGTGGGGCGAGATAAGCGAGATGCCGGCCGACACGCAGTCCGGCATGATCAAGTGGTTCGAAGCCTGCGGCTTCACCACGAACCCGCTCACCAAGCTCTGCCATTCGGTCGAGCAGTTGATCGCCTTTCACCGCAAGATCGAAGAGCAGCGCTCGCATCTCGACTACGACATCGACGGCGTCGTCTATAAGGTCGACCGCATCGACTGGCAGGAACGGCTCGGCTTTGTCTCGCGCACGCCGCGCTGGGGCATCGCGCACAAGTTTCCGGCCGAGCGCGCCATTACCGTCCTGAAAGATATCGAGATCCAGGTCGGCCGCACCGGGGCGCTCACGCCGGTCGGCAAGTTGGAGCCCATCGGCGTCGGCGGCGTCATCGTGCAGAACGTGACGCTGCACAACGAGGATTACATCAAGGGCATTGGCGGCAAGGGCGAGGTGTTGCGCGAGGGCCGCGACATCCGCATCGGCGACACCGTGGTGGTGCAGCGCGCCGGCGACGTCATCCCGCAGGTGGTCGATGTCGTCATCGACAAGCGGCCGAAAGATGCCAAGCCCTATCACTTCCCGAAGAAGTGCCCATGTTACCTCAAGACCGACGTGGTGCGCGAGGAGACGGCCACGGGCGAGGAGGGCGCCCGCGCCCGCTGCACCGGCGAGTTCGCCTGCCCGTATCAGAAGATCCAGCACCTGATGCTGTTCGTCTCGCGCCGCGCCTTCGACATCGACGGGCTCGGCGAGAAGCAGATCGAACTGTTCTACGAGAACGGTTGGGTCAAGGAGCCCGCCGATATCTTCACGCTGCAGGCGCGCAACACCAAGCTCAAGCTTGAAGAGATCGAAGGCTACGGCGAAACCTCGGTGAAAAACCTGTTCGATGCCATCAACGCGCGGCGCGAGATCGGGCTCGATCGTTTCATCTACGCGCTCGGCATCCGCCACGTCGGCGAGACGACGGCGCTGGCGCTGGCGCGAGGCTACGGCTCGTGGGAGGCGTTCCACGACGCCTGCCTGAAGGTCGCCAAGGACGACGAGGAGACCATCGCCGAGATGGACGCCCTCGACCAGATCGGCGACACGGTGATCCAGGCGGTTAAGGCTTATTTTGGCGAGAGCCACAACCGCGGCATCGTCGAGCGCCTGATCAAGCAGGTGAAGATCCTCGACGCGGAGAAGCCGAAGAAGGATACGGCCGTCGCCGGCAAGACGGTGGTGTTCACAGGCAGCCTGGAAAAGATGACGCGCGAGGAAGCAAAAGCCATGGCCGAACGTCTCGGCGCCAAGGCGGCGGGCTCCGTGTCGAAGAAGACCGACTACGTGGTCGCGGGCCCCGGCGCCGGCTCGAAGCTCGCCGAGGCCAAGAAGCACGGCGTCACGGTCCTGACCGAGGACGAGTGGCTCAAGCTCGTGGGCGCTTAACGCCGGCCCCGCACCAGCGCGACGTAGACGACGCAGGCGAGCGCGATCGCCGCCACGGCCATCCAGGCCATCGGCAAACCGGTCGCGGCGCCGATGAGCAGCAACGACACGATCTGCGTCGCGGCGGCACCGACCGCCATCTGCACGAAGCCGGCCATGCCGGAAGCGCTGCCGGCGGCCTGCGGGCGGATGCTGATCGCGCCCGACAGGGCATTCGCCATCAACAGCCCGTTGCCGTAGGAGACGATGAGCTGCGGCAGGAAGATGAGGGCCGGCGACGCGTTCTCATAAACGGCGAGCAAAGCGACGGTGAGCGCGCCGCCGATCAGCTCCATGACCAGCCCGGCGACGATCATCGCGTCGATGCCGTAGCGCTGCGACAGCCGCGACACGGTGAAATTGCCGCTCATGTAGCCGAGCGACATCACCGCGAACCACAGGCCGTATTCGGCGGACGAGCGGCCCATCAGCGTGACCACGACATGCGGTGTGCCGCCGAGGAAGATGAAGAACGGCGCCGAGCCGAACGCGCCGATCAGCATGTAGCCGTGGAAGCGCGGCTGCTTGAGCAAGAGGCGCCATTCGTCGAACAAGAGCCCGGGCGATTGCGGCGCGGCGGCGGGCCGCGTTTCCGGCAGTACCACGAAGGCCCAGACCAGCGCGGTCAAGGCCAGCAGCGCGATGGCGAGGAAGATCGCCTCCCAGCCGAAGGCGGTGTCGAGCACGCCGCCGACGAGCGGCGCGAGCATCGGCCCCAGCACCATCGCGGTGGTGACGAGCCCGATCATGGCGGCGGCGCGGTCGCGGTCGTAGAGATCGCGGATGATGGCGCGGCTGATCACCACGCCGCCCGAGGCGCCGATCGCCTGCAGGATGCGGGCGGCGATGAGCGCGCCGATCGAGGTGGCGGCAATGGCGGCGAACGAGGCGAGCATGTTCAGCGTGAGCGCGGCGAGCACCACCGGACGCCGGCCGAAGCGGTCGGACAACGGGCCGAGCACCAATTGCGCGCCGGCGAGGCTGAACAGATAGAGCGAGAGCGTCAGCTGCACGGTCGCCGTGTCGGTGGCGAGCGCCTTGACCACGCTGGGCAGCGCCGGAACCACGATGTTGAGCGTCGCCGGGCCGATGCTCGTCATCATCATCAGCAAGGTGAGCAGCGGCCAGTTGGTGCCGCCGTCGGCGCTCTTGGTACGGATGTCGTGCACGGAATTCCCGGAGATCGAAGCGTTACAGCGGCCGCGTCGCGGCGGCGAGCCAGGCCCGCGTCTCGGCATCGACCAGCGGGCCGATCACTTCATGCACGCGCGCGTGGTAGCTGTCGAGCCAATGCCGTTCCTTGGCGGTGAGCATGCGGGTGTCGATCAGCCGCCGCTCGATCGGCGCCAGCGTCAGCGTCTCGAAGGCATTGAGCGGCTTCTCGGCCCCGGCCGGCTCCGGCGCGGCGATCACCAACACCAGGTTTTCGATGCGGATGCCGTAGGCCGCGGTTTTGTAATAGCCGGGCTCGTTCGACAGGATCATGCCGCGGCGTAAGGGCACATGGCCGAGCTTGGAGATGCGCGCCGGCCCCTCATGCACCGACAGGTAGCTGCCGACGCCGTGGCCGGTGCCGTGGTCGAAGTCGAGCCCCGCCTGCCACAGCGCCGCGCGTGCAAAGGGGTCGAGCTGAGCGCCGCTGGTGTTTTCCGGAAAGAGCGCGGTGGCGATGCCGATATGGCCCTTGAGCACGCGTGTGAAGCGGTCGCGCATCTCGTCGGTCGGCTGGCCCACGACGACCGTGCGGGTGATGTCGGTGGTGCCGTCTTCGTATTGCGCGCCGGAGTCGATCAGGAACAGCTCATTCATGCCGAGCTTACGATTGCTCTCGCGCGTGACACGGTAATGAACGATGGCGCCGTTCGGGCCGGCGCCGGCGATGGTCGGGAACGAAATGTCCTTCAAAAGGCCAGTGTCGCGCCGGAAGCCCTCCAGCGCGCCGACCGCGTCGATCTCGCTGATACTCCCTTTGGGCGCTTCGCGTTCGAGCCAGGCGAGAAAACGTGTCACGGCGGCGCCGTCGCGGGTGTGCGCGGTGCGCATCCCTACGATCTCGGCGTGGTTCTTCACCGCCTTCATCAGCGTGATCGGATCGGCGCCGCGTGCCGGCTTGCCGCCATGGGCTTGAACCTCGCGGGCCAACGCATCCGCCGCGCTCGCGCTGTCGAGCCGCACGGTTTTGTCCTTGTAGGCGGCAAGATCGCGCGTGAGCGCGTCGGGTGTGCGCACATCGGCGACGTCTTCGAGCGCGGCGCGCACGCTGTTATCGAGCTTGGCGCCGTCGACATAGAGCGCCGGGCGGCCCTCGCGCGGGACGACCGCGAAAGCCAGCGCAAGCGGCGTATGCGCAATGTCGGAGCCGCGGATGTTGAAAGTCCAGGCGACATTCTGCGGATCGGAGACGACGAGCGCATCCGCCCGCAGCTTGGCAAGTTCGACGCGCACGCGATTGAGCTTATCGGCGGCGCTTTCGCCGGCGAGCTTGATGTCGCGCAGCACGACCCGGCCGGCCGGTGGGGCAGGGCGGTCGCGCCACAACGCATCGATCGGATTGCTCTCGACCGCCACCAACTCGGCCCCGGCTGTCGTGCACGCCTGACGGAATTTCTCAACCTGGTCGGCGGTGTGCAGCCAGGCGTCGTAACCGATCTTCTGGCCGGCCTTGATGTTTTGCGTCAGCCATTGGTCGGGCGGATTTTCGACGAGGTGTTCGATCGCGAACACGGCTTTGTCGATCTGCGCGTCCGCTTGAACCGTGTAGCGGCCGTCGACAAACACTGCGGCACGCTCGGCGAGTACGATCGCGAAGCCGGCCGAGCCGGTGAAGCCGGTGAGCCACGCCAGCCGCTCTTCGCTTGCCGGCAGATATTCGTTCTGTTGGCGGTCGGCGCGCGGCACCAGGAAGCCGTCGAGGCCGAGCCGTTTGAGCGTGGCGCGCAAGGCGGCGACGCGGCCTGCGCTTTCGGCGCGTTCGCTCGAATCATCGAAGGTCTGGAAGTAAGCCTCGAACATGGCCGGCACTCTAGCTACCTGCGCGGGCCGGGCAACGCAGGGCTGCCGTGCGCGGCTCGATCATGCACCGCTGTCATATTGCCGCTTCAGGTGGCAAAGGCCCTGTCCATGCGGACTCTTGTTTGTGCAACGCACCTAAAATGGCCTGAACCCGCCGCAATTCCTTAACTTGAATTAACGTCTTATGCTGGTTTTACAAGGCTTCCATGCAGTTCCATGTCTTCTCGCAGATGCGAAATAGAATATTGTGCGATGCAATAGTCAGGGATGGATACCCGGGAGTTTCCGACACTCGGTCCAAAGGAGACTTCAGATGGTTGCCGCTACCTATACTGGAAATGTCACGGAAGCTGCGGAAGTTGCTCCGCGCAAGAGTTTCTGGGCCCGCTTCATGACCGCGCTGATGGAAGCCCGCATGGCGCAAGCCCGCCGCGAAATCCGCCTGCACATCGGTTTGCTGCCATACGGCTTCGACGATCGCAGCAACCGGCTCGTTCAGAAGAAGCCGACGGACATGCCGTTCGGCGGCTGGTAAGCGTCGCGTTGATTGGACGAAACCGCCCCGGCGTCCCCGCTCCGGGGCGGTTTTGTTTTTCAGCGCCGCAGGACGAGCGTCATCCAGCCATCGAGTGGAAACCGTTTCTCGAGCCTGAGTCCCTGCGCGCGATAGGCTGCGAGCGCGGCATTGGCGTGGCTCGGCAAAAGTCCTGAGAGCACCACGTGTGCGCCGGGTGCCGCGAGGCGAGCGAGGGGACTGGCCATGCGCGTCAGCGGCCCCAAGAGGATGTTGGCCAAGATCAGGTCGTAGGGCCCACGTGCGGTGAGGGCCTGCCTGCTTGCGCCGGCGGCGGTGACGAAGGTGATGAGTGGCGCGACACGGTTAAGCCGCGCGTTGCCGCGCGCGGCGTGCACCGCCACCGGATCGATGTCGCTGGCGACGACATGTGCGCGCAATGCTTTGGCGGCGGCGAAGGCCAGCACGCCCGAGCCGGTGCCGAGGTCGAGCACGCGCCGGAAGCGACGGCGTCGCGCCAGATCGTCGAGCGCCAACAAGCAGCCGCGCGTGGTGCCGTGGTGGCCGGTGCCGAAGGCGAGCGCGGCTTCGATCTCGACGCCTAAGACATTCGGTTTGATGCGCGCGCGATCGTGCGCGCCGTGCACGATGAAGCGGCCGGCCGGCACCGGCTTGAGGCCTTCGAGGCTCTGCGCCACCCAGTCGGCGGCGGCAACCGGCTCCAAGGTCAATGCATCGGCTGCCGCGTCGCCCGCCGTGAGCCGCACCAGATCGCGCAAGGCGGCTTCGTCCGGCGGCACGCGGAAATGGATCGCCACGTGCCACTTGCCGCTGTCGTCCTCAAAGGCGGCGCAGGCGGTGTCCTCGGCATCGAGGCTTTCGCCGAGAAACGACGCGAGCCGGCGGGCGGTCTTCTCGTCGCAGGCAAGCCGCGCGACGGTCGTGGGATGATCCATGCGCGCTGCTAATGCTTATCCTGCGGCACGCGAATGATGCGGGCGAAGGCGCCGTCCGCCGTGATCGGGAAGATTTGGCCGCTGTAGACCGCCGCCGATTTTTCCGACCAGGTCCACATCTGGCCGGTCTTGCGGTCGAGGATCAGCACCTTGCCGTCCGGCCCGCCGTGCAGGCGCACCATGTCGTAGCGGCCGGATGAGCGCGGTTCGGCGGAGGCCTGCGTGGCCACGCCGGCAAGGATCGCAATGGCAAGAAGACGATAAAGCGCGGTCATCGAGTTCTCCCCCTCGAATCTAAGCCGCCATTATAGCGTCAATGCCGCTTGAAGTATTGGATCTCGCGCTCGTGCTGGAGCGCCGCCTTCTTCGTATCGAAGGTGCCGAGGTTGCGGCGCTTGCCGGTCTTCGGATTCTTCTTGCGCGAATAGAGCCGGTATTTGCCGCCGGCGAGCTTGCGGATCATGGCGTGCCTCCTGGCAATGGCCCCGTGCTCACAAGCCTTCGCCGCGCAAGACGATTCCGCGCCGATGTCAGTCGCCGAACAGGGAGAAGAAACCGTTGTTGGAGCCGGCGCGGTAATAGCGGCGTTCGACCGGCGGAGGCGGTGCTTCGCGATAATAGTAATAGCGGTTGCCGTAAGCGTCCTCGCGCCAGCCGCGCACGGTGCGCTGGCGGCGCTGCTGTTGGGCGGCGACGTAATCATCGTACTCATCGTCGGTCGAGTAATAGCGCTCGTAGTCCTGCGCCTGCTGCTGTTGCTGCGGCCGCGGCGAGGGCTTGCGTGCGACCGGCGTGCCGGCGCCGCCGGGGATCTCGCCGGTGAGCACCACTTTCGTGTTCGCCATCTTATTCTTCTTCACCAGGCCCCACAGGATTGCGGAGTTGGCGCGCGAGAGCCGCACGCAGCCGTGCGACACAGGCTTGCCGAGATTTTTGGTGTCGAAGGTGCCGTGGATGGCATGGCCTTCCATGGTGAAGAAGATGGAGTTCGGCATCGGCGCGTCGTCCCACTCGCGCGAGAAGTGGTCCTTCTCCATGCGGAAGGGTTTCCACTCGCCGTTCGGCGTGTCGTAGCCGGCGCCGCCCGACGACACCGGCCAGACGTGCAACTGCTCGCCGTCCTGCGTGACGGTCATCTGCTGCGCCGCCTTGTCTATTTCGATCAACAGCTCGGCCCGCGCCGGCACGGAGAGAACCAGCGCCGCGAGGGACGCGGCGACGAGGCAGACCTGGTGGATACGCATGGTACTGAACTCCAGAGCCCCCGAGGCGGGAACTTTATCACGCCGCAAGGCGCGAATAAGGCAGATCACGGGGATTTCAATGCCTTAGGGGCAGGGGTGCTCTCGCCGGCGCGCGCCGCCCCGCGTCATCGCGAACATCGACTTCGCCCTGGAAAAGGCGCAGTCTCCGCTCGACCGAAACGCCAGCGCAAGGCGGCCGGGCCTTCCCTCCGACTTACCGAAAATCGAAACCGACCGGGCGCCCATCCGGGTGTCCGTTGCCCGCGCGCCGGCGCTTCCGCCGGGCGAAAGGAAAGCCCATGAATTTGCCTCCCATCCTGCAAGGCGAGTCTCTCACACGCCTCGCGCAAGGCGCCGCCGCCGGCGCCATCGTCACCATGGTCGTCGGCTTCACCTGGGCCGGCTGGCAATTGCAGAGCAAGGCGCAGCGGACCGCCGAGACCGCCGCCACCAGCGCCGTGGTCGCCGCGCTCGCGCCGATCTGCGTCGAGAAATTCCAGCGCTCAGCCGACAGCAAGGCGACGCTGGTGAAGCTGAAGGCGACCGACAGCTGGAAGCAGGACACCTTCGTCACCGACGGCGGCTGGGCGACCTTCACCGGCAGCGAGCCGAACCGCAACGTCGCGGAAGCCTGCGCGAAGATGCTCAACGATCTGAAGTAGCTCGGGCACGGGCGCCGTCGGGTTCACGCATCCGGGCGGCGCTGCCGCACCGGAGGCGGGCCGCCGCGCGCCTTACATGATCACCTTGCCGCGCACGTCCACGGCCTTCTCGATTCTGACCAGTGCGCCGATGCCGGTGTCGGCGCCGACATGCGTCTGCTCGCGCGGCAGCAAGAGCGAGAAGATCTTGTCGTGCACCGGGCCGCTCTCGTGCAGTTCGACCGTGCCGAAGAAGCGGATGAAGCCTGACTCGAGCACGCCGTCGCGCTGCGCCTTGAAGTTGGCGTAGATGATGCACACGCGCTTGTCGTGGCCGAGGTTCTCCAACACGGCGCGCTTGGAGCGCTCCCACCAGGCGAGATGCTGTTCGTCGTAGACGACCATGCTGCCCTTGGGCGTGATGTTCGGGCCGTTCGGGCCGGAGGTCGCGACGAGGCAGGGATAGCCGTCGTCCCAGGCATTGCGGATGAGGGTCTTGAGCGTGTCGGAAAGCGGCATGGGGAGTCCTGTGAGGGCCGGCGCGTCAAGACTTATAGCCGAATGCCCGCGGCGGGAATGCCTGCCGCCGCAACTCAATTGCCCAATTCCAGCACCCAATATTTCCGCCCGTTCTCCGCCGTCGCCGAAGCCAGCCCGTAATGCGTGATGCCGCGCATCAGCATGTTGCGCCGATGCCCCGCCGACTTCGCCCATAGGCGGAACGCGCACGCGGAATCGTCACAACCGACCAGCACATTCTCCGCGCCGGCCGAGGAGATGCTGGCGAGCCGCATGCGAAAGCCGTTGTGATCGAGCCGCCCGCGCCGCGCCAGATCCCGCGCGTGGCTGTAGGCCGCGCCGGCGAGCGCCGAGGACATGGCGAGCGGCGGCAGCTTGTGCTGCCGGCGGAAGCTGTTGAGGTCCAGCGCCAGCGCCGGATTGACCGCCGCGAGCGCGGCGGTAAATCCGAGCGCGAAGGCGGTCATTTTGCGCAAGATCATGTCTTGCCGCTCCTGAAGCATCCGATCTTACCGTGCCGGCAGAAAACGGCGCTGGTGCCGGCCTACCAATGCCGTGCGCAGTTCCTAGATTAGAATGAATGTCTGTGTCGCGCCACGCCACCCCCGCGGCGGGCCGGCACGACGGCGCGGAGCCGATTAAATGTCGTGGCGTGTGTTCTTGGCCGTTGTGGCGGTCGCGCTGGTGAGCGTGATCTACGGCCTCGATTGGCAAAGCGCGCCGCAGGCGCCGCCACACGCCGCCACGACGGCCGTGCAGCAGCCGATCGTCTTCCCCGATCAGACGCCCTGGCCGGCCGCCACCGATCTGTCGCCGAGCAGCAACGCGCCGGTTCTGCCGAACGGCGACAACGCCGCGCAAGCCCGCGCGCAAGCGCCGAAAGTCGTTGCGCCCGCGAACTGCAATGTCTCGGCCTGCGAAGCAGCCTATCGCTCCTTCCGCGCATCGGACTGCACCTATCAGCCGAACAACGGGCCGCGCCGCCTGTGCAAGCGGAAATGAGCGCGCGCCGCGCGCCTCAGCTCACGCAGACATATTGCGCGCCGCTCATGCCGATGCGCCGCGCCGCGCCGCGCGCGAGATCGAGCCGCGCGCCCATCCGATACGCCGTGCCGTAAGGGCCGGTGTCGTTGATGCGCACGGTGACGGAGCGGCCGTTCGTCGGATTGGTCACGGTCAGCGTAGTGCCGAGCGGCCAGGTGCGCGCCGCGGCGGTGTTGCCGTTGGCGTCGAAGCGTTCGCCGTTGGCGGTGCGCTTGCCGGTCGCGTAGTGACTCGCCAGCACTTCCTGGCCGGCGCAATTGCCGGTCTTCTTCACGTAACGATGAACAGTGGACCAGCCGCCGGCCTCGGCCGGGGCGAAGCTGATGAGGCTGATGAACAGCCCTGCGCCGATGCGCTTCATGTGATTGTCCCCTTTATGCTTTGGGCCCTTAGGAGCGGCAAAACGGGGCCAAAGCAAGGCAGGGGTCGCGCGGCCGGCGTTAAGGTGAACGGGCGCGACACGCTGTCATTGCGCTTATAGTTTGAATGAAAAAATCGGCATCGGTGTTCGCGAGGGAGAAACGCATGAAAAGAGTGACGTTGTCTAAGTTCGTCGTTTCAGCAATCGTGCTGGCGGGTTTTCTTTTCAACACGGTGGTGGTCATGGCGGACGATGCTTCGAAGCAGCTCATAGGCACTTGGAATATGACGAGCTGGACGCTGCAAGTGGTCGGCGAGAGCGGTGGGCGGGAGCCCTTCGGTCCCAACGCCAAGGGGCGGCTCATCATCACGCCGCAGAACGACTTCATGGTCATCATCACCGGCGGCAACCGTCAGCCCGCCAAGACGAGCGAGGAAAAAGCCGCGCTGCTCGACACGCTTTTGTCCTACGCGGGCAAATCCACCATCGACGGCAACAAGATCGTCACGACGGTCGACATCTCGTCGAACGAGGTCTTCACCGGCGCCAACCGCACGCAGGTGAGGTTCTTCGAATTGAACGGCAACACGCTGACGATCAAGACGCCGGAGATTTCCAGCGCGGCTCTGCCGGGCAAGAAGGTGGTGGGCACCTTGGCGTGGGAGCGGGAGTAAGCCGCGCCGTTCAGGCCGGGACGGCCGGCTCGCGCGCGGGCTTTTCGCCCGCGGCGGCGGGCGCGGCATCGGCGCGCTCGGCCAGCAGCAGATAGGCGCGCGCCATGCCGGCGAAGCCCGCGCGCAGCAGCGGATGTTGCTGCGCATTCGCCTGGGCGAAAAGCTCGGTGGCCTTGACGCTGTAGGGGTTTAAGGCGGGCATGACCGCTGTCTCCGGGAACGGGATCGCGGGCAGATAATGTGCGAGAGGGTGGTTTGTTCCCAGCCGCGCGATCGACCACGTCATGACGCCATTTGGTCCTTGAGCGCGCGGCGCACGGCTTTGGGCTCGCGCTTGATCACCTCGATCAGCGTGCGCGCCGCGCCGGAGGGCCGCCGTGTGCCAAGCTCCCACTTGCGCACGGTGCCGACACCGGTGCCGATGACGGCGGCGAACTGGCGCTGCGACAGGCCGAGCTTGTGCCGCGCCAGCCGCGCGTCGGTGTCGCTCGGCGTGACGGTGTGGACGATCGGCTCCGGTCATGGTGCAAAGCGGCAATCAACCTGCACTAGGTGGCTTCTGGTAATAAGCAGCCCAAATCGCAAACTCTTTTTGATTGTCTAAGTTCTGCTCGTTGTCTAGCTTTATGCAGCTAGGGGTAGTGGGGCGTCAATGTTTCTTCCATTGGATTTGATGTGGAATCGCGTGCACGTGGCGCGCGAAGATGCTGACACAACATTATTTTTGCATCTGCTTTATACTGGAGAAATGCTAACAAAATTGGTGACGGCAGGCATCATCGCTGCCATTACCGACGATCGTGAGCGCCATCGGTACACATTGGTTCACGGTATCCTTCGCTCCGATGGCCTTGGAGATTGGGTTAAGGCGTTAGATGAGGCGTTGATTGGCCCTGCGTCTCAACACCTTCTCGGTGCGGCAAGTGACGATAGACGTTCTCTGACAGAAAGATTCGGAGTTGGCTCGTGGCAGTATGAGGCCGTGCATCGGCTTTTTAATGTTGTCCGAGTAGTTGCCCCAGAGTTTGACGACATATCGGCCAAAACCTCTTTGAGGCAATGGTTTGCGGCTTTCGCTACATTACGGAACAAAACTAGGGGGCATGGTGCACCAACGCCAGCTACATGTTCGCGTCTATGTGTCCCCTTAGAAGAATCTTTGACGATGATTTGTCATCATCTTCCTTTGTTCGGACGACCATGGGCGTACTTGCATCGAAATTTATCAGGCAAATTTCGAGTAGTGCCTCTTGCAGGAGATCAAAGTTATTTCAATGAACTGAAAACAACTAGTGGCGCAAACGCTGCGCACAACCGGAGCCTAGAAGATGGGGTGTACCTTCACTTCGATGAGCCGGTTCGCGTGGAACTAGTTCATGCGAATGCCGATGTTGGGGATTTCATGTTTCCCAATGGAGCCTTCAGAGGGCGTTCGTACGAGCTTCTCTCGTTAATCACAGACAATCGTAAGCAAGGGGATGCAACGGCGTACCTTGCTCCCGCAGGTGAACGCCCGGCGAGCGAGACTGAAGGACGAGGTGCGCTCGATATTGTCGGAGATACTTGGACGAATCTGCCAGTGCTTTCTACGGGCTATGTCGATAGGCCTTCTTTAGAAACGGACATATATTCCACACTTACAAATGACCGGCACCCAGTAGTTACCCTCGTGGGGCGGGGCGGCGTTGGGAAAACGTCGTTAGCGTTGAAGGTGCTCAACCGTCTGGCATCGGAAGGGCGATTTGAAGCGATCTTCTGGTTTAGCGCGAGGGACATTGATTTGCTTCCTGAGGGCCCCAAGGTAGTGGCGCCGCGAGTTCTCACTCAGTCCGATATCGCCAAGCAGTACATAAGGTTGCTCGATCCAGCGGAAGCACGAGAAAAAGGATTCAGAGCAGTCGATTATCTTGCGAACTCGCTTGCTAAGAGTCCGCTGGGTGGGAAACTTTTGTATGTCTTCGACAATTTTGAAACCGTTACTAATCCCGCCGATTTGTTTCGGTGGCTTGATACGCACATACGCTTGCCGAACAAAATCCTTATAACAAGTCGAAGTAGGGATTTTAAAGCGGATTTCCCGATCGAAGTTGCTGGAATGACTGAGGGCGAGGCCGAGCAACTGATTGATGCCACAGCAAGTCGACTCGGCATTTCGAACCTGTTGACGCAGGACTACAAGGCTCAGCTCTTCGATGAGAGCGATGGGCACCCTTACATCATGAAGGTTTTGCTTGGTGAGGTAGCTAAAGCTGGGAAGTTGGTAAAGGTCGAAAGAATTGTCGCCGGGAAAGACGAAATCCTTGACGCTCTTTTCGAGCGAACCTACGCCGCTCTGTCGCTCGTGGCCAGACGAGTGTTTCTCACTTTATGTAGCTGGCGATCCCTCGTGCCTCAACTCGCGCTGGAGGCTGTGTTACTGCGTCCTGCGAATGAAAAGATGGATGTCTCTGCTGCCATCGAAGAGTTGTTATCAAGCTCGTTTGTCGAGCGAACAACGGCCCGTGACGGCACGGTTTTTCTGGATGTAGCGCTAGTGGCAGCGGTGTTTGGCCGGAGAAAGTTAGAGCTTACGCCGATGCGGGCCGCTATTGACGCCGACGTAGATTTTCTTCAGCAGATTGGGGCGACATCGGCGTCGGCAGTGAGGCATGGTATTCGACCGAGGCTTGAAAAGTTGTTTCAGAATGTGGCGACGCGGGTCGCATCCAAGCGAGTTGATCTGTCGGCTGTCGTCCCCAGCTTGGAGTTCATATGTCGTCAATATCCTATGGCTTGGCTTATGCTGGCTAAACTTCATGAGGAATGCGACGAAAGTGGCGGGCTGTCGAATGCGGCAGAGTGCTTAAGGCGATTTTTGGAGACGCCGCAATTGTATGGCGACCAGGAATTTGCTTGGGACGAGCTAGCAAGAATCTATGAGCTGCTTGGTGACTGGACCGGCGCAGCTCAGGCGCAAATTCAGCTTTGCAGACTGCCTGACGCGCCCTTTTCGCTGTTGAGCAATACCGCAAATCGACTGAATAACCTTCTCCGTGAAAATCATCTTGCTGTCGACTCGGAAGAGAAGCGGGTTCTTTATCGGGAACTCGCGCGTCTTATGGACCGTAGGGTAAGTGAGGCGACTGCCACAGATTTTTCTCGACTCGCATGGCTTCACCTACACTTGCGTGAGGTCCATAAGGCAAGCGAGCTTGTCGATCGTGGGTTGGAAGTAGATTCAACTAATGAGCATTGTGTACGGTTAAAAAAGAGATTGGAGCGCGAAGTGGGCTAGTGGGCTATTGAGTGAACATTGGTTGGTGCCCTCACACCCTCTCCACAAAACTATCCACGACCCGCTTCTCCCCCGCCTTATCAAACGCGATGGTGAGCTTGTTGCCGTCCACGGCCACGACGTTGCCGTTGCCGAATTTCAAATGAAAAACACGGTCGCCGACCGAGAAGGAGGAGGGCGCGCCGGTGGATTTGGCGATCAGCTCGCCTTCGATGGTCAAGGGAGTGCGCGGCTTCACCCCCTCCCGGCGCGCGTTGCGCGCCGACCTCCCCCCTCCAGGGGGAGGTGAAGAGGAGCGCGGGGCGTCGTCGTCATCATCCACCGACTGATCGAACACGCCGTCCGGCACATAGCGCGGCTGGCCATCTTCCGAGAAGCCGCCTTTGCCGCGCCGCTGTTGCGCGCGCTGCCAGCCGGGTGTCGAATATTTCGAGCCGAACGAACCCATCTCGTCGAAGCGGCTCGGGCCGTAGCCCGACATGCCGAAGCCGCCGGTGCCGCCCGCGGCCTCCTTCACCTCGACATGCGCCTCCGGCAGTTCGTCGAGGAAGCGCGAGGGCACGTTCGACGACCACAGGCCGTGAATGCGCCGGTTGGCGGCGAAATAAATCTTGGCGCGCTTGCGCGCGCGCGTGAGGCCGACATGCGCGAGGCGGCGCTCTTCCTCCAGGCCCGCGCGGCCCTGGTCGTCGAGCGAGCGTTGATGCGGAAACAGGCCTTCCTCCCAGCCGGGCAGGAACACGGTGTCGAATTCCAGGCCCTTGGCCGAGTGCAGCGTCATGATGTTGACGGCCTGCTCGGCCTCGCCTGAGTCGCGGTCCATCACCAGCGCGATGTGTTCGAGGAAGCCTTGCAGGTTCTCGAACTCCTCCATCGAGCGCACCAGCTCTTTGAGGTTTTCCAGGCGGCCTGCGGCGTCGGCGGAGCGGTCCTTCTGCCACATCTCGGTGTAGCCACTCTCGTCGAGGATGATCTCGGCCAGCTCCGTGTGCGGCAGCGTCTCTTTCTGCTTGGTCCAGCGCGCGAAGCTTTCCATCAGGGAGCGCAGCGCCGTGCGCGGCTTCGGCTTCATCTCGTCGGTGGCGGAGAGCGCGGCGGCAGCTTCCGTGAGCGGCACTTTGTTCTTGCGCCCATAGTCGTGCAGCATCTGCAGGGCCGCGTCGCCCAGGCCCCGCTTGGGCGTGTTGACGATGCGCTCGAAGGCGAGGTCGTCGGCCGGCTGCGCCACCACGCGCAGGTAGGCGAGCGCGTCGCGGATTTCGGCGCGCTCGTAGAAGCGCGGGCCGCCGATCACGCGATAGGGCAGGCCGAGCTGGATGAAGCGGTCTTCGAACTCGCGCATCTGGAACGAGGCGCGCACCAATATGGCGATCTCGTCGAGCGGGTGGTCCTCGCCGCGCTCGCGCGCGTCGCGCTGGAATTGCTCGATCTCCTCGCCGATGGCGCGGGCTTCTTCCTCCGAGTCCCATGCGCCGGTGACCTGCACCTTCTCGCCGTCTTCGTCCTCGGTGCGCAGCGTCTTGCCGAGGCGCCCTTCGTTGTGGGCGATGAGATGCGAGGCGGCGGCGAGGATATGGCCCGTGCTCCGGTAATTTCTTTCCAGCCGGATCACCTTCGCGCCCGGAAAGTCATGATCGAAACGCAGGATGTTATCGACCTCCGCGCCGCGCCAGCCGTAGATCGACTGGTCGTCATCGCCGACGCAGCAGATGTTCTTTTGATGGGGTGTTTGGCTGAGCGCTGCCGCTTGCTCGCGCAGCGCGCCGGGTGAGGGGGCGTCCCATGTATCTTCGAGGCTCACCCCCTCATCCGGCTCGCTTCGCTCGCCACCTTCTCCCACGAGGGGAGAAGGTAACGAAGCCTGCGGCACGCTCTCTTCACCCTCTCCCCCTGTGGGAGAGGGTGAAGAGCCGCGCAGCGGCGGGGCGGGTGAGGGGGAAACATTCTGCGCCAGCAACCGCAGCCACAAATACTGCGCGACGTTCGTGTCTTGATACTCGTCCACCAGGATGAACTTGAAGCGCTGCTGATATTGCTTGAGCACGTCCGGGTTCTGGCGGAACAGACGGATGCATTCGAGCAGCAGGTCGCCGAAGTCCGCGGCGTTGAGCGTCTTCAGCCGCTCCTGATAGGCGATGTAGAGCTTCTTGCCCTTGCCGTTGCCGAAGCTCGCGGCCTCGCCGGCCGGCACCTGCTCGGGGGTGAGGCCGCGGTTCTTCCAGCCGTCGATCAGCATCGCCAGCACGCGCGCCGGCCAGCGCTTGTCGTCGAGGCCTTCCGCCTCGACGAGCTGCTTCATGAGGCGGATCTGGTCGTCGGTGTCGAGGATGGTGAAGCCGCTCTTGAGGCCGACCAGCTCGGCGTGGCGGCGCAGGATCTTCACGCCGATCGAGTGGAAGGTGCCCATCCAGGGCATGCCTTCGGCGACCGCGCCGACCATGGTGCCGACGCGCTCTTTCATCTCGCGCGCCGCCTTGTTGGTGAAGGTGACGGCGAGGATTTGCGAGGGGTGCGCCCGGCCCATGTTGAGGATGTGGGCGATACGGGTGGTCAGGACGCGCGTCTTGCCGGTGCCGGCGCCGGCCAGCACCAGGACGGGGCCGTCGAGCTGCTCCACCGCCTCGCGCTGCTCGGGATTGAGGTCTGCGAGATACGGGAGATTGCTCGCCCGTGCCGCCATCGCACGGGCCGCAATGCCGCCGGCGACAGGCTGCGGAGCAACGGAAACAGGGTCGGTACGCTTCGGCTCGGCCATCTTGTCCAATGGGGAAGGGCGTGGCCGTCGGCCCGCCAAAATTGATTCTGTCTAGCCCAAAGATGGCATTCGTGCGCCCCTATTTCGAGGGCCCCGGGCGCGCGGGTCCCCATTGTTTTGCCGCGGATTTCAGCGCGTTGCGCGGTTGCCGGGGCATTAACCTGCAACGCAGGCGCTGCTGGAACTCGGGGCTACCGTTCTCTAAGCTTGCCGCCAAACAGGGGAGTTCGATTTATGCAGCCGATGTCGCCCGGGATCACCAAAGCCGGCACGGGTATCGACGGGATCGTGTGGAGCATCCTGGGCCAGACCTACGTGCCCAAGCAGCTTACCGAGCAGTCGTTCTCGTGGCACGCCACCTTGCCGCCCGGCACCTTCGTGCCGCCGCACATCCACCCGACACAGGACGAGTTCGTCTACATGCTGGAAGGCCGGCTCGATGCGGTGATCGACGGCCGCGACTTCGTCGCCACGGCCGGTGACCTGGTCAAGCTGCCGATGGGCATCCCGCACGGGTTGTTCAACAAGTCCGACCAGGTGCTCAAGTGCTTCTTCTGGGTCACGCCCACGCGCAAGCTCTACGACCTGTTCTGGGCGATCCACTCGATGAAAGAGCAGAACCCGCCGGACGTGGTCGCGCTCGCGGCGCGCTACGAAATCAACTTCCTGCCGCCGCCGGTGTGAGGCTTACGCCGCGTTCGCCGGCGGGCCGAGCGGCTGTTTGTTGACCTGCTCCTTGGCAAAGCCGGCCTTGGCTGCGTAGCCGCGCACGATGGCCTTGCGCTGCTCGTAAGACAACACGGCCTCGATATTGTCGAAGCCGTCCGGCGCGCGTGCTTCCACCGCGTCGATCACGCCTTCCGGTCCGCCCGAGCGGTTCGACTGCACGATCTGCGCCGTCATCGGCAGCCGCTCGCGCTCATATTCGTACAGCGCCTGGCCGACATGGTCGCACTGGCGCAAGCGATCGGCGAGACAGCGCGCGTCGAGGATCGCCTGCGAGGCGCCGTTCGAGCCGACCGGATACATCGGATGCGCGGCGTCGCCGAGCAGCGTGACGCGGCCGTGCGACCAATGCGGCAGCGGGTCGCGGTCGCACAACGGATACTCCCAGAACTCCGGCGTCGCCTCGATCATCGCCTTGGCGTCGACGAAGGGAATGTGGAAGCGCTGCACGTGCGGCATCAGATCTTCAAAGCGGCCGAGCCGCGACCAGTCTTCCTTCTTCGGCGGCACGCCGCCTTCGGCGACCTTCACCATCACCGCCCAGTTGGTGAGCGGACGATCCTCGCGCGCGCCTTCGCCGATCGGATAGACGACAAGCTTGGCCGCCATGCCGCCGGCGATCACCATAGAGCGGCCGGTGAGATATTTCGGCCAGTCCATGGCGCCGCGCCACAAGATGGTGCCGTTCCAGCGCGCCGGGCCTTCGTTGGGATAGAGCGACTCTCGTACATAAGAGTGGATGCCGTCGGCGCCGATCAGGATGTCGCCGCGCACAGTCGCGCGATGGCCGCCTTCGCGCGCGAAGAAGTAGGCGGTGACGCCCGCGTCGTCTTGCGTGTAGGCGCCCAGGCGATGGCCGGTGTGAATGCGCGACTCGCCGATGCGCGCACGCACCGCCTGATAGATGAGCGCCTGCAGGCGCCCGCGGTGAATCGAGAACTGCGGATACTCGAAGCCGGCGTCGGTGCCGCGCGGCTCGCGCCAGATCTCCTGGCCATGGCGGTTCATGTAAAATAATTCGTGGGTTCGGATGCCGACGCGGTCGAGCGCCGGCAACAGGCCGATCTCGGCGAGCTCCTTGATCGCGTGCGGAAGCGTATTGATGCCGACGCCGAGCTCGCGGATCTGCTCCGACTGCTCAAAAATCTCGCAGTCGATGCCGCGCGCATGCAGCATCAGCGCCATGGTCAGGCCGCCAATGCCGCCGCCGACGATTATTGCCTTCATCGCACTCACCCTGAACGCTACCGACGCCCGCTATCATGAAGGCGTTGCGGGCGGGCGGCAACAGGTCCTAGCCGGCACGGTTATCGACCCCCGTTGACTCACGGCCGCGTTAACCGGTCAACTGTTGGCATAAAAACTGCACCAAACGAGCGCCAGCGCCAAAGGTGCTTCAGGGGAGATTTGTCATGCGTTCGTGCGTTAAAGGATTTGTCGCGGTTTCGGCTTTGCTGCTCACGGTCGGCAGCGCCGCCGCCCAGGACAAGGTCCGTATCGGTTTGATCTACACGCTGTCCGGTCCGCCGGCCGCGCTCGGCCAGCAGTCGAAGAACGGCTTCGAGCTCGCGGTGAAGCATCTCGGCGGCAAGATGGGCGGCAAGGAGGTCGAGCTGGTCATCGCCGACGATGAGCTCAAGCCCGACTTGGCGATCCAGAAAGTGCGGGCGCTGATCGATCGCGACAAGGTCGATTTCGTCGTCGGGCCGATCTTCTCCAATGTGCTGGTCGCCATCCACAAGCCGGTGATGGAAGCGGGCAAGATCTTCATCAGCACCAATGCCGGCGCTTCGTCTTTCGCCGGCGCCGCGTGCAACCCCAATTTCTTCGTCACGTCCTATCAGAACGATCAGATCTACGAGACGCTCGGCAAGGTCGCGACCGACAAGGGCTATAAGACCGTCTATGCCATGGTGCCGAACTACCAGGCCGGCAAGGACGCGCTCGCCGGCTTCAAGCGCACCTACAAAGGGCAGATCGTCGAGGAGTCGCTGGTTCCGCTGAACAATCTCGACTTTCAGGCCGAACTCAGCAAGCTGAATTCGATGAAGCCCGACGCGTTGTTCACCTTCATGCCGGGCGGCTTGGGCATCAGCCTGATCAAGCAGTTCAATCAGGCGGGCCTCAAGGGCAAGATGCCGATCCTCTCGGCCTTCACCGCCGACGAGGCGACGCTGCCGGCGTTGCAGGATGCCGCCGAGGGCATTTATGGCGCGTTGACTTGGGCGCCGAACATGGACAACCCGCAGAACAAGAAGTTCGTCGCGGAATACGAAGCGGCCTACAAGGCGGTGCCGGCCTCTTATGCCATGCAGGCTTATGACGCGGCGATGCTGATCAACAGCGCGGTGGTCGCCCTCAAGGGTGACCTATCGAAGACGGCGGCGGTGAGCGCCGAGTTGAAGAAGGCGAACTTCACGTCGCTGCGCGGGCCGTTCAAGTTCAACGTCAACGGCTACCCGATCGAGGACTTCTATTTGACCAAAGTCGCCAAGCGCGCCGACGGAAAATTCCAGACCGAGATCGTGGAGAAGGTGCAAAGCGGCGTCACGGACAGCTACGCGAAGGACTGCAAGTCCTGATGATGAGCGGCCGGAGCAGCGCTGACGTCCGCAACGCTCGTCAGCGCTTCTCGGGCATCGCAATGCGGCGGCCGGCGGCCTCCGGGATCGGCAGCGCCGCGTGGGCTGAGCGCAGGCGCGCAAGCGCCCCCATGACGTCGTTGGGAAACGGCGCGACCTTCTTCGCCTTCATGTCCACGTGCAGCGTCATGCTTTCGCAGGTGGCGGAGAGCCACCCTTCGCTGGCGTGAAACAACTGCTCGAAGATGTGGAAGCGCTTGGCATCGTAAGCGAGCAGTTGCACGGTCACGCGGACCGGGCTGCCCTCGTGGATCTCGCGCAGGTAACGCACGTGCGTTTCCGCCACCATGGTCGAGAGGCTGCGCTGCTGCAGATAATCCGGGCCGATGCCGATCAGCTCGTAGACCTCGTCCACCGCGCGATCGAACAGCACGTGGTAGTAGGCCATGTTGAGATGGCCGTTGTAGTCGATCCATTGCGGTTCGATCCGCATCAGCGACGAGACGAACGGGGCGAAAAATACCGGCGGATCGGGGCGGTCGAGCATCGGGTTCCGGCTGTTTGCGAACGAACAAACTTACGATGCCGCGCGCACAGCCGTCCACCACGCGGCTCAAGCGGCTTCCTCGGCAGCGGCCGGATGCGGCCGCTGTGGAAATTAACCAAACATTAACGATACGCTGCCCTCGCCGCCTACCTCCGCTATCTTCGCGGCAAAACAAGGGGGGCGAGGGCAATGCTCGACAGGCTTGCTCGGGGCACGTTTCTGGTTCTGCTGGTGGCGGTGATCGCCGTCTGGGCCGTGTCCATGGCCAACAGCAGCGCGTCGGAACCGCAGCACGATCCGAACGAATACTGGCTGGCGTGAGTATTTCCACGCGCTTGACCTGACCGGTCATCCCCGCCACGGTCGCCCGCATCTTTTCAGGGCATTTTGCGATGGCGACACTTCAAACATCCCACGATCCCGCGTCCAAACAGGCCGCCATCGCCGCGCTCACTGCGGCCTTCGGTCATAACCGCGTGGTCACGGCGCAGGCCGTCCGCGAGCAGCATGGCAATACCGTCACCTGGCTTCCCAACCAGCCGCCGGACGCGGTGGTGTTTCCGCAGTCGACGGAGGAAGTGCAGCAGATCGTCCGCATCTGCGCTGAGCACGGCATGCCGATCGTCGCCTTCGGCACCGGCTCCTCGCTCGAGGGCCACGTCAACGCGCCCGAGGGCGGGGTCTCGCTCGACTTCCGCGACATGAACAAGGTGCTGGCGGTGCACGCCGAGGACCTCGACTGCGTGATCGAGCCCGGCCTCACCCGCAAGGCACTCAACGAGCACCTGCGCGACTCCGGGCTCTTCTTCCCGATCGATCCGGGCGCCGACGCCTCGCTCGGCGGCATGGCGGCGACGCGCGCCTCCGGCACCAACGCGGTGCGTTACGGCACGATGAAGGACAATGTGCTGGCTCTCAAAGTGGTGCTGGCCAACGGCGAGGTGATCGACACTGCCCGCCGGGCCAAGAAAACCTCGGCCGGCTACGACTTGACGCGGCTGATGGTCGGCTCGGAAGGCACGCTCGGCATCATCACGCAACTGACCTTGAAGCTGTCCGGCATTCCGGAGGCGATCTCCGGCGGCACCTGTCCGTTCCCTTCGGTCGAGGCCTGCTGCAACACCGCCATCGCCACCATCCAGTCGGGCATCCCGATCGCCCGCATCGAACTGTTGGACGCGCTGCAGGTGCGCGCCTGCAACATGCACGCCAAGCTCGGCCTGCCGGAAGTGCCGATGCTGTTCTTGGAATTCCACGGCACCGAAGCGTCGGTTGCCGAGCAGTCGGAGCGCTTCGGCGAGATCGCCGCCGAATTCGGCGGCGGCCCCTTCACCTGGACCACGCGCGCGGAAGACCGCACCAAATTGTGGGAAGCGCGCCACCACGCGGCCTTGTCGAACTTCGCGCTGCGTCCGGGCGCGCAGATGGTGGCGACCGATGTCTGCGTGCCGATTTCGCGGCTCGCGGAGTGCGTGACCGAGACGCAGAAAGACATCGCCGAGAGCCGCATCATGGCGCCGATCGTCGGCCATGTCGGCGACGGCAATTTCCATCTTACGCTCTTGATCGACATGAGCGACGCCGACGAGGTCAAACGTGCCAAGGCGCTATCCGAGCGGCTGGTGAAGCGCGCGCTCGCCATGGACGGCACCTGCACCGGCGAGCACGGCGTCGGCCAGGGCAAGATGAAATATCTCGAGGCGGAGCACGGCCCGGCTGCGCTCGCGGTGATGGCCTCGATCAAGCGCGCGCTCGACCCGCAGAACATCCTCAATCCGGGGAAGATCATCGCCATTTAGTCATTCCGGGGCGGCCCGTCGGCTAAAGCCGACTTGGGATGGCGTCCCGGAATGACGATGTCATGTGCGTCATCGGCGACACACAATTGCCGCCAAACGCGAAGCAAACTAGCGTAGATTTACCCCACAAGCCGCGGCGTGCCGGAGCCGGCCTGGCGTCGGAGTTCTCTTATCGTGCAGACAACCCTGCTCGGATTGGCGATTGCGCTCATCCTGGCGCTGGTGGCGGCGCTGATCGGCCCGCTGGTGGTCGATTGGGGCACCTATCGCGCTTTGTTTGAGCGCGAGGCGACCCAGCTCGTCGGCGTGCCGGTCAAGGTTACGGGTTCCATCGACGCCCGGCTGCTGCCGTCGCCGCAACTGACGTTGCATGACATTGCGATCGGCGAGGGTGCCGAGACGGTTCGTGCGCGCTCGCTCGGCATCGAGTTTGCGCTCGGGCCGCTGATGCGTGGCGAGTGGCGCGCCAGCGACATGCATCTCGTCGGCCCCCAGGTAACCCTCGGTCTCGATGCCACCGGCCACGTGCAGGGGCCGAACCTCGCGGTCGCCTTCGATCCCGATGCCCTGAGCATCGAGCGGGTGAGTATCGAGGACGGCAAGCTGACACTCACCGATGCCGCCAACGGCGCGAGCCTCGTGCTCGACAAGGTCTGGTTCAACGGCGAGGCGAAGTCGCTGCTCGGTCCGTTCAAGGGCGAGGGTGCGGTCCGGCTCGACGGCGAGCTTTATCCTTATCGCGTCAGTGCCGGGCGCTACACGGATGAGAACGGGCTGAAGCTGCGCCTCAATGTCGATCCGGTGGCGCGGCCGCTCAATATCGAGGTCGACGGCGCGCTGGCACTGACCGGCAATACGCCGCGCTTCGAGGGCAATCTCTCCGTCGCGCGGCCGGTCGGCATCGCGCGCGGCGCGCAGGTGACGCAGCCCTGGAAGATCACCGGCAAGTTGAAGGCAAGCGCGCAGTCGGCGCTGCTGCAAAATCTCGAATACCAGTACGGCTCGGAAGATCAGGGGATAAAGCTCACCGGCGTCGCCGACTTCAAGTTCGGCAAGCGCCCGCGCTTCGACGGCGTGCTGTCGAGCCGGCAGGTCGATCTCGACCGTGCGCTGGTGGGCCGTGACGGCATGAAGCCGGCTCCGGCCGCGGCCTTGCGGCAACTGGCTGATCTCGGGGGCGCCGCGTTCCGCCCGAACATCCCGATGCAGATCGGCATCAGCGTCGATCAACTCTCATTTGGCGGCGGCACGGTGCAGAACATGCGCGGCGACATCTCGAGCCGCGATGGTGGCTGGACGCTCGACCGTTTCGAATTCCGCGCGCCCGGCTTTACGCAGGTGCGTCTCAGCGGTCGGCTCGCGGTCGACGGCGACAACGTGGCCTTCACCGGGCCTGCCGAAATCGACTCCGGCGATCCGAAAGTGATGACCGCCTGGCTCGAGGGGCGTGGCGATACCGGCCAAGGCGATCTGCGACCGCTGAGCCTGCGCGGCGACGTGACGTTCGGCACCGAGCGCATCGCCATCGAACGATTGAAGGCGGAGTTCGAACGCAGGACCGTATCCGGCCGGCTCGCGTATGTATTCGCTACGGCCAAGCAGCCGGCCAGGCTCGATGCCGAGCTCAACGCGCCCGAACTCGACATCGACAGTGCGCTCGGCTTCGGCAAGGCCTTGCTCGTCGGCTCCAAGCTCGAGCGTCCGCACGCGATGACCATCGCAGCCGAGATCGGCCGCGCGACGGTCGCGGGCTTCACCGGCCGTGACGCCAGCGCGCGCGTGAAGATCGATGGCGACGGGATCGATATCGACAAGCTCTCGGTTGCCGATCTCGGCGGCGCTGCCTTCTCCGCCAACGGCCGCATCGTCACCAGCGGTACGCCGCAAGGCAGCGTGCGCGTCGATCTCGACGCGCCGAATATGAAACCGGTGCTGGCGCTGCTCGCGCGTCTTGCGCCCGACACCGCGCAAGTCTTAGAGCGTCGCGCGTCGGCGATGGCGCCGGCCAAGCTGCGCGGGCAGTTCTCGCTGCAAGGCGCGCAGGCGGCAACGCAAGGCAAGATCGAACTGGAAGGCAATCTCGGCAAGGTGCGGCTGGCGCTGAACGGACAAGGCAAGGTCGATACGACCGCCTTCACGGCCGGCGACATCCAGCTCGACGGCAAGCTCTCAGCCGATGACGGCAAGATGCTTGTGGCGATGCTGGGCCTCGACGGCGCGCTCGCCGTCACGCCGGGCCCCGGCACATTGGCGGTCAGTGCGCGCGGCCCGTCGAGCGGCGATCTGCACATCGACGCCAAACTGAACGCAGGCGGGCTCGATAGCAGCGCGACCGGCACGGTCAAACCCTTCGCAGCCGAGCCGGCCGCAGATTTGCGTGTGACGGTTTTGCGCGCGGATGCCACGCCGTTGCGCGGCGTGAAAAGCGCGCCGCTGCCGGTGACCTATGCCGGCCGGCTGCAGCTTGCCGGCAAGACGCTGACGCTCAGCGATATCAATGCCGGCATCGCGGGTACGACTGTGCGCGGGCGGCTGGCGCTCGCGCTGACTGAACCGCGGCGCGTGCAAGGCGAGCTCGATGCCGATGCTGTCGACGGCGCGGCCCTGCTGGCGTCCGCGATCGGCATGCCGGCTTCGCCGCCGCCGGCGAAGAGTGCCGGCTGGTCGTGGCCGAGCGAGCCGTTCATCGGCGAGAGGACGGCCGCCACCGGCAAGGTCGCGCTCAAGGCGCGGCAGGTGGCCTTGCTGCCTGGGATAACGGCGCGCGAATTCCGCGCCACGCTCGCGCTCGACAAGGACGCGCTCACATTCGACGACATCAGCGGCAATGTGGCGGGCGGCAAGCTCACGGGGCGCATCGCCTTCCAAGACGCTGTCGACGGCTTGAAGATGCAACTGAAAGGCGCGCTCGAGGGGGCCGATGCGGCGGCGCTTCTGTCATCAGGCCCGCGCCCGGCGGTGAGCGGAACGCTCGGGCTGTCGGCGGACGTGTCGGGGAGCGGCTTGAGCCCGGTCGCGTTGATCGGCTCGTTGCAAGGTTCGGGGGCGATCACGCTCGCCAATGCGCAATTTGCCGGCTTCGATCCGCGCGCCTTCGATGCCGTCACGCGCGCAGTCGATCAGGGACTGCCGATCGACAACACGCGCATCGCGGATCTCGTGCGCCGTGCGCTGGAGAGCGGTCAGCTTTCGGTCAAGCAGGCGCAAGGTGCGCTGGCGATCACGACCGGGCAGGTGCGCTTGAGCAATGTGTCGGCCGAGAGCAAGGATGCGACGGTGGCGCTCTCCGGCAATCTCGATCTCATCGATGGCACGATCGATGCCCGGCTGGTGTTGTCCGGCATCGGCGAAGTGGCGGGCACGCGGCCCGACATCTTCATGGCGTTCGGCGGGCCGCTTGCTGCGCCCGCGCGCACGTTTGACGTCTCTGCGCTGACGGGCTGGCTGACGTTGCGATCGGTCGAGAACCAGGCGAAGCGCCTGCGGGCGATCGAGCAGGCCGCGCCCAAGACGGAAACAAGGACGGAAACAAACGCACCGCCCGCCGGCCGTGCGCCACCGTTGTCGCCGCCACCGCGGCCGCCCGCGATGCCGATGGCCTTGCCGACGGTCGATCCGGCCGCTCCGCGTGAGCAGGCGCCGGCTTTGCCGCCGCCATTGGACGTCAGGCCGTATCCACAGTTGATGCAGCCGACACGGCCGATCCGACCGGACGCCTCAGTCGGCGCGCAGAACTGAGTGTATAGCCGCGCCGGCGCTGGCTTCGCGCGGCGCGCGCCGCTGCTCCGTGCTCAGCGTGCGATAGTAGTCGAGGACGAACAGCCGGATCGCCGAGGAGAGATTGCCCTCGTGACGATCGGTATCGATCGACGCCACGACATCCGACAGCGTCATGTTTCGGCTGAGGGCGATCTCGCGCAAGCCCTGCCAGAACGGATCCTCGAGACTGACGCTCGTCTTATGGCCGGCGATCACGATCGAGCGCTTAACGACCGGAGATTTCATGGCATGTCTCCTGTGTCGATCCGATGCTGATCGAGGTCGCGGGCCGTTTTGGCCTGCTGTGCCTGGTCCAGCGTGCGGACATGCTTCGATTGGCCATGGATCAGACGTTGCGCAGCGGCGCGTTGTTCGTCCTGCTGACGTTTGGCGCGCTTGCGTACCGTCCGAAGATTGACCAGTTCAGCCATTCGGTTTTTCCGGAAGCAAATTCATCCAATCCCACCGCGCGAGACCCCGCCGCGGCCGATTCTGCCCGAAGCAGGTCAACGCATACGCAAGGATCACTATGTCAATTCTGTGGGAGGAGATAGCGCGAGTTCAATACACGGTTAGTTGATCGAAATATAAATTTACTACTAAACTCTCTACATGCAGGAGTATTATTTAGAATAGTTGCCTCAGTGCCTGCATCGAGAGCAGTTATAACTAGCTTTTACAAAGCGTTTACTCGAAAAATTGGAAAGGTATACAATAAAATGTGCTATCTATTTCTCTTGTTAGAAGCATTCTATATCCGCTGACGGTAACGAAATACCCTAAAGAGCCTCAGAGGTCTCCTGTAAATACATTCGCGCCGGCGAATATAGCCTGACGCTATTTTCGGTGGATTTCGTCAGCGCTTTTGACGTGTGGGCCGCGTCATTTGCACCGGCTGCACGAGACGATCGAACTCGGCACCGCTCACAAAACCCAGCCGCACGGCCTCTTCACGCAACGTTGTGCCGTTGGCGTGCGCAGTCTTGGCCACTTTGGAGGCGTTGTCGTAGCCGATCTTCGGCGACAGCGCGGTCACCAGCATCAGCGAGCGCTCGAGCAATTCGCGGATGCGCGTTTCGTTCGCCTTGATGCCGACGACGCAGTTGTCGGTGAAGGATTGCGCGGCGTCGCCGAGCAGCCGGATCGACTGCAACATGCAGTAGGCGAGCACCGGCTTGTAAACATTGAGCTCGAAATGACCCTGGCTGCCGGCCACCGTGATGGTGGTCTGATTGCCGAACACCTGGCAGCAGACCATGGTCACGGCCTCGCTCTGCGTCGGGTTGGTCTTGCCCGGCATGATGGAGGAACCCGGCTCGTTTTCCGGCAATGACAGTTCGCCGAGACCCGAGCGCGGGCCGGAGCCGAGCAGGCGGATGTCGTTGGCGATCTTGAACAGCGCCGTGGCGGCGGCGTTGATGGCGCCGTGCGCGAACACGTAAGCGTCATGCGCTGCCATGTGCTCGAACTTGTTGCTCGCGCTTACGAACGGCAGCTTGGTGTAGGACGCGATCTTCTTGGCGAAGGCCTTGGCGAAATCCGGATGGCTGTTGATGCCGGTGCCGACGGCGGTGCCGCCTTGCGCGAGCGGATAAAGCGCGCGCTGCGCTTGCGCGATCTGCGCGATGGCGGACTTCACCTGCGCGGCGTAGCCGGAGAATTCCTGGCCGAGCGTGATCGGCGTCGCGTCCATCGTGTGGGTGCGGCCGATTTTGACGATCTTGGCGAACTCCTTTGCCTTCTGCTCCAGCGCCTTTTGCAGATGCACGAGCGCCGGCTTCAAGTGCTGCTCGATACGCAGCGCGGCGGCGATGTGCATGGCGGTGGGGAGCGAGTCGTTCGACGACTGGCTCATGTTGACGTGATCGTTCGGGTGTATCGGCGCCTTGGCGCCGAGCGCGCTGCCGAGCTTGAGATTGGCGATGTTGGCGATCACCTCGTTGACGTTCATGTTGGTCTGCGTACCGGAGCCGGTCTGCCACACCGACAGCGGAAATTCGGTATCCAGCTTGCCGGCGGCGATGTCCTGCGCCACCGCCACGATGGCGCTCGCGCGCTTGGCGTCGAGGCCGCCCAGATCGCGGTTTACTTCGGCGGCCGCACGTTTGATCAGGCCGAGCGCGTGAATGATCTCGATCGGCATGCGCTCGCCGCCGATGCGGAAGTTCTGCAAGGAGCGTTGGGTCTGCGCGCCCCACAGCTTCTCATTGTCGATGTCGATCGGGCCGAAGGCGTCGGTTTCAGTACGGGTTTTGGTCATGGCAATGCATCCGAGGCCGAAAGTGGCGCTCCGGTGAAGCTATGCCGATCGGCCGGCCGGACAAGCGGGGAAGGTTGGGCGACGGCTATTTCTTGCGGAAGCGGTCGAGCCGCACCACCTCGCCGCCGCCGGTCGGCTTGTCTGGCTTGTCCGGGCTATCGGCTTTGGATGGCTTCTCAGCCTTCTTGGTCGCAACCAGTGCCGGCGCGGCTGGTAACGGCGCTGGCGGCGTCGTTACCGGCGCGATGACCGGCGGCGCCGGCGGCAACTTCTTCTTGCTCACCGGCTTATCTTTGCTCTCCGCCGGTGTGGCCTCGGCCTCTTCGCCTTCGGTCACCTCCTCGAACTGGAGGCCGAACTGCACCGACGGGTCGAAGAAACCCTTGATCGCCTCGAACGGTACGACCAGCTTTTCCGGCGCGCCGCCGAAGGAGAGGCCGACTTCGAAGGCATCGTCGGTCACCTTCAAATCCCAGAACTGGTGCTGGAGAATGATCGTCATCTGCTCCGGGTACTGCGCCTTCAGCCGGTCGGAGAGGCGCACACCTTCGGCGCGGGTGTCGAAGGAAATATAGAAATGGTGGTCGCCGGGCAGGACCTTCTTCTTGGCCGTCTCGGTCAGCACGTTGCGGACGACGCCGCGCAGGGCCTGCTGGGTGAGGAGATCGTAGCGGATGTGGTCGGGCATGCTCGCCGTGTATGGCCGGATCGGTAAGATTCGCCGGGATGCTAGCGCGCCTTGCGACGAAAGGGCAGTCCGGGCGGCGCAGGGTCGCGTACTGTCATAAATGGGGGATTGCAGGGCGGGAGAGAAGTGGAGGCTTCTGTTGCCAGGTGCCTCCGAACCCCGCCTAACCGCTGCTAAGACGGCTAGGGCTTGTAGGCTTGGTTAGTCAAACCGCTTACGCAGCCTGAGCAACCGGAGCATAGTTGTCGTTGGCAACTATGGAATTGGCCCGATAACGGCGGAACCATGCCGAGCAAAAGTCCGCCCTTTACGCCCTCGTCGATCCTATTTCGCCCCCGCCAGTGTCGCCCTGCGGTCCAACCTTTCGAGAGGACCAGTCCCGCCGTGACGGGAACTTCGTAATTCGAGCGACACTGGTGGAGGCGCCGGGTACTGCCCCCGGGTCCGATGGGTTTATTACGACGGCCGTTTATCGCCATAGCCGGGTTGCCCCGGCACCTCTCAATATAGGGGCAGCCGGTTAAGGAAAAAAGGTGGGCGATGTTTCACGGGAAACATTCCTAATGTAGTGGATAAGCCAGGTCGCCGAAAGGACTGAAAGCCTAGAGCAATCCGATCGGCTTCAGGGCCGCCGCGGGACGCTGAGAAACGCGTCATCCTCCTTTTGCGGCACGTCTCGATGCCCGCGTCGGCGCGGGATGCCATGGCGGTCTCGGCTGAAACTGCCTTTTGAGGAACTCGACGAAATGCGCTACGCGCGCTGAAATGCCCTGTCGGGCGGGAACCAGCGCGAGCACGTCGGCATCGATAAAATCCCAATCGCCCAAAATACGCTGTAACGTGCCGCGTCTGACGTAGTCCGCGACGTCCCACTGCGAGCGCATCATCACGCCGCGGCCCGCAAGCGCCCAATTGCGCACGACTTCGCCATCATTGCTGGTCATGGCGGGCGTCACGCGAATGGAATCGCGGGCCCGGCGCGGCTGCCGCGCCGTCGCGCGCGCGCGAAAGTGCCAGAGCGTGACGTCTTCTTCGTTCTCGCGCAGACACAGGCAGTCATGCGCGGCTAGATCGCGTGGGTGGCGCGGAGTGCCGCGTTTGCTCAGGTAGTCGGGATTCGCACAGATCCAGCGTTCGTTGCGTGCCAAGACATGCGCAATCCAGGCGGAATCACGGACCTCCCCGATATGGATGACGACGTCCGCGTTCTTGATTTCCGTCCACGGCTTTTCGGACAGATCGAGCGTGATGCGCACCTCCGGATGCAATACCGTGAAGTCGGCAATCGACGGCGCGATGTAGGCGCGGCCGAAGCCGAACGACGACACGACATGCAGGCGGCCGGTGAGGCCACAATCATTGCCGGCCAGCTCGGCTGGCAGGGCGTCGATCCGCTCGAGCAGGCGCTGCGCCTCGGTGACCAGCCGCTCGCCTTCCTCGGTGAAGCGAACATGGCGGGAGCTGCGTACGACCAGGGGGACCTTGAGCGCAGCCTCAAGCTTCTTGAGCCGCATGGAGAGCGCCGGCGGTGTAACGTCGAGCGTCCGCGCCGCCGCGCTGAGTGAGCCGGTGCGGCTCAGGGCATCGATAAAGCGCAGGTCATCGAGGTCGATCATTCAATTTCTCTTAATCAAGTCTTTTACAACACTTAAGCACAACTGATCGATCCCCGGCTACAGTGACGCGATGACACAAGCGTTCCCACGTGCCGTCCTGTTCGATCTGCTGACGGCACTGCTCGACTCCTGGACGGTCTGGAATGAAGCCGCCGGCTCGTCCGAGAGAGGCCGCGCCTGGCGCGCGGAGTATCTGCGTCTGACCTATGGGTGCGGGACCTACGTTCCTTACGAGGACCTCGTGCGCGCAGCCGCACGCAAGACCGGACTCGAGGACGGCGTGCCGCGGGCGTTGGAGCGCCATTGGCTTGATTTGCGCCCATGGAGCGGCGCGCAAGAAATGCTCGATGCGCTGGCTGGCCGCACCAAGCTTGCGGTGGTGACGAATTGTTCGATGCGCCTCGGCCACGCCGCGGCCGAGCGGCTCAACGTGCGCTGGGACTGTGTGATGACGGCGGAGGAGGCGGGTTATTACAAGCCCGATCCACGTCCCTATCAAATGACTCTCGCGCGTCTTGGCGTCGATGCCGAGCAGGCCGCCTTCGTCGCGGGCTCCGCTTTCGATCTCGTCGGCACGCACGCCGTCGGGCTGCGGACCTTTTGGCACAATCGGGTTGGCCTCGAACGGCCGGACGAGGTGCCCCCGCCGGCGCGGGAGGCCAAGACATTTGCCGGACTAATCTCCTGGATAGAGGGCTCCTGATGAACATCACATGGTGGGTTCGCGCTTGCAGCGTTGCGGCGCTTCTGATTGTGCCGGCGGCGGGTTTCGCGACCGCGCAAGAGACCTATCCTGCACGGCCGATCACCTTGGTCGTACCGTTTCCCGCCGGCGGTCCGAGCGATGCGCTGGCACGTCTCGTCGGGCAAGCGATGGCCACGGACCTCAAAGAGACGGTGGTGGTTGAAAATTACAGCGGGGCAAGCGGGACCATCGGTCTCGGGCGTGTCGTGAAATCGCCGCCGGACGGCTACACCCTCGGCTTCGGGACCGTTGGAACGCACGTTGCCAATGTCGCTCTGTTCGACCATCTGCCCTACGATCCGATCGCCGATTTTATCCCGATCGGGCTCGCCGGGAGCGCACCGACGATGCTGGTGGCGAAACCTGGGCTGCCGGTGTCGAATCTAAAAGAGTTTGTCGCCTATGTGAGCGTCAACCACGCGAAGATGACCTATGGCAGCGCCGGCGTCGGCTCGATCTCGCACTATGCTTGCGTCGTCCTGCTGTCCTCGCTGAAGCTGAACGTGGCGCACGTGCCGTATCGCGGTGTCGCCCCGGCCATGAACGACTTGATGGGCGGCCATATCGATTTCATGTGCGATCAGACGACGACGGCCTTGCCGCAAGTGGCCGGCGGCAAGATCAAGGCGCTGGCGGTGCTGACGGCGGAAAAGCTGCCGCAACTGTCGGCCATAGAGACTGTAGCGGCGGCCGGCTACAAGGACGTGAATATCCGCTCGTGGAACGCGATCTTCGCACCCAAGGGCACGCCGCCGGCAATCGTCGAGCGGCTCAATAAAGCGCTGCGCGTCGCCTTCGCCGGTGCCGAACTGAAGAAACAACTCGAGAAAGTCGGTGTCGATGCGCCGACGGGTGCCGCGCTGGCGCCGAACGCCGTCACCGCGCTCATCAAAGATGGTCTCGAGCGCGACGTGCCCGCGCTGCGCGCGCGCCGCGAACCGAACTGAGGTGCCAGCGTGATTCTGCCGGAGATCGCCACGCCCGCGGCGTTGATCGACGAGGCGCGCATGGCGCGTAACATTGCGCGCATGCAGGCGCGGGTGGATGCGCTTGGCGTGCGCTTGCGCCCACACGTGAAGACGTCGAAATGCGTGGAGGTCGCACTGAGGCAGAAAGCGGCCGGCGCGAGAGGGATCACCGTTTCGACTTTGAAAGAGGCAGAACAGTTCGCTGCCGCAGGATTCGAAGACATCTTCTATGGAGTCGGCATTTCGCCACACAAGCTCGAGCGGGCGGCAGCGCTTCACCGGCGCGGTTGCGCGCTTACCCTTCTCGTGGACAGCGTTGAAACCGCGCGCGCTACGGCCGAGGCGAGCAAACGCGAAGATGCGCCTTTCGCCGTGATGATCGAGGTGGACACCGATGGCCATCGTTCCGGCGTTCAACCGGAAAGCGAGGAGTTGATCGCGATCGGTGAAGCCCTGCACCGCGACGGGGCGTCGTTGAAGGGAGTGATGACGCATGCCGGCAGCTCCTACGAGTTAAACGATGCAGGCGCGCTGCGGGCGCTTGCGGAACAGGAGCGGCGCGGCTGCGTTCGTGCGGCAGAGCGCTTGCGCGCAGCCGGCCTGCCGTGCGCGGACGTGAGCGTCGGATCGACGCCAACGGCGCTCTCGGCGGAAAACCTTGAAGGCGTCACCGAGGTGCGGGCCGGCGTCTATGTCTTCTTCGATCTTGTCATGGCCAATGTCGGGGTCTGCACGACGGACGACATCGCATTGTCGGTGCTCACGACGGTGATCGGGCATCAGCGCGAAAAGGGATGGGCCATCGTGGACGCCGGCTGGATGGCCATGAGTCGCGACCGGGGGACGCAACGGCAGAAGCGGGATTTCGGCTATGGCCTCGTCTGCGATGTTGCGGGAGTGCCGGTCGAGAGGTTCCTCATGTGCGCGGCCAACCAGGAACACGGGATCATCTCACGCGACGAAACAGGGGACGACCTGGATATCCGCGAGCGCTTCCCCATCGGAACGAAGCTGCGCATCCTGCCGAACCATGCCTGTGCGACGGCGGCTCAATTCCCCGCGTATCGAGTGCTGACACCTGACAGAGTGCACATCTGGGAGCGATTTTATGGTTGGTGAGGGCGTTTCGATCCGCTGAAATGCCGAAGGTGCATGCCTACTTCGCGTATCCGTTGCACGGCTTTGCTGCACTGCGCAAAAAGATTGGAAAAACTTAGGAACCCACAAGGCGTTGCGCCTGCCTAACTTCCATGCTTTCTGCCACGCGCGATCTTGTGCTAAGGGATCAACACGCTATCGGTGCGTATAATAAGAAAGTAGGAGTGGGGTTTGATGGCGGAGGGGAACAAAGCCGCCCGGGACGCCGGGGGCTTTCGATTCAAAGTGCGTGGTCCGCGTGAATTTTACGGCGGGCTCGTCCTCATTGGCATAGCCATTCTCGCAATCTGGGCGTCGCGCGACCTTGCCGGCTCGCATGGCTTCGCTTTCGGTCCGGGCACTGCGCCGCGGATGTTTGCCATTCTGCTCGCCGTGATAGGCGGCGCGATTGCACTCAGCGGCCTACTGGTGGATGGTCCGAAGATCGAAAAGTTCGCGTTCAAGGGTCCGAGCTACGTGGTGGTGGCGATCCTGTTGTTCGCCTGCCTGATCCGCGGCATCAGCCTCGAATATCTCGGCTTGCCGATCACCATTCCAGGCTTTGGCTTGGTGATTTCCACGTTCGTGGCCTTCATGGTGTCGATCATGGGCTCCAGCGAGATGCGCTGGATCGAGAGCCTGCTGGCGGCGGTGGGGATGACGATCTTCTGTGTCGTGTTGTTCGTCTACCTGCTGGCACTGCCGTTCCAGCTTTGGCCGTCTTTCTTGTGAGCAGGAAGCACGCTCATGACTGATCTTTTCGCCAATCTTTGGCTCGGCTTCTCGGTTGCCGCGCACCCGTACAATATCGGGTTCTGCCTGCTCGGGGCGCTGGTCGGCACGCTGGTCGGCGTGCTGCCCGGCATCGGTACCGTCGCGACGGTGGCGATGCTACTGCCGATCACCTTCGGTCTGCCGCCGGTCGGCGCGCTCATCATGCTCGCCGGCATCTATTACGGCGCGCAATACGGTGGCTCGACCACATCGGTGCTGGTGAACATTCCGGGCGAGGCCACGTCGGTGGTGACGTGTCTCGACGGTCACCAGATGGCGCGTAAAGGCCGCGCCGGCGCCGCGCTTTCGATCGCGGCCATCGGCTCGTTCTTTGCGGGCTGCGTCGCGACCGTGCTGGTGGCGGCCTTGGGCGTGCCGCTGACGTCCGTCGCGCTGCTGTTCGGGCCGGCCGAATATTTCTCGCTGATGATCCTCGGTCTGATCTTCGCGGTGGTGCTGGCGAAGGGCTCGGTGCCGAAGGCGATTGCCATGATCCTCCTCGGCCTGTTGCTGTCGATGATCGGCTCGGACCTCGAGACCGGCGCCGGCCGCATGACCTTCGACATTCCGGAACTGTCCGACGGCATCGGTTTTGCCAACGTCGCCATGGGTGTGTTCGGCTTCGCCGAAATCATCCGCAACCTGGAAATGTCGCAGGAGAGTCGCGACATCGTGCAGAGCAAGATCAAGGGCCTGATGCCGACGCGCCAGGACCTCAAGGATGCCGCCGGCCCGATCGCGCGCGGCACGATCCTCGGCTCGCTCTTGGGTATCCTGCCCGGCGGCGGCGCGGTGGTGGCCTCGTTCGCGGCCTATACCTTCGAGAAACGCATCTCCAAGCATCCCGAGCGCTTCGGCACCGGCATCATCGAGGGCGTGGCGGCGCCGGAGAGCGCCAACAACGCGGCGGCGCAGACCTCGTTCATCCCGCTGCTCACCCTCGGCATTCCGCCGAATGCGGTGATGGCGTTGATGGTCGGTGCCATGACCATCCACGGCATCGTGCCGGGCCCGCAGGTCATGACCAAACAGCCCGAGCTGTTCTGGGGCATGATCGCTTCGATGTGGCTCGGCAACCTGATGCTGGTCGTCATCAACCTGCCGCTGGTCGGTCTGTGGGTGACGCTGCTGCGGGTGCCGTACCGACTGCTGTTCCCGTCGATCATCGTGTTCTGCTGTATCGGCATCTACTCGATCAATAACTCGCCGACCGATGTGATCATCGCGGCGACGTTCGGCTTGTTTGGCTACTGGCTGGCCAAGCACGACTTCGAGCCGGCGCCGCTGGTGCTCGCTTTCGTGCTCGGACCGCTGATGGAAGAGAACCTGCGCCGCGCCATGCTGATCGCGCGCGGCGACGCCACGGTTTTCCTGACGCGCCCGATCTCGGCCGTGCTGATCCTGATCTCGCTGACCTTGCTGGTCATCGCCATGCTGCCGATGATCCGCAAGCGGCGCGACGAGGTGTTCGTCGAATAGGCCAAGGTCAAGTCCGTACTGTTACGCGCGACCAAAGCCGGCCTTCGGGTCGGCTTTGGCGTATTCGGGTAGTATTCTTGCCCGCTCGCGCAGGCAGAGTGCGACGATGTGTTCAGCCAAAACAGACGAAGAGCGCATTGAATGGAAGCGCGGAATAGGCTGATTTCCCGGCAAAGGCTGCCTTCGCAGTCGGTGTAGGGAGGATATCAATGTTCAAGAGTCTTGTTCGGGCGCTGCTTTTGGCGGCGTTCGCCACGGCTGCGACCGGCGCGGCGCAGGCGCAGAGCGATTATCCCAAGCGCAACATCATCATGATCGTGCCATTCGCGGCAGGTGGGCCGACCGACGTGGTCGCGCGCATCGTGTCCGAACACATGTCGAGGACGCTGGGCCAATCCATCCTGATCGAGAACGTGGTGGGTGCCGGCGGAACCACCGGCGCGACGCGGGCGATGCGCGCGACCAATGACGGCTACACCGTCATCATGGGCCACATGGGCACGCACGCGGCGGCGGTCGCGCTCTACGCGAACCTCGCCTACAAGCCGGACACTGATTTCGAGCCGGTCGGCATGGCCGCCGGTACGCCGATCCTCATCCTGGCCAAGAAGGATTTTCCGGCCAAGGACCTCAAGGAATTCGTGGCCTATGTGAAGGCCAACACCGCCAAGCTCAACATGGCGCATGCCGGTGTCGGCTCGGTGTCGCACACCACCTGCCTGCTTCTGTCGTCCATCCTCGGGGCGAAGCCGGTGGCCGTGCCGTTCCAGGGCACCGGCCCGGCGATGAATGCGCTGGTCGGCGGCCAGGTCGATTACATGTGCGACCAGATCGTCAACGCCGTGCCGCAGATCCAGGCCGGCACCATCAAGGCCTACGCCGTCGGCACGCCGGAGCGCTCGCCGGTGCTGCCCGACGTGCCGACGACGAAGGAAGCGGGCTTGCCGGAGTATCAGGCCTCGGCCTGGAACGCAGTGTTCGCGCCCAAGGGCACGCCCAAGGAAGTGGTGCAGAAGCTCGCGGACGCGCTCGACAAGGCCCTCGACGATCCGGCCGTGCGCAAGCGCCTTCTCGATCTCGGCAGCGACATTCCCGGCAAGGACCGACGCGGTCCGCAGGCGCTTGGCGGTCTCGTCAGGAGCGAGATCGCGAAGTGGACGCCGATCATCAAGTCGAACATGTAACGGCGTTAAGCGCCCAACATTAATACGCGTGAAGACTTGCGGCGGCTTTCGGGCCGCCGCTTTTCTTTCGACTTGAATTGCCACTCGTCCGTTCGGAGAACATTAGTGAGCCACGTTAAGGGTTCCTCGAACGGGAGCAGTACGGGTCGCGAACATTGGTAAGATTTGCCCGCCGAATGCTAACGATTGCCGTTCCGCAGCCGAACGCGGCCCAGGTTCCGGCTTGATGGCGGATGGTTGCGTTTGCGCTAAGATGGTTTGGACGACTCAGGTCCGGATCGGATCAAAGCAGCCGGCAATTCCTAACCCCTAACAATGCGATGACCGCGTGCGCCAATATCTCGATCTGATGGAACACATCCTCGCCGACGGCGTGGAAAAGCGCGACCGCACCGGTACCGGCACCCGCTCGGTGTTCGGCTATCAGATGCGGTTCGATCTTGGCGCAGGCTTTCCACTGCTGACCACCAAGAAGTTGCACCTGAAGTCGATCGTCCATGAACTGCTGTGGTTCCTGGCCGGCGATACCAACATCAAATACCTCAAGGAGCACGGCGTTCGGATCTGGGACGAATGGGCGGACGAGCGCGGCGATCTCGGCCCCGTCTACGGCCACCAGTGGCGCTCATGGCCGGCGCGCGACGGCTCGACCATCGATCAGATCAGCCACATCATCGACATGATCAAGCGTAGCCCGGATTCGCGGCGTCTGATCGTGACCGCGTGGAATCCGGCCGACGTCGACAAGATGGCGCTGCCACCCTGCCACTGCCTGTTCCAGTTCTATGTCGCCAACGGCCGCTTGTCGTGCCAACTCTATCAGCGCTCGGCCGACGTGTTCTTGGGCGTGCCGTTCAACATTGCTTCTTATGCGTTGCTGACGATGATGGTCGCGCAGGTGACCGGCTACAAGCCCGGCGATTTCGTGTGGACCGGCGGCGACACGCATCTTTATCTCAATCACGTCGAGCAGGCGCATCTGCAGCTCTCGCGTAGCCCGCGTGCGCTGCCGACCATGCGCATCAATCCGGCGGTGAAGGACATCTTCTCGTTCCGCTACGAGGACTTCACGCTCGAGAACTACGACCCGCACCCGCACATCAAGGCCGAGGTGGCGGTGTGAGTCTCACGATTCGCAGCGCTCGTCCCGAGGACGCTACGCTGATCTTCGCGCTGGTTTGTGAACTCGCGGATTATGAAAACCTGCAAAGTGAGGTCGATGCCACGCCCGAAGGCATCGCGGCGGCGCTGTTTACGCCCGACCCACGGCTGTTTTGCGACATCGCCGAGTGGAACGGCACGCCGGCCGGCTTCGCGGTGTGGTTCCTGAACTTCTCGACCTTTCGCGGCCGGCACGGACTCTATCTCGAAGACCTGTATGTGCGGCCGAATATGCGCGGGCATGGCATCGGCAAGGCGCTGATGCAGCGGCTGGCGCAACATTGCGTCGACAAGCAACTCGCGCGCTTCGACTGGGCCGTGCTTGATTGGAACGCACCGTCGATCGCCTTTTATGAATCGATCGGTGCCAAGGTCCTGGGCGAGTGGAAGCTCTGCCGGCTATCGGGCACCGCGCTCGTGAATTTCGCACGACAAGGAGCGCCATCATGAGGGCGGGACTGAAGGTCGTGCTGGTCGCCGCCATCGGCGAGAACGGCGTCATCGGCCGCGAGGGCCAGTTGCCGTGGCGGCTGCGCTCCGACCTGCAGCATTTCAAGCAGGTCACTATGAACAGGCCGCTCATCATGGGCCGCAAGACGTTCGAGTCGATCGGCAAGGCGCTGCCGGGGCGCACCAACATCGTGCTCTCGCGTGACTTGAGCCGGGTGGCACCGGGCTGCGTACGGGCCACCAGTTGGGATGCCGCGTTTCTTATCGCACGCGACGATGCGCAAAAGCGCGGCGTGGACGAGGTGATGATTATCGGCGGTAGCGACGTGTTCGCCGACACTTTACCGTTCGCCGACCGGCTGGAGATCACGCGTGTGCATACGGCGCCCGAGGGCGATGTGCACTTCCCGCCGATCGACCCGCAAATATGGCGGGAGACCCGCCGCGAGCGCCATCCGCGCGGTCCCGGCGACGACACCGATTTCACAATCCTCACTTATGTGCGGACGCGCTGACGCTTCAAAGTGGCGATGAGCCGGCTGGTGCGGGCGATCCTGGATCGCCATATGCGCCCTGTGGTGCCGTTTGGCATGCGGCCAATGGCGGCAGAACGGCGCGTTGTAACGGGCGGGGGGCTCCCCTATAACCCTGTCCCGACAAAGGGCCGCCCGGTTTTGTGGCGGCAGGAGAGATTTTCAATGCCATGGCAGCAACAAGGTGGCGGCGGCCCATGGGGCTCGGGTGGGGGCAAGGGCCCCTGGGGCTCCGGACCGCAGTCGACAGGACCAACTCCGCCTGACCTGGAGGAGATGCTCCGCCGCGGGCAGGACCGGCTCCGCCGCGTGCTGCCGGGCGGCAACATGGGCGGCAAGGGCTTCGCCCTGGTGGCGCTCGCCGCCCTCGCGCTATGGGGCTTCTCCGGCTTTTTCCGCGTCGAGCCCGATGAGCTCGGCGTTGTGTTGCGCTTCGGCAAGGAAGTGCGCGAGGTGCAGCCGGGCCTGAATTACCATCTGCCGTATCCGATCGAGACCGTGCTCACGCCGAAGGCGCTGCGCGTTAACAAGATCGACATCGGTATGCGCGTAGTTGACGATGTCCGCCGCGGCTCGACCGTGCGCGACGTGCCGGAAGAGAGCTTGATGCTCACCGGCGACGAGAACATCGTCGACGTCGACTTCTCGGTGCTGTGGAAGGTGAAGCCGACCGGGGTCGGCGAATATCTGTTCAACATCCAAAATCCGGAAGGCACGGTGAAAGCGGTGGCCGAAGGCGCCATGCGCGAGGTGATCGGCCGCTCCGAGATCCAGCCGATCCTGACCGGCGCGCGGCAAACGATCGAGACCGCGGTGCAGGACCTGATGCAGAAGACGCTGGACAGCTACGGCGCCGGCATTCTCGTGCAACAGGTGCAGTTGCAGAAGGTCGACCCGCCGACGCAGGTCATCGACTCGTTCCGCGACGTGCAGGCGGCGCGAGCCGACCTCGAGCGCTCGATCAACGAAGCGCAGACTTATGCCAACCGTGTCGTGCCGGAAGCGCGCGGCCGAGTGGCGCAGATCGTGCAAGCGGCGGAAGCCTATCGGCAGCAGACGGTGGCGGAAGCAACCGGTCAGACTGCGCGCTTTTTGAAGATCTACGAGCAATACAAGAAGGCGCCGGACGTGACGCGCGAGCGTATGTATCTCGAGACCATGGAACGCGTGCTCGGCGGTACCGACAAGATCATCCTCGATTCCGGATCGGGCTCTTCAGGTGTGCTGCCCTATCTGCCACTCAATGAGCTGTCGCGGCCGTCGCCGGCGCAGCCGCCGCGCAGCCCGGCACAGACGGGAGCCCGCCAATGAGGAGCAACTTCATCGGCGGCGTCATCGCCGTCATCGTGGTGGCCGCGCTGATCGTCGGCTATTCGTCGCTGTTCGCCGTCTATCAGACGCAGCAGGCGCTGGTCGTGCGCCTCGGCCAGCCGGTGCGGGTCGTTAGCGAGCCGGGCCTGCATGTGAAGGTGCCGTTCATCGACAGTGTGATCGCGATCGACAGGCGCATCCTCGACCTGGAAGCGCCGCCGCAGGAAGTGATCGCCTCCGATCAGAAGCGGCTGGTGGTGGACGCCTTCGCGCGCTACCGCATCAAGGATCCGCTGCGCTTCTATCAGACGCTCGGATCGATCACTGGCGCCAATTCGCAGCTCTCGATCCTCTTGAACTCGGCGCTGCGCCGCGTGCTCGGCGAGGTGACCTTCACCCACGTCGTACGCGACCAGCGCGCCGATTTGATGGGCCGCATCCAGCAACTCGTCGACCGCGAAGCCGGCGCCTACGGCATCGAGGTGGTGGACGTGCGTATCCGCCGCGCCGATCTGCCGGAACAGAACAGCCAAGCGGTCTACCAGCGCATGCAGACCGAACGTCAACGCGAGGCGGCGGAATTCCGCGCCCAGGGCGCACAGCGCGCCCAGGAAATCCGCTCGCGCGCCGACCGCGAGGTGACGGTGCTGGTGGCGGACGCGCAGTCGCAGTCCGAGCAGATCCGCGGTGAGGGCGACGCCAAGCGAAACCAGATTTTCGCCGACGCCTTCAACCAGGATCAGGACTTCTTCACTTTCTACCGCTCGATGCAGGCCTATGAAGCGGCGCTCAAGCCGACCGATACGCGGCTGGTGATCAAGCCGGACTCGAACTTCTTCCGCTACTTCAACGACCCGGCGGGCAAATGGCGCGCGGACACGGCCCCGCCGGCTGCTCCTGCGGCGCCGGCGCGCTGAGCGCGCCGGCATGACGGATTTCGTGGCGGCGCTGGGGCTGGTCTTCGTCATCGAGGGCCTGATCTTCGCCGCCCTGCCGGGGCCAGCGAAAAAGGCCATGATGAGCGTGGTCGAGACCCCCGAGGCACAATTGCGCCTGGTGGGAATCGGCTCGGCCATCGTCGGGCTGATCCTGGTCTGGCTGGTGCGGGGATAGCCTCGTTCGGCGGCGAAGCTTGGGTTTTCGGTCTTAGAGACACGGCGCCGCATACCGTCTGACACGGTATTGATCCGCTGCGCCCTTGAATCGCCCTGAAGACGGGGCCACTTTGGTAGCCGACCCTTTCCCAGGAGAATCGACGCCCATGGGCGCCCAGATCACTCGTTCGACGAAGCCCACGATCCGCACGGGCCTCGCTCTTTTCGCTGCTGCCGCCATCGTCTGGCCGGCTTTGACCGGTCCCGCGCAAGCCCGCGGGCCGGAGGCTATCGCCGACGTTGCGGAGCAGGTGATCGACGCTGTGGTCAACGTGTCGACCAAGCAATCGGTCGACCTCAGCAGCAATGCGATGCCGCAATTGCCGCCGGGCTCGCCATTCGAGGAATTCTTCGAGGAGTTCTTCAAGAACCGGCGCGGGCAGGGTGGTCCGGGCCAGCAGGGTCAGCAGGGCCAGAACGGCCAGAACACTCCGAAGCAACCGCCGCGGCGTGTGAACTCGCTCGGTTCTGGCTTCATCATCGATTCCTCGGGCCTGGTGGTCACCAACAACCACGTTATTGCCGACGCCGACGAAGTGAGCGTTATTCTCAACAACGGCAGCACACTGAAGGCCGAAGTCGTCGGCCGCGACACCAAGACCGACTTGGCGCTCTTGAGGGTAAAGACCGACAAGCCGCTGAAGGCGGTGAAGTTCGGTGATTCCGACAAGCTGCGTTTGGGCGAATGGGTAATCGCGATCGGCAATCCGTTCAGCCTCGGCGGCACGGTCACCGCCGGCATTGTCTCGGCGCGCAACCGCGACATCAATTCCGGACCTTACGACAACTACATTCAGACTGACGCCGCCATCAACCGCGGCAATTCGGGCGGTCCGCTGTTCAATCTCAACGGCGACGTGATTGGCGTGAATACCGCGATCATCTCGCCCTCCGGCGGCTCGATCGGCATCGGCTTCGCGGTGCCGTCGAAGACCGTGGTGGCCGTCATCGATCAACTGCGTGAATACGGTGAGACCCGTCGCGGCTGGCTCGGTGTTCGCATCCAGCAAGTCACCGACGAGATCGCCGAGAGCCTGTCGATCAAGCCGGCGCGCGGCGCGCTCATCGCCGGCATCGACGACAAGGGCCCGGCCAAGCCCGCCGGCATCGAGCCGGGCGACGTCGTCATCAAGTTCGACGGCAAAGACATCAAGGAGATGCGCGATCTGCCGAAGATCGTTGCCGAGACTCCGGTTGGCAAGGATGTCGAGGTCATCGTCGTCCGCAAGGGCCAGGAAGAGAAGAAGACTGTCAAGCTCGGCCGTCTCGAGGATGGGGAGAAGCAGGCCGCGCTCGCCGCCAAGAAGGATGCCGCGCCGGCCGAAGAAAAGCCGGTGGTGAAGAAGGCGCTGGGTCTCGACCTGGCCAACCTGTCCGCCGAGCTGCGCAAGAAGCACAAGATCAAGGACAAGGTGAAGGGCGGCGTGCTCATCACCGGCGTCGATGCCAACTCGCCGGCGGCGGAGAAGCGGCTGGCGCCTGGCATGGTGATCGCGGAAGTGCAGCAGCAGCCGGTTAGCAATGCGGCCGAACTGCAGGCACGCGTCGACAAGCTCAAGAAGGAAGGCAAGAAGTCGGTGGTGCTTTTGGTGGTGTCGCCCGACGGCGACCCGACCTTTGTGGCGATCGGGCTGCAGTAAGCCTTCGCCACTTGTCGCTAAAAGTGAAATGGCCGGGTTTCTCCCGGCCATTTCTTTTTTACTCTTCTACGAATTCATCGCGTCGATAACCCTGCACATACAGCAGCGCCGACAAATCGGCATGATCAATGCGCGCGGCCGCGGCTTCCGCCACTTTCGGCTTGGCGTGATAAGCAACGCCAAGGCCTGCTTCCACGATCATGTCGAGATCGTTGGCGCCATCGCCGGTGACCAGCGTGTCATCCTTGGCGAGACCGCGCTCGGCGCGCAGTTCCAGCAACGTCGCGCGCTTGGAGTGGCGGCCGAAGATCGGCTCGACCACTGTGCCGGCGAGCTTCTCGTCGGCGACTTCCAGCGTGTTGGCGCGCGTCTCATCAAAACCGATCATCGCGGCGACGCGGTTGGTGAACAGCGTGAAGCCGCCCGACACCAGGCAGGTGTAGGCACCGTGCGCGCACATGGTGCCGACCAAGGCGCGCGCACCGGGCGTCAGGGTGATGCGCTGTGCGATCACCTCGTCGATCACCGACAACGGGATACCTTTTAAGAGCGCGACGCGCTCGCGCAGCGCCGGCTCGAAGGCGATCTCGCCGCGCATCGCGCGCTCGGTGATGCCGGCGACATAGGCCTTCATGCCGGCGTAATCGGCGAGCTCGTCGATGCATTCCTGGCCGATCATGGTGGAATCCATGTCGGCCAGAAACAGCTTCTTCTTCCGGTTGGCGGCCGGCTGCACGACAACGTCGAGGCCGGGCAGACCTGCGCGCAGGTGCTCCGCCAGCTTGCGTTGGTCGGCGCCCGCTTCCGCGCTAAAGGGAATGTCGGCAGCGGTGGCTTTGGCGAGCCACACGGGCGCGGCGGCCGCGGGCAGGGCGGCGCGTGCGCGCTCGACGGCCTCGGCCGCGAGTGCGCCAGGCTGGCCGGCGATGAGGGTGACGACGTGGGACGAGGCTTTGGTCATATGCAAAAGAGTGCCGAATGACGGAGGCTGTGCTTATTGCAGGGCCGACCGCGAGCGGCAAGTCGGCGCTCGCCATGCGCCTGGCCGAGCGGCTGGGCGGGGTCGTCGTCAATGCCGATTCCATGCAGGTCTATCGCGACCTGCGCATCATCACGGCGCGGCCGACGCCCGAGGAAGAAGCGCGCGCTCCGCATCGGCTCTTCGGCCATGTCGATGCGGCGGAGAATTACTCGGTCGGGCGCTGGTGCCGCGATGTCGCACGGGTGCTCGAAGATCTGCGGCGCGAAGGCCGGATGCCGATCCTGGTCGGCGGCACCGGGCTTTACTTCAAGGCGCTGACCACGGGGCTCGCGGCGGTGCCGCCGATCCCGGAAGATGTGCGCAGCGACGTGCGCGCGCGCATCGTCGCTGAGGGCGCGCCGGCGCTGCATGCCGAGCTGATGCAACGCGACCCCGTCACTGCGCAGCGGCTGATGGTCAACGACCGCTCGCGCATCTCTCGCGCGCTAGAGGTGGTGGTGGCGACAGGACGGCCGCTGTCGGACTGGCACCGCGAAGGCCTGCCGTCGCTGATCGCTGCCGACAAAGCCGCGAAGCTGTTCGTCACCTGCGAGCGAAAAGAGCTGGTGCGCCGGATCGAGACGCGCTTTCACGCGATGCTTTGCGCCGGCGCTCTCGACGAGGTGCGGGCGCTGGCCGCACGCAAGCTCGATCCGTTGCTGCCGGCGATGAAGGCCCACGGCGTGCCGTGGTTGATCCGCCATCTCAACGGCGAGATAACGCTCGATGAGGCGGCGGCCGGCGGCATCATGGACACGCGCCGTTACGCCAAGCGTCAGGTTACGTGGTTTCGTAACCAGATGAAGGACTGGCCGTCCGTCCCGGCCGAGGACGCGCTGGAGGTATTTTTCCGTATTTCCTATCAAGAAAAATAACAGCCAAGTTTAGTAATATATCAGCGCCGAGTTCAGCAGTTGTTAACGCTGTCACATTCAAATACCGAAAAATAAGTGTGAATTTAGCCAGGACGGCATCATGCAATTCGGTATGACCAAGATCGCGACGCGCATTACCGCCGCGTTCGCACTCGCTATGCCCATCACCTTCTGGGCGCTGGGCACGCAGACCTACCAGGCCTTTGAGAACCGCAAGAACGCGGAAATTGTCGCCAAGCAGAACGCGGCGGCGAATGCGTTGATTTCGGGTGTTTATGAAATCCTGATCGAGCGGCAATACGTCAACAATGCCCTCAAGGCCGCCGGCCCGGTCGGCGCGGCCGATCTGGCCGAGATCGCGAAGCGCCGCACGGCGGCGACGACGAAGATCCAAGGCGCCTACGCAGATCTGCTCACGCAGGATTTCCCGAACAAGGTCGCGGCGATCGCCGATTTCGAGAAGGCGCGCGAGAAGGCGACGGCCTATCGGCGCAGTTCCGATGCCGCAATCCGTCTCGGCAAGACCGAGCGCGACGCCGATACGGTCGCGAACACTTATGCCGTTCTCTCCGCCTACGTGACCGCGACGCAGAAGCTGTGGAACGGCGTCATGCGCAACGCCAGCCAGCTCGATCCGGAGATCGCGCGCCTCGCCAACATCCGCGTTCTTGCCTGGAATATGCGCGAGACAGCGGGTCAGGAACGCGCCACGATCTCCGCATCGATTTCTTCCAAGACGCCGCTGTCGCCCGATGCGCTGGCGAAGATCGGGACGCTGCGCGCCCAAGTTTCTCAGATGTGGATGTTGCTGCAGGTCAACCTGACCGGCGACGAGCCGCCCGCACTGACGAAGGGCTTGCAGTCGATCAAAGACGGCTACTTCGGAAAGTTCCAACCCTGGGCCGAGCGCATGCGGCAGGCGTCGATCGATGGCGCAGCCTATCCGGTCGCGCTACCTGAATGGGTCGAGAAAACGACCGACCTGCTCGCCACCATTCTCGATGTGATGTACGGGGCGGGCGAAGCGAGCGAAGCCTATACGGCCGAACTGCAGCAGTCGGCTTTCAACAAGCTCATGTTGAACGCTGGCCTGATGGCGCTTGGCGCACTGCTGATGTTGGGCGCGACGGCATTCTCGGTGTTGACGGTCGCGCGCCCCTTGCAAGCACTCACCAAGCCGCTGAACGAAATCGCCGAAGGAAATCTGTCGGTCGAAGTGCCGGGTCTCCACCGCAAGGACGAGATCGGGCAGATTGCGGTGGCGATCGACGGCATGCTGCTCCGGGTGAGCGGTGTTATTGGCAAGATTGATCATGCCGCGCGCGAGCTGAGTAACGCGGCCGCCGAAATCTCGACCAGCACATCGGATCTGTCGCAGCGCATCGAGGAAGAGGCGGCGAGCCTGGAAGAAACCTCTGCGTCGATGGAGCAGATCTCGGTGACGGTGCACAACAATGCCGAGAACGCGGTGCGGACCAATACGTCGGCCATGACGACGCGCGATCTCGCCGATCGCGGCGGTGAAGTGGCGGCGAAGGCCGTGAAAGCCATGTCCCTCATCGAGGGGTCGTCGGGCAAGATTGCCGACATCATCAATGTCATCGACGAGATCGCGCGGCAGACCAATCTGCTGGCCTTGAATGCGGCGGTGGAAGCCGCCCGCGCGGGTGAAGCCGGCCGAGGCTTTGCCGTGGTGGCAACCGAAGTGCGCAGCTTGGCGCAGCGCTCTTCGCAGGCGGCCAAGGACATCACGACGCTGATCACCAACAGCAACGGTCAGGTCAAAGAGGGTGTCGAGTTGGTCAATATGGCGGGCACCGCGCTGAACGACATCATTGAGTCGATCAAGACGGTGACCAGCACGGTGGCGGAGATCGCTTCGGCCAGCACGGAGCAGTCCACCGGCGTCGAAGAGGTCAACAAGGCGCTGACGCAGATCGACGAAGTCACGCAGAAGAACGCGGCGCTCGTCGAAGAGAACGCGGCGACCGCCAAGGTGCTCGAAGATCTGGCCAATTCGATGCGGGAGCAGGTGGCCTTCTTCCGTATCGCGGCTGCCAGCGCGAGTGCCGGCGGTGAGCCCGTGGCGGCTCAGAAGCCGGTCCGGCGGTCCGGAAAAGCGGCATTTGCGGCCGCTGCGTGACTATATCGCGGGAACGCCTCAGCAAGGCGGAGCGGCTAGCCCCTGAGGTGGGTCCAGCCCGGGTGTTAATCTGCGACAACCAACTCGGATAACACAATCGCGGGCTGAGATCGCGATGGTATTAAAGTGACGTTCAGCACTTCCTTGCAAGTTTCCTAAGACGTGTGGGGCAGCGCGAGCCGGATTTGGTCGGGGGGGGCCACGTCGGCGACAAGCGCTCATGGGCAAGGATGTGACCATGATCAATCGGCTTTCGGTTAGTGCGTTATTGAAATCGGTCTTCGGGCTGGCGGCGGCGGTGATCATCGTTGTGCTCGCAGTCGGCGCCTGGAACTCATGGGATCGCCTGAAAGCCACGAACAAAATCGCCCAGAACGCCGAAGCCTCAATTCACCTGTTCGCGGCCCTGCACAATCTACGGGTCGACCGCTCCTCGTCGTCGCGTGACCTCAACAATGAAAAGCCGATCGGCCTGAGTCCTCTGCTGCGCACCACGCGCGCCGCCGAGATGGCCGCCTTTGCCGCCAGCGTGAAGGCGCTCAAGACGGTCGAGTTCCCCACTGGCAGCACGGCCATCGCCGACTTCGAGCAGTCGATCAGCAAGATGGTCGCCTTGCACAAAGAGTCGGAAGCCGCTCTCTCGCAGCCGAAAGCGCAGCGTCGCGCCGGTATCGCCGAAGAGTTCTTCAATGTGGCCGACGCGATGGTCAACCAACTCGACCGCCTCTCGGGCCAGATGGCGCACATGGTCAAGCTGCAGGACGCTTACGTCGATCAACTCATGCAGCTCAAGCAGTTGGCTTGGACCATGCGCCAGAATGCGGGCGATGCCGCCGTATTCATATCCAACGGCATTGCCGGCCGCGTCGCCCCGGACGTTATCGCGCAATATCAGGTGAGTATCGCGCGCTCGAAGGTCGCTCTCGCGACCATCGAGGATTTCGCGGTAGGGCTGCCTTTGCCAGCGCGCTTCAATGAGGTGCTGCAGAAAGCGAAAACCGATTATCTCGGGCCTGATTACGCGGGCAGGCAAATGGCTATCCTGAAGGCCGTGCTGGCCGGCGAGAAGGTCAATGTCGATCCTTCGGCTTGGGTGCCGGAGTCGGTTGCCAAGCTTTCCGTTCTGTTGCAGGTCGCCGAGATATCCTTGGAGACGGCCAAGAATTACGCCCTTGATCAGTATTCGCGCGCCCAGCGTGCCTTGTTCGTGGAGCTCGGCCTGCTGGCCGTGGCGGTCGCGATCAGCACCGGCATGATCTTGATGATCACCCGCCGCATCACGCGGCCGCTGATCATGGTGCAAAAGGTGATGGTCGATATCGCCGGCGGCAACTTCAACGCTTCGCTGCCGAAGACCGACCGCAAGGACGAGATCGGCCAGATCGTCACGGCCGTGAACACCATGGTCGAGCAGGTGCGGGCGACGATCACCAACATCAAGGGCTCGGCGCGCGAGGTCACCAACGCTTCGAGCGAGATCGCGCTGGCGACGACCGACCTGTCGCAGCGCACGGAAGAGCAGGCGGCGAGCCTGGAAGAAACCTCCGCCTCGATGGAAGAAATCTCGGCGACGGTGCGCAAGAACGCCGAGAACGCCCAGCGCGCGCAGCAGTCGGCTTTGGGGACCCAGAAAGTCGCCGACCGCGGCGGTGAGGTCGCCGGCAAAGCCGTTGAGGCCATGGCGCGGATCGAGGAATCGTCGGGCAAGATCGCCGACATCATCGGTGTCATCGACGAGATCGCGCGGCAGACCAACCTGCTGGCGCTCAACGCGGCCGTTGAGGCAGCACGGGCCGGCGAGGCCGGCCGCGGCTTTGCCGTGGTGGCAACCGAAGTGCGCAGTCTGGCGCAGCGGTCCTCGCAGGCCGCCAAGGACATCGAGCACCTCATCACCAACAGCGGCAATCAGGTGAAAGAGGGCGTGCAGCTGGTCAACCAGGCCGGCGGCGCGCTCAACGAGATCGTCGAGTCGATCCGCGAGGTCGCTGCGCTCGTGTCCGACATCGCCACGGCGAGCGCCGAGCAGGCATTGGGCCTCGAAGAAGTCGGCAAGGCCTTGGCGCAGATGGACGAGGTGACGCAGCGCAACTCGGCGCTGGTCGAGGAGAACGCCGCCACCGCGCAGACGCTCGAGCAGCAGGCGAAGTCCATGGACGAGCAGGTTGCTTACTTCCGCACCGAGGAGACGGTAGTCCGCGCTCCAGCGCCGAAGCGGACCGAACAGAAGTCGCGTGAGCCCGGGCAACCGGCTCTGCGTTCGAAGGTGGCTGCCTGATTGCGCGGCCGCGGTCTATGTCCAGTAGAGTCTTTGCCAACCAGGTGTCGAGATGATGAACCGCCTTTCAGTCAACGTGCTGCTGAAGTCTGTTTTCAGTGTCATGGCGGCGGTCATCATATTTGTCTTGGCGAGCGGCGCCTGGGATTCTTGGAACAAGCTGCGCAGCGCGAACCGCATTTCACAGGTCGCCGAGGCCTCCGCCTACCTGTTCACCGGCTTGCACAATCTGCGCGTCGATCGCTCGTCGACATACCGCGATCTCTTGTCGGACAAGCCACCGGCGGGTGTCTCGCCGATCTTGCGCGAGGCTCGCGCCAGCGAGATGGCGGCGCTGAAGGCCAGTGTTATCGTGCTTAAGAACATCGAATTTCCGCAAGGCAATGGCGACGTCGCCGCGTTCGACGCCGCGGTAAAGAAACTGGCTGCCTTGCATGAGGAAAGCGCGGCGGCGCTCGCGCAGCCGAAATCGGCGCGCAGGGCCGGTCTCGCCGACGAGGCGCTCCGCCACATGAACGCCATTTACGACGTGCTCGACAAGCTGTCCGAACAGCTTGCCAACTCCGTGAGGCTCAACGACGCCTTCATCGACAAGTTGATCGAGCTCAAACAACTGGCTTGGCTGGCCCGCAACAGCGGCGGCGATGCGCATCTGCTGATCTCCAACGCCATCGGTGGATTGCCGATGGCCCCCGACACGATGCAGAAATTTGCAGCACGTATGACGGAGTCGCGGACCGCATGGACGCTACTCCAGGAGTTTTCGCGTGGGCTTGCCGTGCCGGCGCGCTTCACCCAGGCGGTGCAGAGCGCCAACAAGGAATTCTATTCGCCGGAATTCTTCGAATACCGGCAAGCTATTTTGAAGAAAGTCGTGGCCGGTGAGAACGTCGGCATCGCGCCTGCGGCTTGGCTGAAAACGTCGGTCGGCACGCTGGCGACGCTGCTGAGCGTCGCCGAGATTTCGCTCGATCTCGCCAAGGACCATTCGGCCGAACTCTACAAGCGCGCGCAGCGCGGCTTATTTCTGCAACTCGGGCTACTGGCAGGCGCCCTAGTTCTGGCCTTGACGATGATGACCATGGTTACCCGCCGCATCACGCGGCCGCTGGTCAGCGTGCAGAAGGCGATGGTCGATATCGCCGGCGGCAACTTCAACGCCTCGATGCCGAAGACCGACCGCAAGGACGAGATCGGTGAGATCATCACGGCGGTGAACACCATGGTCGAGCAGGTGCGGGCGACGATCACCAACATCAAGGGCTCGGCGCGCGAGGTCACCAACGCTTCGAGCGAGATCGCGCTGGCGACGACCGACCTGTCGCAGCGCACGGAAGAACAGGCGGCGAGCCTGGAAGAGACCTCGGCCTCGATGGAGGAGATCTCAGCGACCGTGCGCAAGAACGCCGAGAATGCGCAGCGCGCGCAGCAGTCGGCGCTCGGCACACAGAAGGTCGCCGACCGCGGCGGCGAAGTGGCCGGCAAAGCCGTTGAGGCCATGGCGCGGATCGAGGAATCGTCGGGCAAGATCGCCGACATCATCGGTGTCATCGACGAGATCGCGCGGCAGACCAACCTGCTGGCGCTCAACGCGGCCGTTGAGG
>Ga0255338_1001056_pt1 | contig 60620 bp, 42 predicted proteins | sample MeOH1_35cm_T4_19_FD_203715 | JGI IMG/M metagenome (GOLD analysis project Ga0255338, IMG submission 203715) | Sandy soil microbial communities from University of British Columbia, Vancouver, Canada - MeOH1_35cm_T4_195 | ecosystem: Engineered > Artificial ecosystem > Sand microcosm > Unclassified ... | reverse complement strand
CGCTCGCTGTCAGGCTGACCGCGCCATCGGAGGTAATGTCGCCGGCCGCCGCAAAGGTTGCCGTGCCGCTCTGCGTCACAGTCACGGTCCCGCCATTGGTCGTTGTAAGGGTGTTATTAACCGCCAGGTTCGTGCCGGTCAGGCTGATGCCGCCGGCTGCCGTCGTCGCCACCGCGCCGTTCAAGGTCGTCGTGTCGGAACCAGCCGACTGCGTCAGCGTCGCCGCGTTAAAGGTCGTCGCCGTCACGTTCGTCGCCGAGGCGATGGTCACGTCGTCCAGTGGCGTCGTGCCGCCAACCACCCCAACAAAGCTCACGTCACCGGTGCCGGCCGTCAGGGTCAGATCCTGCGTGCCGTTCAGCGTGCTGCTGAAGGCGATGGTGCCCGCGCCGGCCCCGGTGCTGATGGCCACCGGCCCGGTCAGGGTCGTGGCGGAGGCAAAGGTGACATTGTCGTTCGTGGTGGTGATGTCCCCCGCCGTCGTAACGCCGCCGGCCGCCGTCAGGCTCACCGCCCCGTCGGCGATAATGTCTGCCGCAGCGGCCAGCACCAGCGTCGTCGTGTCGGCGTTCAAGGTCACCACGCCCGCGTTCGTCGTCGTGATAGTGTTGTTCACCGCGATAGTCTCGTTCGTGAGGGTGACACCGCCAGCGGCGTTGGTGTTCACCGCCCCGTTCAAGGTCGTCGTGCTGGTGCCGTCGGTCTGATTGAAGCTCGCGGCTGTGATCGCCGCCGCCGTCACGTCGTCGGCGCTGACGACCGACAGGGCGCCCAGTCGCGTGGTCCCGCCGACCGCGCCGGTGAAGGTCACGTCCCCGGCTCCGGCCGTGATCGTCAGGTCGGAGCCGCCGTTGAGCGTGCCGTCGAAGGTCACGTTGCCGCCCGTGCTGCCCAACGCCACGTTGCCCGTCAGCGCGGTGTTCGAGTTGAAGTCGATGAGGTCCGCCGTGGTCGTGATGTCGCCTGCCGTGCTGATGCCGGTCGCACCGGTCAGGCTCACCGCTCCATCGGAAGTGATGTCTGCAGCCGCGGCCAAGGTCAGCGTCGCCGTGTCCGCGTTCAATGTGACCACTCCCGCGTTCGTGGTCGCGATCGTGCTGTTCACGGCGATAGTCTCGTTCGTGAGGGTGACGCCGCCGGCGGCGTTCGTGTTCACGGCCCCGTTCAGGGTCGTCGTGCCCGTGCCGTCGGTCTGGTTGAGGCTCGCGGCCGTGATCGCGTTGGCCGTCACGTCATCGGCACTCACGATCGACAAGGCGCCCAGGCGCGTGCTGCCGCCCACCGCGCCCGTGAAGGTCACGTCGCCCGCTCCAGCCGTGATCGTCAGGTCCGACCCCCCATTCAGCGTCCCGTCGAAGCTCACGTTGCCGCCAGCTGAAGCCAAGGCCACGTTACCCGTCAGCGTCGTGTTCGAGTTGAAGTCGATCAGGTCAGCGGTCGTCGTGATGTCCCCCGCCGTGCTGATGCCACCGGCCGCCGTCAGGCTGACAGCCCCATCAGAGGCGATGTCGTCGGCCGCGGCAATCGTCAGCGTCGTCGTGTCGGCGTTAAGAGTGACCACGCCCGCGTTCGTGGTCGTGATCCCTGCGTTCACCGCGATCGTTTCATTTGTGATCGTCACTCCGCCAGCGGCATCGGTGTTCACCGCGCCGTTCAAGGTCGTCGTGCCCGTGCCGTCGGTCTGATTGAGGCTCGCCGCCGTGATCGCGTTGGCCGTCACGTCGTCCGCACTGACGATCGACAGGGCACCCAAGCGTGTGCCGCCGCCTACCGTGCCCGTAAAGGTCACGTCGCCCGCTCCGGCGGTAATGGTCAGGTCGAAGCTACCGTTCAGCGTGCCATCGAAGCTCACGTTCCCGCCCGCGCTGGCCAGCGCCACATTACCGGTCAGCGTCGTGTTCGAGTTGAAATCGATCAGGTCAGCCGTCGTCGTGATGTCACCCGCGGTGCTAATGCCTGTCGCACCGGTCAAACTCACCGCCCCATCGGCAGTGATATCCGCAACAGCGGTCAGCGTCAGGGTCGCCGTGTCGGCGTTAAGAGTGACTACGCCCGCGTTCGTGGTCGTGATCCCTGCGTTTACCGCGATCGTCTCATTTGTGATCGTCACTCCGCCAGCGGCATTGGTGTTAACCGCACCGTTCAAGGTCGTCGTGCCCGTGCCGTCGGTCTGATTGAGGTTCGCCGCCGTGATCGCGTTGGCCGTCACGTCATCGGCACTCACGATCGACAAGGCGCCCAGGCGGGTTCCACCGCCGACCGCGCCCGTGAAAGTCACGTCGCCCGCTCCGGCCGTGATCGTCAGGTCGGAGCTACCGTTCAGCGTCCCGTCGAAGCTCACGTTGCCGCCCGCGCTGGCCAAAGCCACGTTGCCCGTCAGCGTCGTGTTCGAGTTGAAGTCGATCAGGTCGGTGGTCGTCGTGATGTCTCCCGCTGTGCTGACGCCGGTTGCGCCCGTCAGACTCACCGCACCATCGGAAGTTATGTCCGCAGCCGCGGCCAAGGTCAGCGTCGCCGTGTCCGCATTCAGAGTCACGATACCGGCGTTGGTCGTCGTGATCGTGCTGTTCACGGCAATCGTTTCGTTGGTCAGCGTCACCCCGGCAGCCGCGTTTGTGTCGACCGCTCCGTTCAAGCTCGTCGTGCCGGTGCCGTCGGTCTGATTGAGGCTGGCAGCCGTGATCGCGTTGGCCGTCACGTCGTCAGCACTCACAATGGACAGAGCGCCCAGACGGGTGCCGCCGCCGACCGCACCCGTGAAGGTCACGTCGCCCGCTCCAGCCGTGATCGTCAGGTCCGAACCACCGTTCAGCGTCCCGTCGAAGGTCACGTTACCGCCGCTGGAATCGAGGCTCACCGCCGCGGTCGACAGCGTCGCCGCACCCGTCACCGTCAGCCCGTCGAAGCCGCTCCAGGTCAGTCCGTCGAAGTTGACCGTCCCGGCAAAGCTGCTCGCCGTGTCGCCGTTGGTGAGCGTCACATCCCCATCAAAGCGCGTCGCGCCCGAACCGCTCGTCGAGACGAGGCCCGAAGTGGCTCCCACGGTGTCCATGAAGCGGACCAGACCGGTCGAGGCGGCCGTAAACGCCGCCCCCGTGCCATCGCCCAGGCCGCTCACCGCACCGGTGAAGGTCGTCGTGCCCGCCGCCGTCCCGGCCGCGATCGTCAGGTCCTGACCGCCGCCGGCGAGAGTGCTCGAGAAGAGGATGTTGCCGCCATTCGAGTTGAGCGTCACCGCCGCCGTGGACAAGGAAGCGGCGCCCGTGACGGTCAGCCCGTCAAAGCCGCTCCAGGTGAGCCCGTCGAACTGCGCCGTGCCGGCGAGGCTGCTCGCCGCGTCACCATCAGCCAGGGTCACATCGCCATCAAAGCGGGTCGAACCGGTGCCGTTGCTGGAGACGAGGCCCGAGGCCGCACCAACCGTGTCCATGAAGCGGACCAGACCGGTCGAGGCGGCCGTGAACGCCGCCCCCGTGCCATCGCCCAAGCCGCTCACCGCACCCGTGAAGGTCGTCGTGCCGGCGGCCGTCCCCGCCGCGATCGTCAGATCCTGACCGCCGCCGGCGAGCGTGCTTGAGAAGAGGATGTTCCCGCCGTTGGAATCGAGCGAGACCGCGGCGGACGACAGCGTCGCCGCGCCGGTCACCGTCAGCCCATCGAAGTTCGCCCAATTGAGGCCGTCGAACTGCGCTGTCCCGGCAAAGCTGCTCGCCGTGTCACCGTTGGCCAAGGTCACGTCACCGTCGAAGCGCGTGGCACCCGAACCGCTGGTCGAGACGAGGCCCGAGGCGCCGCCAACCGTGTCCATGAAGCGGACCAAGCCGGTCGAGGCGGCCGTGAACGCTGCACCCGCGCCATCGCCCAGGCCGCTCACCGCGCCCGTGAAGGTCGTCGTGCCTGCGGCCGTCCCGGCTGCGATCATCAGATCCTGACCGCCGCCCGCGAGAGTCGAACTGAACAGGATGTTGCCGCCGTTGGAGTTCAGCGTGACGGCGGACCCGGAGAGGGTCGCCACGCCGCTGACCGTCAGCCCGTCGAAGCCGCTCCAGGTCAGGCCGTCCAGCTGCACCGTGCCGGCAAAGCTGCTCGCCGTGTCGCCGTTGGTGAGCGTCACATCGCCATCGAAGCGCGTCGCGCCCGAACCGCTCGTCGAGACGAGGCCCGAGGCCGCACCCACCGTGTCCATGAAGCGGACCAAGCCCGTCGAGGCGGCCGTAAACGCCGCCCCCGCGCCATCGCCCAGGCCGCTCACCGCACCCGTGAAGGTCGTCGTGCCCGCGGCCGTCCCCGCCGCGATCGTCAGATCCTGGCCGCCACCGGCCAGCGTGCTTGAGAAGAGGATATTGCCGCCGTTCGAGTTGAGCGTCACCGCCGCCGTGGACAAGGAAGCCGCGCCCGTGACCGTCAGCCCGTCGAAGCCGCTCCAGGTGAGCCCGTCGAACTGCGCCGTCCCGGCAAAACTACTCGCTGTGTCGCCGTTGGTGAGCGTCGCATCCCCATCAAAGCGCGTCGCGCCCGAACCGCTCGTCGAGACGAGGCCCGAGGCCGCTCCCACCGTGTCCATGAAGCGGACCAAGCCCGTCGAGGCGGCCGTGAACGCCGCCCCCGTGCCGTCGCCCAGATTGCTCACCGCACCGGTGAAGGTCGTCGTGCCCGCCGCCGTCCCCGCCGCGATCGTCAGGTCCTGACCGCCGCCGGCGAGAGTCGAACTGAACAGGATGTTGCCGCCGTTCGAATTGAGCGTCACCGCCGCACCCGACAGCGTCGCGGCACCCGTGACGGTCAGACCGTCGAAGCCGGACCAGGTGAGCCCGTCGAACTGCGCCGTCCCGGCGAGGCTGCTCGCCGTGTCGCCGTTGGTGAGCGTCACATCCCCGTCAAAGCGCGTCGCGCCCGAACCGCTCGTGGAGACGAGGCCCGAGGCGGCTCCCACCGTGTCCATGAAGCGGACCAAGCCCGTCGAGGCGGCCGTGAACGCCGCCCCCGTGCCGTCGCCCAGATTGCTCACCGCGCCCGTGAAGGTCGTCGTGCCCGCGGCCGTCCCGGCTGCGATCGTCAGATCCTGACCGCCGCCGGCCAGCGTGCTCGAGAAGAGGATATTGCCCCCGTTCGAGTTGAGCGTCACCGCCGCACCCGACAGCGTCGCCGCACCCGTCACCGTCAGACCGTCGAAGCCGGACCAGGTGAGCCCGTCGAACTGCGCCGTCCCGGCGAAGCTGCTCGCCGTGTCGCCGTCGGCCAAGGTCACATCCCCGTCGAAGCGGGTCGAACCGCCACTGCCATTGGATATAATACCTGAATTGGCTCCGACCGTGCCTTGGAAGCGCACCAGGCCTGTGACACCACTGGCGACAGTCAGAGCGGCGCCGTTGCCATCACCAAGGTTGGTGACGTTGCCCGAAATGGTCGTAGTGCCGGCACCGATGCCCGCTGCCAGCACGAGATCCTGTGCTCCACCCGACAGCGAGGTCAGCGCGATGTTGCCACCACCGGAATCGAGCGTAGAGGCCGTGGCCAAGGTGACTGCTCCGAATGTCATGGCCGTGTTGGTGGTAGCCACCGTGCCACCGATGGTGGTAGTCGAGGCCGTGCTGGTCAGCCCGCCGGTGAAGGTCAGCACGTCGGCGGCAGCGTTGCCGAGCGTCACCCCGCCGGTGTTGCTGAAGGTCGTGGCGTTGGTGAGCGTCGCCCCGCCGTTCAGGACCACGCTGTAGCCCTGCGCCGCCGTGTTGAGCGTCGTCGCGGTCAGGCTGCCGTCAAAGGTGATCGCGTTGTTCGTGTCTGTCAGCGTCACGGTCGTCGCCGCCACATTGCCGGAGAAGCTCGCGCTGTCGGCCTGCGTCAGGGTCAGCGTGCCCACCCCGCTCACACTCGTGCCGGCCACATCCGAGCCGGCGCCGTTGCCGGCGTTCAAGCCCAGGTTGAAGGTTGCGCCCGTGACCGCCCCGAGCGTCAGGTCGGCCCCGCCGGCGCTGCCGCCGTTGTTTGTCGTGTCAAGGGTGGTATTGGCCCCGAGAGTGATGGCATCGGAAATGTTGATCACACCGCCGGCGGTGCGGATGCTGCCGCCGTCGATCTGGGTCGTGCCGCCGCCATTCACGGTGACACTGGCGAGCGCATTGGTGCTGCCGACGGCGCCGGTAAACAGGGTGTTGGAAGCCGTGGTGGCGGTGAATGTCCAGGGGCCGGCGCCGTCCCCATCGACCGTGCCGTTGAAATTGATATCGCCGGAGTTGTCGGTGAAGGTGGTGTTGCCCGTGAGGGTGAGGTTGCCCCAATTCTGGGTGTTGCCACCCGTCGTGATGGAGCCCTTGACGGAGGCGGCGCCGGTGACACCCAGGCTCGTCAGGGGTGTGATGGTGCCGACGCCACCGAGGATGGAAACGCTGCCGGAACCGCCGGTGTTGATGGTGAGACCGAACCCGCCGTTGATGGCGGAGTTGAAAGTGAGCGCACTGGCGTTGGTGAAACTGGCGTCGCTGCCCAGGGTGACGGTGCCGTTGAACGTGGTAGTCTGACCGGCGGTGGCAAAGGTGAGGCCGCCGGATTTGTTCAGAGTGATGGCACCGCCAAAGGTGACGGCGCCGGTCAGCGTGACGTCGTTGCTGAGCGTCATCGCGCTGTTGAACGTGCCGCTGAGATTGCCGCTGGCGGTGACCGTGGCGCCGCCGCCCGCGGTAAAGCCGCCCGAGGAGGTGAAATTGGTGAGCGTGACCGCTCCGGAGGTCGTCAGGTCGACGGCACCGGCGGTCGAGCCGCTGAGCGTGACCGCGTCGGTTTCGGCCAGGAAACTGTCCGCCGCGCCGACGCCCTTGTTGAAGTCGATGGTGCCGGCAGTGGTGGCGATGCGATTGGAGGCGTCCGTGCCGACCGCCCCCAAGCCGTCCAGGTTCAGGGTGGTCGCCGTCACCAGGCCCGTGCCCGTCAAGGCGCCGGAATTGTTGATGGTGACCGTGCCACCGGTGACCGCGTTGGCCCCGAGGGCGAAGGTCGTGGTGTTGAAGGTCAGCGTGTTGGTCGTGACGTTGACGGCGCCGGCAAGGGTAAGCGCACCGGAGGTGACGGTGAGGTCGCGACCGACCGTCGGGGCATTGAGCGTGAGCGCATTGGCGTCGGTGATGGCCACATCGTTGGCGCCGCTGTTGGCGAGACTCACGGCGCCGGTAAAGTCGTTCGAGGCGTTCGTCAGCGTAATCGCGCCCGCGCCGCCATTGAAGGTCGCCGTGCCAGCCGAGGCTGCTTGCGTGATTGCTCCAGTCTGGGTGATGCCGACGGCGTTCACGGTCAGTGTGCCGGTGCCAACCGACGAGGCGCCCAGGACGATCCCGTTGGCATCGGTCACGGCCACGTTGTTAGCTCCGCTGTTGTTCAGGCTCACGGCGCCGGTGAAATCGTTCGAGACATTGGTCAGCGTGATCACCCCGGCCCCGCCATTGAAGGTCGAGGCCCCGGCCGAGGCTGCCTGCGTGATCGCGCCCGACTGGGTGATGCCGACGGCGTTGACCGTCAGCGTGCCCGTGCCGACGCTTGAGGCGCCGAGGATGAGCGCGTTGGTGTCGGTGAGGGCCACGTTGTTGGCCCCGGTGTTGGTCAGGCTGACGGCGCCCGTGAAATTGTTCGAGGTGTTCGTGAGCGTGATCGCATTGGCGCCGGCGTCGATGGCGGTCGTGCCGGTCACGAGCAGGGCCTCGGTCTGCCCGACGGTGCCGCCGGTGGAATTGACCGTCAGGTTGCCACCGACGGTTGAGACGCCCGTGGCCGTCCCGGTGCTGTCACCGAACATCAGGCCGTCGATGGCGCCGATCGTGACGTGATTGCCTGACTCAACGACCACCCGGTTCAGGTCGTTGTCCTCGTCGAGTGCGATGTCGTTGCTGCCGGCGATCAGGCGGAGGATGCCAGGCACGACGAGGGTCTTGGTCGCTTGCAGCGAAATGTTCCCGCCCGTGCTCTGCACGGTCAGGTTCTGGCCGACGCTGGTCTGGCCAAGCTGCAGGCCGCCAGCGCCATCACGCACGGTCACATTGTTCGTGCCGGTGTTGGACAGTTCGACAGAACCGGTAAAGTCGTTGGCGGTGTTGCTGAGGGTGATCGCGCCCGCGCCGCCGGTGAACGAGGCGGCGCCCGCGCCGGCCGCCTGGGTGATGCTGGTCGCGGTGAACTGGCTGATGCCGCTGGTATCGGGGCTGCCGCCGGCGTTGGCCGTGACCGTGAGCGTGCCGGTGCCGACCGAGACCGTGCCGAGGACGAGCGCATTGGCATCGGTGAGGGCAACGTTGTTGGCGCCGCTGTTGGAGAGGCTGACCGCACCGATGAAGTTGTTGCCGGTGTCGGTTAGCGTGATTCCTGCGGCACCGGCGGTAACTGCGGTCGTGCCACCAACGACCAAGGAGCCGGTCTGCGTCAGCGCGCCGGCGTTGGTGGCGATAACAACATTGCCGGCCGTGCGCATGCCGGCGACGACCGTTCCGCCTGTCTCATGAATGGTGATGCCCGCCGAGGCATCGGCGTTGTCGGCGAGATTACGCACCTGCGCCCCGACCGAGCCGAAGGCGTTGCCGGCGTTGCCGAGCGTGATCGCGGCGCCGGTGTCGTTCCGGGTCTTGAAATTGCCGAGGCCGGTGATGGTGAGATCACCCGTCTGGGTGATGGCACCGCCAGCCGAGACCTCAAGGGAAGCGGCCTCGATGGCCGGAAGCGCGACCGCCGTGGTGGTGCTCAGAGCCACCGCTCCCATCTCACCGTCCGCCCCGGCGCCGACGGCACCGCCGAAGGAAATCGAGCCGCTGCCCGTGCTGACGGTCAGGTCATTGGTTTCGGTCGCCGCGCTGTTCACCGTGCCGCCAAAAGTGACGGCGCTGTTGGTCGTCGTGAGGGTTGTGTTGTCGCCCACCGTCACCGCGCCGGTGTAAGTCTGCGTCCCGGTGCTGGTCACGGTGCTTGTGTTGATGGTGCTCGTCCCGGAAACCTCCAGCGTGTCCAAGCCCGTCAAGGTATCGGCCGCAGCGTCGCCGAACACCGCATTGCCCGTCACGGTCAGACTGTTCGCGCCGCCTGTCACCGTGCCGTTGAAAGTCGTCGTCGTAGCCGTGAGGATCGCGTCGGAACCCAGCGACACCGCGCCGAAGGCCAGGGTATCGCCGGAGGTCGTGATGCTGCCGTTCAAGGTGGTCGTCGAGGGCGCGGTGGCCGTAATCCCGCCGTCGTAAGTCTGGGTGCCTCCCGCCTGGCCGAGGGTGAGAGTGTCGGTGTTGCTGAAGGTCGCGGCGCCGGTGATCGTGCCGGTCGTCGCCGTCAGCGAGATCGCCTGGCTTGTGGCCGAGGCCGAAAGGCTGTTTGCCGTGACCGCGCCGCTGAGGTTGATCGTGCTGCCGTTGACGCCTCCGAGTGTCAGCGCAGAGGCACCCGCATCCGTGATCGAGCCCGAAACCGTAAAGACATCTCCGCCGGCAAGGGTGTTGATCGTCTGGGCGGCACCGGCGAGCGTCACATTGCCGGACTGGGTCGAAGTGCCCGCACCCTGCAACGTCGCGCCATTGTTCAGGGCGACAGGACGGGCATTCGTCACGCCGGTGAGTTTGAACACGCCGGTATTGCCGACATCGACCGCCGAACTGGCCAGCGTGCCCGAGCCGGAAAGCTCCAGAGTGCCGCTGCTGACCGTGGTTGCACCGGTATAAGAGTTCGCGCCGGTCAGCGTAGTTGTGCCCGTCGTGTTGGTCAGCCCCACGCTGCCACCCAAAATTGCGCTGATCGAACCGCCCTGCGTGTCAAAGGCAGTCGCCGAGGTCAGCGTGCCACCGCTGCCCGTGATGCTGCCGGAGGTGATCTGCACCGCATTGACCGTGTCGCTGTTGCCGCCGAGGGCGACCGTGCCACCGCTGACCACCAGGGCGCTGGCGTCGGCCAGGGTGTTGGTCGCGTGGCCCAAAGTCAGCGTGCCCGCGCCAGCCGTCGTCGTGCCAGTGTGCAGATTCTGTCCGGTCAACGTCAGCCCGCCGGCGCCGGCCTTGGTCAGCGACCCCGTCGTGGCCGCGCTGGAGCCGGACATCGTCAGGGTGTTGGCCCCGGTCGAAACATTGATCGTCGAGGTGGTGGCCGCGGTCAGCGTGAAGTTCCGGTCAGTCGAGGCGGTCGCGCCGGTGTATTGCAGCGTGCCGCCGCCCAGCACCAGGTTCGAGGCGGCGTTGGTGGCCTGGCCCAGGTTGCCGGCGACCCCGCCATCGCCGATGGTCGCCACGCTCAAGGTGCCGGCGTTGATGGTCGTCACGCCCGTGAAGGTGTTCGTGCCCGACAGCGTCAAGGTGCCCGCACCCGATTTCGTCAACGCACCGGTGCCGGAAACGACACCGGAGAACAGCGCGCTGTTGCCCTGGGTGTTAACGGACAGGGTCGAGGCCGCGTTGATGACAATGTTGTTGGCAACTCCGGCCGAGAGATCGGCGAGAATATCGACTCCACCGAAACTCCCGTCCTGCGTAAGCGTCCCGGTGCCGAGCGCATTCACATGGCCGAGTTGCAAGAGGGGCCGCGATCCGGCCGAGGTGGTCAGCGTGACGCCACCGGTGAACGTATTGTTGCCGTTCAACTGGAGCCACCGGCTGTTGCCGTCGCCCGTGAGGTTCAAGGCCCCGTCACCCGAGATCACCCCGTTGAAAATCATGTCCTGCCCGCCGCCGAACGGGATATTGACGGTGGCCGTGCTGCCCGCATTCAGGACGATGTTATTGGCCAGCGTGACGGTGCCGCCGCCACCGCCCCTGAGGGTCGGGGCGTTGCTGATGGTCAACGCGCCGGAGCTCAATGCGCTGTTGTGGGACACCACCAGCGTGCCGGCCGAAAGTGCGGTGCCGCCCGTGTAGGTGTTGGCCTGTGAGAGGGTCAGCGTCCCAGCACCGGTCTTGGCCAGGCCGCCGGATCCGGCGAAGACCCCGGATTGCGTGACCGCGCCGGAATTATTGATCGTCAACAGGCCGGCGCCGGTATCCAGCGCACCGAGGGACATGGTGGCGGCATTGAGCGTCAGCGCCCCGCCGCTGGTGGCGACGGCGAACCCGGTCGAGGTGATTGCATTGGTCGCGGTGATCGAGACGGTCTTTCCCGCGGCCGAACCGAACGTCACGTTGGCATTGAAGATGACATCGTGCGCGGCGGTGAGGGTGTAGTTAGCATCGCCGGCCAGACTGGCGGCCAAGACATAAAAATCCGCGCTACCCGACGCATCAAAGGGGTCCGTCGCATCCACGGTCGCGCCGTTCGCCGGGTCGACCCCCACATACAAATCATCCGGATCGAGCAGCAGGGTTCCGGTCCGCCCAAGGCTTGAGCCCAGGTCCACCGCACCCGCGAAGGTCAGGTTCTGCTTGCCCGACACCTCGGCAAATCCGCCGTCGCCTCCCGCGGCGCCACCACGCGCCGAAATGTCGCCGAAGAACCGCGTGGTGTCATCCGCCCAGACGATCACCTTGCCACCGTTGCCGGATTCGCCCGCGTCCGCTTTCAGGCCGACCTCCGCACCCACGTAGGTGCGCGCGGCGTTCCGGATATCGGGATTCTTTCCCTGGAAGTCGCCACCGACCAGAATCGTGCCGCCACCGGAGGAACCCGACGCGTCAATGCTGGCGCCGCCGAGCAGGCCAACGCGTTCGCCGGTGATCTCGATGCGACCGCCGGTCTGGCCCGCACCGGAAGCGGAGGCGTCGATGGTGCCGCCGACCAGGACATCGCCCCTGCCCTGCCCTTGCACGCGCACATCGCGGCCGGCCAAACGGCCGTCCTGCGTGATGGCGATGGAGTAAAGGTCGCCGGCCGCAAGCACCGTGGAACCCGCGCCGGAATCGATCGTGCCCGTGTTGGCCACGCCGGTGCCTTCCATTGCGGGGCCGGCCGCACCGGACCGGCCCGCGTCGACATAAATGTTGCTGCCGTTCTGGCCGAGCAGGACCTGATCGCCGGAGACCAGGCCGATGAAACCGCCGGAGGAGACGATCGAGCCGGAGTTCGCGACCGAGCGGCCGACCAGCGCCACCATCTCGCCGCGGATCGAGCCGGCGTTGATCACGTCGCCGGTGAGCCCGCTGAAGCGGTTCATGCCGGCAAGAAAATCATCCTTCGTCATCGTGCCGCCGATGGCATACAGGGCGCCGACGTCCACCACCGCCGTCCGGCCGAAATACACGCCCGAGGGGTTCATCAGGTAGACCTGGCCGTTGGCGAGGAGGGAGCCGTTGATCTGCGAGGGAGTCGCGCCGCCGATCCAGTTGAGCACGCGGGCATCGGCGCCGGGCTGGATGAACTGCACGGTCTCACCCGCGCCGACGTCGAACGAACTCCAGCGCAGCACGCTGTTGTCGCCCGCCGTGACGACCGTGCTGTTGGCCGCCGTGGCAATCGTCGCCTGGCCCGCCACCACGGTGCCGCCCGCGGGCTGCTGCGCGTGCAGCCCCGTCGCCGCGAATCCCAGCAGGGCCGCGAGCCAACGCACCCCGCGCCGCGAAGACGTGGGTTGCTGCCGGTCTGGATGCGTGGGGATCATGAGCACAGTCAGGAGATTACCAGGTGAAGCTGGAGGAGAGATAATACTGCATCTCGCCCGCGGGGTATACGACCTGCTTATCCTTCTCGAGGGTGTTGTCCCGCAACTCGGTCAGCGCCATGCCGACCTCGCAGCGAAGGGAGAAATTCTGCTTCACCAAAAGCTCCAGGCCGGCACCGACGCCGGCCAGATCCAGGGAACGGTCCACCAGGGTCAGGTCCTCCTCGGTCTGCCCTTCCTCCAGCGGGAGCGGGGTGACCTGGCGATACGCATAGTCGAAGAACACGCGGCCGATCAGATCCCAGTCCGGATTCTGCCGCACTTTCGCCGGCCGCCAGTTGAACGGCCAGCGGAGCAGCTTCCCCTCGTCGCCCGGCTGAAGGAGCCGCGGAAAATGCAGGGCATACTCGACCGAGGCCGCGACAAATTCGTCGGCGGAAAGGATCGACTCCGTGTAACCCCGCACCGAGAACGCGCCGCCGAGGGGCTCCTGTTCGTGCGGGATAAGCCGGGCCCCGCTCAACTGCGAGTCGCCTTGCGGCAGCAGATAGCGTCCGCGCACGCGAAAGGAAACCTCGTTGGCCAGATACCGGGCCTGCTCGGCGCCTTTGAACAGCGGTTCCAGATAGACCGACCCGGCGAGATTCCAGCGCAGCGAGGACCAGTCGGCATCCGCGGAGACGCGGCCCAGCGCCGGGATGCCATTGGCCTTGTTGGTGTTGGCAAAATCGCCGACCGTCTGGTCATACCGCAGGCTGCCGGACAAGGCCCACCAGCTGGATTGCCGGGACAGGGTCGTCGTAAAAAAGGGAATCAGGAAGTCCGATGATCCCGTCACCAGCGGGGTCTCGATGATCCGGCTTTGGATGCCGTAGTGGGCGAAATTCGCCCCCAACGTCGACACCAACTGCCAGTCGCGGGGTAGCGACAGGCGGTTCGTCAGCTCAAATCCGGCCAGCCAGTTGCGGCCGGCGAAACGCAGGGTCTCGATGGAGGCGTCGTTGGCCAGGAAGTCGCCATACGAGCCGTAGATCCGGGCGAGCAGCCTGGCCGGGCGAAACACCGGAATCCGGTAGGAAAGGAACGAACCGTAGGTCTTGAAATCGGGCGTGCTGATCGCGTCGATGTTCAGGATGTCGTCGTGGTTCGTGAGCTGGTTGTGCTGGAAGCCCACGCGGCCGCGCCACACGCCGGTCGCCTCGGTGCCGAAATTCGTCACCTGGCTGAAAATCTGCCAGGACTTCGACTCGTTCACGAGGTAGTCGAGGACCACCTTGCCCGGATCGCCCGCCGAGGCGACGGAAGCCTCCACGAGCCGGCCGGGATGCAGGCTCAGGCCGTGCAAATACTGGTTGAGCACCTGCTGGCGGAAAAGGCTGCCGGGCTGGTCCGGCGTCGCGCCCGGTTTCAGCGGCGAATGGCTGATCACGCCACGGTGCTTGCGGTGGTTGACGGAGAATTGCGGCTTGAAGCGGTTCCCGCGGGCCAGGGTGCGCACCTCGGCGACCTGGCTGGCCCAGATGACCAGGCGGGCCGTGTGGTCGCCCGCCGCGCGGCGGTCGGCGAGGCCGGAACCGCTCGCCTCCAAATCCTGAAATGCAATCCACACGCCGTAGAGATCCTGCGTGTTATACCAGCGCACCAGTTCCTGCGCCACCTGCTGCAGGGCGGCGGTATCGAACCGGCTGCCGGCCGGAATGCTGCCGAGCGTCAGGATCTCCCCGCTCGTCTCGTTGGCCGCCAGTCGCCAGACTCCGTCATCACGGGACAGCCGGACGGAGACCCGGTCGATATCCGTCAGCGCCGGCAATTCGGGATGCTCCAGACCGTAACGAAATTCAAAGCGTTCCACGACCACGCCGGGGTCGACCGGCGTCGCAGGAGCGGCGGTTTCCTGCGCCGACGCCACCAAGGTCAAACCGCCGAGCAAAGCCAGCAGGCGGAGAACCGGGCTCAGCGGAAGGGAAGTTTCCACAACAAGATCAGCCGTTGGTTGCCGAGCTCCGGCTTGGCCGGGCGGACATGACGGAGTCATGCGCCGCCATAGGCGGCACAAGTGCTGACACGCAGTCAGTGCACCGCGACCGTTGAAGCCCATTATCACGCTGTGACCCCCTCACAATTAGGGGGTCATGAAATCTGCGAATTGCCCTAGCCGTCAACCAGTTAATACAAATCCGAGCGTCAGGGTATACCCCCTATATCGTCCTATGCCATTAGGCCCTTGTTTGCGGAAGAGCATCATGCGCTCCGGCTCCAATCCTGTGTATCATCCCGATAGGACGCGGTTTCAGGAGAACAGCCGGCTGAAAAACCCCGGCCGTGAACCCGGCCGGAATCGCACGAGCCATTTCGCCGCCACCTCCCGGTTGGCCTCGGCGGTCTGGCCATTGAGGCAGGAAACCTCCGGCAACCGACCGCCAGCCAGGTTGGCGAGCAGGCGGTCGTCTTCCGCAGAGTGTTCCGCGACCAGTTCGTAGGGAATGTCGGTCACCACCGGCAGCTCACTGGGCCGGGCGCGCAGGAGGAAAAAATCCGCCGGAGCGGGCTCGCCCACGATGACATCCACCCATTTCTCGCCGACCGGCAACAGGCCGAAGAAGGGCACGGCGGGATCGAGCTGGGTGGCGAGGAACGACAACCACGCGTTGAGCGACTCGGCCGGCGTGACCCCGGGAAATTGCGGCAGACGCAGGCAGCGGGAGAGCGCCTGTTTCTCCCCCTTGCACCATTCCAGGCTGCCGGGCGTGAAGAGCGCGAGATTCCGGCGAAGGTGGTGCAGGATCCGCCGGAAAGCCACCGGTTCGCCCGTGAAATGGGCCGCCCAAGCGGCCACTCCCGGACCGGGAACGGACGACGGCCGCGTGTTGTCCGGCAACCGGGACTGCAGCGCCTGTTCGACCCCTTTGATGTGGGCGTTCACGACGCTCGATGAAGTCGTTTCGCGGCACTTGGCCTTCACGTTTTCCAGCGAAGGCAGAAGCTCACCGGCCAGCCAGCTGAACGACCGGGTCACACAATGCGCCACCGTGATCATCGGGTAAAGCGCCCGGCCCTTGCCGTCCTGCGACGACCAGACGAGCCCCGTGATGCTCTCGTTGAGCCGGCGCCAGTGGATCACGTGATCGAAGCCCGGCAGCACCTTCTCCGCGCCGGCCTTTTCCCAAGTGGCATGCTCGATCTGGTGGGCGATGCCGCCATAGAGGATGCTGCGCGCCTCGACCATCGAGGGCGTGGCCAGTCCGATATCATCCATGTGGTCGTTCCAACCCGGATGTTTGCCAAAGGCGCCGAGATAGACCCGGGGCGCATTCGGTTGTCCTTTCCAATCCTCGTTCAGGAAGAATTTCGGGAAATTATTCATGTCAGTCGTGGCAGACGATGAAACGGTCTTGCCCCAAGTGTCAGGGCTTGGGCACCGGCCACTGTTCCAACGCAGGCAGGGGCTGGTCGAAGGCGATCATCGCCGGCAGCACGAGATCCGTGCCCCGGTGGTTCAGACGGATGAGGACGTCCCATTCCTTGCCGTCCGCGCGACGGGTTGCGCCCTGCTGGAGCAGGCGCAGTGCGCCCCAGCCGGCCCCCGCCTCCACCGCGGCATCGGCCACCGACTTCGGACCGACGGTGGTGAAGAACTCGAGCCGCGACAACGGCGCCGCGCTGGTGATCTTGTCGAGCACCACGCTTTCGGGCAGGCCCTGCAGCGGGATGCTGCGGTCGCCCACCCTCATCGACTTGAAGACGCGCGTGATCGCCTGCTTGGCGCCGCCCGATCCCAGTGCCCGCTGGATGATGCCTTCCTGATCGCTGTCGCTCGGCAGGACCAGCCTGACCGCGGCCGGATTGCCGTCGGGCCCGGCCAATTGCGCGGCGAAGGCCGCCATGAGTTCCAGCCGTTTGAACCGGCTCTCCAGGCTGCGCCGCGCCTCGGCGGGCAGACCGGCGGCCGCGGCATCGGCACGCACCTTGGTCAGCATCGCCGACGTCTCCTTGAGCTGCTCGGGTGTGAGCGCGGGCCCGGAACCGAGCGGATAACCGAGCGTGTTCGGGAAGGCCTTGTCGAGTTCGCGCCGGTAGGCGTCGACCGTCAGTTCCAGCCCTTTGGTCGCCGCCATTTCCGTCAAGGTGCGCACTCCCGCGGTGAATTCCTGGCGCAGGGCTCCGGCATATTTGCCCGTGCGCTCGCGCACGCCGGCCAGCGCGGTCCCCTGCTGTGCGATCGTCTCGCCCAGCCGGCCGATCAGCGAACCGGCTTCGCCGGACGGGGCCATGATCTGCATGATCTCCGCGTAGGCCGCGCAGCGCGCGGCGTAGACGGATGTGCCGTTCTCCGAGGCCAGCGTGAAGATGTCCAGATCGGCCAGCTGCGCCTCCTCGGAAGGCGACATCAATTGCCCGAGCTGGGTCGTGACCTGGGTGTCGAGGCTGGCGAGCCGTCGCTCCAAATCGCGGTAAAGGGTGAAGTCCCGGGCCGCGCCGGTCGAGTCGACCGCGGCATCCGCGGCGGGCTTTTGTTTGAGGAGGGCGGCGCGGATGAGCTGCGAAGCCTGGCCGGCCTCGCCCCGCATGCGCGCGACGGTGGCGCGGTAGCTCGCATCCAGCGTCACTCCGTCACCCGTGACGCCGGTCTTGGCCTTGAGATCGGCGACCAGCTTGTCCAGGGCGGTGCGGCGGGTGCTGAGGTCGCTCCACGCCGAGAGCACATTCTCCGCCCAGGCGGCGTTCTGCGGCTGGGCCACGGTCTTGAGGAACGCCTTTTCGGCGTCGGTGAACCGCACGACGGTGAGCCGGCCGCTCTGGATGGTCTGGATGGCGTCGCGCAGGCTGCCTTGCGAGGATTGCATCGCGCGGTCGAGCGCATCCCAGCCGCGCACGAGCGGCTGGTTGTCGCGCAGGCTTTGGCCGCGGGAGAGCCAGGCCGGCGGCCATTCGCCGCGTCCGGCGCCGCCGCGGAAGTAGGTCCACTCGTGAATCTGCATCAGCCGGGTCAGCGTCTCCTGGCCGCCGGCCACGCCCGCGAACGTGGGCCCGAGCAGCGGATTGAAGAAATCCTCGGCCGGGTAGTCCGCGTCGTAGCCGGGCAGGCCCTTGAGATGGACCGCGCCCTCCAACCGGATGAGGGCCGCGAGCCGCTCGGAGTCCGCCGCGCTCCAGGCGTCGGAGTTGACCAGACGGTCGCGGTTGGCTTCCACCACCGGTGCGATGACGCTGGCCTCGAAGAGCACGCGCTGGGCCTGACGGCGGCGCGGGTTGGCCTGCATCGCGAGGGATTCGATCGGCTTGAAGACCGCGGGGATCTTCAGATCGGCGCTGGCGAGCTGCTGCAGCTTGTCGTGATACTGCATGATCGGCAGCTCCGAGTTGACGTCGAGCGAGACGATGTCGTTGCCGGTGTATTCGAGACGGCCGTTGACGATCGGCCGCCATTTCGGGCCCGCCCAGTTTTCCGCGTTCGCGCCGGCGCGCCAGTAGACCAGTTCGCTGCCCACGCTGGACTTGAGCGCCTTGTAGCCGGCGTAGCTGATGCCGAGCACGGCCAGCGTCCCGACCGCGACCACGCCGCCGATGATCCGCTGGCGGTTCTTGATCAGCTGCGTCGTGTTGGTCGCCCGCGTGACGAGCCCCCTTTCCTTGAAAACCTTCTGCAGGAACAGGTCCTTGAGGAAGAAGGACCGCTCGCGCTCCCACGCCTTGGTCGCCGGCAACTGGTCTTCGGTGAGGCCCAGCGCCGCCGCCAGCTCGGTGTCGAGCTCCTTGCCCTCGGTGAGGGCGGAGGTGAAGTAGATGCCGCGCAGGAAAAGCGGCTTCGCCGAGTGCGCGCTGCCGGCAAAGATGGTCTCGAGGTATTTGCGCAGCCGCGGCGCGAGCGCGCCGATGCTGGCCGAGAGGGCGAAGAGCGCGTCGACCTCGTCGGCGCGGCGCTTGCCGTGCTCGGTCGGCATGGGATCCTTGAGCATGCCGAGCCGGCGGCGACCGATGCGCTGCACCACCTCGGCGAGATGGCGGTTCACCGCCTCCATCTGGAACGGCGTGTCGAGCGGGGCCGGGTTGGACCAGCCGGTCATCTGGTCCTGGAGCTGCGGGTCCTTCACGCCGCTGAAGAATTCGCGGAAGCCGACGATCTTGTCGCACTTGGTGATCAGCACGAAGACCGGGAAACGGACGTCGAGCGTGCGCTGGATCGTGTCGAGCTGGCGGGCGATCTTCCCGGCCTTGGTCGCGATGTCGTCCATCGAGTCCTTGATCAGGCTCTCCGAGGGGATGACGAGCAGCAGGCCGTTGATCGGGCAGTTGGGCCGGGTCTTGCGCAGGAGGGAGAGGAATTCCGTCCACTCGGTCGTGGAGCCCGGGGGCGCCTCCTGGAAGAGGAGCTTGCCGGCGGTGTCGATGAGCACGGCGTAGTTGGTGAACCACCAGTGCATGTTGATGGTGCCGCCCGCGCCCTGCATCTCGTCCTGCAGGCCGGGCGGGAAGCCGACCTTGCAGCGGCGCACGGCCTCGGTCTTGCCCGAGCCGGGCTCGCCGCAGACGACATACCACGGCAGCGAGTAGAGGTCCTTGCCCACGGCTTCGAACTTCTCGATGCCCCGGGCGAAATTCTCACGCAGGCGGTCCAGGGTGGCGATGAGCGCGGGGTCGTGGATCGCGGACGGCGTGCCGGAGGAGTGGGCCGCGAGCTGGCTGCTCAGGGCCCGGCTGCGCTGGTGCCCGCTCCATTTCTGATACATCTGCCAGAGCACGATCGCGCCGGCGATGACGACGAGGCCGACCACGGCGATGAGCAGGGCCTGCCGGCCGATCATGGCCGTGACGGCCAGGACCGCGATGCCGGCCAGCGCCGCGATCAGCATTTTCATGGACTTGGGAGCCTGGGAGAATTGGTCGAGCATGGCGCCGGGTCAGGGTTGGGAGTTGGACTTGGCGGGATCGTGCGTGACGATCGTGTCGAGGGCCTGGTTGAGCTCCGCGGACGCGCTGTGGAAAGTGTAGAGGTTCACGGCCACGACCACGAGCAGCAGGCCGGTGAGGACGATGAGCAGCGGCACGAGACTGGCCGCCATGGGCATCGGCAGGTTGGTCAGGTTGGTGCTCTGATAGGAGGCCGGGGTGATGAAGGCCGACTCGTCGGCATCGACATGCGCCTTCACGCGCGGGGCGATCTCCTGCATCTTTTTCCGCAGGAACTCGGGCTGCATGCCGCCGGTGAAGCCCAGGCCGATGCAGATGTAGAAGATGGCGAGGCGCTCGTCGGCGGTCTCCTTCGTGTCCGCCAGCGTTTCGTCCAGCATCTGGAAGAACTTCTCGTCGCCGGCGCGCTCGTTGCGCGCGAAGGCCAGGCGGTTGTTGTTCCATTTCTGGGCGAAGGGCAGCGCGCTCTCGGACAGCATCGAATCGGCGAAGCAGACCAGCGCGAGTTCGACCTGCCGGTATTGCTCGCCCAGGGAAAGATCGCCGCGGGCGGTGCGGGCGAGCACCTCGAAGTGCTCCTCGATGTCGGCGCGGGTCTGGGCGTAATCGATGGTCGAGCCCCGTTGGATGCGGCCGATGCGGTTGAGGCGGCACACCGCCTGGAAGAGTGGATCACAATGGGCTATGAGACTGGCGGACACAGCGGGAGTGGGTTGATGTGATGGGTGTGGAAAATCGGACCGGACTGCACCACCGGGAACGGAGCGCCAGCCCGGATCACTCGCGCTGGGTGCCGCGCATGAGATCCTCGGCGTATTTGACCACCGCGGCCTGGACGTCGTCCTCGATCACGGTCTCCGTGATTTCCGCCGCCAGCTCGGTGTGCTTCTTCCAGAATTGGGCGTCGTTCTTGCCGCCGCCCTCGGCGCGCACGGCTTCGCGAACGGCGTCGGGAGTGTAGCGCTGCTGGTAGCGCCGGGCGAAATTCTTTCCGGCCGGCCCCAGCCCCGCGAGCAGGCCGGCGATCAGCTGGCGGGTCGCCTCCAGCTGCTTTTGCACATGGACCTGGACCGAAGACGCCTCGGCATCGCCCGACAGCGAGCGCCGGGTCACGGTCCGCAGGTCGCCCTGGGCGGTGTCGCGCCGGATGGGCGACTTGGGGGCGGCATTGCGCCAGACGTTCCACGCCAGTTGGTCCAACGCCAGCATCGCCTCGGCATAGACGGCGAAAAGTTTGGCGAGTTGCTGAACGTTGATCGGATCATCCGGGTCCAGCTTGAGTTTCGCCCGCACCGCCACCAAGGCCTCGCCGTCGACGGGCACATCGGCCGGGACGACCAGGCCGAGCGCGGCCAGCTGCTGCTTGACGTTGTTGCGCTGCTCCTCGGAGAGCTGCGGGACGATCTGAAGAAAAGACCGGACAACCTCGTCCGGCGTCTGCCGGGCGACGGCGGCGGGCGCGATCGCCGTGGCGGCCGCGAGTTCCCATTCCGGAAAGGCCTGGGCGAGCGCGTAGAGATGGGAGCCGCGTTTCTCCAAGGGCACCTCCTGCAATGCGCGGCGCACTTCCTCTTCCATATAAACCTGGCGGTTCTCCGGCGTCGCCTCCGTCAGGTTGGTCTGGAGGTATTTCAAACGCGTAACCAAGGACGAGGCCCAGGCAGCGGGTTTGGACAACGCCTCGTCGATGGGAGAATCAGGCGGCACGGGGTTCACCATGTAAGAAATCCCTGTTCGCGCACAAGCACTAAGAGCTTGTAGCGCTCGCGGAAACCCGGGGGCGCGGCGAACGCCGGCCGGATGCCCACATCACTATAGGCTTCGGTGCCGGGCTTGGCGCCGATCAGGCTGGCCGCCTCAACCTTCTGCGGCTGCGTGAAGTCGATGCCGGGCGGCGACAACGCCGAGCCGCCGGCCACGTAGAATTGCCTGGCGGCGGCGTCCTCCAGGAAAATGGAGACATTGCCGGTCAGGTTGATGAAGCCGCCTGTCGCCGGACCTTCGTCCACCGGGGCGAACCAGAACCGGCTCTCGTCCGGATCAGGACCGGCCTGCCCGTCATCGACGTAATTCCCGCGCCGGCCACCCGTGGTCGCCGGGACCCGCGGCAGGAACACGCCCTCGTTCGGCCGCCAGGGGATGGTCTGGCCGGCCACGTTGTAATCCCGGAGGTAATTGAACAGGCTCTGGAAGTTTGGTCCGCGGAAATTTCCGGCCGCGGGTTTGCCCACGACATTCATGACCGCCTGCCATTCCTGGAGGGTGGGCAATCGCGCACCGAGGATCTTTTCCGCAAAAACCTTCGCCGCTTCCGGCGGCACCTGTTGCAGCGGACTGCGCAGGGTTGGTGTTTCCGTCACCGCCTGATTCAACGCCGGGGTCTTGGCGCGCACCTCCTTGTCGTCAATCAAGCCCTGCACCTGCGCGGTCTTGTAGAAGAACCAGGACGGATTCAGCTCGAGTCCGTCGTATTCGCCCCGGCTGGTGATGTGTGGACGCCAGGCCATGGGCTTGTTGTAGGGCTTGCTGTAGGACTCGCCCACCGCCCAGACGGGCATTTTCGCCAGCACCGCAGCCGTCTCTTCCTTCGACCGCGTGACGAGCAGGTCCAGGAATTCGCCCACGGCGAGGGCGCGCCGGGCCAGATAAAACGGCGGCGTGTCGTCCGTCGGCTGCACGATGGAGAAATCCAGCTTCACGGTCTTCCCGCCGCGCTGCCAGGTAGCGGTGAGACCCAGCCCCGCGTCGGTCAACTCCTCCTGCCAGCCCGTCAGCCGGGGCGAAGGTGTCGGCGCGCGGTTCGGATCGACGATCAGCTCGATGGCGGAGAGTTCCCGCACGAAATTCTCCACGGCGGGAGCCGCCAGTCCGGGAATCGCCCGCACCGCCGCGACAAACTCGTCGCGCCGCTGGCGCAGGGGCGCGAGATCCACCTCGCTCCAGTCGGAGCGCTTCAACCGCCAAAGCCGGAGGTTGTAGGCCGCCGGCGCCTCGAGGTCGCTCTCGCCGATGCCGTAGCGGTCCATGCGCTCGAAGACCGCCGAGAGTTGCGCCACATCACGGGCCGAGTTGCGCGCCGCCCGGTTCCAGCGCACGCGTGTCTCCCGCGTCAGCTCGCCGAGCAGGGCGGTCCGGCGCGTCTCGTCCTTCACGTCCCGGCCGATGGTCTCGCGCAGCACCGCCACCACGCCGCCGTCGACATCGAGATCGTCCGCGCCCGCCGGCCAACCCGTCAGCGTGCCCAACCGTCGCCACGCCGTCAGTTTCCGGGAGAGTCCGCCGCTTTGCGCCGCCGCGACCAGACTGGCCCGGTCGGTGCTGCTCACCAGCTGACCGAGCAACCGCGCCTCCGCGTTCCATTCCGCCGGCCGGCCGGCGAGGGCATCAAGGCCCGGGCGGCGCGACAGCTGGCCAAGCACCTCTCCCACCCCTTCGTCCCAACTGAATCCGCCTTCGAGCAATCCGTTCAACCGGTCGAGATCGACGCCGAAAGCCGGCAGATCGGCCAGCCACTGGCGATGCGCCTCCAGCGGTTCGCGCAGGGTGGCGCTCGCGCCGGCCCAGGGAGCGACCGGCAGCGCGGCACGCCATTCGGCGGCGGCCGCAGCGGCGGCGGCCGTCTGTTCCCGGCGCGTCGCCTCGAGTTGTCGCAGCGACTCCGCCGTGTCGGCGGACAGCGCCGCGAGATCCGGCACCGCCAGCGCGCCCAAGCCGTCAGGACCTTCGAGACCGTCCAGCCATTCCTTCACCTGGCGTTCCTGCGCCCGCAGCGTCCGGAAGCGCGGCCGGTCGCGCGTGAGGTCGGCCGGCGTCACCCCGGCCAGCGTCGCCTGCCAGGCCGCCCAGCGTTGTCTCGTCTCATTGAATTTACCGTAGGCGCGCGCGACTTTCGCGAGCCAGATCTCGGGCTTCAGCAGCGTCAGCGTGGTTTCCAAACGCTGTTCGAGCAGCTGGAACCTCGCGGCCATCTGGCTCGTCTTCTCGCTCACCTCCGGCAGGTCGTGGCGCACGATCTCCCGCGCACGCAAGGCCTGCAGCTCCGCCGTGCGCGCCTGAAACTCGGTGCGGAAATCCGCGGCACTCAACGTGGGCAACCCGCCCGGCTCGGGCGCCGGCGCATCGGCCTCCAGGTCGGCGGCGCTCGCAGGCAGCCGGGTCACGCTCGCATCCAGCGTCGCCGCCTGGCGGGGATCATCCGCGGCGGGCACCTTCGAATACAAAGCCAGCTCCTGCGCCCAACGGGGAAAATCCGCCGTGGTCACCTCGGCGGTTTCCGTCTGGATCACCGACTCCTTCAGGAAGCGTTCGCGCACGACCGCCGGATCGAGGAACTGCTGGCGGCGCCGGCGCATCTCTTCCAGCGGATCAACGAGCGAGTCGGCGAAATCCGCCAGCGAAGACCGGTCCTCGAGCCGGGCGCGGATCAGACGGGGCATGGCCTGCTGCACGCGGTCGCCCGAGGCCTCCATGTCCGCGGTGAGCTTGGTCATCTCGCTCCACCGACCGGCCAGCGGCAGCGTGCCGGCCGTGTCGAGCGAGACGTCGTTGAACAGTTTCAACGTCTGCACGACGGCCGCATCGAGCTTGTAGCCCGGACCGCCGGGGGCCGCCGGCAGGCGGGGCCGCAGGGCGCCGGCGGCGCGGGTGAAGCCGCGCTCTTCGAGCAGGGTGAGCAGCGTGCGCAATTCCTCCCAGCGCTGCCACCGCTCCAACTGGCCGGCCAGGCTGCTGATCCGGTCGTAGGCCGCGTCCACCGCGGGGTAGACGGTGATCTTGCGCAGTTCATTCCGCACCTCGTCCGGCGTGGAACTGGCCAGCAGGCCCAGGCCCTTGCCCGCGGCTTCCGGCACCAACACCTCGGGCCGCAGCTGATCCGCCGACGCCACAAAATTCGCGATGGCCGCCTTCAGCGGATCGTTGGGCGCCCAGAGCTCGGTGGAACGATCCAGCCGCCGGGCGCTGTTTTGCAGATCGAGCAGCCAGGATTCCCAGGCGCGGCACAAGAGGGGCCACTTCTCCGTCACCTCTTCGCGATACGCCTTGGGATTGCGCAGGACCACCGCGAGTTCCTGGACCTGCCGCGGCATGTAGATCGGATCACCGAACCGCGCGAAGGCCGCGACCCCGCCGGCCACCAACAGCACCGCCGCCGTGCCGATGAGGATGGCGTTGCGCACCGGCCGGGCGTCCTTCGGGATGAGCTTCAGGCGGCGGCGCGCTTCCGCGATGGTCAGCTCGCCGGACGCCGGCTTCGGATCCAGCAGGAAATTGACGTAGGCCAGCCAGGCCTTGCCGGGGCGGCCGAGCGCCTTCCACTCGGGCGCGTCCTCGATCGGCCAGGCCGCCACCTCGCGGCGGCGCACGATCTGCGCGAGAATGGCACCGACGGCGGCCAGGTCGTTCACGCGCACCGTCTCGGACTTGACGCCCAACAGGAACCACGGATCGGTCAGCACGGCCTTCACGCCCTGCAGCGGACCGGAGCGCGTGAGGAAAACGTTCGCGGGTTTCAGCTTCCGGTGCGAGCCGCCGGTCTGCGTGCCCCACTGTTCGAGCGCGTCAAAGAGGCATTCCGCCACCGCCCGCAACAGGTCGCCCTTGGCCGCCAGCGTCTCGACCAGCGGCTCGAACAGGTGCTCCTGCCACGGGGTGACCATGTAGGCGCCCTCCGGACAACGCCCGAAAGCCACGACCTCCAGCACGGCGCCGTCCTTCTTCGCGCTTTTCTGCTGACGCTCGGCGGCGAGCAACCAGCCTTCGATGGCGTAGACGCGGCGGATGCTGCCGGAAGACGGCGGATGGAAAATCTTCAGCGCGAACCGCCCCGGACCTCCGTCGGGCGCGACCGCCTCATGGACACTGGAGAACGGCCCCAGTGCATGGGCGCGTTTGCGTTGATAGCCGCTGTAATCGGACATGCTGGAAGGCGGCGAACCGGGCTCGGGTTAACGCTGCTCCAACCGTTCCACCGGTTGCACGCGGCAGCCAGGTCGGCAGCCGGAGAGAAAGTGAATGCGGTGGGACAGGTTCATTTCATTACAGCGGTGCTGGTTCTGAAACCCAGAACAGCCGCAGCAGAGCCGCTTTTGCACCGGCAGGCAAGAACGCGTTCACATATACCGTCAGGGAAAATGCCCAGACAACGATGCGGCAATGCGGCCCTAGCGGGCAAAATGCCTACGTTCCACCGATCCCGGTGAGCACCGGCGGCTCACACCTCATACAGCCGCAGCGGAATCGGGTCGATGACCTTGGCCTTCGGCAGCTGCTCCGCGAGCTGGGCCTTGAACCAGTCGCGCGCGTCGGGATCGCCGTGCGTCAGCACGATGCTGCGAGCCTTCGTCTGCACGGCGAACTCGAGCAGCTCCCCGCGCTCGGCGTGGCCGCTGAGCTCGAAGCGCTCCACCCGGGCGCGGATCTTGGCCTTCATGTCGAGGGCCTCGAACATGAAGGTCGCGCCGGGCTTCGCCGCCAGCAGCTTGCCGCCGGGAGTGTCGGGGTCGCAGTAACCGACAAACCCGATCGTGTTGCGCGTGTGCCCGAGCAGGCCCGAGGCGAGGGTGTAGCTGGGCGTGCGCTCGACGAGCATGCCGGAGCTGACGATATAGAGACCCTTCTGGTGCGGCTCCTGGCCGGCAATGAGCTTTTTCGGCAGCTTGCGGAGCTTCAGGTCGTGCAGGATGCGACGGTCGAATTGCACCTCCTTGGTCTTGCGTGACATCTCGTCGAACAGCTCGGACAGGCCGATGCCGAGTCCGCCGGCAAAAATCGGGCAGTCGATCAGGCGGCCGAAACGGCGGGCGTCGTGGAACACCGCGAGCAGCTCCTGCATGCGGCCGAGCGCGAAGACGGGGAGAAGGAACGAGCCGCCCTTGGCGATCGTGTCGTTGATCGAGTCCATGAGCCGCGCGATCTCATGCACGCGCTCCTTGCCGTAGGCGCGCTCCGTCATGCCGCGTGTCGTCTCGATGATCAGCGTGTCGAAGTGGCCGATGGGGAAATGCGCGCCCTTCAGCGTGCGCAGGTGCTCGAACAGCACGTCGCCCGTGAGGAAGATCTTGCGCATGCCGTGGTGGATCTCGACGGCCGTGGCGCCGGCCACGTGGCCGGACGGGTGGAACATCAGCTCGATCTCGCCGCGCTTGCCCTTGATCTTTTTGACCTTCTTGAAGGGCAGGCCGGTGAAGCGCCGGGTCAGGCCCTCGATCTCCTTGTGCGTGAAAAGCGGGTAGCCGGGGATGTTGTCCTCCTCCTTCTGCTTTTGCATCACGTTGGCCGAATTGTGCAGCATCTTCTCGATCAGCATGCGGCTCGACTGCGTGAGCAGCACCGGCGTCTTCGGGTGCTGGCGCATGACGACCGGCAGGCCACCGATGTGGTCGAGGTGGCAATGCGTGATGATGATCAGGTCCAGCTCGATGTCGCGCAGCAGCGACAGGTCCGGGAGGGCGCCGACGCCGGGAGTCTTCGGGTTCAGCCCGCAGTCCACGAGGATGTTGAGGTCACCGATCATCAAGAGAAGTGAATTGGCGCCGATACCGCCTTGGCGGTTGAGATCGATGAGTTTCATTTGGGTAACGGGCCATGCAGACGCCCCCCGCCGCCGCTAGCAAGCCCCGGTTTCCCAAACTTGCCGCGCCCCGGCGGGGTGCCCCACGGGTGACAATCGCGTGACAGACCACCGCCGCTTCATATTCGCCTTGCCATATATGACTGCCGCGGCCCAACGTGCCGCCATGGAGCTCCTCCGCATCTACGACTGCCTGTGCGACGCCACGCGCCTGCGATTGCTCAACCTGCTGGCGGCCGGCCCCCTGTGCGTGTGTCACCTCGAGGCGGTGCTGCGGCTGCCCCAGGCGAAAATCTCGCGCCACCTCTCCTACCTGCGCCGGAACGGCCTGGTCTTGTCCGAGCAGGTGGGCAACTGGCGCATCTACGCGCTCGTCTCCCCGCCCCCGCCCGCCCTGGCCGCCAACCTCGCCTGCCTGCAGGACGCCCGGGCGACCGAACCCGCCCTGCAGCGCGACCGCGAGCGGCTCGACCAACTCTCGGCGAAAGTCGACTGCGGCTGCGCCACGCCCGATGTGCCGCGCCGCAAGGTCCTCCGTCTGGCCCGCTGACCCTTTCCCGCCATGTCCGATTCCGTCCTCAAGAACCTCTCCTTCCTCGACCGCTACCTGACGGTCTGGATCTTTGCCGCCATGGGGCTGGGCGTCGCGCTCGGTCACTTCGTCCTCACGGACCCCGAGGCGTTTTTCGCCCCGATGACCGTCGGCACGACCAACCTGCCCATCGCCGTCGGCCTCATCCTCATGATGTATCCGCCGCTCGCGAAGGTGAAATACTCGCAGCTGCCCAAGGTTTTCGCCGACACCCGCATCCTCGCGCTTTCGCTGGTGCAGAACTGGCTCGTCGGCCCGGTGCTCATGTTCCTGCTCGCCGTGACCTTCCTGCGCGACCACCCCGACTACATGGTCGGCCTGATCCTCACCGGCATCGCCCGCTGCATCGCGATGGTGCTCGTCTGGAACGAGCTCGCCAAGGGCAGTCGCGAATACGCCGCCGGCCTCGTCGCGCTCAACAGCATCGCGCAGATCCTCTTCTACAGCGCCTTCGCCTGGTTCTTCCTCGCGGTGCTGCCGCCGTATTTCGGCCTGGAGGGCCGCATCGTCGAGATCGCGATGAGCGACATCTTCTGGAGCGTGATGATCTATCTCGGCATCCCGTTCGCCGCCGGTGTCCTGAGCCGCGTGGTGCTCGTGCCGCTGAAGGGCGAGGAATGGTATGAGCACAGGTTCATCCCCCGCATCTCCCCGCTCACGCTCGGCGCGCTGCTCTTCACCATCGTCGTGATGTTCGCCTTCAAGGGCAACGCCATCGTCGAGCTGCCGCTGGACGTGCTGCGCATCGCACTCCCGCTCGTGATTTATTTCGCGGTCATGTTCCTCGTGAGTTTCGCCATGGCGCACAAGCTCGGCGCGGACTACCCGCGCTCGGCCACCCTCGCCTTCACCTCGGCCGGCAACAACTTCGAGCTGGCCATCGCCGTTGCCATCGCGGTCTTCGGCATCCAGTCCGGCGTGGCCTTCGCCGCGGTTGTCGGGCCGCTCATCGAGGTGCCCGCGCTCATCGGCCTCGTCCATGTCGCCGGCTGGCTCAAGCGCCGGTGGTATGCCGCGGAGGCCGCCCCGTCCCTCTCCTAGTATTACTCTGTTACGTTATGAACATAACAAGAGGGTGGGCCGGCAGGTCCCTCTGCCGGCAGGAACCACGCGAGGTGCGAGCGTTACCCAAAGCGGGCACAGGGACGTGCCCGCCCACCAGAAGACCAACCTACCAGAGTTAATACTAGCCGCTCGCCGAGGTTGATCTCGCACCGTGCGCCCGAGGGTTTAGTATTCAGCCAAATCCCTGCCGACCATGAATGCGAATTCTTGCCGTCCTACAACCGCCCTGAAGCTGTTCGCCCTGTCGTTGTTCACGCTGATGGTGGCCGCCTGCTCGGACAACCGGTCGGCGGCCACGCTGTCCGGCCGGGTGGTGATCAAGGGCTCCAACACCTTCGGCGAGGAACTCGGTCCGCGGTTGATCGAGGCATACCGGCGCACCCGTCCGAACGTGACGGTGGAACTGGAATCCAATAACTCAGGCGCGGGTATCGCCGCCCTGCTCGCCGGCGAATGCGACATCGCGCCGACCTCCCGCCCCCTCACCTCCGCGGAAGAAGACCAGGCCCGCGCGAAAGGCATCACCCTGAAGGAATACGCGATCGGCTATTACGGCGTGGCGGTCATCGTCCACCGGTCAAACCCGGTCGACCGGCTGTCCTTGGAACAGGTGAAGGCCATTTTCACCGGCACCGTGTCCAACTGGCGCGAGGTGGGCGGCCTCGACATGCCCATCCGGCTGGCCGTCCGCGATCCGGTCTCCGGCACGAGCCTGGGTTTCCGCGAACTCGCGATGGATACCCGGCCCTATGCCGGGGAGGCGGAAAAATTCACGACCTATGCCCAGCTCGAGGCCACCGTGGCCCGGGAGCCCGGCGCCATCGGCTACGCCGGCATGCACGAGGTGCAGGACGCCGGCGTGCGCGCGTTGCGCATCGGCGACACGGAGCCGAGCACGCTGTCGGTGAACGAGGGCTGGTATCCCTATGCGCGCCTGCTCCGGCTCTACACGAATCAGGCGACGGAAACGCCCGCGGCGCACGACTTCGCGAGCTTCGCCCAACAAAAGCCGGGCCAGCAGGTTCTGGCCGAACTGGGCTACGTGGGCCGCCATGAGAAAAAACTGGATTCCCTGATGCCCCTGGACTGAACGACCAAACGAACCCAACCATGAAACCCAACGTCCTCATCCTTTGCACCGGCAACTCCTGCCGCAGCCACCTCGCCGAAGGTTTCCTCCGCGCCGCCGCCGGCGACCTCGTCGAGGTCCACAGCGCCGGCTCCAAGCCCGCCGGCTACGTCCACCCCCAGGCCATCGCCGTGATGAAGGAGATCGGCCTCGACATCTCCGGCCACACCTCGAAGCACATGAAGGAATTCCTCGACCGCCAGATCACGACGGTCATCACCGTCTGCGGCAACGCCGACCAAGCCTGCCCGATTTATCCCGGCCAGGTGAACCGGCACCACTGGCGTTTCGACGACCCCGCCCACGCCACCGGCACCGAGGAGGAAATCCTCCACGAGTTCCGCCGCGTGCGCGACGAGATCAAGAAAGTCTTCGGCGCCTACGCCGCCGGCCTGCGCGAAGGCCGGGCGCTGTCGTGAACGTGGCACCGGCTTCCAGCCGGTGAAGCCCTGCGGCTGGAAACCGCAGCCACGCGATCCATCGATCTATAGGTGACTATCGCTCAATCGTCCTCTCCGGCACTTTCGTCGTCTCGACCTCGATCGCGTCGGCATCCCGCATGACCTGCGACTGGCGTCCGGACGCCGGCGGCGGTGCAGCCGGAGGCGAACTCCTCCTCACGCCGAACAACTGCAGCACATAGGCCGCGAGCCCGGTGAAGAACACCACGACGGCCGCAAAAAAGACCGCCACCATCGCGGCGATGGCGATCAATCCGGCAACCATGAGACGCAGGACGCGCATGAATCAAAGACTCCCAGATCAAACCGGAAGTTGCACGGAAAATTCCGCTGAGGAACCGGACGGCCCGGTCAGCCTCACGCGGGCCGGGCGCAGCTTGTCAGCATGATCTCGGCGGCGACGGCGACCACTTCGCGCACGGTCTCTTCGGTGGCGGGCGATTCGCCCTTTTTAAAACCGAGGTCGGTCACGCGCAGATGCTTCACCTCCGTGAACCCGGCGCGCGCGAGGGCCTTTTTCGCGCAATCCTGCGGGCAGCCGTCGATCGCGAGGATCGAATGTGCCGCCGCCGCGCTGGCCAGCGGGCCGCTGACGCGACCGCCGATGCCGGCGAGACAGGACATCCACGCGACATCCTCGACATCGAGCCGGCGGGCCGCGCGATCGGCGATCTCGCCCGTGTCGGCGGCACCGGAACACGCATAGACGAGCGCGTCCGGCCCGGATATTTCATTGCAGCTGCAGGAGCAGTGGGGGGTGTATGCTTTCATGGGGGTAAATTCCAGCCCGGCGGTTCCCCCACGCTCCGGCGGCGAACATCACCACCACCATCGCGGCAATGGCGATCATACCGGCCACCACGAGACGCAGGGCACGCATGCTTCGTATAATCCCAGATCGGACGACAAGATGCACGGATATTCCCGCGGCCAGGCTCAAGATAAACACCGCGAAACCGAACCTGGCCCGGACGTGCCCGTGCACCGGATCATGCCCGGTTGTTTTCATGGACAGATGATGCGGACGGAATCCGGTTTGCTCAGGAGGCGCTGACAATCAGCCAGACACCGGCGCCGAGCACCAACAGCCCGCACGCCCGGCGCAGCCACCTGGCGCCGGGGGTGTTGTCCTGCCAGGCGAGCCAGCGTTGCACCCACGCGCTGGAAAAGCCGGCGAGACCGATCACCGCGCAATGCCCGAGCCCGAAGAGTGCCAGCACGCCCAAGGCAAATGCCGGAGCGGTCTTCGCCAGGCCAAAGGTGACACCCAGCACCGGGGCCATGAATCCGAAGGTGCAGGGTCCGAGGGCCACGCCAAAAACCAACCCGAAGAGCAAGGCGCCGAGCGCGCCGCGGCGCGGCTGGTTGGGCGCCGGACGCCAGCCATCCGGGACCGGAAGAAGATCAAGCAGGTGCAGCCCGAAGACCACGAAGACAGCCGCGACCGCGTAGTTGCCCCACGCTCCGAGATCACCGAGCATCCGGCCGGCCGCGGCCGTGAGCACCCCGATGAGGGCGATCGAGCCGAGGATCCCGAGGGCAAACAAAGCCGAAAGACCGGCCGCCCGGCGCGGAGTCACTGTTCCACCCCCCTGAAGATACCCGACGATCAGCGGGATGCTCGCGAGATGGCAGGGACTGAGCACGATGCTCAGCACGCCCCATGCGAATGCCGCGCCGAGCGCGATGAGCGGCGCTCCGTTCATCGCATCGGTGAGGCGGCTGAAGAGTGTTTCCATGGTGGTGCTTAGCCCGGAAATTTCCCGGGCTGAGGAACGTTTATTCCACACCCCGCCCTGCGGCCCCCCCTCCAAGAGGGGATTTTTGTTTGGGTCCCCTCTGGAGAGGGGTGGCGCGCAGCGACGGGGTGTGTCGCTCGGGATTTAATATATCTAACAAAGTAGAATTAGGGTTTCCCGGCCGCGACGACGGCAGGAGGCGGCGTAAGTTTCACCCCGAGTTCGACCCACTTCGCCAGGATGTCCTTTTTGGCGTAAAAGCCCTCGTGGCGGAACAGCTCCTTGCCGTTCGCATCGAAGAAAATCTGCGTCGGGATCACCCGGATTCCGTAACGCGCACCTTCCTCGCGGTTTTTCCAGACATCGATGAACACGACCTTGAGCTGACCGGCATACTCCTTCTCCAATTCAGCGAGGATGGGGGCCATCATTTTGCAGGGAATGCACTTGTCCGCCCCCAGGTCGACGAGGCGGGGCAGCGCCGGCTTGCTGTCGCCAGCCGCCGGGTTGTCGGCGGCGCGGAGTCCGGTGGCCAGGGCCGTCAGGCAGGCTAAAGAAATCAAAATGGAACGCAGGGCGCGAATGGCATTCATGGGATAAAGCAGGATTCAGTTTTTAATCAGGGCGGCGACGGCGGTCGTGACCACTTGGATGGCATACTCGTTGACCGGCGCCTTGCCCTTCTTGAAGCCGAGGTCGGTCACGCGCACATGCTTCACGTCGGTGAAGCCGGCGAGTTCGAGTGTCTTCTTCGCGCAGTCCTGCGGGCAGCCGTCGATGGCCAAGAGCGCGGGCGCGGCGGCGGCGTTGGCCATCAGGCCGCTGACGCGACCGCCGATGCCGGCGAGACAGGACATCCACGCCTTGTCCTCGGCATCGAGGCGGCGGGCGGCGCGGTCGGCGATCTCGCCGGTGTCGGCCGCACCGGAGCAGGCATAGACGAGCGCCGTCGGACCGGACTCGCAGTTGCAACTACAGGCACACTTGGGAACGGTGGCGTTCATGGCGGAAAAGTCTCAGGCGAGCAGTTTCTTGGTGTCTTCCAACGATGGCACCTTGCCGGCGACCTTGACGACGCCGTCCACGACGAGCGCCGGCGTGAACATGACGCCGAAACCCATGATGCGGTCGATCTCGGTGACCTTCTCGATCTCATAGGCGAGGCCGAGGGCCTTGGCGGCCTCATCGGCCACCGCGGCGAGTTTCTGGCATTTGGCACAACCCGTGCCGAGGATTTGGATCTTTTTCATGGGAATGCGGAGGTTGGAATTCAGGCAAGGGTCAGACGAGCGCTCCGTAGCCCCAGCCAACGAGAGTGGAGAGGATGACGACGAGGCCGACATAGGCGGCGGTTTTCTTCGGCCCGATGATCGAGTTGATCACGATCATGCTCGGCAGGCTGAGCGCCGGGCCGGCCAACAACAGGGCGAGCGCCGGGCCCTGGCCCATGCCGCTGCCGAGCAGGCCTTGGAGAATGGGCACCTCCGTCAGCGTGGCGAAATACATCAACGCCCCGGCGACCGCGGAGAAGGCGTTCGCGGCCAGGGAATTTCCGCCGACCGAACCGGCGATCCAGTCATTGGGAATCAGCCCCTCGTGTCCCGGCCGGCCGAGCAGCAACCCGGCGACCAGCACGCCGCCGATGAGCAGCGGGAAAATCTGTTTCGCGTTGGCCCACGATTGGTCGAACCACTCCCCGGCTTCGCCTTCCTGTCCGGCCGTGGTCCAGGCGAGACCGGCGACGGCGACGAGCACCGCCACCTGCGGATGATCCGGTGCGAACAGGCCGGCCGCCGCCGCGGCGACGGCGGTGAGCGAGAGCCGCAGCGGGGAGAGTTTGAACCAACGCCCCAGAATCAGCCCGAGCAGGGCGGCGAGGCCAGCGGTGAGCCACCATTTGGCTGCGAACACCGTGGCGAAGAAACCGGTCGTGTCGTCCGACCGGCCCCAGTTCGCGAAAACCAAAATCGCCACCATCAGGCCGAAGAACACCGCGGTCTGCCAAAGGGGTCGCGTGGCCGGCGGCTCGGGCAACTCGGCCAGCTTGATCGCCTTGGCTTTTTCCTCGTGGCGGAAGAGCCAGTGCATCAGGACGCCAATCACCACGGAAAAGACCACGGCTCCGATCGCCCGGGCCACGCCCAGTTGGAGCCCGAGAACCTTCGCGGTGAGGATGATCGCCAGCGCATTGATGGCCGGACCGGAGTAGAGAAAGGCCGTGGCCGGACCCAGACCGGCGCCCATCCGGTAGATTCCCGAAAAGAGGGGGAGCACGGTGCAGGAGCAGACCGCCAGGATCGTGCCGGAAACGGACGCCACCCCGTAACTCGTGGCTTTCGGCGCATTCGGACCGAAGTAGCGCATGACCGACTGTTGGGAGACGAAGGCGCCGATCGCCCCGGCGATCCAGAAGGCCGGCAACAGGCAAAGGATCACGTGCTCGCGCATATACCATTTGGTCAGCGCCAGGGCCTCTTGCACCGCGCCGTCGAAGCGGGGAGTGCCGAGGGGCAGAAAGTAAAAACCGGCAAAGACGGCCGCCATCAGGGCGAAAACTTGCAGCTCCTTGCGGGGATTCATGTTCTTTAGACCGGGATGGGGGGGCGATGGTTGGGCTAAAACCGGCTCAGCCGCAGCAGCGGCGCATTTCCACCGCCTCGCCCTGCCGGGCGGCATCGAGACAGGCCATGAAGGAAGACACGCACGGCAGCGCCACCCGGTAGAACACCTGCAGGCCGCGCTTCTCGTCCGCCACCACCCCCGCCTGCTTCAGGACCGCGAGATGCCGCGACACCGTGGACCAGCTCGAGCCCACCGAATCCACGAGATCGCAGACGCAGCGCTCGCCCGCCGCGAGGTCGTCGACGATGCGCAGCCGGTCGGGATGGCCCAAGGCCTTGAAGACATCCGCCCGCTGGCGGAGGAGACGGAGAGGGGTGCGCTGGTTCATGCCGGAACTGTTTCGCCTTTTGGCGAAATAAGCAAAAACCCGGCGGCAGGCCTCACCGGGTTGCAGCCGGCCTTATGCGGACAACAAGCAAACCCACTGAGCCGTATCGATGCGGTTGCCGAGGGTGGAACGCGGCCTCCCGGACGCGTTCTTCCGATGGGCGCACCCTGAAACGTTTCAGGCAACGCCGCCCATGCCTCGCGGGGTGAGTGCACCCCGCCCACCCCAAACAAAACGACCCGCCGGTGCGTGGGCCGGCGGGCCGTGAAAGGACAAGGATCGGGCGTGGCCGATCAATGCATGCCCTTAAATCAAACCTGGTCGAAGCGATCCAGGTTCATCACCTTGGTCCAGACGGCGATGAAGGCCTGGACGAATTTCTTCTCCCCGTCCGCACTGCCGTAGACTTCCGCCAGGGCGCGGAGCCGCGAGTCGGAACCGAAGACCAGGTCGACCCGCGTGCCGGTCCACTTGACCTTCCCCGTCTTGCGATCGCGGCCTTCGAACACCTCGGCCTCCGGCGAGACCGGCTTCCACTCCGTGCCCATGTCGAGCAGGTTCACGAAGAAGTCATTGGTCAGCACCCCGGGCCGCGAGGTAAAGACCCCGTGCGGCGTCCCGCCGGCGTTGGCCTGCAGGACGCGCAGGCCGCCCACGAGCACCGTCATTTCGGGCGCGGTCAGCGTCAGAAGCTGCGCCTTGTCGACCAGCAGGGCTTCGGCCGGGATGATGTAACGACCTTTCTGGTAATTACGGAAACCGTCCGCAATCGGTTCGAGCACGGCGAAGGATTCGATATCCGTCTGTTTCTGCGTGGCGTCCATGCGCCCCGGCGTGAACGGCACCTTCACGGTGTGGCCGGCCTGCTTGGCGGCCTGCTCGACACCGACACCGCCGGCGAGGACGATCAGGTCGGCCAGCGAAACCTTCTTGCCGCCCTTGGCCGTCTTGTTGAACGCGCTCTGGATACCCGCGAGCGTCTTCAAGACCTTCGCGAGTTGTTTCGGCTGGTTGACCTCCCAATCTTTCTGCGGCGCGAGGCGGATGCGCGCGCCGTTCGCGCCGCCGCGCTTGTCGGAGCCGCGGAACGTCGACGCCGAGGCCCAGGCGGTGGTCACCAGTTGCGAGACCGACAGGCCCGATGCGAGGATCTTGCCCTTCAGGGCGGCGACATCTTTTTCGCCGATCAATTTGTGATTCACCGCGGGAATGGGGTCCTGCCAGATGAGTTCCGTCTTCGGGACTTCCGGCCCGAGATAGCGCGCGCGCGGACCCATGTCGCGATGCGTGAGCTTGAACCACGCGCGGGCGAAGGCGTCGGCGAACTGGTCCGGATTCTCCATGAAGCGCCGGGAAATCTTTTCGTAGATGGGGTCGAACCTCAGCGCGAGATCCGTGGTCAACATGGCCGGCGCGATGCGCTTGGAGGGATCGTGCGCGTGCGGCACGGTGCCGGCGCCGGCGCCGTTTTTCGGTGTCCACTGCTGCGCGCCGGCCGGGCTCTTCGTCAGTTCCCATTCGAAGCCGAACAGGTTCCAGAAGAAATTATTGCTCCACTTCGTGGGCGTTGTGGTCCAGGTGACCTCCAGGCCGCTGGTGATCGTGTCTCCGCCCTTGCCCGTGCCAAAGCTGTTCTGCCAGCCGCAACCTTGCGCTTCGAGGCCGGCCGCCTCGGGCTCGGGTCCGACATGAGTGGCCGGGCCGGCGCCGTGGGTCTTCCCGAAGGTGTGACCGCCGGCGATGAGCGCCACCGTCTCCTCGTCGTTCATCGCCATGCGCGCGAAGGTCTCGCGGATGTCCTTGGCCGCCGTGAGCGGGTCGGGGTTGCCGTTCGGACCTTCCGGGTTGACGTAGATCAGCCCCATCTGCACGGCCGCGAGCGGATTCTCCAAGTCGCGATCGCCAGAGTAGCGCTTGTCGTCCAGCCACTTTTTCTCCGCGCCCCAATAGACGTCCTGGTCCGGCTCCCAGACGTCCTCGCGCCCGCCGCCGAAGCCGAAGGTCTTGAAGCCCATCGTTTCGAGGGCGACATTGCCCGTGAGGATCATCAGGTCGGCCCAGGAAATCTTGCGGCCATACTTCTGCTTGATCGGCCAGAGCAGGCGGCGCGCCTTGTCCAGGCTGACGTTGTCCGGCCAGCTGTTGAGCGGGGAGAAGCGCTGCTGCCCCCGGCCGCCGCCGCCGCGACCGTCACCGGTGCGGTAGGTGCCGGCGCTGTGCCAAGCCATGCGGATGAACAAGGGCCCATAGTGGCCGAAATCCGCCGGCCACCAGTCCTGCGAGTCGGTCATCAGCGCCGCGAGGTCCTTCTTCAAGGCCGCGTAATCGAGGCTCTTGAACTCCTTCGCGTAGTCGAAGCCCTTGCCCATCGGATCGGACTTGGAGGAATGCTGGGACAGGAGCTCAAGCTTCAGCTGGTTCGGCCACCAGTCGCGGTTCGTGGTGCCGGTGGGGACCGTGGCACCGTGGTTGAAAGGGCATTTGGCTTCGGTTGACATGGGTTTTATCTCCTTGGGAAAGTTGAGGGGCGGCGAATGAGGCTGTCTTGGATAAGTGGGCGACTGCGGCGACGCATCGGGGCTTATGAATACTGCCGCCATGCTACCACGGCGGGGAAAGGGATTGAAATACTTAGACCCTATCCGACGATAGGCAATCCCTATGGAGCTTCACCAGCTGCGCTACTTCGCCGCCGTCGCCCGCACCGGCAACTTCACCCGGGCGGCCGAGGCCTGCCACGTCTCCCAGCCCTCGCTCAGCCAGCAGATCATCAAGCTGGAGGACGAGGTCGGCTCCTCCCTGTTCGAGCGCCGGCGCGACCGGGCCGGGCTGACCCTGGCCGGCGAACTCCTGTTGCGCCACGCCACCCGCGTGCTCAGCGAGATCGACGAGGTCGGCTCCAGCATGCGCGAGATCCGGCGCATGACCCGCGGCCGACTGCGGCTGGGCGCCATCCCGACCATCGCGCCGTTTATGCTGCCCGGACCGCTCGCCCGCCTGAAACGCGAACTGCCCGGCGTCGAGATCACCCTGCACGAACATGTCACGGCCGGCCTGCTCGCCGCCCTGCAGTCCCGCGAACTCGACCTCGTCATCGCTTCGACCGTGCCGCCGGCGGACGGGCTGCGCAGCCAGACCTTGTTCCAGGAACCGCTTTATCTCGCCCTGCCGACCGGCCATCAGCTGGAACGGGTGCGCGACATCGGAATGACCGACCTGCACCACGAGCGTTTCATCGTGCTGAGCGACGAACATTGTCTCAGCTCGGTCGTCAGCAGTTTCTGCCAGCAAAACGATCTCGCGCCGAACATCATCTGTCAGGGCGCGCAGGTGCAGACCGTCCTGGCCATGGTCGCCGCGGGCCTGGGTATCTCCCTCGTCCCGGCCATGGCCTGCCGGCAAGCCCTGCCTCCCGGCCTGGTGCTGCGCACCCTCGGCACCGCGCCGCGTCGCGACATCATCGCCTACCACATGCAGACGGGGGGCAAGGAGGCGCCGATCGCCCAGAAGCTCGTGCAGTTGCTGCGCGCCGACGCGGACGCCGGTCTGCCCGGCGCCGAATTTTCGGCTCCCGGTCCGGCAATGCGCCGCGCAAAATCGGCGGCCCGGTAGTCCAGCCTTGCTGATGCATTGGGTGGAACGCGGCCTCCGGACGCGTTGATCGGACCCGCACCGGGAAAGCCGGTCCGGGCAGTCCAGCCTTGCCAACGGGCGCAGGGTTTGGAGCATCGCGCCCGTTACCCACGCAGCATGAACAACGAAATCCTCTGGCTCATCCGGCTTGGCCTTGATCGGAAGTTGTTCACCCGCGACCAGGCGCTGACCGTGATGCGCATGCTGGGCAAGGGCGCCGAGCTGATGGATTTTGCGCAAAAGCTGATCGACGACGGCATGGTGCATGACGTCGCGACACTGGAGGAGGTCGCCGGCAACGCCATGGCGCGCGCCCAAGTCGGCCCGCCGCCCGGCAACCCGCTCCTCGACGAAGAGGAGCCTGCCGCATCCGCACCGCGCCCGGCCGTCAAAACCGCCGCCACCGGCAGCAATCCCGCCACAAGCGGCGGCGCACCGCAATTCCCCTTCGACCGGATTTCCTCGATGGACGACGCGGCCCTCGCCGATGCCATGCGCCAGCTGCTCATCGACGCGGGCAAATTCGGCGCGAGCGACCTCCACCTCTCGGCCGGCTCCCGCCCGTTCATCCGCAAGCACCGCGCGCTCACCCCCATCACCGAGCACATTCTCAAGGAGGACGAGTCCCTCCGCCTCAACACCGTGCTCCTCGCCGCGCACCAGAAGAACATTTTCCTCGAGCGGCGCGACTACGACCTCGCCCTGGCGCTTGGCCCGGAGAACCGCTACCGCGTCAACCTGATGTTCCACAAGTGGGGCCCCTCCGGCTCCTACCGCATGGTGCCCGCCGGCATCCCGAAGCTCGACCAGCTCGGCCTGCGCAACCTCGAGGCCATCCGCAAGCTCCTCTCCTACCACAACGGCCTCATCCTCATCACCGGCCCCGTCGGCGCCGGCAAGACCACCACCCTCGCGGCCATGGTCGACGAGCTCAACACGCAGCGCGAGGACCACATCATCACCGTCGAGGACCCCATCGAGGTCGTCCAGCCGCCCAAGGGCTGCAACGTCACCCAGCGCGAGGTCGGCCCGCACACCAAGTCCTTCTTTTCCGCGCTCAAGGGCGCCCTCCGCGAGGATCCCGACGTCATCGTCATCGGCGAACTCCGCGACCTTGAGACGATCGAGATGGCCATCAGCGCGTCCGAGACCGGTCACCTCGTCATCGGCACGATGCACACCAGCGACGCCTCCACGACGCTGAACCGCCTGCTCGACGTCTTCCCGCCCGCGCAGCAGACGCAGATCCGCGCCAGCGTGGCCGAGAGCCTCCGCGGTATCGTCTGCCAGCGCCTGCTGCCCTCCACCGGCGGCGGCCTCGTCGTCGCCTGCGAGATCATGGTGTCCAACACCGCCATCCAGGCCCTCATCCGCGAAGGCAAGACCGCCGGCCTGCGCAACGTCATGGAGACCGGCGTCAAGGAAGGCATGTGCATCATGGAAAACGTCGTCTACGAGCTCTACTCGCAGAAGAAGATCTCCAAGGAGACCGCGCTGATCAACGTCTCCACCCGCAACGTCCGCAACAAGATCGACCCCGCCGCCCCCAGCGCCCCGCCGGTCGCGACCAAAGCCTGAGGCTGCGTCCACAAACCATTTTTCTCCCGCCAATCACGCCAATGAACGCCAATCCCAGACCGACCGGACAGGCAGTGTTTGCCGGGAAAAAAGACCGCCTGGTCCCGTCTCCTGCCTTTATTCGCGTCGATTCGCGTCATTCGCGGGCCAGCCTTTTTTCCTGACCATGGCCGTCATCGACGCTCTCCTCAAGACCATGCTCGACAAGGGCGGCTCCGACCTGCACCTCACCGTCGGCCTGCCCCCGAAGTCCCGCATCTCCGGCTCGCTCCAGCCCATCGGCCCCGATCCCATCGACGCCCAGCACATGGAGACGCTCCTCAAGGAAATCTGCCCCGAGAAACGCTGGAAGGAATTCCTCGAGCGCAAGGATCTCGATCTCGCCCACGAGGTCGAGGGGCTCGCCCGCTTCCGCGCCAACTACCTCTACAACCACTGGGGCCAGGCCGCCGTCCTCCGCCAGATCCCCGCGAAGATCCTTTCCTTCAGCCAGCTCAACCTCCCCGAGGCGCTGAAAAAACTCTGCCACCTCGACCAGGGCCTCGTCGTCGTCACCGGCCCCACCGGCTCCGGCAAGTCGACCACGCTCGCGGCGATGATCGACTACATCAACGACAACCTCGCGCGGCACATCATCACGATCGAGGACCCCATCGAGTTCGTCCATCCCTGCAAGAAGTGCACGATCGTCCACCGCGAAGTCGGCGAGCACACCGAGACCTTCGGCGCCGCGCTGAAGGGCGCCATGCGCCACGACCCCGACATCCTCCTCCTCGGCGAGATGCGCGAGATGGAGACGATCAAGCTCGCGCTCTCCTGCGCCTCGATGGGCATGCTCGTCTTCGGCACGCTGCACACGAACAACGCCCCGAAGACCGTCGACCGCATCATCAACACCTTCCCCGCCGAGGAACAGAACCAGGTGCGCGTCATGCTCGCCAGCTGTCTCGCCGGCGTCGTCGCCCAGCTGTTGTGCAAGAAGATCCCCAAGGGCCGCTGCGCCGTGCACGAGATTCTGCTCCAGCACGAAGCGCTGCCCAACACCATCCGCTCCGGCCAGATTGCCAACATCCGCGGCATCATCGAGAGCGGCGCCGCCGACGGCATGATCACGATGGACAACAGCCTCATGACCCGGGTGAAGGACGGCACGATCGAGGCCAAGGAAGCCTACATGAAAGGCAGCAACAAGGCCCTCTTCGCCACGATGCTCAAACCCGGCGACCTCGACGCCGGCGGGCACTAGCCCGCAATCGTTCTCGTTCTCTTAATCCTCTTCCATTCCGCATTCTCAGAACCAGACGAGAGAACGATTGAGATTACGATTACGAGAACGAGCCAAACCCCTTCCTGCGGCCACTGAGATTTTCTCCCGCGAATCACGCGAATCCCCGCGAATCGGAAGGCCTCTCCCCCGTCAGCCATAGGCCTGGCGACGGCTGGTCTCTGCGAGCCGTTGACTGTCATTGCGAGCCGCACACCGCGTGGCGATCCAGCTAGCGGGCACATTTTCTATTTTTGCGGTTTCAACGCGTGCCTAACGCGACCAATTCTACGGAATTGTTGAAGGCATTCATCGTTACGCCGGAGTTCCGATGACTACAAACAACGCCGGGATACATGCAGTGACTTGGCGCCATTTCCGCAGTCTTGCCAAACAACTCAGCAAAGTGAGTAGTCGCCTCGGCAATTGAGAGAGGAGCATGGATCAGCAACGGTTGAAGCCCTGCCAACGCTTCAGGTGTCGGCCAAGATGCCCGCGCGATGGTGGTGTCCTGAAGCCAGCGGTTAGCTCCGCCAGGATCAGCCGATGCAATCCACCACTCATTGGAGCGTATGGAAATGTAGGCAGTAATGAGAGGCGGCTCCATAGCTTCGCAACGTTGTGCCTCGGTGCTGTCCTTTAAGTCTTCATCTGTCAGAGGGTGCGCCACAGCATCGGAATAGGCTGCCCATACAGCGTCACGCACGTTGTCTTGAAGGCTGCCCTCCTTCGCCGCTGCCTCCTTGAGATAATCCAAGGTAGACTTTCGATCATCGCGTCCCGCGTAACCGGCAAAAGCGATGCTATAAGCATTGCCGAACCGAATACCGGCCAAGGTTTTCTTCCCAGTCGGTGTTGCACCCACCGCGCCTGATGAACGAGCAACGCCGTCGGCAACGAAAAGAATGCCATCTTTGCAGTGCTTTCCGAACAACAGGCTCATCAGACCCGTAAGGAAGCCGAAATGATTACCGAAAACCAGTTTCTTTCTACAACGCCGAAGATCGGACACACTATTCTCAAGTGGTCTACTTACCTCTCAAGAAACTTCACGCTGAGGCGGGCGTTGGGACAAGCTGAAAGCCGAGGTCCTTGGCCTTGGCTGCGAGGCGTTTGAGCGTGCGGGCGCGGTGGAGTTCGCCGGTGGCGGTGTGGAGTTCCGGACGATAGGGTTGGCGGGTGGTGATGAGGACGTAGAGGATGCGCGCGAGCTTGTTGGCCATCGCGGTGATGGCTGCGGCCCCGCCGAGCTTGGCGCGCAGCCGGCGGTAGTGGTCGCCGAGTTCGTTCTCGGCGTGGTGCAGCGCCTGCGCGGCCATGCGCAGGGCGCGGGCCACGCGGTTGGTGGTGGGCTTGGTGCGGGCGCTGAGCACCGTGCCGCCGCTGATGCGGTTGTCGGGGCATACGCCCAGCCACGAGGCGAAGTGTTTGCCGGTGGGAAAGGCGGAGAGATCGCCGCCAAGCTCACTCCAGAGGGTTTGCGCGGTGAGCACTCCGATGCTGGGCACGGCGCACAAGTCCACGCCGTGCAGGCGGGCGAGCAGGCCGTGGGCGTCGAAGGCGGGGGCCGATTTGCCGGCCGGCTTCGGCTTGGAGAGAGGTGCGTTCGCCGGGACGGCCGGTGCGGGCGGGGCCAGCTCGTTGAGCCGGCGTTCCAGTTCGGTGTCGAGTTCGACGATTTGCTTTTGCAGGAACTGGTAGCCGGCAAACGCCTGCCGCAGGCAAAAGAGGTGCTCGGCGCGGTAGTCGCCGGTGAGCGCCTTGACCAAGGTCGCCTCCGTGGCCTTGACGCGCTTGTCGCGGTGCTTGGCCAGCACGGCCGGATCGCGTTCGCCCTGCAGAATCGCTTCGACGATGGCGGCGCCGGTTTGGCCGGTGATGTCGGCGAGAACGTGGTGCACCTGGAGGTTCATTTGATCGAGCGCCTTGTGGACGTGCTGAATGTGCCAGCTGGAGTGGCGCACCAGCGCGTCGCGCTGGCGCCAGAGGGCACGCACGCCGCGCACCTCGGCGGCCGGGCGGAACGCCCCGCGCAGCAGGCCGACGGAGTGCAGGTATTGGAGCCACTGGCAGTCCATCACGTCGGTCTTGCGTCCGGGCACGTTCTTCACGTGGCGGGGATTGACCAGGCAGACTTCGATGTTCGCTTCCTCGAGCAGCTCGGCCAGCGGGATCCAATAGACGCTGGTCGCCTCCATCGCGACAGTCTTGATCCCGAAGGATTGCAGCCACGTGACGAGCGCACGCAGATCTTCGGTGAAGGTGGGGAAACAGCGCACCGGCTCGGCGGTGAGCGCGGTGGGCACGGTGGGCACGGCGACGTAAATCTCGCGGGCGCCGATGTCGGCGCCCGCGGCGTGAGGATTGATGACGGGCTGGATCGATTGGACTTTGGTCTTGCGCTTGCGGGCCATGGACGGGGGGGGTGGCGTCGCCCACAGGCGGCCCCGTGCGCTCAAGCTAGAGTTGGGACTCTCTCAAACGGGATGCGGCCCTCGCGGGCTGCTCACCACTGACAGGCGCGAGCGCACGGGCACCACGCTAACGGCCGGGCTTGGAAAAGAGCACCAGAGTCGAGACGGTTTGAGCTTGCCCCCGCAGGCGGCGCCACCGCTCACCATGCACCTCCTCTCCCTCCGGCCAAGTTTCTTTCCTGAGAGGTCGCGCCCCAGCGCGGGTGCTCGCTAGCTGTATGGTCAGTCGTGCCAAAACCAATAGCGCCTCAGTCTCGCACAAGCCGACCCCGACCCTCGCAGCTTGTTAAGCCAGCCAATACACTCCGAATCCGATGACAGCAATTGCTCCACTCCAAAAACGTGCACCTCCGTCGCCGGTTACAATGCATCCGGATCACTATCGCCCTCGCCCATCTCCCCCAGCATCCGCTGCAATTCCTCTCGCCGCGGTTTCAGTTCATGGCGATAGCGCCACCACATCGCCGCTCCGGCGAGGCCGGCGAGCAGGGCGACGAAGACCGTCGCGGCCACCGCGCCCCAGCCATGCAGTTCGCCGCGGTTGAACTTGGCCAGCGACAACAGCGCGGCGACTGTCACCGCCAGCGGCAGGCTCCAGGCCGCGATGCGGTAGTTGGCGATCTGCAGGCCCACCACGCGCAGCGAGGCGGCGGCGGAGTCGAGCGTCGTGCCGCCCAGCGTCGCGGCCTCGCGCCGCACCGCCCGCTTCGAGCGGACTGCCAGCGCCAGCCAGCCGAGATAGAACACCGAGCCCGCGACGTGCGCGGTCGTTTCCAGCAGGGTGAGCCGCTTGATGCCCGTCAGGTGCGCGACCGTCGCCATCGTCCAGCCCAGCAGCAGCAGGCCGGCGGCCATCACGATCATTCCGGTGAACCGGCGCCGGGCGGACTTCAGTTCGCGCTCGAGCCCGGCGGCGACTGCGGGCGCGGGCACGGCGGGGCCGGTTACGCTTTGCGCGGCCCAGCTCTTTTCCAGATCATCAAGGTTCATCGTGGTCTCCTTTCTGGTCGGCGAGCCACCGCTTGATGCGGTGCAGGCGCACGCCGACGTTGGTTTCGGTCAGGCCGGTCACCTCCGCGATCTCCGCGTGGGCCAGGCGATCAAGGTGCAGCATCAGGAGGCTGCGGTCCAGCGGCGGGAGCAGGCGGATCGTCGCGTAGAGCCAGTCGAGCCGGGCCGCATCAGCCGCCGTCTCGCCGGCATCGAGCGTGAGCTGCGGGCAATTTTGCAGCGCCTCCAGCCGGCGCCCGTAACGCAGGCCCGACCGCCGCCAGTTCATCGCCCGGTTGCTGGTCACGCGGTAAATAAAGGTGGAGAGCTTGCAGCGCCCTTCGTCGAAGGCCGGGAGCGCCTGCCAGACCGCGAGCAGCATCTCCTGCACGAGGTCGTCGCGGTCGGCCGGCAGGGCGAAGCCGTAGGTCATTTTCAGGAAGATGCCCATGTGCTGCTGCACCGCTTCGGCAAACAGGGATTCACGGGTGGAGGGCGCCATGGGCATCGGGCGGAACGGGCGGGATCAGGCGGAGGCCGGGCGGGCGAATTCCCGCCGCAGCATCACGAGGGCGGACACGATCAGGACCACCGACAGGGCGGTCGCCCCCAGAGGGACGGCGTCAGCGAACGCGCTGTTGGGGGCGGAGCCCACGGGGAGAGCCAGGACTTTTTCCATGATGCCGAAAGCAGCCGTCAGGATGAAAGCGGTCGTGTTGAATGCAACATGGCAGAGCAGGCCCGGCCAAAGCGAGTGGCTGCGCAAGGCCATCCAGGTGAGCAACCCACCCGCCATCACCGCCAGCACCACCACCCCCAGTCCCTTCGGCAAATGAATGCCGGCGAACAGCAGCACCGAAAACACGACCGGCACGGCGACCGGCAGGCGGCGCCGGCCGAGTTGGATGATGGCGCCGCGGAAAATGATTTCCTCCATCACCGGCCCCAGGATTGCCGACCCGAGCACGACCAGCGGGAAATACTGGGCAATCTTGAGGAGCTTTTCCGCGGTGAGCGGCGCTACGGGCAGATGCCTGAGGAGAAGCAAGGCCGGGCAGACAAACGCCGCCCCGAGCAGGAGCGACCAAATCGCGGTGCGAACGGAGATGCGGCGGAAGGGAATGGCGGGCTCAGACCGGGAGGCCGGGGCCGCGAGGGAAGACGTGTCGGCCAGGGCCGGATGGAAGGCGGTGGAAGTGTTCATCGCAGATTAATACCCGGCCCCCGCCGAACCTTACAGGCGATCTACGGATTTGTCTGCCTTTCCTGCGCATGTAAATGCCCCAAGCCCTCCTCCCGGCTCGCCCCACATCAGCCTCCGCCATGGCTTCAGCCGTCGCCAGGCCTATGGCTGACAAGACGGCTGACAGGCCTCTCCTCCGGGCCGGGTTTGGATTTCCAATCCCGCCAGGTATTCGAGCGCTTCCTCGCGGGTTGCACGACACATGCTGTCCGTCGGCCGCAGACTCACGCACACCGCCGGACGCTCCGGCTTGCCGAACAACGCACAACGGTAATCCGGCAGCAGCTGCACGCACTTCACGCCCGCGGGTTTCCCGAGCGGCATGCCGGGAATCGGCGACGAGATCGAGGGCGCGATGCAGCAAGCCCCGCAGTTTGTCCGGCAGTCCACGAAGAACGATTAGCCACAGAAGACGCAAAAGGCACAGAACAATTCTCTTGAGGTGCCCACGAAACACACGAACGACACGGATGTTCATGCCCAGAAGAAACAACGCCCTCGATCGAGGCAGGTCTTTTTCCCCTTTCGGGCCTATTCGTGTGTTTCGTGGGCAAAACCCTTCTGTGTTTTCCATCTGTTCCGTGGTAAATCCTCGCACCATGAAATCCCACCGGCAGGAACTCTGGTTCGAGACGCCCACGCGCCGTGCGTTCATCAACATCACCCCTCAAGTCGAGGCCGCGCTGCGCAGCAGCGGCATCAAGGAAGGCCTCTGTCTCGTAAACGCCATGCACATCTCGGCCTCGGTCTTCATCAACGACGACGAGTCCGGCCTGCACGCCGACTACGAGCGCTGGCTCGAAAAACTCGCGCCGGAGAAACCGCACGCGCAATACGACCACAACCGCACGGGCGAGGACAACGCCGACGCCCACCTCAAGCGCCAGATCATGGGCCGCGAGGTCGTGGTCGCCGTCACCGGCGGCAAACTGGACTTCGGCCCTTGGGAGCAGATCTTCTACGGCGAATTCGACGGCCTGCGGAAGAAGCGCGCCCTCGTGAAGATCATCGGGGAGTAGCTTGCACACCTAAACTGGCCTGTCATCGCGAGGCCGCCGGGGCCGTGGCGATCCATGGATTGCTTCGTCACCCCGTCGGGCGGGACTTCTCGCAATGACAACGAAAGCGAGCGAAACCTCACGCTTGCCCCGGCGGATAGGTCCGCCATGGTCGCACGCCATTCCCATGAGCGAACTGGTTCCTGACAGCATGTCGGCAAAAGGACTCGAGGCCTTTCTCCACGAGAAGATCCCGTTGGCCAAGGCCATGGGCCTGCACGTGGCGGAGAGCAACGCGCACCGTCTCGTTTTCGAAGCGCCGCTCGACAAGAACATCAACCACCTCGGCACCGCGTTCGGCGGCTCGCTCCACGCGCTGCCGACCCTCGCCTGCTACGCCGGCCTGTGGACGCTCATGCGCGAGGCGGGCATCGACGGCCACGTCGTCGTCAAGCGCAGCCAGGCCTTCTACCGCGCGCCCGTCACCGGCAAGCTCCGCGCCGTGTGCGTCCGCCCGCCGGCGGCCCTCGTGAAGGATTTCATCCGCGCCCTCCAGCGCCACAAGAAGGCCCGTATGGACCTCACCGCCACCGTCGAGGGAGCCAAGGGCGAACCCGCCGTGGAATTCTCCGGCAGCTTCGTGGCGTTGGTTTGAAACCGGCCGGTCCGGGATGGAAATCATCTTCTCCTTGACGTTCTACAGGAGTGCCGCTCTCCTGCAGGACGTCTAGGAGAGAACCCCCTTCCCCCATGTCCAAAGAAAAAGCCGACGTCCTGCAAGGAACCCTCGATATGCTGATCCTGAAGGCCGTGCAGCCCGCCGCGATGCACGGCTACGGCATCTCGGTGCGGATCCGCCAGATTTCCCGCGACGTGCTCCAGGTGGAGCAGGGCTCGCTCTACCCCGCCCTGTATCGCCTCGAGGAGCAGGGCTGGATCGCCTCCGAATGGGGCACCTCGGACAACAACCGGAAGGCAAAGTTTTATTCGCTCACGCGGACGGGCCGACGGCAGCTGGAAATGGAACAGGCCAACTGGACGCGCGTGTCCGCCGCCATCAACCTCGTGATGAACGCCGAGCCGGAGGCCGGCACATGAGCGCACTCAAGGGCTGGCTGGTGCGGATGCGCCGGGCGATGAATCCCTCGGCCCACGAAAAACAGATGGCGGAGGAGATGCGCCTGCACCTGGAATTGGAGGCCGCTGCCCGGCGTGCCGCCGGCGAGAACCCCGACGAAGCCCGGCGCGCCGCCGCCGTCGATTTTGGCCACGCCGAAGCTTTGAAGGAACAGGTCCGCGACCGCCGGCTCGGCCGGCGACTCGAGGAAACCCGCCAGGACTTGGCGCAGGCACTGCGGCTGATGCGCCGCACCCCGGGATTCTCCGCCGCCGTCATCGTGACCATCGGCATCGCCATCGGCCTCAACACCGCCATCTTCGCGGCGGTCAACGCCATCCTGCTGCGACAGGTCGATATGCCGAACGGAGACCGTCTGGTCACCGTCGCCGACATCAGTTTTCATCGCACGATGCGGGGAGAACTTTCCTGGCCCGACTACCTCGCCTACCGCGACCGCAACCAGGTCTTCGAGGGAATCGAGGCGGGGCTCCAGGAGTCGGTCTCCCTGGGCGAGAACGACCTGCCGACCGGCCAGTATAACCTGATGCGGACCAGTCCGGGGCTGTTCGATCTGATCCGGACACCGCCGGCGCTCGGCCGCCCGTTCAATCCTGCCGACGGACTCCCCGGCGCCGAGCCGGTCGTCCTGATCAGCCATGGTCTCTGGCAATCCCGTTATGGCGGGGCCAACGTGGTGGGCCGCGCCGTTCGCGTCAACGGCGTCCCCACCACCATCGTCGGTGTGATGCCGCCCAACTTCAAATTTCCCGCGGACCGCGACCTCTGGATTCCGTATGTGCCCGCCGGCGAGTTCGCCAAGCGGTCCCTGCGCGAGCTCACGCTCTTCGCCCTGCTCAAGCCCGGCTGCACGGAGGCGCAAGCCAACCAGGATCTCGCCCGGATCAATCGCGAACTGCTCGCGGAATTTCCCGGCGAACTCGACCCCAAGATGATCGTGTTGGCCCGGAATCTTCCCGCTGCCTACCTGCGCACCGCCCGCCCCCGGACCATCCTGCTCTTCATTGCCGTCGGCCTGGTGCTGGCCGTGGCGTGCGCCAATGTCTCCAACCTGATGCTCAGCCGCGGCCTGGCCCGGCAGCGGGAATTCAGCATGCGGGCCGCGTTGGGCGCGAGCCGCGGCCGGCTGGTCCGCCAGCTTTTGATGGAGAGCGTGCTGCTCGGGCTGGCCGGCGGCGCTCTCGGGCTAGCGCTGGCCCTGCTGGGCACCCGCGGACTCCAGCGTCTCGCCGCGACGGGCGCCGAGCTGCCCTATTGGGTTCGCATCGAAATCGATCCTGCGGTGCTGCTTTTCCTCACGCTCATCTCCCTCCTGTGCAGCGTGCTTTTCGGTTTGATGCCGGCGTGGCGCTCGACGCGCGTCGATCTCAACACCGTTTTGAAAATTGGCGCCTCCCCGGGCGCGACCGCGCGCGAGGGCCGGCTGGTCGGCATGCTGACCGTCCTCCAATTCGCCCTTTCGGTCACGCTGCTGAGCGGAGCCGGCATCCTTTGGCGCAGCTCCCAAGAGCTGGATGACTACAATTCCATGGTGCCGGCGACCCGGATTCTCACCGGCTCGATCAAGCTGCCCAACAAACCTGGCCAGACCTATGTCCCCGCCGAGGCGCGCCGGCGATTCGTCACCGCCCTGCAAACTCAGCTCCAAGCCCTGCCCGGAGTCACGCACGCCTCCCTTGCCGCCCAATTGCCGGGCTTGGGGGCCCGCCGCAGCCCCATCGAAATCGAGGGCACGGCCGCGGTGCCGGCGGACCAGGCGCCCCGGGTCTCCTTCATCGTCCAGAGCCCGCAGCACCTCGAAACCATCGGGTTGGCTCTGCAGGCGGGACGCTCCATCAGCACCACCGACGGCCGGCCCGGTCAGGAAGTCGCCATCGTGACCGCCGCCTTCAGCCGTCGGTTCTGGCCCGGCGAATCCGCGATTGGCAAGCGCTTCCGCTTCCTCACCGCGAACCGCCCGGGCCCCTGGCTGGAAGTCATCGGGGAATGCACGGATTTCCTGGAAAACCCGACCCTGCCAGCGCCGGCGCCAATGGTGTTGATCCCGTATGAACAAACCCCCGTGGCCCAATTCTATATTCTCCTGCGCACCGCCGGTGACCCCGTGGGCCTCGCAGCGGCCGCTCGCGAGGCCGTGCGGAAGCTCGATCCCGACGTGGCGGTGGTCCAGCTGCGACCGCTGCCCGATGCCTTGGCTGAACTGCGCTGGAGCGCCCGGACGTTCGGTCTGCTGTTCCTGATCTTTGCCGCGGCGGGTTTGCTTACCTCCGCCGTCGGCATCTATGCGACCGTTGCCTGCGCCGCCAGCCGCCGCACCCGCGAGATCGGGATCCGCCTGGCGCTCGGCGCGACCGCGCGCCAGGTGGTGCGACTCATCCTGTCGCGCGGCCTCCGACAGATGATCGCGGGAATCACCCTCGGCCTTCTGGGCGGATGGTTCTTCGTTTCCCTCCTGCGTAAAGCGGGACTGATCTTCCAACTTCCTTCCACCGGATTCCTCTGGATGCTCGCCCTCGCCCTGTTTGTGGCGGCTGTCGGCTTGGTTGCGTGCCTGCTCCCGGCCCGGCGGGCCACCCGGGTTTCACCCGTCGAATCGCTCCGCGTAGAATAATCCGACTTTATGAAAACCCTGCTGCTCTCCTGCCTGCTCTGCGCCACGCTCCGCGCCGTCGACGTGTCCGGCACCTACGAGAACGCCGGCACCATGGTGAGCCCGGGCTCGGCCGCGGAATCCGGCATCATTTCTTTCCAGGGCCTGTGCAGCCTCGAGTTCAATCACGCGCTGACCCGGGCGCTACACACGCAGACCGACCGGGTCGTGGTGCGCCAGTCGGACTCCACCTTCACCATCGAGTGTAAGGATCGCGACGACGCCACGACCTGGAACGGGCGCTGGGAGCGGGGCGTCGGCTATGGCGTGGACCCTGGACAGGTAAACCTGCTCTTCCGGTCGAAACGCTTCGAGTTCGACGGTTTTCTCTTTTCCCTGAGCCTGGCCGGCGACGGCCGATTGCTGCTCGTCGACGTGCGGCGCATCAACACCACCTGGCTCGGGCCGGTGGCGAAACCCATCGGCGTGTTCCTGTTCAATCGCGTGGCCGGCAGTGCTGCAGGGCGGGATCGCTGATCCCTCCCTGCAACCCCGCTCCAACCGGCGGATTAATTAGGCTTCGCGCTGCGGCGCGTCCGCTGTTTGGCTGCGCCTACCCCGCTCATGAAACCAGTCTCCGTCCTGTCCTTGGTCGCCGCCCTCCTGCTTGTTCCCACGTTCGCATTCGCCGGGCCGGCCGGTTCCCGGACCGAGCGCCAGTATTTGTCCGGCCGTGGCCCGACGGATGCCGTGCCCTGGGCGTTCACGGTCACCGGCGGACGCCGCGCCGGCGAGCAGACCACCATCCCGGTCCCGTCCCATTGGGAACTCCAGGGTTTCGGCTCCTATCACTACGGACATGAACCCAACAAAAGCGACGAGCGCGGACTCTATCGCGTGAAGTTCACCGTGCCGGCCGCGTGGCAGGGCCGCCGCATCCGCCTCGGTTTCGACGGCGTCATGACCGATGCCGCCGTGAAAGTGAACGAACGCTCCGCCGGCCCCGTCCATCAAGGTGGCTTCACGCAGTTCCGTTACGACGTCACCAATCTCGTGAAATTCGACGGCGAAAACGTCCTCGACGTCGAGGTCAGCAAGGTTTCCGCCAACCCCGAGACCGAGCGCGCCGAGCGCGGCGGCGATTACTGGGTGTTCGGCGGCATCTACCGTCCGGTCTGGCTCGAGTCCGTGCCCGCCCACTCCATCGACCACGTCGCCATCGACGCGCGCGCCGACGGCTCGCTGACGGCCGATGTCACCCTCGGCGCGTTGCGCGACAAGGTCCGCCCCGAGGGTCCGTCGCTCGTGCCCGAGATGATCGAGGCGCAGATCCTCGACGCCGACAACCGTCCCGTCGGCGCACCCTTCTCGGCCAAAATCCCCGGCGGCGGCACCGGTCGTCTGCGTCTGGCCGCGCGCGCCGACAACCCGCGGCTCTGGACCGCCGAGACGCCCCACCTCTACACGCTGCAGCTCACCCGCAGGCGCGGCGACGCCGTCGTCCACACCACGACGACCCGTTTCGGCTTCCGCACCTTCGAGATCCGCGAGGGCCAGGGCCTCTTCGTCAACGGCCGGCGCGTTCTCCTGAAGGGCGTCAACCGCCACAGCTTCCGCCCGGAGACCGGGCGCGCGCTGAACCGCGAGGATTGCTACGCCGACGCCCGGCTGATCCGCGCCATGAACATGAATGCCGTGCGCATGTCGCATTATCCGCCGGACGAGGCGTTCCTCGAGGCCTGCGACGAACTCGGCCTCTACGTGCTCGACGAACTCAGCGGCTGGCAGCACGCCCACGGCACCGCCGTCGGCCGGCTGCTCGTGCGTGAGCTGGTCGAGCGCGACGTGAATCACCCGAGCATCATCATCTGGGACAACGGCAACGAGGGCGGCTGGAACCGCGACCTCGACGGCGAGTTCGCCCTCTACGATCCGCAACAGCGCCCCGTGATCCACCCATGGGATCCCTTCGGTGGCATCGACTCGAAACATTACACGAGCTACGCCGACCATGTCCGCCGGCTGAAAGGTCCGAATCTCGTCATGCCGACCGAGGTCCTCCACGCGCTCTACGACGGCGGCGCCGGCGCGGGCTTGCAGGATTACTGGCAGGCCACGATGGATTCACCGTTCGGCGCCGGCCTGTTCATCTGGGATTTCGCCGACGAAGCCGTCGTCCGCACCGATCGGGACGGCCGGCTCGACCCTTTCAGCACCTTCGCCCCCGACGGCATCGTCGGCCCGCATTTTGAAAAGGAGGGCAGCTACCACGCCGTGCGCCACGTGTGGTCGCCCGTGCAGATCGACGCACCCGTCCTCGACGAAAAATTCAACGGCACCCTCACGCTGCACAACCGCTACGATTTCACCTCGCTCGCCTCGTGCCGCGTGGAGTGGTCGTTGGAGCGTTTCGACGGCACCCGCTCCACCCTTGCCGGCGGCACTACCGTCGGCCCGGACATCGCTCCGCACGCCAGCGGCAGGCTAAGGCTGGAACTCCCCGCCAACTGGCGCGAGGCCGACATGCTCGCGCTCACCGTCAAGGATCCCCGTGGTGACGCGCTCTGGACGTGGACCTGGGCCACTCCCGCGCTCGCCGAACGCACCACCGCCCAGATGCGCACCGCCAACGTCGCTACGCCGCCAACCATCGAAAAGTCCGCCGATCGCGTATCGCTCGTCGCGGGAAAAATCGCGGCCGCCTTCGACGCACAAACCGGCTCCCTCGTCGCGCTGCGCGCCGGCGAGCGGACTTACGCCCTCGGCAACGGCCCGCGCCTCGCCTTCGCGCGTCCGGTCACCGCCGCTCCGGTGAGCTGGCTGCCTTGGCGCGACGGCACGCCCGCCGGCGCGACCACCCTTTTCCTCGCCACGCCGCAGACCGCCAGCGTGCTGATGGTGGACATCGATACCCCGAAAGGCATGCCCTACACGGCCTGCCGGATCGAGCTCTCATCCGACGGCGAAACCTGGCGCACGATCTATGATGCCTCGCGCCGACCCGGCGATGGCGGGTATTATGTGTTCCCGCCGCAACGCGTCGCGGCGGTGCGCGTATCCAAGCTGGTGCATTCCGACGGCACCCCCGCGTCGCTGAAGATCGCGCGCATCGCCCACGCCGCCGGACGTTTCCCCGACGAGACCGCGAACCGCGTGACCGTCACCAGCGGCACCGATGCCAACGGCGCCTGGCTGGAAAGCCGCAGCGGCACGATCAACTTCAAGTGGACGCTCAGCGGAGACGGCGCGCTGCGGCTCGATTATGATTATGCGCTGGAGGGCAGTTTCATCTATCACGGCATTACCTTTGATCACGCCGAGGAGGCCATGAAGTCGTTGCACTGGCTCGGCGAAGGTCCGTATCGCGTCTGGCAAAACCGCCTGCACGGCACCTGGCTCGGCCTGCACGAGAACGCGCGGCATGTGTTTCAACCCGGCGAGTCGTTCCAGTATCCGGAATTCGAAGGCGACTACGTCGGCGTCCGCTGGGCAGGATTGGACACCACCGCCGGCCCTCTCCTGATCCGATCCGGCCAGCCGGAGGCCTATCTGCGCGTCGGGACTCCCCGCATCAGCCATCCGAACACCACGGCGAGTTTCCCCGCGGGTGATCTTTCGTTCCTGCACGCGATCCCCGGCATGGGCTCGAAGTTCAAGACCCCAGAGGAATCCGGCCCGAGTGCGCTGCCGGCGAAAGCCTCCGGCACCTATCGCGGCACGCTGGTATTCATACCGGGCGAGGCCCGGGATGAACCCAGTTCCAAGTAACAAGGATCAAGTGACAAGAATCCGAGCGACCTGCTTTTCTTGTTACTTGTCCCTTAAAACTTGTCACTTGAGCGCGGTGCACCGCGCTCAGATGTGCTTCGAGTCCGCCTCATCCTTCTTCACGTAGCCGCTTTCCTGCCGCTGGTGGTTGACGGCGTTCTTCTTCACGTAGGCCTGATAGACATCGTCCGGCGTCATGCCGAGCGTCTGCGCGAGCGACACGAGGAAGTGAAAAAGATCCACGACCTCGACCTTGGCGTTCTGCTCGTCGAACTTCTGGTATTTGGCCCACCACTTCCACGGCACGCTGTCGATCAGCTCGGCCGTTTCCTGCTGCATGGCCCGGGTGTAGTTGAGAATCCACTTGGCCTTTTCCTCGTCGGTCGGCGGGGGCAGATTCACTCCAATGCGCTTATTCAGCGCATCTTGCATACGAAAGATCTCCTCGAGTTTGTCCATGGCCGGGCAGCGTGAGAGTCCCTCCGCCCTCTGGCAAGCCCGTGACCGGAAAAAATTAAAGTTGCCCTGCCAGAGGGTCTGAACGACTTTGACGCCTTATTGCCGCTGTTTGCCCCAAGCTTTGTCGAAGGGTTGAGCACGAATACCGAGCTCCGGCCGGCATCCCATACCCGCGCCGCCAACTTTTGGCAGGCGCTTCCAAACAACAACATAGACATGTCATCCACAGAATCGTCCGGAGCTCCTGCCGAAGCCTCCGCGACCACCCCGGCGCCAGACGCCACGTTCCCTACATTCGGCTCCACCCGCGGTTCAGGCCTCGCCCGCGGTAAACGTCCCGCCGCCAGTCCCGCCGCCACCGCCGCGGCTTCCACCGGTTACACGCCGACCGCCATCGAAGTCATCAACGCTCCGCGTGAATACCAGAACCCGTTCGCCCCGGTTAACCCTGAGCCTGTCGAACGGGCCGAAACGCCGGCGGCTGCCAGCCCTGAGCCTGTCGCACGGGTGCCCGCTGAAAACGTAGCGCCCGCGCCTGTCGCCGCCCCGACTCCCGTCGTGGCCGCTCCCGCCCCGGTCGTTGAATCCGCCCCGGTCCAAAACGAGGAGCCCGCCTCGCTCAACATCCTCGAACCCGAGCAGCCCAAGGCCGTGCGGGCCCAGACTTGGGAGAGCGAAGGTTTCCGCCCTGCGCGCGAGCGCAGCGAGCGTGCACCCCGTGAAGAACGCGCGCCCCGTGAGGAACGCGCTCCCCGCCAGGAGCAGCCCGCCGAGCCGGTCGACATCGCGTCGATCCCGGAAAAATTCCTCTACGTGCGCCCCGGCTACAATTACGTGCCGACCCCGACCAACTACGGCGGCGCCCCCCGCGAGCGCAGCGAGCGCCCCGCCCACGGTTCACCCGAGCGGGCCATGGAGACCTCCGTTGCCGCCGAGACCCCCGCGAAATCGGGCGGCTTCCTCGGCTGGCTGAAGTCCCTCTTCGGCGGTTCGCCCGCCGCTCCCGCCGCCTCCAGTGCTCCGGCCGGCGAGCAGCGCTACGAAGGCGGCCAGCGCCGTCACCGTGGCGGCCGCAATCGCGGCGGCCAGGGTGGTGGCTATCAGGGCGGCGGCGAAGGCGGCGGCCAGCGCCGCGGTCGTGGCGGTCGCGGTCGTGGTGGTGAGCGTGGCGGCTACCGGGGCGAACGCTCCGGCGGCGGCGACGCCGGCCCCTCGGCCACCTGAGCCCGCTTCATCGCAAATTCTCCCGGCGCCTGCTTCACCGCAGGCGCCTTTTTTGCGCGCAGCGCAAATCCACCGTAGCCTTGGCGAAGGTGGATCTTACACACTCGCCACCGATTCACGGCTCGCCATTTTCCACCCCAGACCCAAGAACCCAGAGCCTAGAACCTCTTTTCCAGAGCCCAGCCCATGTCCGATCTCATCATCCACGGCGGCAAACCCCTGAGCGGCACCATCACGCCGTCCGGCAACAAGAATTCCGTCCTGCCCATCCTCTGCGCGACGCTGCTCACCGACGCCAAGATCACGCTCCGCAACGTTCCGCACATCACCGACGTCGAAAAGCTCGCCAACTTCTTCACCGAGCAGGGCTCGCGCATCGCCTGGGACCGCGGCGCCGGACGCATGGACATCGACCACTCGGACTTCGACGCCAGCCGGCTCAACGGCGAACTCCCCGCCGGCATGCGCTCCTCCGTGCTCCTCTTTGCGCCGCTCCTGCAGCGCATGAAGAAGATCTCCCTGCCGACCAACGCCAAAGGCTGCTCGCTCGGCATCCGCGAACTCGACCCGCATCTCGAGATCCTCGAAAAACTCGGCGCCAAGGTTTCGTCGCATGACGACCTGAAGCTCTCGCTCAAGGGCCGCTTCAAGGGCGCGCGCCACTGGCCGGACTACATGTCCGTCACCGCGACGGAGAACTTTGTCATGGCCGCCGTGCTCGCCGACGGCGAGTCCGTGCTCCTCAACGCCGCCAGCGAACCGCACGTGCAGGACCTCTGCGCCGTGCTCATCGGCATGGGCGCTCAAATCGAGGGCCTCGGCACCAGCCAGCTCACCGTCACCGGCGTGAAGGCGCTCAAGGGCGGTTCTTTCACGATCAACTCCGACCATCACGAGGTCGTCACCTTCCTCGCCCTCGGCGCCATCACCGGCGGCGAGGTCCGCGTCACGAATTCCCTCCCGCACCACTTCGACCTCATCAACCGCTCCTTCGCCAAGCTCGGCGTGCAGGTCGAATACGAGGGCGACACCGCCATCGTGCGCAAGGACCAGAAGCTCGTCGTCGCGACGCCCTTCACCACCAATCTGCTCACGAAAATCGAGGCCGCACCGTGGCCCTACTTTCCCGTCGACCTGCTGCCGTGCATGATCGCCCTCGCCGTCCGCGCGGAGGGCGCCGTCATGTTCTGGAACAAGGTCTACGAGGGCGGCTTCACCTGGATGTCCGAGCTCTCGAAGTTCGGCGCGCACGTCGTCGTCAGCGACCCGCACCGCATCACCGTCTTCGGCGCCAAGCCGCTGCACGCGACCGTGGTCGAGGCGCCCTACATCATCCGCGCCGCCGTCGCGCTCTACATGGTCGCCGCCAGCATCCCGGGCAAGTCGGTCGTGAAGAACGCCGACACCATCAAGCGCGCCCACCCGCACTTCGTCGAAAACCTCCGCAGCCTCGGCGCCAAGGTGGAGTGGAAGTGAGCGGATTTTCGATTTCGATCCCCCGATTCTCGATTCTCGATTTCCCAAGCCCACCGCGGATTACACGGATGAACACGGATCAAGCCTGCCTGTCATTCCGAGCGCAGCGAGGAATCTCGTCCGCGGCTCATCCGCGACTGTCCACCGGATCCTTCGCGACGCCCAACACGACCGCCCGGGATTGAGTTTCCGATCCGTGAAATCAGTCACTAAAAAGCTCCCTCCATTCACCGGTGGCTGTCTTTGCGGCCAGGTGCGGTATGCGGTGCACCATGAACCGCGCGCGTTGCTCGATTGCCATTGCCTCGATTGCCGCCGCAGCGCGGGCACACCGTATGTGAGCTGGAGCACGGTCGACCGGAAACATTTCGAGGTGACCAAAGGCCGGCTGCGGCAGGTCGCGTTTGCCCGGCGCCTCCGCTCGTTCGCGCCGTGCTGCGGCACGCAGATTCTTTTCCAAACCACCCCGAAATCCCGGTCCGTCGATTTCACCCTCGCCTCCCTCGACGAACCCTTCCGGTTCGCCCCGCGCAAGGCCCTGTGGTGCGAGGACCATGTTTCGTGGGTGCCGCTCAATCCCCGGCTGCCCGCGTTCACCCGACGCACCGGCAGCCCGCGCTTCCGGGTCGCAAAGTGATTTGCTTTCGCCGCGGCGCCTGCGCCTACTTTCCCCATGGCCAAAGAGCCCGCCAAAGGCACTGATTTCATCACCACCGCACTCACCGCCCCCGTTTCGCCGGCCGAGGCGGCGTTGCGTCCGCTGTCCTTCAGCGATTTTGCCGGCCAGCCGAAAACCGTCGAGCGCCTCAAGGTCATGGTCGGCGCCGCCAAGCGCCGCAGCGAGGCCCTCAACCACATCCTGCTCTCCGGCCCGCCGGGCCTCGGCAAAACCACCCTCGCCTTTATCCTCGGCCACGAGCTCGGCCGCAATGTCCGCGTGACCTCCGGCCCCGTCGTGGAAAAAGCCGGCGACCTCGCCGGCCTGCTCACGAATCTCGAGGAGGGCGACATCCTCTTCATCGACGAGATCCACCGCATCCCGAAGACCGTCGAGGAATACCTTTACTCCGCGATGGAGGACTTCCGCCTCGACATCATGATCGACCAGGGGCCCAACGCCCGCAGCGTGCGGCTCAACATCCCGAAGTTCACGCTCATCGGCGCCACGACGCGCTCCGGCCTGCTCACCGCGCCGCTCCGCTCGCGCTTCACTCTCAACACCCGCCTCGACTACTACGACCGCGGCACGCTTGAAGGCATCGTCCTGCGCAGCTGCGGCCTGCTCAAGGTGGAGATCGACGAGGGCGGCGCGCGCGAAATCGCCACCCGCGCCCGCGGCACGCCGCGCATCGCCAACAACCTCGTCAACTTCTGCCGCGATTACGCGTCGGAGAAAGCGAAAGGCAAAATCACGCAACCCGTCGCCGCCGCCGCGCTCGAGCTTTTGGAGATCGACGCCGCCGGCCTCGACGAGATGGACAAACGCGTCCTGCGCCTCATGGCCGAGAACTACAAGGGCGGCCCCGTCGGCCTCGGCACCATCGCCATCGCCGTCGGCGAGGAAGCCGAGACCCTCGAGGAAGTCCACGAGCCGTTTTTGATCCAGGAGGGATATCTGGCCCGCACTTCCCAAGGCCGCGTCCTCACCCCGAAAGGCTACCACGCCATCGGCCTGAAAGCCGCCACCGGCGACCAGCAGACGCTGCTGTAGGAGTATGCCTTACACCAGCGACCGAGAAATTGTCCCGAAATCGATGCTCATAGGAACTTGATGAGTAGCTGAAGAATTTCTGCAGATCATCCTATGGCGAGTGCGTTCGCCATTCACATCGAATGTTTCGACAACAAAAATAATCGCACCAATTGTTTTGGTGCCGCGCAGCACTGCATCCACATCAGTAATGAGCCGCTCCAATCGATCCTCTCCAATCTTAGTCACTGGAACCTCGACAACTACTACGGCAGGACGGTTGCCGGAAAACTGCTCACGCGCAGCACGGATTGATCCGATTGTCCCCTTGACCCAATCTGGTTGATCTCCGCACCCGAAAGCAAACGCTAGTGCCGTAGATGACCCTAACTTGCTGTCGTCCGTCATGCGGGCTGTTACTTCGAAGTTTTCTTCGTCCACGGGAAAGCTGGCTACCGGAATCGTGCCATTGACCACACCTTCATTAGTCTGCGGTTCAGGCAATCTAGTAATCCTCAAAAACAAATCCTCAGAAAGGGAGCCTACAGTCACTCCATTTCCCAGTGTGTCCGCGCGGATTGCCGACAATGCCTGATTCATTTGAACAACCGTCGGCGGCGTTCTTGTCCATATTTCGACGAACCATGAACCACCCGCCTTCACGCATATGGAACTTAGATTCTGGCGAACCGCCCCCCCAAACATTGCGATTCCTTAGGTCAAGATCGGATAGCGCTGACCGCCGTTTGCATTCAACTTCGATCCCAGTAACTAAGATGTCGGGCGATTTGGCGTCTGGAACTTCTGACAGGAACTCTGGAATCATTCCTCGGGCCAGTAAATCCGCAGCCGTGAGTATCTCATGGATTGCACTCAATACACGTCGATTGTCGTCAGAAAGCAATTCGTCCATCCTTTCTCTGATTCCAGTAACCGCGGTTTGAACCAATTCATCCACTGCAAGGGCAAGGTCGGAGAGAAAAACCAATTCTGTATCGACTCGTTCTAGTTTGTTCTGCTCTAGTGTCATGTCAGACAAGTTCGTAGCATAATGTTCACTCCGGCGTCATCAGATCGTGACGTGGCTGTGGCAGAATCGGGCATGATCAATCTTGGACGTCCGAAGACCGAACTGGTGTTGACCA